>Ga0299914_10004113_pt1 | contig 10427 bp, 9 predicted proteins | sample RVTome_10_FD_201361 | JGI IMG/M metagenome (GOLD analysis project Ga0299914, IMG submission 201361) | Soil microbial communities from uranium-contaminated site in the Upper Colorado River Basin, Wyoming, United States - RVT153D57 (version 2) ... | reverse complement strand
TCCCGGTCGTCCGAAGTGGGATTTGGATCCGGGATGGTCGTCACCAACCAAGATTAAGTTCGCACCCGGAGTAACTCGGCGCTTTCCAGATGTGAGGCGGGCCTTCCCCGTCGATCGGCGTCCGGAGCCCGATCCGGAGTTAGCGTGCGCTAGCGCGGCTCGATTCCATCAACGAATAGCGACTGGGCGGCGAGTCCGAGCCAGCACTTGTGGTCGCCGAAGGTCCTGGATCGATCCTGCACTGCCCGGGCTGATCTGGGTCTCGAAATCGAGGTAGATCCACCGGAGCCGCCCGGTGAGTAGATGTCGCTCAGTGACGCGCCTCCTGCCGGAGAGGAACGGCCGCGGGGCTCAGCCGTGATCGCGACCGACTGGACTGAGCGCTAGCCCTCGGGGAGGTCCTCCAGTAGCCGCATCTGGTGTTTTGCGAGAACTTCGAGGATGCGCTCGTTGTCCGGCATCTGGTCGAACGGAGCGGGGTCCAATGCCGACCCCATCGGAACGCCAATCTCCTTGAAGAACTCGTGCTGGTGCACCGAGGGTGCGTACAGGGCGAGCAGCCTGCCAGGAGCGTCACCGACATTCTTGAATCCGTGTGGGACGTTGCCCGGCACGTGGACTGTCGAGCCCACCGGTGCTTCGATGGCGTACTTCTGACCGTCCTCGTCCTGGCCGTAAACCTCGTAGTCCCCTTCGAGAATCCAGAAGGTCTCTTGAGGCACGTGGGTGTGGAGAAACGCCGGGCCTCCACCGGGAGGGCTGGCAATTTCGGTCAGGAAGTAGGCGTCGTCCGATTCGGCGGAGGTGATCTTGAAAGTAACGACGTCTCCCAAGACGAACATCGCCTCGCCCTCGTTGGGGCCGAGGGCGAAAATCCGGTCGCTGCTACTCACACCGGTGACGCTAGTGCGACGACGACCGCGCGTGCCGTAGTGCCGTCGCCAGTAAGACCTTCGTCCGGGACCATCCCCCGTGCGGCACAGTTGCCCGATCCACACCATCAGCTCGCGGTATGGGTCGAGATGCGTCGCAGCCTCTCTAGGGTTGGCCTATGTCCGGAATCGACATCGGAAGGTTCGGGATCTGGCGGCGTGTAGCCGAGATCGACGAAGACATAGCCCGGGAGGCGGAGAGCCTCGGATATGAAGCAATATGGGTGGGCGGGTCGCCACCGGGCGATCTGGTCGCGGTGGAGAAGATCCTCGACGCAACCAAGCGGATTCCAGTGGCGACCGGCATCGTCAACATGTGGCGGGAGGATGCGGCAACCCTGGCGGCGTCTCATCACCGACTTCGTGAGAAGCATCCAGGCCGGTTCCTGCTCGGGGTCGGCATCGGCCACCCCGAATCCACCTCTGAATACAGCGATCCCGTCGCCAAGATCGAGAGTTACCTCGATGAACTCGAGGCGGCCGGTGTACCAAATGAGGAGATCATCCTCGCTGCCCTCGGGCCCCGCGTCCTCCGGATCGCAGCCGAGCGGACCGCCGGTGCACACCCCTATCTCACAACTCCACGCCACACCAGGTTTGCCCGTGACGTCCTCGGCGACGGCCCGATACTCGCTCCCGAACACTTCGTGGTCCTCTCTGATGGCGGAGGGGCGCATGACGCAGGGAGACAAACGGTGGATCGCTATCTCCGGCTCGACAACTACCGGCGCAATCTGGCACGTGAAGGGTGGGAGGAGTCCGATGTGGGCGACGGTGGGAGTGATCGCTTAGTCGACGCTCTCGTCCTGCACGGATCCCCGGAGCGGATCGCCGGCGGCCTCAGGGCACATCTCGAGGCTGGTGCCGACCACATCTCACTTCAGGTGATCGGTGGCGATCCCGGTGACGCCCACCGGCGAGTTGCCGCAGCCCTGAAGCTCAGTTGAGTCGTTTCATCCCGGAGATGATGCGGTCCCGTTCGACCACACATCTCTCACAGACCGGGAGGCCCTGATAGTCGCGACTCGGCACCCATACCTTGCCGCAGAGCGCCTCGATCTGGTCTCCGGTGACGTAGCCGCGCATCTGGTCGTCTCGCATCACGATGTGGGCGACGGCGTCGGAGTCGCCCTGGCCGGTCCGGGTCTCCGGTTTGTGGAGTGTCGTTGATTTGGTCTCGGGCATCGTCACAACGTTAGATGCTCAAGCCACCGGACCTAAGGTCGATTTGGTCGAGACTTAGACAGCCTGCGGTCGGAAGACGAAGGTGAGACCAGTCTCGCTGTTCTGCACATCCATCACCGTCTCTGCGAGCGGCTCGGCGATCTTGGAATCGACATAGATCTCGGTTCCAGCCTTCTCGGCGACTTGATCGTCCTCGGGTATTTCCTCGACGAACTCCAGGCGAACCGCGAGATCGCCACTGGTTTGTTCGTCGGCGGTGAGTCGGGTGCCGTGGTCCTCGGGGACTTCCTCGGCCTGGCGTATCTGCTCCAGGGCTGCGGCGGCGTTCTCTGACAGTTCCATTATTGGCTCCTCATGGATTGCCTCACCAACCACCGTAGGCGGCCTTCGGATTTGTGCAGACGGGTAAGACGTCGCCGATGCTCCGCTTCTCAGACGGAGGGAGGGACGAGTGAGTTAGCGATGAGGCAGCGCTGTCGCTCGTTTGGTGCGCCTCGAAATACGTGCCGCCTCGGCTGGTACTTCCAGAATTTTGTGTCGACGGGGGAAGAAGGCTGCTGCAAGTCCGAAGACGATGCCAGCCATCAGAGTGCCCATAAGGACACCGCTCCCATTGGTTGGCCATAGGTCGGGATACCAGGCAGGTAGGTAGAGAGTTAGCGGTGAATAGAGCGTGTACCACCCGAACACCAGCGACAGGGTCCAGGGCACAGCGCGCAATAGGTTCCTCCAATTTGGCCGCCGGACTCGCTCTCGTTTCGCGGCGCGCACGTCCCTAGCCAAACGAACGACGCCCACCAGCAGCACAACCACGAGCACAAAGCTGATAGTGAGGAAGACCAGGGAGAGAAATTCCAGTCTGGGGAGAGGCGCGTGGCTGCCTCGGGGACCAGGCCCGTAGCTCGCGTCGAGAAACAGATCGGTTATCGCGCTGTGCAATGGCCCCGACCGATTGGAAGCCGACGCGACGACAAACCCGTCCCCTCTCATAGTGTCGAGGATGAACGAGGCTTCCCAACCGGTATTCCGTCCCGCGTGCGAGACCGAACGATTCCCGTTGAGCGAGCCCAGGGGATATCCCAGACCCTGATAAGAGCCCGCCTCCCACACCGGCGTGAGCATTCTGGTGATGGTTTCTGGGGCCAGCACACCTCGACCCGGGGGCTCGCCATTGGGGCCTGCGACCATGGCTGCCACGAATTGCGCGAAGTCGCCCACGGTTCCCAGCTCGCTTCCTATCCCGTGAATAGTCAGCTGGCGATACTCCAAGGGTTGTCCCTCTTCGCCGTATGGAGTGGGCGAGCGCGCCTCGAGCTGAGGCGTCCACTGCCATCGCAGGCTCGCGGCGCCCAGTGGGTCGGTTATCTCCCTCTGCACGAACGTGTCGAAAGACTCCCCGGTCACGTCCTCGATTAGGACCTGGAGCACGCCATAGCCAGCTCCGGAGTAGCGGTAGCCAGTCCCGGGTTCCTGCACCAGACCGATGCGACCGAATGACACTCCACCTGGCTCCAAAGTCTCAACGATCCCCTCAAGCAGATGCGTCCCACGAAGGAATTCGACCGGATCGGGCGGACTGGCCCGGCGGGGGCTGTAATCCAGATACCCGTGGATGCCCAGACCAGACGTGTGGCTCAGGAGCCGTCGGACTGTCACCTCGCTCGCGTCATACCGGTCCGAATCGATCTGCAGACGGTCCAGATACTCGTTGACAGGTGTGTTGAGGTCGATGGCCCCGAGTTCCACCAGCTTCATCGTCGCCCAAGCCGTCAAGATCTTGCCGCAGGAACCAAACTCGAAAACCATGTCGGGGGTCATGGCCGTCCCAGTTTCCCGATCGGCCACACCGTAGGCGTTGGTCCAGGCCACGGTTCCGTTCGAGATGTACGAGACCACGGTTCCGGGAACGCCGTAGTCCTCATGCAGTTCGGGCATCTCCGATTCGAGACGGACCTCGAACTCGTTGCCGTCCTCGGCCAAACCGGGCATCGGAATCAACAGCGCCACCACCAGGACGAAGACTCCAAGCGGAAGTCCCCGACACGGGCAGATATCGCTCAGGCGCGATACAAGCCCGCTCCAATCGAGAGGTCTCATGGCTCCTGTTTACTGAAGGGCACCGACCCGGGATAGGGGCAAACGGCTCAATCAACGAGGTCGATGGTTGGTGGTCGTTTGCACTGAGTGAGGGGTGAACCGATGGCTCGCTCGACTCATTTACTTCGGGGTGCTTTGCCATAAGGTCGTGTCACATTCTCTTGGGGGACAGCTAATCGTGCATTGGTGGCAATTCTGGACGGCTAATTCATGGAAGAGCTGGTGGGCATTGCGCCCGGCATGGTCGGCATATCGCTCTGAGGCGCAGCGGATCAAACGAGAGATTCCATCGGGTGAAGGCCGGCAAGAGATGGTCGAAGTAGCGCGTCCTCCTCGGCCTATCTCACCTGCCTGGGTCCCTGCGTCTGTCCTTCTCTTGGTCGCAATGGCCGGTGGGGGAGGCAGCCAGCAGGCTTCCCTCAATTCGTTGGAGACCACAACCACACAAGTGGCTGAAGCCGACGCGACTACGACAACTTCCGTTCCGGTCTCCACCTCGAGCACCAACGTCGTCGGTGGCTCCGAAGTGCTTCCCGATGTGCCTCAGGCCAATGTTCTGTTTGCACCACCAACCGCGAGTGGGTCCGGCGACCCTGGTTCTCCGTTCGACTTGGGAGTCGAGCTGGTGACGGTGGAGTCGATAACCGACGGTGACACCATCGATGTCCAACTCGGGGACGGGAATGTCGACACCGTGCGCCTTATCGGGATCAACTCCTCGGAGTCCGGCGAATGTTTCTCAGACGAGGCCAGTCTCATCCTTTCGATACTCACACCTGTGGGTAGCCAGATCGGGATGACAATCGACAAGACCGATCGGGACATCTACGGGCGTCTGCTCCGTAACGTCTGGGTGGGAACCATGTCGATCAACGAGGAGATGGTCCGGCGTGGGGCGGCCATCGCCCGGGAATACCCACCTGATACCGTTTTGGCCGGCCGTCTTGATGACGCCCAGGACGAAGCTCGGGATGGTCGACTCGGGTTGTGGGCGCCGTCGGCATGCGGGCCGTCGGCGGGAACCGAGATCTCCATTGTCCGGATAGAAGCCGACGCCGCCGGTGACGACAACGAGAACCTGAACGAGGAGTATGTCAGGCTCCGCAACCTTGGAGACCTTGCTGTCGACATGACCGGGTGGGTTCTCAAAGACGCGTCAGCAAGCCACCGCTACGCCTTCCCGGCGGGGTTCCTTCTTGCAGCCGGGCTCGAGGTCCGGATCTACTCCGGGTGTGGCACGGACACTCCGAATTCCCTCTACTGGTGCAGCGGTGGAGCCATCTGGAACAACGACGGCGACACCGCCTTCGTGTTAGACCAGAACGGAAACACAGTCGTCTATCAGGACTACGTCCCGGTTGCCACAACAACGTCGAGCACAACTTCGACGTCGACTACCACGCCTGCGACTACAGCGCCTCCGACGACGACTACATCCAATGACTGTCATCCGAGTTATACCGGGCAATGCGTTCCGGTCGGGGTCGAGGATGTCGACTGCCTGGGCGGGAGTGGGAATGGCCCCTACTACGTAGGGCGGGTCACGATCGTCGGTCCCGATGAATACGGTTTGGACGGGAACGACAAAGACGGCATCGGCTGCGAAAACTCCTGAGGATCCACTCCGCCAAGTAGCTGTTCTCCCAGAGGCGAAGCCGAATGGGGGAAAGGTTTCTGCCCGCCCTCCGAGGGCGGGGAGGTAAGTGGGCTTGTACCTCTCCAAGTTGAGAGCGGACGCGTCTTAGGCAGCGTGGATGGGAACGAGACCCCCTCCCGGCTCCTTCGTCGCCGCACTCCCTCCACCCTTCGGGCTGTAGGAGAGTGGAGTTGAATGGGGATGTGAGCGAATCGACTTATGACCGAAAGCGGTCCTTTGAGGCTACGCCGGAGCCGGCGGGTGAGCATGAGTCCGGTGATGTCGACCCGCTCGAGGCTCCGGTCGGCTCGGAGTTCGTCGTTCAGCAGCATCACGCCACCGCGCTCCATCATGACGTGCGGCTGGAGATGTTGAACGGTGACGTGCCGGTGCTGGTCTCCTGGGCGGTCCCCAAAGGGCTTCCCCGGCGGAGAGGGGAGCGGCATCTTGCCATCCGGACGGAGGACCATCCGATGAAGTACGCCACCTTCGCCGGGTCAATCCCCGAAGGGGAGTACGGAGGAGGCGAGGTGCGGATATACGACCACGGCAGCTACGAGCTGGTCGGCCGAAGTGACGACCGCCTCACCTTCCGGCTTTTCGGTGAGAGGCTTGCCGGCGTCTGGCACCTGGTCCACACCGGGCCGATGAACGGCAAAGACGGCTGGCTGGCGATCATGTCCGAGGACGAGCGGCAAGACTCCGACCCGTGGCCTGATGCCGACCCGATGCAGGCCACGCCATCGGACCAGCCTGACGATGAGGAGGGCTGGGGATACGAGCCGAGGTGGCCGGGGATGCGGGTGCTGGCACGGTGCACCGACGAGACCCACCTGTTCGACTCCGCCGGGGAGGAGATCACCGACACCTTCCCTGACCTGGGCCGGCTCCATGACCGGGTTGTCGCCCTCGATGCCATGGTCGACGGCGTTGTCGTGGCCTTCGACGACGGTCGGCCCTCCCCGGAGCGTCTCGACGAGGCTTTGGACAGAGACTCCGATGCGCCGACCCCGATCGCCTACCTCCTCTTCGACCTGCTCTACCTAGACGGGAAAGACATCTCCGATCGCCCGCTCCGCGAGCGCAGGGAGCTGCTCGAGAAACTGATTGTCCCCAACGACAAGGTCCAGCTGTCCCCGCTCACCGAGGGCAACGGGACCGCCCTCCTCTCCGCCGTCTCCGAGCAGGGATTCGAAGGTGTGGTGGCAAAACGACTCGACTCCCGATACCAGCCCGGCGCCACCACCGAAGATTGGTTGGCCATACCCACCGGCTGATCACAGGGGATGTTTCCGTCACCGTGGGCTTGTAAGTTCTTGGTGTGGGAGATTTCGACACGAAAGCACTTGGGCTGCTTCGCCAACTCACCGGGTCTCCCTCCGCCGAGTTCCGCTCGGGCCAGGCTGAGGCGATACGAGCCGTAGCCGAGAGCCGAAAACGGGCCCTTGTGGTTCAGAGAACAGGTTGGGGGAAATCGGCGGTCTACCTGATCGCGACCCGTCTGCTTCGAGATGCAGGGGAAGGGCCGACGGTGATCGTGTCTCCGCTTCTGGCGTTGATGCGCAACCAACTGGAGATGACCCGGAACCTCGGTTTGAACGCCACCACGATCAACTCGACCAACCCTGACGATTGGGACGAAATCATCGATCAGGTGAGACGGGGCGAGGTCGACCTCCTCCTTATCTCTCCAGAGCGGCTCAACAACGTCCAATTTCGCAGGGAGATCGGGCCGTTCCTATTCAGCAGCCTTGGGCTTCTGGTCATCGACGAAGTCCACTGCATCTCTGATTGGGGTCACGATTTTCGTCCCGATTACCGCAGGCTGAAACGGATTGTCGAGTCGCTACCTCCGGGAGTCCCGATCCTGGGGACGACGGCAACAGCGAACGACAGGGTTGTTCGCGACGTCAGCGAGCAGCTTGGTGATCAACTGGAACTCTTCAGGGGCACGCTGGAACGGAAGTCACTGGCGCTCGAAGTATTGACGATTCCCCACCAACCAGCTCGAATGGCGTGGCTTGCCGACCATGTCCCGAAGATGTCCGGGTCAGGGATCATCTACTGCCTGACGGTTCGAGACGCCCAACGCCTGGCTGAGTTTCTCCGATCGGTTGGAATCGTTGCATCCGAGTACACCGGGCAGATGGACAGTGAAGATCGTCTCGATGTCGAGGCCCAGCTGACGGATGGGTCGGTCAAGGTGGTTGTTGCCACCTCGGCTCTCGCCATGGGCTACGACAACCCGGCTATCGAGTTTGTCATCCACTATCAGATCCCGGGCTCCCCGATCGCGTATTACCAGCAGGTTGGGCGGGCGGGCCGCGCCGTTGACAGTGCACACGGCATCGCCATGTCCGGGTCGGAGGATCGCGAGATACAGGACTGGTTCATCTCGACGGCCTTCCCCGAGGAAGAGGATGTGAATGTCGCATTGGCCGCTATGTCCACAAACGGCGGGATGACCAAGCGGTCTTTGCAGGAAGTGGTCAACATCCGATGGAGCCGTCTCGAGGCGATGCTGAAGATCCTCGAGGTCGAAGGAGCTGTCTACCGGGACGGGTCGAAGTGGTTCCGCTCCGCCCAACGGTGGAGTTACCCAACTGAGCGCGTGGCAGCTGTGACGGCGTCGCGTCGGATGGAACAATCAGCCATGGCCGAGTTTGTTACAACTAAGCAGTGCCTGATGGAGTTCCTCCGGGAGCAGTTGGACGACCCAGGGGCGGAACGCTGCGGCCGTTGCTCCAATTGCACGGGAGTTCAATCGTCTACCGAGGTCGACGGCGTCTTGGTACGGAAGGCGCTGGCGAGCTTTCGCTCCGACATCATCGAGATTCTCCCGCGCAAACAGCTTCCTTGTGACCTCGGAGCGGCCGTCGATCTCCGCCGAAACGCCCTGCAGGGCGGCAGATGCCTCACCCGCTGGGGTGATCCCGGGCTCGCCGAGAAGGTGGAACTCGGCAAATACCGACACGATCGATTCGATGACGAGCTGGTGAAGGAAATGGCCGAGCTGATCGCGGGGTGGCACCCGGAACCGAGCCCGACGTGGATCACCTGGATTCCCTCCAGTTCGGGCTCAGCGCTGGTGGCCGATTTCGCGACACGACTTGGCAGAAGTCTGGGTCTCCCGGTGGTCGAATCGCTGGTTCGTGTCGAGCAGCGCCCTCCTCAGAAAACGATGGAGAACAGCTGCCAACAGGCCCGGAATGTGGTCGGTGCGTTCGACGTGGAGACTGTCGAATCGGGCCCGGTTTTCCTTGTCGATGACATGGTCGACTCCAGATGGACCTTCACCGTGGTTGGCAGCCAGCTCAGATCCAAGGGCCCCGGGGAGGTATACCCTGTGGCACTAGCCGACACCTCACAGAGCGCTGGATGACATGCTGACCGATGACGCCAAATCTGTTGTTGCCCTGACCACCCGCCTGGGCTCGCGGGATCGGCCTTCTTTGACCGCCCAGGGGTGGGACCGGTTCAGCACCGCCCTACGTGACGCCGGGCACACCCCCGCTTCGGTGTTCGAGCTCAAAGGGTCGATCGCGGACATACTCGGTGTCGACGACGCCGACCGGATCGAGTCCCTGTTGACCGATGCATCGGCGGCCATCCTCGAAGTTGACGAACTGCAGAGCAAGGGGGTCTGGACACTTGCGATCGTGGACGAAGGCTATCCATACCACCTCAGAGACAGCCTCGGGAAAGACGCACCCACGGTCTTGTTCGGCGTGGGTGAGGCCGCCTTACTCGGCAACCGGGGAATCGGGATTGTCGGGTCACGCAACGTGGAGGAGGAGGCCCGTGAGGTCGCCGAGTCATTGGCCCGCGAGGCGGTGAAACTCGGGCTTCCGGTCGTATCCGGCGGGGCGCGTGGTGTTGATCAGTTCTCCATGAATGCGGCCTACAGCGCTGACGGATCGGTCGTCGGGGTTCTGGCGGACTCGCTCCTCACCCGTATCCGTGGCGCGGAGATGCTCAACGCCCTTGATTCAGGCTCCACCTGCCTGATCACCCAACAGGTCCCGTCAGCGGGTTTCTCAGCTGGTGCGGCGATGAGCCGGAACAAGGTCATTTACGGGCTGTCGATTGCGACCGTCGTTGTGGCAACCGACGAAGACAGCGGTGGCACGTGGGCGGGAGCCACTGAAGCATTGAAGAAGAGCATCTCATCCGTGTTGGTCTGGCGAGGCGCGGGCGAAGGGCCGGGTAACGCCGCGCTGGTGGCCCAAGGAGGAGTGGCGATCGAAGCACCCAGCGATCTGGGGCGCCTGCTCACCGGTTCGGGAGTAGTCGCCGACCAGCTGTCACTTCTCGAGGACGGCTAGACGGGCGGTAGAGCCGTCGAGCCGGAGCACAGGGCCCGGGTCGGGGTTGGCAATTGACTTGAAAGGCGCCAACCCCGCTCGGGTGTCGCGTCGGTCAGCTCCCGGCTCGATCCGATAATGCGAAGGTGATGGCGAAGTCGAGACGGACATCGCAGTCGTCGAGGTCCCGGACGGTCGAGTAGGGCACGACATGGGTGCCCAGCTCCAGGACGCCGGGGAGGATCGGAAAATGACCCGGGGCACCGGGAAAAT
>Ga0299914_10004112_pt1 | contig 10427 bp, 5 predicted proteins | sample RVTome_10_FD_201361 | JGI IMG/M metagenome (GOLD analysis project Ga0299914, IMG submission 201361) | Soil microbial communities from uranium-contaminated site in the Upper Colorado River Basin, Wyoming, United States - RVT153D57 (version 2) ... | reverse complement strand
GAGATCCGCCAGCAGATCGATGCGATGGACCTTGGCCGAGCCGAGGCGGTCGCCCGTGCGTTCACCTGCTACTTCCAACTGATCAACCTCGCCGAGGAGCGCCAGCGCATGCGCACGCTGCGCCAGCGTGGCGAGCAGCGTGAGGCGATCGACGACTCGCTGGCGGCCGCCGTGAACGAGGCCGTCGCCCGCGACGGCCGTGAGGCGCTGACGGCCCTGCTCGACCGGCTGCGCATCCATCCGGTGTTCACCGCCCACCCGACCGAGGCCCGGCGGCGCGTCGTCACCGAGGCGCTGCGCCGCATCGGCGAGCAGCTCGACCGGTTCGACGTGACGCATCTGCCCCGCACGGCGCGGGCCGACATCGCGCGCAGCCTGCGCGAGGAGATCGCGATCCTGTGGCGCACCGCGCAGATCCGCGACGATCGCCCCACACCGCTCGACGAGGTGCGGCGCAACCTCGCGGTGTTCGACGACACGCTGTTCCTGGTGCTGCCGCGCATCTACCGCGAGCTCGACCGGGCGCTGGGCCCCGAGACCGTCGGAGCGCGTCCACCGGCGTTCCCGGCGTTCATGCGCTGGGGCAGCTGGGTCGGCGGCGATCGCGACGGCAATCCCTACGTGACGGCCGAGGTGACCGATCGCACCCTGGCGGTCCACACCGAGCACGTGCTGCGCGGCCTCGAGCGGGCGACGAGGCGCATCGGACGCACCTTGACCGCGACGTCGACCTCGACACCTGCGAGCCGGGACCTGCGGCGGGCGCTGGAGGCGGATGCGGAGCGCTGGCCCGGCCGGTGGGACGCCGTCGTCACACGGGCGGCCGACCAGCCGCACCGCATCCACATGATCGCGATGGCCGACCGCCTGCAGGCGAGGCGCGAGCGCACGCCGCACGGCTACCCGTCGGCGGACGCATTCATCGAGGACATCGCGCTCGTGCAGCAATCGCTGGACGAGGGCGGCGCGCGGCGGCTGGCCTACGGTGAGCTGCAGCACCTGCGGTGGCAGGCGGAGACGTTCGGGTTCCACTTCGCGTCACTGGAGATCCGCCAGGACGCCGGCACCCACGACGCGGTCATCCGCGAGCTGGCACCGTGGGCCGAACGCGACCTCCACGCCCTCGACCGGCTGGCGACCGACGGCTGGCCCCACACGGTGGCGCCGTCGTCGGACCTGGCACGCGAGGTCATCGCGACGATCCAGACGATGGCCGAGCTGCAGGCCACCTATGGCGTCGAGGCCTGCAGGCGCTACGCCGTCAGCTGGAGTCGTGAGGCCGTCGACGTGGTGACCGTGCGCGCGCTGGCGCGTCTGGCGGTGCCCGACGGGTCGCTGACGATCGACGTCGTCCCGTTGTTCGAGAGCCGCGAGGACCTCAGGCGGGCACCCAAGGAGCTGGACACGCTGCTGTCGTTACCTGGCGAGCAGGAACGGCTCGACGCGAACGGACGGCGCTTCGAGGTGATGCTGGGGTACTCGGACTCGACCAAGGACGCGGGTTTCCTCGCGGCCAACATCGCGCTGTTCGAGGCCCAGGCCGCCCTGACGGAGTGGGCGGGCCGCAACAGCGTGGCGCTGACGCTGTTCCACGGGCGTGGCGGCGCCGTGGGCCGGGGAGGTGGACCGGCGAACCGGGCCATCCTCGGCCAGGCGCCCGGCTCGGTGGACGGCCGGTTCAAGATCACCGAGCAGGGTGAGGTCGTCTTCTCGCGCTACCGCACGCTGCCGCTGGCCCAACGCCACCTCGAGCAGATCACCAATGCGACGATCCGGGCGTCACTGCACGCCCACGAGCAGCCGGACCCGACCGAGCTCGACTGGGATCTGATCCGTACGATGGCCCGCGCCAGCGAGGCGGTCTACCGCGAGCTGGTGGGCACCGAGGGGTTCGCGGCGTTCTTCGCCGCGGTCACGCCGAGCGAGGAGGTCGGCGACCTGCAGCTGGGCTCACGACCTGCCAGGCGCGGCGGCGGGGATGGCGGGCTCGCGTCGCTGCGGGCGATCCCGTGGAGCTTCGCCTGGGCACAGTCCCGCATCAACCTGCCCGGCTGGTACGGCCTGGGCGCGGGGCTGGCGGCCGGCCGCGCGCACGTGGGTGGCATGCAGCCGCTGCGTGATCTGATGGCGCGCTGGCCGTTCCTGCGCACCGCGATCGACAACGCCGCGCTCAGCCTGGTGAAGGCGGACATGCTGATCGCGCGGGGCTACCTCGCGCTGGCCGATCGTCCCGACCTGGCGGCACGCATCACCGGTGAGTACGAGCGCACCGAGGCGCTCGTCCGCGAGCTGCTCGGACAACGCCGCCTGCTGGAGGACCGGCCCGTGCTGCGCCTTGCCGTCGACCTGCGCAACCCGTACGTCGATGCGTTGTCGTTCCTGCAGCAGCGCGCGCTGCGCGGCGCGCGTGGCGCCGAGGGCGACACCGCGCGGTGGTCACGGCTGGTCCAGCTGACGGTCAACGGGGTGGCGGCGGGCCTGCAGAACACCGGCTGAGCGGCACGTAGACTGCGCCCGTGCTGATCCCGCGCGCGGTCGCGCCACTGCTGGTCCTGGTGCTGACGGCGTCCGCGTGCTCGACCGCGGAGCAGGTGGCGCCCGCGCCGACGACGACGCCGGCCGCCTCGGCCTCGGCGGACGCGACCGGCCGGCCGACGCCCAGCACGTCGTCGGCGCAGGTGACCATCGAGACGTCCGACGTGGGCATCGCCACCGTCCGCGCGCTGGCCCGGGCGATCGCGGGCGGCGATCGCGACGCCGCGTGGAGCCTGCTCGGTCCGCGGACCCGCGAGGCGGTCGGCTCGCCCGACGAGCTCGCCGCGCTGGGTGCGCTGCTCGGCCCGTTGACCACCGGGGACGCGCCATTCGACGACGTGATCGTGGCCCAGACCCCTGACAGCGCGACGCACCTCGTCGTACTGGGCGACGCCGAGACCCCCGCCCTCGTGGCGGCGGAGGTCGTCCGGCGCGGAGACGACGCGACCGCCGAGCTGTCGCCTCCCGTGCCGTCGCGGATGCACATCGACGTTGCGCGTCGGCGGCGGATCACGGTCACCGCCCCGACCGTCCGCGACGTCGAGCTGACCGTCGACGGCTTCCACTTCCATCCCAGGGTCCACGAGGGCGGGCGGTCAGCCGTGATGCACATCCCCTATCCGCTCAGCGAACGCGCCCACGTGCTCGGTGCCTGGTACAGCGGCGACGGCGACAGCGGTGTGATGGCGACGGTGGTCGACATCTCCAGGGACTGATCCGCGCCGCGACCCGGGCACCGCGAGGTTCAGCCGCCTTCCGCACCCGCCGGATGGTCCCGCCGTCGTGATCGGAGATCAGCAGCGCGGTGGATCGCACCCCGCAGGCACGCTGCGCGGGAGCGCGCCGCGGCAGCCACCGGACACGGGCGGGCGTCCGTGTCATGAGAACGACGCTATCGTGACCGCATCGCCTCCCGGGGAGCACACGTCGTGGACGACCAGCAGATCCTGTCGGAGATCACCGCACTGGTGGAGGAGGAGGACACCCTGCGCCGCCGTCACGGCGAAGCGGCGCTCGACGACGCCGGACGTGCACGTGTCGAGCAGATCGAGATCGCGCTCGACCAGTGCTGGGACCTGCTTCGCCAGCGACGCGCACGCCGCGAGTTCGACGCCGATCCCGACGCCGCGAGCGTGCGCGGCGTCGAGACGGTCGAGCGCTACCAGCAGTAGCCGGGCCGGTTCGTCAGGCCATGCCACCGTGCCGGGCACAGAACCCGGCGACCGCGTCGACGAACCGGTCGAGGTCGGCGTCGGCGACCGCGGCGCTCAACGCCAGATAGCCCCGCGGCGCCAGGTAGAAGCCCGCGTCGAGCAGATCGTGGAAGAACAGCTGGCGCCAGCGCTCGTCGGCCGTGGCCAGGTCGGCCGGCGCCACGATGGGCCCGCGCACGGGATGGACCGCGGCGAGCGAGCCCCAACCGGTGACCGAGAACGGCAGCGGCGAGGTGGCGAAGACCTCGGTCAGACGCGCACGGAGCGCGTCGCCGCGGGCCGTCAGGGCGTCCAGCCAGCCGTCCGCGGTGACGACCGCGTGCACGGCCGCGCCCGCGGCCATCGTGAACGCGTTGTTGTTGAAGGTGCCGCCGTGCGCCAGGCCGCCGACGGCAGGATCGAAGGCCGCCATCAGGGCGCGTGACCCGCCGAAGGCTCCGAACGTCAGTCCGCCGGCGAGGTACTTGCCCAGCGTCGTCATGTCGGGCGTGACGCCCAGCAGCGCCTGTGCGCCGCCGATCGACAGCCGGGAGGTCATGACCTCGTCGAAGATCAGCACCGCCCCCGCGGCACGGGTGGCCGTGCGCGCCGTCTCCACGAAGCTGCGGGTGGCCGGGATGCACCCGCTGGCACCGAGCATCGGCTCGAGCAGCACACAGGCGATGCGGTCGCCATGGGTCGCGAGCTCGCGTTCGAGGGCGGCCGGATCGTTGTAGGGCAGGACGGCGTAGTCGAACGGTGCCCGGACGCCTGCACCGGCCGGACCGAAGTACAGCAGGCCGCCGTGGTACCCACCGCCGAAGACCACGACACGGTCACGCCCGGTCGCGTGACGTGCGGTCACGATCGCCATGAGGTTGGCCTCGGTCCCCGAGTTCGTGAAGCGGACCTGCTCGATCGACGCGAAGCGGGACGCGACCGCCTCTGCGAAGGTGATCTCGGCCTCCGCCATCGCACCCAGCGCCCAGCCCTCGTCCAGCCGTCCGCGCACCGCCGCGGCGATCCGTGCGGGTTGGTGACCGAGCAGGCCGGCCGAGTAGTCCCCCAGCAGGTCGAGGTAGCGGTGCCCGTCGACGTCGCACAGGTACGCCCCGTCCGCGCGCGCGACACGGAACGGGAACGGATCGACGTGGAGCACCGAGCGCGTGTTACCGCCAGGCAGCACCCGTCGCGCACGCTCCGCCAGCGCGGCGCTGCGTGGGTGCGCGCCGACGTAGCGGTCGCGCGCCTGCGCGAGCGCAGCGTCGAGGCCCGGGTTTCTCTGTGATCGCCTGTCGCTGTGTGAGGTCATGTTCGTCCACCGTCGATAGGGCCGCCGGCCCAGTGGGCATGGTGGGTGCAGCGGGAGCTGCCGCGCACGGTACACGCGACCTGGAGGAGTGCACTGCGATGAGCCGACACGAACGCGCGGGCCAGCCGGCGACGGCCGACGACCTGATCGACGTCGACGCCCTCATCGGCGCCTATTACGACCAGCGGCCCGACCCGTCGGAGCCGACCCAGCTGGTCGCCTTCGGCACCTCAGGCCATCGGGGATCCGCGTTCGACGCCAGCTTCAACGAGGCGCACATCCTGGCCATCAGCCAGGCGATCTGTGAGTATCGCCGCGACCAGGGCATCACCGGCCCGCTGTTCGTGGCGCGCGACCCCCACGCTCTGTCGGCCCCGGCGTTCGGCACGGCGCTCGAGGTGTTCGCCGGCAACGACGTCGACATCCGTGTCGACGACCGCGACGGCTACACCCCCACCCCCGCGCTGTCGCGGGCGATCCTGCGGCACAACGACGGTGACGGCGCCCGCGCCGACGGCGTGGTCATCACGCCGTCGCACAACCCGCCACGCGACGGCGGGTTCAAGTACAACCCACCCGACGGGGGCCCGGCCGGCGGGAACATCACGGGCTGGGTCGAGGAGCGCGCGAACGACCTGCTGCGCACGAGCCTCGACGGCATCCCACGGGTCGCCGACGCGCACACGCACGACCGGGTGGCGGGCTACGACTTCCTCGGCACCTACGTCGACGAGCTGCCGCAGGTCGTCGATCTGGGCGCCGTGCGCGACGCCGGCGTGCGCATGGGCGTGCACCCGCTCGGTGGCGCCAGCGTCGCCTACTGGGGCGAGATCGCCGACCGTCACGGCCTGGACCTGCAGCTCGTCGACGACACCGTGGATCCGACGTTCGGCTTCATGACGCTCGACACCGACGGCAAGATCCGCATGGACTGCTCGTCGCCCGACGCCATGCGCAGCCTGATCGAGCTCGCCGACCGCTTCGACGTCGCGTTCGGCAACGACGCCGACGCCGACCGCCACGGCATCGTCACGCCCGACGGTCTGCGCAACCCGAACCACTACCTGGCCGTCGCGATCGGCTACCTGCTCGACCACCGAGACGACTGGCCGCACACGGCGGGCATCGGCAAGACGCTCGTGTCGAGCAGCATGATCGACGCCGTGGTCGAGGATGCCGGGCGCACCCTGGTCGAGGTCCCAGTCGGGTTCAAGTGGTTCGTCGACGGCCTGCTCGACGGCCGGATCGCGTTCGGTGGCGAGGAGAGCGCCGGCGCGTCATTCCTGCGGTTCGACGGCTCGGTCTGGTCGACCGACAAGGACGGCCTGATCCTGTGCCTGCTCGCCGCGGAGATCATCGCGCGGACCGGCGACGATCCCGGTGTCCACTACGAACGGCTGACGCAGCGCCACGGCGCACCGGTCTACCAACGCATCGACGCGGTGGCGTCGCCCGATGAGAAGGCCCGGCTGAAGGAGCTGTCGCCCGACGACGTCGACGCCGACGAGCTCGCGGGCGACAAGATCGAGCGGATGCTGACCCGCGCGCCCGGCAACGACGAGCCCATCGGCGGGCTGAAGGTCGTCACGGCACAGGGCTGGTTCGCGGCGCGGCCGAGCGGCACCGAGGACAAGACCAAGATCTACGCCGAGAGCTTCGCAGGCAAGGAACACCTGGACCGGATCCTCGACGAGGCGCAGCAGATCGTCAGCGCGGCCACCGCCGGCTGACCGGCTGCCCCAGGCCCCCGTTCCGGGGGAGCCCGACTCGCCAGTACGACGTGCAGGCTCCCCGGAACGGGGTGCGCGTCAGCGGAGGGTCACCGACAGAGCGTGCCGACCAGGTCCCCTACCCGCGTCGACCACCAGCTCACGTCCTCGCGCGGTGCGCCGGACGGTCCAGTCGGTCGGCGCGCCGTCGAGGGTGACCGCGCCGACCCGCGCGCCGCGCGGCAGCACGTGCCCCACGGTCAGGTCGGCGTCCACCCCCGACCGCACGACCGTCCGCAGCCTGTCGGTCCGGCGGACCGCCAGAACGACGACCAGGCCGTCGCCAACCCGGATCCGCCGGCCTGCGATGCGCCGCTGGCCCTCGGGGACCTTCGGCACGACCGCAAGCCGGTCGCGGCCGAGGTCGGGCGCGACGCCCAGCTGTTGGGCGACGACCGGCCACAGGGTCCCGTAGGCGCCCCACGCCTGCAGCACCATCGACCGCTCGGTGAACAGCGCGTCGATGTTCGGCGTGAAGTCGCCGGCGGGCGCGATCTCGGGCATGGCGCCCGGCTGCTCCCAGATCGCTGGATCCAGCTGGATGCGCGCGTTGGCGGTGGTGTAGTGCTGCTGCTGGTCGACGCCCAGCCTCCCGAAGTTGCCCTCGGCGACCGCCATGATGCCCGTGTTCAGCGAGAAGGCGTTGCGCTCGCTGGGCACGGTCGACACCACGCTGTCGCAGCTGGGCCCGGGGTTGCCACCCTCGGCCGAGGTCGGGCCTGTGCCGGTGTGCCACAGCCCGAGCTCGTCGGTGTAGCACGCCTGCTCGCGCTCGCGCAGCGCCGCGCGGCCATGCCGGAGGCTCGCGAGGGGGTCGGGGGTCGGGTCGCCCGGCCGGACGAGCAGCGCGTCCATCGGCGTCACGCCGATCCAGTGCCGCTGGAAGACCCGCTCGTTCGTCGGATTGGTCAGGGAGTCGGCGTAGCTGCGGGTGTCACCGCCGTACCACCAGACCTGCTCGAAGCGCGCCTCGAGGTCAGCGGCGCGGTCGGTCGCCCAGGCGGCGGTGGCGTCGTCGCCCCGCGCCGCGGCCATGTCGGCAAGGTCGCGCAGGCCGCGGATGGTGTAGACCGCGTTGTCGAGCTTCTCCTCGCCCATGCCGGGGCGCTCGACGTTACCCAGACCCTCGGGCCAGCCGTCGCCGTCCTCGTCGAGCTGCTCGACGATGTACCGCATGCCGCGCACGCTGAAGTCGTACAGGTCGTCACGGAACGCGTCGTCGCCCGTCCAGCGCCAGATCAGCGCCACCGCGCTCGGGAACTTGGCCGTCTCGTCGGTGTTGCCCGGGTCCTCGTTCGCGCCGAAGTACACCGCGCCGTCGGGGGTGACCTCGTGGACGACCTTGCCGCTGCCGTCGTTGACGATCTCGCTTACGTCGCGCAGGGCCCGCAGGTGTGCCTTGATGTCGGCGAACTGGCCCATCGCGACGCTGGCGAAGGCGGTGTACTCGCCATCGGTCCCGAACAGCCACGGGTAGTCCGGCCAGCCGGCGCCCAGCCAGCGGACGCGTTCGACCGTGCCCTCCGGCGCGGGGTAGCTCGAGCCGGCGTTCGTCACCCGCAGCCGCAGGTCACGCGCCTCCTGCACCGACGCGAGCAGGTTCTGCTTGCTCCACTCGATGCTGCGCTGCAGCAGCCGATCGCCCGGCAGGTCGACCACGCTGTACGAGCCCTCCCGCACGCGCGTCGCGACGGTCGTGGCGGCCGCCCCGGCCGGATCGGCCAGCACCTCGTCAACGGCGGCGTGGGCCGCAGCGCCGCTGCGGTCGGAGCCGCCGACGGCGAACCACACGGTTGTGGGCCGGTCGGCGCGCAACTTCACCCGGTACACCAGGCGCCCGCCGGTGCCGCGCCCGTAGGCGGTGTCGTCACAGCGCTCCGGCTGCTCCGGTGCGTCGGGACCCGACGCGGGGCAGATGACCGCGGGGTCCTGTGGCCCGCGGTGGTCCGGGCCGAGGCGGTGGTGCCTCGGCCGCACCGTCGACCCGACGACCGCCGTCCAGTCGTGCGCGGACGCCGTGTCGACCGGCGGCGTGCCCTGCTCGGTGAAGACCAGCCGCCCGGTCGCGGCGTCGAACGCCGCCGCGTCGTCGAGGTTGTACGTCAGCTGGCTCGGCGTCGTCTCGCCCCACGGGTAGGTCGACAGCAGCTCCGAGTGGGCGTCGACGACCAGCCGCACGCGCCGCGGCGACGACGAGCGCAGGGTCAGGCCGATCAGACCGGCGCGGACGCCGTCGGGCACCACGTCGGTCCGTGTGACCGCCACGCCACCGCGCGCGGCGTAGCGGATGCGGTGGTACCCCCAGCCGCTGGTGAACCGTTCCGCCGCGACGCCGTCACCCAGCCACCGGCCTCCGACCTTGAACCAGATGCCGTCGAGCAACTTGATCGGGGGTGACCAGATGCCTCCCATCTCGCCGCGGGTGTGGAAGCCCATCGCCGGGTAGAGCCCGTCGGCGGTGCTGGTGGCGTACAGCCGGTCGCCGATGACCACCGCCCGCCGATCGGCGAGTCGCGACGTCTCGTGCAGCTCTCGGTGGCGCGCTGTCGACGCGGTCCGCTCCCGCGTGCCGACGGCACCCGCCGGCGGACCCGCGGTCGCGACCAGCAGCGCCAGCCCGATGATCGTCGCCGCACGGCGCATCCCGACCTGTCTCATCGCCGGCCCCCTCGCCACGCACCTTCAGACCGCCGGCGTCGGGGCCGGCGTCCGACTAACCCTTCACGCTGCCCGCCGTCAGGCCCGCGACGATCCGGCGCTGGAAGATCAGCGTCATGATGATGAGCGGGATCGAGATGACCACGCATGCGGCCGTGATCGTGCCGATGGGCCGCTCGAACTGACTCGCGCCCGTGAAGAACGCGATCGCCGTGGTCGCGGTCTGCACCTCGAGGTCCCTGGGAGCGAACGTGCTCGCGATCAGGAACTCGTTGGTGGCGAAGACGAAGACGATGATCGCCGCGGCGAACACCCCCGGTGCCGCCAGTGGCAGGACCACCTTGTAGAAGGTCTGCCACGGCGTCGCGCCGTCGACACGGGCCGCCTCGGCCAGCTCCATGGGGATCGACGAGAAGAACGTCACCAGGATGAAGATCGTCAACGGCAGGGTGAACGCGATGTAGGGGATGTACAGGCCCGGGTAGGTGTTGAGCAGGCCGAGGGTACGCCACGCCTCATAGAGCGGCGGCACGAGCGCGACCGGGGGGAACAGGCTGGCGGCCAGCACCCCCGACATCCACAGGACCTTCTTCTTCAACGGCAGGCGCGCCAGCGCGTAGGCGGCGAAGCTGCCGATGACGATGCAGATCACGGTCGTGAAGATCGCCACCACGAACGTGTTGCGCAGGTTGTACATGAAGTTCTGCTCGAACACCGTCACGTAGTTGTCGAACCCGAACGGGCCCCGAAACAGGTTGGGGTCGTTCAGCGCGTCGTTGCCCTGCTTCAGGCTCGTGCTGATCAGCCACACGAACGGGAACAGGCACCACACGAAGATCGTCGCCAGCAGCAGGGCCTTGCCGACCTTCTTGGCGGTCGTGTCCTCGCCCGACGCTGCCGCCTTCCGCCTGGGTGCCGGCGCCCTGGTCTCGGTGGCCTCGGCCTCGGTCGTCTGACTCA
>Ga0299914_10004111_pt1 | contig 10428 bp, 8 predicted proteins | sample RVTome_10_FD_201361 | JGI IMG/M metagenome (GOLD analysis project Ga0299914, IMG submission 201361) | Soil microbial communities from uranium-contaminated site in the Upper Colorado River Basin, Wyoming, United States - RVT153D57 (version 2) ... | reverse complement strand
GCCACTGCGGTGATGGGGAGTCAGGTGGCCGCCACCTTCCCGGGCCAGCGCTTCGACGGCGTACTGGGAGTCTGGTACGGCAAGTCGCCGGGCCTGGACCGCTCGGGCGACGCCATCCGCCACGCCAACTACGCCGGCACCTCGCGCACGGGCGGCGTGCTGGCGCTGACCGGCGACGACCCGTCCAACAAGTCCTCGACCCTGCCGTCGTCCTCGGAATGGGCCCTGGCCGACCTCCACGTCCCCACCCTGCACCCCGGCAACGTCCAAGAGGTCCTCGACCTGGCCCTGCACGGCGTAGCCATGTCGCGGGCGAGCGGTCTGTGGAGCGGGATCAAGATCGTGACCGCCGTGGCCGATGGCTCGGGCACCGTCCAGGTGGGACCAGGCCGCATCGATCCCGTCATCCCCGAGCTCATCTGGGACGGCCAGCCATACTTCCCCAAGGTGCGGGGCAACATCGGGCCCCCTGTCACCAACACCGTGGAGCGGGAGATCTACGAGGCGCGCCTCGAGCTGGCCCGCCTCTACGGCGTGGAGAACAAGCTCAACCGGGTGACCCACGACGCCCCCGACGCCTGGCTGGGCGTGGTCGCCTCCGGTCGCGTGTACCACGAGGTCCTGGAGGCATTCCGGGTGCTCGGAGTCAGCGAGGAGGACCTGGGCGGCCTGGGCATCCGCCTGTTCCAGCTGTCTCAGCTCTACCCGATGGACCGCGACGTCATGAGGGGGTTCGCGCGTGGCCTGCGCGAGGTCGTCGTCGTGGAGGAGAAGCGCCCCTTCATCGAGATGCACCTGCGTGACGCCCTGTACGGGCTGGTCGACGCACCTCCGGTGGTGGGCAAGAAGGATCCCGAAGGGACAATCCTGGTGCCGGGACACGGTGCCCTCGATGCCGACGCGCTGGTCGAGCCGCTGCGCAGGCGAGTAACCACCCAGGTCGATCCCAGCCGCCTGGTGCCGGCGCACGTGCACGAGGAGCCAGCTCTCGCCGGGCGGCGCCTGGGGATGCTGCCGTCCCGCACTCCGTACTACTGCTCGGGCTGCCCGCACTCGACGGGCACCAAGGCACCCGAGGACGCCCTCGTGGGCGGCGGGATAGGCTGCCACGGCCTGGTCGGCCTCATGGACCCCAAGCGCGTGGGCACGGTGATGGGCAACACCCACATGGGCGGGGAGGGCGCTCACTGGGTCGGGATCGAGCCCTTCGTCGACGTGGACCACTTCATCCAGAACATGGGCGACGGCACCTTCGCCCATTCGGGATCGCTGGCCATCCGCCAGGCCGTCTCGGCCGGTTCCCACATGACCTTCAAGATCCTCTACAACGGTGCCGTGGCCATGACCGGCGGCCAGGATGCGGCGGGGGCGATGCCGGTCGACCGGCTCTCGTCGTGGCTGCTGGCCGAGGGGGTGACCAGGGTGCTGATCACCACCGACGACCGCGGCAAGTACCGGGGCGTGGACCTGGCCGGGGGCGTCGAGGTATGGGACCGCGACCGCATCATCGAGGCCCAGCAGGCGCTGGCCGCCGAGCCCGGCGTCACCGTGCTCATCCACGACCAGCAGTGCGCAGCCGAGAAGCGCAGGGACCGCAAGCGGGGCCTGGCCGACGACCCGCCCATCAGGGTGGTCATCAACGAGCGGGTGTGCGAGGGCTGCGGCGACTGCGGCTCCAAGTCCAACTGCCTGTCCGTGCAGCCCATCGAGACCGAGTTCGGGCGCAAGACGGCGATCCACCAGTCGTCGTGCAACAAGGACTACTCGTGCCTGGACGGCGACTGCCCCGCCTTCCTCACCGTCGTGCCCCGCAAGAAGGGTCTCCGCAAGGCGTCGAGGTCTGAGGGAGGCGCCAGGCGGCGGCCCGAGCTGGACCCGGCCGAGCTCGCGGAGCCCACACCCATCGTTCCCACCGGAGATCTGACCATCCGCATGCCGGGGATCGGCGGCACCGGCGTGGTCACCGTCTCCCAGGTGCTGGGCACTGCGGCCACCCTGGCCGGCAAGTACGTGGGCGGTCTGGACCAGACCGGTCTGTCGCAGAAGGCGGGACCGGTGGTGTCGGACCTGCGGCTGACCGACGAGCCGGTGGAGGGCACCAACAAGATCACCAGCGGTTCGGTCGACCTGTACCTGGTGTTCGACATGCTGGTCGGTCTGTCGCCCAACAACCTGATGGGCACCTCGGCCGAGCGCACCGTGGCCGTGGCCTCCACCACCAAGACACCGACAGGTCTCATGATCCGAGACACCAAGGCCAGGTTCCCCGACCAGAAGGAGCTGCAGAACGAGCTCGACGCGGCCACACGGGCCGACCACAACCGCTACCTCGACGCCGTCGAGCTGACCGAGCGGCTGTTCGGCGACTCGGTCACGGCCAACATCTTCCAGGTCGGCGTGGCCTACCAGATCGGCGCTCTGCCCATCGGAGCCGGCGCCATCGAGCAGGCCATCGAGCTGAACGGAGCGGCCGTCGAAGCCAACAAGTTGGCCTTCCGCTGGGGGCGCATGTGGGCGATCGACCCCGAACGGGTGCGGGCCGCCTCGGTCTACCCCGAGGATCACATGCCCAAGCCGTCCGAGGCGCTGTCGGAGGCCATCGCCGCCGCCGGGCTCACCGAGGGCGAGCTGGGCCGCCTGGTGCGCCTGCGTGCCGCCGACCTGGCCGACTACCAGGACGAGCGCTACGCCAGGAAGTACCTCGACACCGTGGCCAAGGCGGCCGCCACCGGTCAGGACCAGTTCGCCGAGGCAGTGGCTCGCTACATGTACAAGCTGATGGCGTACAAGGACGAGTACGAGGTGGCCCGCCTCCATCTGGAGGAGACAGCCAAGCTGCAGGTCACCGACGCCGTCGGCAGCGACGTCAAGGTGTCCTGGAACCTGCACCCGCCATCGTTGAGGGCCATGGGGATGGACGGCAAGATCCGCCTGGGGCCGTGGTTCAAGCCGGCGCTGAGCAGCCTGCGGGGGGCCAAGCGGCTGCGCGGCACGCCCATGGACCCCTTCGGCTACGCCAAGGTGCGCAGGGTCGAGCGCTCGCTCGTCAAGGAGTATCGCACACTCGTCGAGAAGGTGGCGCCCGAGGTCGACGACGCCAACGTCGAGCTGGCCACCGAGCTGGCGAACCTGCCCGATCTGGTGCGCGGCTACGAAGAGGTCAAGCTGGCCAACGTGGACGTGTACCACTCCGAGCTGGCAAGACTGCGTTCACAGCTCGACATCTGAGGCGCCGCGGCACCAGGCCCGATCCGCCCGCCGTGCCGGCCGTCGCCCGCTCGGCCAGCCGCTGCCGGCCGTCGCCGGCTCAGCCGGTGGTCGCCGGCTCGACCCGACGGCCCGTGGCGTCGGCCGGGGCATGGCTGACGTCTTCAGGCCCGAGCTCGCGCGTCCAGCACGCGAACTCCAACAGGATCCCGTCGGGATCGCGGAAGTACGCCGAGCGGATGAAGACGCCCGCATGCATCTCCTTGGCGATCGTGGTGGGGCTGTCGTCGTGGTTGATGATCTCGGTGACCTCGACGCCGCGCCCGCGCAGGCGCTGCACGTACTCCTCCATCCTCTCGGGAGGGACGTCGAAGGCCACATGGTTCATCGAGCCGTGCGCCGAGGTGATCCCTCCGCGGCCGGGCAGGTCGGCCGCCCCGGCCAGGCCCGGAGCGTGGGGCGGTGCCTCCGGGAACCAGAAGAACGCCACCTGGTCGCCGTTGCCGCAGTCGAAGAAGAAGTGCTGCGCACCCCCGGGGATCTCCAGGGTCTTGGTGAGCGGCATCCCCAGCACGTTCGTGTAGAAGTCCACCGTGCGAGCCATGTCGCTGCTGACCAGGGCCAGATGGTTGATCCCCCGCAGCTCGAAGCCATCGTCGGACATCGCCGTTCCTTCCGCTCTGTGCGCCGTCCCTACCATACGTCCGTGCCGAGAACGAGACAGATTCACAGGGCCGAGGCCGCCGAGAGCGTCCTGCCCGTCTACCAGCGGCTCTTCGGTGAGCGCGACCCGGTGGCCGAGCCGGGTACGGCCACCGGCACCCCCGGCGACTGGTGGACCGTGTTCGCCCAGGTACCGCCCCTGCTAGACCACATGGTGGCCGGATTCGCCCTGTTCAGCAGCCCCGAGCGGTCGTTACCGGCCGACCTGCGCGAGCTGGCCCTGACCCGCACGGGCTTCGCGGCCGGCAGCCGCTTCGTGTTCAGCCAGCACTGCAAGGCGGCTCGCCGGGCGGGCCTGAGCGACGAGCAGGTGGATGCCATCCCCGTGTGGACTCTGGCCGACGCCTTCACCCCCCTGCAGCGGGCGGTGCTGGCCTACACCGACGAGCTGGTGCTGGCCGACGGCCGGGTCCAGGACGCCACCTTCGACGCCCTGCGCGAGGCCCTGGGGGAGGTGGCCGTGCTGGAGCTCACCTATGCGGTGGCCAGCTACCGCCTGCACGCCGTCATGTGCCGGGCCCTGCGCTTGGAGTACGACGACGTCGACGAGCGCATCAGCGAGATCGCCGCTCCCGAGGGCGGTGCCCAGGACGTGATGGGGACCATCAGCATGAGGGAGTGACACCAGCCCATGGGGCCGGGGCCCCACGGGCGTGGAAGGCGCTGTCGGCCGGTCCTGCGACGGCGCGGTGTACTGCCGAGCAGGGCCCGAAGGGCGCAGCGCAGGCAGCGACAGCTACGACTGCAGGCGGCGGCGGATCAGGCTCAGCGCCGAACCGGCCCTGAACCACTCGATCTGCTCCTCGTTCATCGTGTGGCTCACCTCGATGTCGTCGGCAGAGCCGTCGGCGTGGGCAAGTCGCACGGTCAGCGTCTGGCCGGGGGCCAGGCCATCCAGGTCCAGGATCGCCACCCTGTCGTCCTCGGCCACCTTGTCGTAGTCGACGCCATCGACGAACGTCAGCGGCAGAACACCCTGCTTCTTGAGGTTGGTCTCGTGGATGCGGGCGAAGGAGCGCACCAGCACGGCGCGACAGCCCCGGAAGCGGGGCTGCATGGCGGCGTGCTCGCGCGAGGAACCCTCGCCGTAGTTCTCGTCGCCCACGGCCACCCAGCCCTGTCCCTGCTGGTGGTAGTGGCGGGCGATCTCGGGGAACGGCATGGTCTCGCCGGAGAGGTGGTTCCTACCCTCGCCGGCTTGGCCCGTGAAGGCGTTGACGGCACCGAGGAACAGGTTGCCGCTGATGTTCTCGAGGTGGCCCCGGTAGCGCAGCCACGGACCGGCCATCGAGATGTGGTCGGTGGTGCACTTGCCATGCGCCTTGACCAACACCACCAGGTCCTGGAAGTCGTCGCCGTCCCACGGCTCGAACGGCTCGAGCACCTGCAGGCGGTCGCTCTGGGGGGACACCGCCACGTCGACCGAGCTGGCGTCCGCGGGCGGGGCCAGGAAGCCCGATTCGCCCGGTGTGAACCCGGCCGCCGGGAGCTCCTCACCCACAGGCTCGGGCAGTGTCACCTCGCGACCGTCGGCAGTGGTCAACGAGTCCGCCAGGGGATCGAAGTCGAGGGTGCCGGCCAGGGCGAGGGCCATGACCGTCTCGGGTGAGGTGACGAAGGCCAGGGTGTTCGGGTTCCCGTCGTTGCGCTTGGGGAAGTTGCGGTTGTAGCTGGTCACGATGGTGTTGATCTCGCCCTCGGAGATGTCGCTGCGGCTCCACTGGCCGATGCAGGGGCCGCAGGCGTTGGCCAGGACCGTGGCCCCTATGGCCTGCAGGTCACCGAGCAGGCCATCACGCTCGATGGTGGCTCGCACCTGCTCCGATCCAGGGGTGACGAGCAGGTCGGTCCGGGCCTGCAGGCCGTGGTCCTTGGCGAACCGGGCCAGGGAGGCCACCCGGGTGATGTCCTCGTAGCTCGAGTTCGTGCAGCTTCCGATGAGGGCCGCGCTGGGCTCGAGCGGCCAGCCCTCGGCGCGCGCCTCGTCCCCCAGGTCGGCCAGGGGGCGGGCCCGGTCGGGGGAGTGGGGACCGTTTATGTGTGGCCCCAAGGCCGACAGGTCGATCTCGACAACCCGGTCGTAGTACGCAGCGGGATCGGCCAGCACCTCGTCGTCGGGGCGCAGGTGGTGGGCGACACCGTCGGCGGCATCGGCAACGGCCTCGCGGCCGGTGGCCTTGAGGTACCGGGCCATGGCGTCGTCGTAGGCGAACAGCGAGGTGGTGGCGCCGATCTCTGCGCCCATGTTGCAGATCGTGGCCTTGCCCGTGCACGAGATGCTGCGGGCCCCCGGGCCGATGTACTCGACGATGGCGCCCGTGCCCCCCTTCACGGTCAGGATCTCGGCCACCTTCAGGATCACATCCTTGGGCGCAGACCAGCCGGACAGCTCACCGGTCAGGTGGACGGCGATGAGGTTGGGCCACCGCACGTTCCAGGGCATGCCCACCATGACGTCCACCGCATCGGCCCCGCCCACTCCGATGGCCATCATGCCCAAACCACCGGCGTTGGGGGTGTGGCTGTCCGTGCCGATCATCATCCCGCCGGGGAAGGCGTACTGCTCCAGCACCACTTGGTGGATGATCCCGCTGCCTGGCTTCCAGAACCCGGCGCCGTAGCGGGCGCAAACGGTCTCGAGGAAGTCGTACACCTCGCTGTTGCCCTCCAGAGCCGCCAGCAGGTCGACCTTGCCGTCCTCCTTGGCCTGGATCAGGTGGTCGCAGTGCGTAGTGGTGGGTACCGCCACCTCCTGCAGCCCGGCGGTCATGAACTGCAACCAGGCCATCTGGGCGGTGGCGTCCTGCATGGCCACACGGTCGGGACGTAGGTCGGTGTAGGAGACGCCACGCTCCATGCCGCCGGTGGCGGGATCGTCGAGATGGTTGACGAGGATCTTCTCTGCCAGGGTCAGCGGCCGTCCCAGACGCTCCCGGCCCAGGTCCAGGCGATCGTCGAGGCTGGCATAGACCGCTTCGACGAGGTCGATGGGAGTGGTTGCTTCGACGGTCATCGTGGACTCCTCGAGATGGTGCTGGCGGCGGTGATCGGTGTCGGGGGCATGTTGCCACCCTGGGCGTGATCTCCACGGTGGACAACGCGTGCCATACAAGTGATAATACAAGTATGAAACAAGAACGCAAGCCCCGGTACGCGCAGATCGGTGAGGACCTGCGCCAGCGGATCGCGTCGGGGGAGCTGGGACCGGGTGACGTCCTGCCCAGCGAAGCACAGCTCTCGGGGACCTATGAAGCCAGCCGGGTCACGATCAGGCGGGCACTCGATGCCCTCCGGGCCGAAGGGCTCGTCGACGCCCGTCAGGGCTTCGGCTGGTTCGTGGCCAGCCCGCCCCTTCGGCAGTCGCTGGCTCGCCTGGGCACGATCGAGGAGCAATTGGCCGCCTCGGGACGCGCCCCGCAACGCCGGGTGCTCACGTTCGCCTATGGCGAGCCGCCGCCGGACGTGGCCGAGCTCCTGGGGGGAGCCGAGGTGCTCGAGGTGAGGCGGCTCAACCTGGCCGACCACCAGCCCTTCGCCCTCGTGACCGTGTGGTGCCCCCGCGACCTGGCCGAAGAGCTGTCACGGGCCGCCGTCGAACGGCAGTCCTTCATCGACCTGCTCCCGATCGAGGTTGGTGGGGCCCACCAGACCATCAGCGCCACCCTGGCCTCCGAGGTGGACGCCGGCGTGCTGGACGTGCCGGTCGGGTCACCGATGCTGCGAGCCTGGAGGGTGACCCACGACCGCAGCGGTCGGGCTGTGCTCGCGGCCGAGCACCTCTTCCCGTCCCACCTCACCGAGTTCGTGGTCGACCTTCCCCACGAGGATCGGTCGATGGCGGCGACCGGCATGCGGCTGGTGGGCTGACAGGAGCCGGGGTGGCCGACCGGATGATTATCGACGAGTTCCTTGACGGCCACCCAACTAACAGTGTAAAACACACAGTAATGAGCGAGACGGTGGATGGCGAACCACGGACCGAAGCCCATCGGGAAGAGGTTGCCCGGGCGATGGCGGCCCGCTGGAACGGAGAGGCGGGCCGCAACTGGGTCGACGGTGTCGACCGCTTCGACAGGCTGCTCGAGCCGATGGGTGCTGCCGTGTTGTCCGCAGCCCGGCTACAGCCGGGGGAGCGGGTCGTCGAGGTCGGCTCCGGGACCGGGCAGCTGGCGATCCAGGCTTCGCGCCTCGTGGCCCCCGACGGCGTAGTCATCGGGGTCGACCTGTCGGAGCCCATGACGGAACTGGCTCGTCGCCGGGCGGCCGAGGCGGGCATCACCAACGTCGAGCTCGTGGTGGCCGATGCGGCCACCGCGAACCTTCCCCAGTCCCACTTCGACGCGCTGGTCAGTCGCTTCGGGCTGATGTTCTTCGCCGACCCGCCTGCCGCCTTCGCTCACCTCGTGAGCCGCCTGCGTCCCGGTGGCCGCCTTGCCGCCGCCGTGTGGCAGGAGCGCAGCGAGTCAGACCTCTTCGCGCTTCCGGCCGCAGTGGTTGCCCGCCTCGTTCCCGATCTAGCAGCCCCGCCGCCCGGTGCTCCGGGCATGTTCGCCCTCAGCGACCCCTCGGCCATCCGCCGGCTGATCCTCGACGCCGGTGCCACCGACGTCCTGGTGGAGAGCCATCGCAGGTTGCTGACTGCGGGTACCTCCGTCACCGAGGCGGTGACCTTCATCAAGTCCTCCTCGGGGTTCGAGCCCGTGATCGCCGCCGGTCCAGAGGTGGTAGACGCCGCCGAGCAGGAGCTGCGGCGCGTCATGGCCGATCACATGGGCCCGACCGGCGTGGAGCTGGGCGGAGCCGCCTGGCTCGTCACGGCGAGACGGCCGTCGTGACGCCCAGGCACGGCCGGCGCGGCGCCCACCGGAGCCGTCGCTCCACGCGCCGCACCCGCGGTCGCGACGGCCATGGCCGATGGTGGGCCCAGGCCCGCGTCGAACGCTTCGTGGAGCCCGCCCTGCTCGTCGTGCTGTCGGAAGGGCCGAGCCACGGCTACGACCTGGCCGAGGCCGTCGAGGCCATCGCCCCCGGGGAGCGGGTCGACCTGGGCAACCTCTACCGGCTGCTCCGCTCGCTCGAGGAGGAGGGCATCGTCACCAGCGAGTGGCGTGACGACCTGGGCGGCCCCGCCAAGCGCACATACGCCCTCACCCCGGACGGCGCCGCGCTGCTGGAGGCGTGGGCGAGGTCGCTGGGTGAGCTCGAGACCACGCTCGCTGCTCTGCGCGAGCGCCGAACCCGCACAGGAGAGACGACATGAACCGCACTCGACACCGCTACGGCCGCCGGCATCGCCGCCGAGGCCGGGGAGGCGGGGACCGCTGGGACCGCCTCCGCCGGCGCCTGGACACCATGGACGACCGTGAGCGCCTCGAGCGCCTGCAGCGCGACCTCGAACAGGCCGTCTCCGACGTGGCCCAGCGGATCAAGGACCTCGACGAGCGCACCTGAGCGGCACCGGACCGGTGCGCCGTGGGAGGGCGGCTGGTCCGGCTCGGGAGCTACTTCAGTCGATGGGGGCAAGCGGCGCCGGCGCCACTGCCTGCCGGCCCCACTCCACTTGGCAGGTGTGCTCTGCCAGCTGGGAGCCGACCAGGGCCCTCACGGCCTTGGGGGAAGGCGCGTACAACCGACGGCCCAGCGCCACCGCTCTGCCCTGCAGGTCCGACCGGCGGTCAGCCACCTCGGCCAGGGCCCAGCCCTGCAGGCCGCCGATGGGGCGGGCCGCCAGCTCCACGTTGGCGAGGTCGTGGTCGTCGCCGATCAGGTCGGTCAGCTCGTGCAGCTCGTCCTCCCAAGCGGCGAACAACCTGGGACGCGCCGGCGCCAGGAACGCCACCTGGTAGCGGAGGTCCTTGGCCCGCTTGCGCAGCTCGTGGAAGGCCGCGGTCGTCGGAGCCTCCTCGACCTCGGCCAGGCGGCGGCGCCCCCGGCGGTAGGAGCGGGCCAGCGCCGAGGCCAGCTCCGACGGCCCCAACCCGTCCACCGGCCATTTCTCGGTCCTGCGGGTCACGCCTCCGACCAGTTCGACTGCGGCCGCGCCCCGCTCGGAGTGGAGGCGCAGCTCGTCGTTGGCCGCCGCAGCTCGCGCCGCCAGGCGACCCTTCAGGGAGGGCCACGGGTGGGGCACAGCCCCGTCGGCCAGTAGGTCGAGGGTCTCCGCGGCCACCGTCGCATCGCGGGCACCGGCCAGCATGTGGCCGGCGGAGCGGAGCTCGTCGTTGGCGTCGGCGCCCTCGTCGCCGAGCCAAGGCCGTAGCAGGCGGAGCAGGGCCCGCATCTGCTTGACGTGCTTGCGGAACTCGTGGACGGCTTCGGGGTAGCTCCCGGCGCTCGCCCTGGTCAGCTCCTTGACGGCCGAGCGGCCGTGGGCGGCCACCGCCGCTGCCACTGCCCTCCCCGGGCTGTCAGCGAGACCGAGGTCCTTCGTCATCGTTGCCGGCCAGTCTCGCGCTTCGGATGGCCACCCGCGCCCCGCCTAGATGCCGGACGGGCCGG
>Ga0299914_10004110_pt1 | contig 10428 bp, 10 predicted proteins | sample RVTome_10_FD_201361 | JGI IMG/M metagenome (GOLD analysis project Ga0299914, IMG submission 201361) | Soil microbial communities from uranium-contaminated site in the Upper Colorado River Basin, Wyoming, United States - RVT153D57 (version 2) ... | reverse complement strand
CCGACCGACGTGCTCGCCTTCCCGCTGGACGAGGCCAGCTTCGATCACGGGCCGGGGGAGAACGGCGGCGAGCCGACCTTGCTCGGGGACATCGTGCTCTGCCCGGAGGTGGCCGGCCGGCAGGCCGCCTCGGCCGGGCACAGCACCTCCGACGAGGTGGCGCTGCTAACCGTCCACGGCACCCTGCACCTGCTCGGCTACGACCACGCCGAGCCGGAGGAGGAGCGGGAGATGTTCGGGCTGCAAGACCGCCTGCTGGCCAGCTGGCGGCTCGCGCGTACGGGGTGAGGGCAATGCCGGCCGGCGCGGCGGGCTTACCCGACGGAGTGCTGCTGATCTGGGCGGGCGCACTGGTGGTGCTCGCCGGGCTGTTCGCGATGACCGACGCCGCCCTGGGCGCGGTCTCGGCCGCCCGCGCCCGGGCGCTGGCCGCCGGCGGCGTCTGGGGCGCGTCCGCGCTGCACGCGGTGGCCACCGACCGGCCCCGCTATCTCAACCTGCTGCTGTTGCTGCGGCTGCTCTGCGAGCTGACCGCCACCACCGTGGTGGCGCTGGTGGCGGTGGACACGTTCGGGGTGGGCTGGACCGCCGCGCTGGTGACCGCCGGGACGATGACCGTGGTCAGCTTCGTGGTGGTGGGCGTCGGGCCGCGCACGATCGGCCGCCAGCACGCGTACCCGGTGGGCCGGTTCACCGCCCCGGCGGTGCGCTGGCTGGGCCGGGCGCTCGGGCCGCTGGCGTCGCTGCTGATCTGGGTGGGCAACGCGGTCACCCCGGGTCGGGGGTTCCGGGAGGGGCCGTTCGTCACCGCCGGTCCAAACGGGTCGGACACCGACATGACCGTCGAGCTGCGGGAGCTGGTCGACCTGGCAGGCGAGAGCGGGGCGGTCGAGCAGGGCGAACGGGAGATGATCCACTCGGTGTTCCGGCTCGCGGACACGGTCGCCCGGGAGGTGATGGTCCCGCGTACGGAGATGGTGTGGATCGAGGCGCACAAGACCCTCCGGCAGGCGCTGGCGCTGGCGCTGCGCTCCGGCTTCTCCCGGATCCCGGTGATCGGGGCGAGCGTCGACGACGTGCTGGGGGTGGTCTACCTGAAGGACCTGGCCCGGCGGGCGACCGGCGCGGACGCCACCGAGGGGGACCGGATCCGGGTGGACCAGGTGATGCGGGAGGCGGTGTTCGTCCCGGAGTCCAAGCCGGTCGACGACCTGCTCTCGGAGATGCAGGCGGCCCGGGTGCACCTGGCGATCGTGGTCGACGAGTACGGCGGCACGGCCGGGCTGGTCACCATCGAGGACATCCTGGAGGAGATCGTCGGAGAGATCACCGACGAGTACGATGTCGAGCTCCCACCGGTCCAGCGCCTGGCCGACGGGGCGGTGCGGGTCTCGGCCCGGCTGCCGATCGAGGATCTCGGCGAGCTGTTCGGGGTGGTGCTGCCGGCCGACGAGGTGGATACGGTGGCCGGGTTGCTGGCGCAGGAGCTGGGGCGAGTGCCGATTCCCGGCGCGACCGCTACCGTGGGTGGGTTGCGGCTGGTGGCTGAGGGGGCCACCGGCCGGCGGAACCGGATCGAGACGGTGCTGGTCCGGCGGACCGGTGCCGGCGGGGAGCCGGGCGGTTCTCGCACCGAGGAGAGGCAGGCTGCGGATGCCCGAGGCAGAGGCTGAGCTGGTGGCGGGTGGGGGCCCCGAGCTGGACGAGCAGGACGCGAAGCTGGTCACGCTGGCCCGGGCGGCCCGGGCACGGATCGGCGCGGTGGAGGGGGCGGCGGTCCGCGACGGCGACGGGCGCACCTACGCCGCGGCCAGCGTCTCGCTGCCGTCCCTGACCCTCACGGCGCTGCAGCTGTCGGTGGCCTCGGCGGTGGCCGCTGGCGCGGTCCGGCTGGCGGCGGCCGCGGTGGTCACCGAGGCGTCGACGCTGGACGGTGCCGGCCAGGCGGCGGTGCGGGATCTCGGGATCGGCGCGCCGATCCACGTGGCCGGACCGGACGGCCGGGTTCTCGGCACGGTTCACGACTGACCCCGCCCACCGACCATGTCGACCATGAGCTCGGGTGCGCGCCGGCCGCCGACCGGGCGTCCAGGTTCATGATCGGCGCGCCGGCGGCGCCGGCCGGGGGCGGGGCAATGGCCGGGCACCGGGCGGGCTTCGCCTGTTTCGTGGGCCGTCCGAACGCCGGCAAGTCCACCCTGACCAACGCGATCATCGGGCAGAAGATCGCGATCACGTCCAGCCGCCCGCAGACCACCCGGCACGTGATCCGTGGCGTGCTGCACCGGCCGCACGCGCAGCTGGTGCTGGTCGACACCCCGGGCCTGCACCGGCCCCGGACCCTGCTCGGGCAGCGCCTGAACGACCTGGTCCGGGCGACCTGGAGCGAGGTGGACGTGGTCGGCCTGTGCCTTCCGGCCGACCAGCCGGTCGGCCGGGGGGACCGGTTCATCACCGGCGAGATCGCCCGGCTGCGCGCCACCGTGGTGGCGGTGGTGACCAAGACCGACCTGGTGGACCGGGGCCGGCTGGCGGCCCAGCTCACCGCGGTGGCGGAGCTGGCCGAGTTCGCCGACGTGGTGCCGGTCAGCGCGGTCACCGGCGACCGGCTGGACACGCTGGTCGAGGTGATGACGTCCCACCTGCCGGAGTCGCCGCCGCTCTACCCAGCCGAGCTGATCACCGAGGAGCCGGAGCGGGTGCTGGTGGCGGAGCTGGTCCGGGAGGCGGCGCTGGAGGGGGTCCGGGACGAGTTGCCCCACTCGATCGCGGTGCTGGTCGAGGAGATGCAGCAGGAGGGTTCCCGGACCCGGGTCTTCGCCGATCTCTATGTGGAGCGGCCCAGCCAGAAGGCGATCGTGATCGGGCACCGGGGGGCGCGGCTGCGGGAGGTCGGGACCCGGGCCCGGGCGCAGCTCGAGGAGCTGCTCGGCACCCGGGTCCACCTGGACCTGCACGTCCGGGTGGCCAAGGACTGGCAGCGTGACCCGCGGCAGCTGCGCCGGCTCGGGTTCTGAAGCCGCCGGTCCGGCCGGGTCGGCCGCCGGCTCGGGTTCTGCGGCCGCCGACTCGGGTTCTGCGGCCGCCGGCCGGGTCGCCGAGGCTCGCCGCGCGGGTGCCCGGCGCGTACTGTGCCACCGGAACCGCCCACCCGGGCGGTGGGAAGGGGCCGACGATGACCGGGTTCGAGGAGCTGGTCGGGGCGCACCGGGTGATGGCGATCCTGCGCGGGCTGCCGCCGCGGGAGACGGTCGAGCTGGCGAACCGGGCATGGGACGCCGGGGTGGCGGTGGTGGAGATCCCGATCGGAGCCCCCGAGCACGTTCCGGTGCTGACTGCGGTGGTGGCGGCCGGGGCGGAGCGCGGCCAGCTGGTGGGTGCCGGCACCGTCATCACCCGCGAGCAGGTCCGGGTGGCGGCTCAGACCGGGGCCAGATATACGGTCGCGCCCGGGTTCGACCCGGCGGTGCTCGCCGCCAGTCTCGCCGCCGGCCTGCCGCACCTGCCGGGGGTGGCGACCGGCACCGAGGTGCAGCGGGCGCAGGCCGCCGGGTGCGGCTGGGTGAAGGCGTTCCCGGCCGCCGCCCTGGGCACCGCCTGGTTCCGGGCGATCCAGGGCCCGTTCCCGGACCTGCAGTACGTCGCGACCGGCGGGCTCACGGTCGGGGTGGTGCCGGACTTTCTCGATGCCGGCGCCCGGGTGGCGGCGGTCGGTGCCGGCATCGCCGACCCGGCCGAGTATGAGCGGCTGGTGGAGCTGGTCAAACGGACCACCGGATAGCCGTACCCCTCCGGGGTGGCCAGGCGATAACGATGGTGTCACCTGGTGACAGAGGGGTCGCTGGCTGCCGGTGCCGGCTGGTGGGTGCCATGCTGCCGGATGCCAACCCCGCACGCCGCGATTGTGGGTGCCGGCGTGCGGGTGTCGCTGGCGCAGGCAGCCAGGACAGCTGGGCTGTCCGCGGCCCGGCACTCGGGGGCCGGGCTGCGGACAACCCGTCCCATCCCCGTCCGGCCCCCGAGCGCCGCCGCTGGTACGCCGGGCGGCACGGGCCAGCGGCCGGTCTCTGGCCGGCGTAGACTGCGGCCGGCCACCGGTGGCCGTGGGATGATCCATCCCGCCCGGAGGGGAGAGGCTCGCTGGCGCTCGGAGAGGCGTTCCCGGAGATTCTGGATGCGGCACGCCGTGGCGTGCCGCACGCCGTTGAGCGGCTGTACGCGGACCTGGCCCCGGCGGTGGCGGGATATCTGCGGGTGCAGCGGGCGGCCGAGCCGGAGGACCTGACCAGTGAGGTGTTCCTCGGAGTGTTCCGCGGGTTGGCGTCGTTCGAGGGCGGGGAGCCGCAGTTCCGGTCCTGGGTGTTCACGATCGCCCACCGGCGGCTGCAGGACGAGCGGCGCCGGCTGGCCCGGCAGCCGCAGCTGGCCAGCATCGACCCGGCGGCCACGGTCCCGGCCGGCGACGTGGAGCGGGAGGCGCTGGAGGTGCTCGGGGAGCAGTGGGTGATCGGGCTGTGTGCCCGGCTCTCGGTCGATCAGCGCACCGTGCTGCTGCTGCGGGTGGTCGCGGACCTGACCGCGGAGGAAGTGGCCCGGATTACCGGGAAGTCGGTGGGAGCGGTGAAGGCGCTGCAGCGGCGGGCGCTGCAGTCGTTGCGGCGCAAGCTCGCCCGGGAAGGGGTATCGCTGTGACGTCGACCGACGATTACCTCGACGAGATGGCGGGACGACGCGCGATAAATGACGCCACGGCCGAGGACCTGCTCGCCGGCCGGGCGGTCCCGGCCGACCTGGAGCCGCTGGCGACGGTGGTGCGGGCGCTGCGGGACGTGTCCCGGCAGCCGGTGCCGCCCAGCGCCGAGCTGGCCGCCCGGATGGCGGCGGGCACCGCGGTGGCCGCGCCGGCCGGTTCCGGGCGGGCCACCGGGGCGGGTGGTCTGCCGTGGAGCGCGCGACGGATCGCCGCGGGGGCGGCGACCACCGTCCGGCACCGGTGGTCGGCGCGGGTGGCCGCGGCCGGGGCGGCGGTGGCGGTGCTCGGGGTGGGTTCGGCCGGCTTCGCCGGCTCCCTGCCCGCCCCGGTGCAGGACCGGTTCGAGACGGTGGTCGAGACGCTCACGCCGTACCATTTCCCGGACCGCGCCGGCGAGCCGGGCGACCGGCCGGGTCCGGGCGCGGGTCGGGATCACCCGGCCGGCGGTCCTGGCGGAGCGGACCAGTCCCCGGGTGGCGGTCACCCACCCGGGGAGGGCGAGCGGCCGGGCAACCGGCCAGCGCCGGGGCTCGGTGAGCCCGATCCGGGGCCGGGTGCCGGTCCGCCGGAGCCCGCTTCGACGAGGGAACCCGGCCCGCCGCAGGACCCCGGCCCACCGGAGGATGCTGGTCCACCGGACGGTTCCGGCGAGCCGGTCCGCGAGTGGCCCGGGTCGGCCGGCCATCCTCCGGTCGAGCCGGAACCGGGCCACCCGCCGGACCCGGGCCACCCGCCGGACCCGGGCCACCCGCTGGACCCGCCCGCGCAACCCGAGCGCTAGCCCGGTGGCCGTACCGCTTCCCGCGGCGCCAGCGATAACCCGGTTGGACTCCACCGATGGCAGGAGGCATCCGCTGGCACTGCACGAGGCGTTCGACGAGGTGTTGCGGGCGGCGCGAGCCGGCGCGCCGTGGGCGTTCGAGCGGTTGTACGCGGACCTGGCGCCACCGGTGGCGGGCTACCTGCGGGCGCAGCGGGCGGCCGAGCCGGAGGACCTGACCAGTGAGGTCTTCCTCGGAGTGTTCCGGGGGTTGGTGACGTTCGAGGGCGGCGAGGAGAAGTTCCGGTCGTGGGTGTTCACGATCGCGCACCGGCGGTTGCAGGATGAGCGGCGCCGGCTGGCCCGCCGACCCCGGCTGACGCCGGTCGATCCGGAACTGGGCCTGCCCGGCGGTGACGCCGAACAGGAGGCGCTGGACGTGCTCGGGGAGCAGTGGGTGTGGCGGCTGTCCGAGAAGCTCTCCGCCGACCAGCGCACAGTCCTGCTGCTGCGGGTGGTCGCGGACCTGACCGCAGAGCAGGTGGCCGGGATCACCGGCCGCAGCGAGGGTGCGGTGCGGGCGTTGCAGCGGCGCGGCCTGGAGGCGCTGCGGCGGATGATCGCCGAGGAGCATCGCGGCCGGGCGGCGCTGCCCCGGCGGGGAGGTAGCTGACCATGCCGAATTTGTGGCCGAATCCGCGCACCGGTGACCGGACCGGAAATTCCTGGCCCGGTACCCGTACGGGAAACCCGGCGGCCGGCGATTACCTGCGCGAGATGCCCGTACTGGACCAGATCGACGAACCGACCGCCGAGGCCATCCTCGCCGGCCGGCCGGTCCCGCCGGCGCTGGAGCCGCTGACCCTGGTGGTGGCGGCTTACCGGCGGGCGGCGGACCGGCCGGTGCCGCCCAGCCCCGCGCTGGCGGAGTGGATGGCCGCCGGCGGCGGACGAAGGAGACGCAAGAAGATGGCAGCAGTTGAAGTACTTGCCGGAGTCGCGGCGAAGTTGACCGGGATGAGCCTGGCGGCCAAGGCGCTGGCCGGGGTGGCGATCGCGAGCGCCGGGGTGGCCAGCGCCGGGTTCGCCGGGGCGCTGCCTGAGCCGGCGCAGGAGCGGTTCGAGTCCGTGGTCGAGACGGTCACGCCGGTCGAGTTCCCGGCCGGCGAGCACACCCCGTTCGGCGAGGAGGTCAGCGAGGACGCCAAGGACGGCGGCGTGGACGGCGCGGAGATCAGCGAGAAAGCCCGCCAGCTGGGCGATCAGCATGCCCCGGCGGAGCTGCCCGCGCCGGTGGACCCGGCCGATCCCGGCCAGCCGGCCGAGCTGCCCACCCCCGACGAGCCCGGGCCGCCCAACCCGCCGCCCGGTGAGGACCACCGCCCCACCCCGCCCCCGGGGCGGTGACCGGCAGCCGCCGCGGCTCGCCGTCCCAACCCGGCGGGCCGCGGCGGCTCCCGAGCGGGGGACAATGGCCCGGTGGCTGGGTATCGGCGGCGGCTGTACCGCGACGAGGCAGTGGTGCTGCGTACCCAGAAGCTGGGCGAGTCTGACCGGATCATCACGTTGCTGACCCGCCGGCACGGCCGGGTCCGGGCGGTGGCCCGCGGGGTCCGCCGGACCAGCTCGAAGTTCGGCGCCCGGCTGGAGCCGTTCGGGCACGTCGAGCTGCAGCTCGCCGCCCCCGGTGGGGAGGCGCCCGGCCGGTCGTTGCACACCATCTCGCAGGTGGTCGGGATCGCGCTGCACCGCGGCCGGTTCCTGACCGACTACCCGCGCTACACGGCCGCCAGCGCGGTGGTGGAGACCGCCGAGCGGCTCACCCCGGAGGAGGGGGAGCCGACCCTGCGGCTGTTCCAGCTCACCCTCGGCGCGCTGCGGGCGCTGGCGCTCGGGGAGCACGCGGCACCGCTCGTCCTCGACGCCTACCTGCTGCGGGCGATGGCGATCGCCGGCTGGGCGCCAGCGCTGGCGGAGTGCGCGGTCTGCGGCACGCCCGGCCCGCACCGGGCGTTCTCGGTGCCGGCCGGCGGCTCGGTCTGCGGCGATTGCCGCCCGCCCGGAGCGGCCCATCCGGCACCCGCGGCGCTGGCGCTGATGGCCGCGCTGGCGGTCGGCGACTGGCCGGAGGCCGACCGGTCCGATCCGGCCCTGCGGAGGCAGGCCGCCGGCCTGGTCGCCGCGCACCTGCAGTGGCATCTGGAGCGAGGGCTACGGTCCCTGCCGCTGGTCGACCGAGGGGAGAACCGGTGAACCGGAAGGCGTCCCGGCCCGGGCCGGTCCGGCCATCGCCCCACCCGTCCGGCGCCCGGCCGCCGGATCTGCCGCCCGCCGCCCTGCCCCGGCATGTGGCGCTGGTCATGGACGGTAACGGGCGCTGGGCAAAACGGCGCGGGCTGCCCCGGACCAAGGGTCACGAGCAGGGGGAGTACGCCCTGTTCGACACCATCGAGGGGGCGATCGAGCTCGGCATCCCGTACCTGTCCGCCTACGCGTTCTCCACCGAGAACTGGCGGCGGTCCCCGGAGGAGGTCCGGTGGCTGATGGGCTTCAACCGGGACGTGATCCGGCGCCGGCGGGACCAGCTGGTGGCGCTCGGGGTGCGGGTGTGGTGGGCCGGCCGGCCTGGCCGGCTGTGGCGCAGCGTGATCTCCGAGCTGCGGACCGCCGAGCAGATGTCGCGCCACAACTCGGTGCTCACGCTGCAGTTCTGCGTGAACTACGGCGGGCGGGCGGAGCTGACCGACGCCGCCGCGGCACTGGCCCGGGACGTCGCCGCCGGCCGGCTGCGCCCGGAGCGGATCACCGAGCAGACCGTGGCCCGCTACCTCTACCAGCCGCGGATGCCGGACGTGGACATGTTCCTGCGGCCGTCCGGCGAACGGCGGACGTCCAACTTCCTGCCCTGGCAGTCGGCCTACGCCGAGCACGTCTACCTGGACACCCTGTGGCCGGACTTCGACCGGCGGCACCTGTGGCACGCCTGCGAGCTGTACGCCCAGCGGGAGCGCCGGTTCGGCGCCGCCTGACCCGGACCGCGCTCCGTAGCTGACGGGTGCGAGGCAGACTGGAGGGCGGTGGCGGCGCCCGACGCTACCGGGTAGTAACATGGCCCGAAGAGCACGAGCCGACGGAGGGGTGCACCGTGACCACGACCGAGAAGAGTCCCCAGATCGACGCTCACCGGACCGGCGCCGCGCCGGCCGAGGTCACGGAGAAGCAGGCGCGCCAGGTCGCCGAGGCGGCCCGGGAGAAGGCGTGGCGCAAGCCCAGCTTCGGCAAGGAGCTGTTCAGCGGCCGGTTCCGGCTGGACCTGGTGCACCCGTGGCCGACCCCGGACCCGGCGGCGGTGGCCCGGGCCGAGGCGTTCCTGACCAAGCTGGAGAAGTACGCCGCCAGCCACATCGACAACCAGCAGATCGAGCGGGACGCCCGGATCCCGGATGAGGTGTTCCGGGGGATTGCCGAGGTGGGCGCGTTCGGGATGAAGATCGACGAGCAGTACGGCGGGGTGGGGCTGAGCAACCTGCACTACTGCAAGGCGCTGACCCTGGCCGGCTCGGCCAATCCGGCGCTGGGCGCGCTGCTGAGCGCGCACCAGTCGATCGGGGTTCCGCAGCCGCTGAAGCTGTTCGGCACCGCGGCCCAGAAGCAGGAGTTCCTGCCCCGGCTGGCCGCCGGTGAGGTGTCCGCCTTCCTGCTCACCGAGCCGGACGTGGGCTCCGACCCGGCCCGGCTGCGGACCACCGCCGAGCCCCTGCCGGACGGTTCCGGCTACCGGCTGAACGGGGTCAAGCTGTGGGCCACCAACGGCACCGTAGCCACCCTGCTGGTGGTGATGGCGCAGGTGCCGCGCTCGGAGGGGCACCGCGGCGGGATCACCGCGTTCGTGGTCGAGGGCGACGCGCCCGGGGTCACTGTGGAGCAGCGCAACGCCTTCCTGGGTCTGCGCGGGCTGGAGAACAGCGTCACCCGGTTCTACGACGTGTTCGTGCCGGCCGGGAACCTGATCGGCGCGGAGGGGCAAGGGCTGAAGATCGCGCTGACCACGCTGAACACCGGCCGGTTGTCGCTGCCGGCCTCCTGCGTCGGCGCCGCCAAGTGGTGCCTCACGGTGGCCCGGGAGTGGGGCAACCAACGAGTGCAGTGGGGCCGCCCGGTGGCCCGGCACGAGGCGGTCGCCAAGAAGATCGCGTTTATCGCGGCCACCACCTACGGCCTGGAGTCGATGCTGGACCTGAGCTGCCTGCTCGCCGACGACGACCGCAACGACATCCGGATCGAAGCGGCCCTGGTCAAGCTGTACGCGTCCGAGCTGGCCTGGCAGGTCGCCGACGAGCTGATCCAGATCCGCGGTGGCCGGGGCTACGAAAGCGCGGAGTCGCTGGCCGCCCGCGGGGAGCGGCCGATCATGGCCGAGCAGCTGCTGCGCGATCTGCGGATCAACCGGATCTTCGAGGGCTCCACCGAGATCATGCACCTGCTGATCGCCCGGGAGGCGGTCGACGTGCACCTGTCGGTGGCCGGAGACATCATCGACCCGGACGCCGGGCTCGGCCGCAAGGTCCGGGCCGGCCTGCGGGCCGCCGCCTTCTACGCCCGCTGGCTGCCCACCCTGCTGGTCGGCCGCGGCCAGGTCGCGGGTGGGTATGCAGAGTTCGGCACGCTCGCCCGGCATCTGCGGTGGGCCGAACGGCGCAGCCGCAAGCTGGCCCGGGCCACGTTCCGCGGGATGGCCCGCTGGCAGGGCCGGCTGGAGCGCAAGCAGGCGTTCCTGGCCCGGTTGGTGGACATCGGGGCCGAGCTGTACGCGGTCACTGCGGCCTGTGTGCGCGCCCGGGCCGAGCGGGAGTCCCGGCCGGAGGTGGTGGAGTTGGCCGACCAGTTCTGTGCCCAGGCCCGGCTGCGCGCCGAG
>Ga0299914_10004109_pt1 | contig 10429 bp, 9 predicted proteins | sample RVTome_10_FD_201361 | JGI IMG/M metagenome (GOLD analysis project Ga0299914, IMG submission 201361) | Soil microbial communities from uranium-contaminated site in the Upper Colorado River Basin, Wyoming, United States - RVT153D57 (version 2) ... | reverse complement strand
GCGCCCCGATCGACCTGACCATCCTGAACACCGGCACCGACCCGGTGCAGCTGGTGGACCTGAGCTCGCCGGCGGCCACCAGTCTGACCGTGGCCAGCACGGCCTACCTGGGGACCAGCCCCGACCGTCCCGGCGGGCCACCCAACGGCGGCACCGGTCCCGAGCTGCTGCTGGCGCCGGGCGACCTGGTGACCGTACGGCTCGAGGCCACCGGGTTGACCGCGGCGCTAGGCCCGCTCGGCGTGCTACCAGTGCGGTTCGTGTTCGACAACGGGGCGGAGCTGTCGCTGGAGGTGCCCACCGCCCCGCCGACCGAGCCGCTACCCCGGCCAACCCTCGACCTGACCGCCGAGGAGGAGGGTCACTGAGCCGGCCGGGCGGCGGCTACACGTAACGCTCCAGGATCGACGCCTCGGCCAGCCGGGACAATCCCTCCCGCACCCCGCGGGCGCGGGTCTCTCCCACCCCGCCGACCGCCTGCAGGTCCTCCACGGTGGCCCCTAGCAGCCGCTGCAGGCTGCCGAAGTGGTCCACCAGCCGGTCCATCACCCCGCTGGGCAGCCGCGGCACCTTGCCCAGCAACCGGAACCCGCGCGGGCTGACGGGCGCGTCGAGGCCCTCGGCCCGGCCCGGGTGGCCGAGTGCCCGCGCCACCGAGACCAGGTCGATCAGCTCGTTGGCGGACAGCAGGTCGAGCTCGTGCAACGCCTCCGCACTGGACCGGCCGGCGACCCGGCCGTCCGAGGCGGCCGGACTGGCCGGCAGGTAGTCCCGCACCACCAGGGTCCGGTCAGCGTCCACCCCGGACATCAGCTCGTCCAGCTGCAGCGCCAGCAGCCGCCCGTCGGTGCCCAGCTCGACCACGTATCCGGCGATCTCGTCGGCGATCCGCCGCACCATCTCCAGCCGCTGCACCACGGTCACCGCGTCCCGGACCGTGACCAGATCCTCGATCTCCAGCGCGGAAAGGGTGCCACTGACCTCGTCCAGCCGGAGCTTGTAACGCTCCAGCGTGGCGAGCGCCTGGTTGGCGCGGGACATGATCGCCGCGGAGTCGTCCAGCACGTGCCGCTGGCCGTTCAGATAGAGGCCGATCAGGTTCATCGACTGGCTGACCGAGATCACCGGGAAGCCGGTCTGCCGGGCCACCCGGTCGGCGGTCCGGTGCCGGGTGCCCGACTCCTCGGTCGGGATGTCCGGGTCGGGCATCAAGTGCACCGCCGCCCGGACGATCCGGGTCCCCTCACTGGAGAGCACCACCGCGCCATCCATTTTGCACAGCTCCCGGAGGCTGGTGGCAGAGAACTCCACGTCCAGCGGGAAGCCGCCGGTGCACATGGCGTCGACCACCTGGTCGTGGCCGAGCACGATCAGCGCACCGGTTCGGCCCCGGAGGATCCGCTCCAGCCCGTCCCGCAGTGCCGTCCCCGGCGCCATCAGCGCGAGGTTCGCCCGCAACGGATCGCCGACCGGTTCGGTCACCGACGCGACGGTGCCGGCCGTCCTGCCGGAGCCACGGTCAGTCGCCACCCGCACAGTCTAGAGACCATCGTCCGTACGGTGCTGGCGTGGTATCACCCCACCCGCTAGTGTCCAACCCGGCACGGACGATGGGGCGGGCTCGGTGCCGGCCCCCGTTGCGCGCCGCCCAGCGGGGCGGCCCACCGGGGCGCCGGGCAGGGCAGCGCCTCGCTGCCCGGGTGACTCCGGAGGATGCCATAGCCATGGCCGCAGCAGGATCGCTTGAATGGCCGCGCCGGTTCCCGTCCCGGGCGCTGCGGCGGTTCGGCTGGTATGTCCTGGGGGGCGGGGCGGCGACCTCGGCCGCCTGGGTGCTGTTCGGCGCGGAGCCGGACCGGCTGCCATCCGGGGCCGCCAACCCGCTCGCGCTGGTCCCCCCGATCACCACCCTCCTCGCGGTCCTGGCTTGCGCCGGGCAACTGCTGACCGTGATCCGGCGGCCACGGGTCGCTGCCGACCACTATGCACTGACCGTCCGGCCCGGGGCACTGCGGACGCTGCTGCTGCCATGGGCCGCCGTGACCGAGGTGGCGGGGGTCACCGTCCGCGGGGAGCCGTTGCTGCTGGTGCGGTGTGGCCCGAACCGCGGGCGGCTCGGGGACCGGCCGCGCTGGTCCGACCGGGCGGTGCTGCGATCCGGCGGCACCGCGGTCACCGGCTATCACCTGGCGGTGCGGATGGATGATTTCGCTGGCGACCCGCGCCGCCAGCTCGCCACGCTCGCCGCCTGGGCACCCGAACAGGTCCAGGTCACCGACCAGCTCTGAGCGCGCCCAGCGGGGCGGCTCGGTCGTCCGGACCACTCCGGCCGCCGGGCGGCCTTCCGGGCCGGGCCGGGCCAGGCCGGGCAGCTCAGCGTGGACTGGCGGAGCCGGCGGGCTCGGCTTGACCGGCCGACTCGGTGGCCGCGTACCGCAACGCCCGGGCCAGGTCTGACACCTCCCGCACCCGCATCCCGGCCGGCGCCGCCGCCCCGGCCGCATCCGCGCCGGTCGGGACCAGTGCGGACCGGAAGCCGAGCCGGGCCGCCTCGGCCAGCCGCCGGGGCAGCGCGCTCACCCGCCGGACCTCGCCGGTCAGCCCCACCTCCCCGATCGCGACCAGATCGGCGGCGATCCCGAGATTCAGCGCGCCGGAGGCGACCGCAAGCGCGCAGGCCAGGTCGGCCGCCGGCTCCACCACCCGGATCCCGCCCACGGTGGCGGCGAACACCTCATGGTCGTGCAGCCGGATCTGCGGCCGGCAGCGCTGCACCACCGCCAGCACCATCGCCAGCCGGGCCGGGTCCAGGCCGCTGACGGTGCGCCGCGGCGACCCGGGCATGGCCGCCCCGATCAGTGCCTGCACCTCGGTCACCAGCGCCCGCCGGCCCTCCATCGCCACCGTCACGCAGGTGCCGGGCACCGGTTCGAGATGCCGGTTCAGGAACAGCCCGGACGGGTCGGGCAGGCTGGTGACGCCGCGCTCGTGCATCTCGAAGCAGCCCACCTCGTCGGCCGGTCCGAACCGGTTCTTCAGCCCCCGCACCATCCGCAGCGAGGCGTGCTTGTCTCCTTCGAAGTGCAGCACCACATCGACCAGGTGCTCCAGCACCCGCGGCCCGGCCACGGCCCCGTCCTTGGTGACGTGCCCCACCAAGAACACCGAGAGGCCGCGCTCCTTCGCGATCGACACCAGCGCAGCCGCCACCGCCCGCACCTGCGTGACCCCGCCGGGCACGCCCTCCACCCCGGGCGAGCCGATGGTCTGCACCGAATCGAGCACCAGCAGCCCGGGCTTGACCGCGTCGAGGTGCCCGAGCACCGCCGCCAGATCGGTCTCGGCTGCCACGTACAACTGGTCGTGCAGGGCACCGATCCGCTCCGCCCGCAGCCGCACCTGCCCCACCGACTCCTCGCCGGACACCAGCAGCGCCGGCCCGCCGCCGGTGGCCGCCCACTGCTGGGCCGCGTCGAGCAGCAGGGTGGACTTCCCGACTCCGGGCTCACCGGCCAGCAGCACGACGGTGCCGGGAACCAGACCGCCGCCGAGCACCCGATCCAGCTCCCCGACCCCGGTGGGCCGAGCCCGGGCCGGGGCGACGCTGTAGGTCGCGATCGGGCGGGCCGGCTCCAGCGGCGGCCGGGCGACCGGCCCCCGCCCGCTCCCGGACGGGGCGGTGGCCTCGATCACCGAACCCCACTCGCCGCACTCCGGGCACCGGCCCACCCACTTCGCCGGCTGGTGGCCACACACGTCGCACTCAAACGCCACCCGGGGCTTCACCTTCGCGGGCTTCACAGCGGCCACGGCCGAACCCTAACCGAGCGGTCCGACGGTCAGCCGGTCACGGTGATCTCGACCGGCTCGCTGAACGCGGCGCCGAGCCGCGCGACCAACTGGTAGCCGCCCGGCTCCACCAGCTCCCCGGCCGGTTCGCCGCCCGCACACACCTCACTGGACCGGCCCTGCCAGGCGATGAAGTGGGACGTCGCGAAGCCCGGCTCGAGCTCGCGGATGTCACTGCCGCTGGGCCCCCCGCAATCCCGGGACGACCACCTCTTGGTGGCCCCGGTGCCGCTCCGCAGATAGAGCTCGCGCTGATCACCGCCGATGTCCCGCCAGCAGCTGCGCTCGGCGCCGTTCTGGATCCGGATCGTGAACTGGACCGGGGTGCCGGCCGGGAAGGTCACCTGCTCGGCCACTGCGGCGACTCGCATCTCCTGGTCGGTGCAGGACCGCGGGTCGGAGGGGTCCAACCCGCTCCCGGGCAGGTCCCCGCCGGCGGGCGGGTCTCCGGCGCCGAGCGGCCCGCCAGCCCCGGGGAGGTCGGCGCCACCGGGCGAACCGGACGGTCCCAACCGGTCGGTCGGGCCGGCCGAGCCCCCGCCCGGCCCGGTCACCGGCGAAGCGGACCCGCCAGCCGCCGGGGAGCTGGTCAGGTCGCCGGTCGCGTCGCCGTCTGGCGAGGCGGGTGAGGACAGGCACGCCTGGGCGACCAGGAACAGCAGCACCAGTACCGCCGCGAGCACGATCGTCCGCCGCCGCCAGTAGACGGCGGGCGGGAGGGGACCTACCGTCAGTCGCATGGTCTCTCACGGTATCGAGCGCACCGCCCGGGAGCCCGACGACGCGCCGCTGGGCCGATGCCGCGCTCAGCCGCCGGCCGCCGGGCCGGCCCCCGGTCAGAGATAGACCTTCCGGGGATGGACCGCGTGCGCCCCGGCCACCCGGTCCAGAAACAGCCACCCGGCACAGTGGTCGAGCTCGTGCTGCAACGCCCGGGCCTCGAACGCGTCGGCGGTCACGGTCACCGGCTCGCCGGTCCCGGGCAGCTGGCCGGTCACCACCACCCGACCGGCCCGCCGTACGTCCCCGGTCAGCTCCGGCACCGAGGTGCAGCCTTCCCGGCCCACCCGCCACCGGCTGGCCTGCACCAGCTCTGCGTTGCAGAGCGCGACGGCGCCGTGGCAGGTCCCCGCCCGCGGGTGCCCGGTGACGTCCACCGCGAACACCCGCACCGCCGCGCCGAGCTGCGGGGCGGCCAGCCCGACACAGCCGGGGGCGGCCCGCATCGTGGCGAGCAGGTCCGCGACCAGCGCGACAATCTTGTGGTCCGCCGGATCGACCCGCTCGCCCGGCCGGCTCAGCACCGCGTCCGGGGCGGTCACCACCGGCCGGACCGAGCCGACGGTCCGGCCGATCGCGACCGCCACCCGTTCGGCCAGTGTCACAGCAGGTCCAGCTCGCCCGGGCGGACGGTCACCTCGACCCCCAACTCGGCCGCGGTGGCGGTCAGCCGGGCGGTGACCTCGGCTTCCGCCCCGGGCACCAGGTCCACCTCAGCGACCAGGGTGTAGAGCGGGCCGACCAGGCGGGTGGTCAGGTCGGTGATGTTGCCGCCGGCACCGGCCAGCACCCGGGTCACCGCAGCCACGATCCCGAGCCGGTCGGCGCCGTGCAGGCTCACCACGTACGGCGTACCGGTAGCCGGCGTCTCCGCCTCTGGCCGCACCCGCCGGACCGTGGCGAGCAGCGATCCATCGGCCGACAGCGGCAGCAGCGCCGCCTCGACCGCCTCCTCCGGCACCTCCCCGGTGCAGATCAGGGTCATTGCGAAGTGACCCCGCAGCCGGGTCATGCTCGAGTCGGTGAGGTTGATGCCGAGCCCGGCCAGGATCTCGGCGACATCGGCGACGATGCCGGGCCGGTCGTTGCCGATCACCGTGATCGCAAGCTCGTCCACCCGGTGCAGTGTAGTGACGGCGGCCGGTCCCGGTAGCATCGCCGGGTGACCGGGCTGGCGCGGACGGCGATCGAGTGGTTTGTGGCGAACGCGCGCGACCTGCCGTGGCGGGCGCCCGGGGTGGGCGCCTGGCCGGTCCTGGTCTCCGAGGTCATGCTGCAGCAGACCCCGGTGGTCCGGGTGGCGCCGGTGTGGCGCGAGTGGGTTGCCCGCTGGCCGGCGCCGGCAGCGCTGGCCGCCGACTCCCCGGCCGAGGCGATCCGGGTCTGGGGCCGGCTCGGCTATCCGCGCCGGGCGCTGCGCCTGCACGCCTGCGCCGCCGCGCTGGTCGAGCGGCACGCCGGCCAGGTGCCGCGGTCGGTGCCGGAGTTGCTGGCCCTGCCCGGGGTGGGTGGCTACACCGCCCGGGCGGTCGCCGTGTTCGCGTACCGGCAGCGCCACCCGGTGGTCGACACCAACGTCCGCCGGCTGGTCGCCCGCTGCGTGGCGGGTGCGCCGGACGGCGGGCCGACCACCACCGCGGCCGACCTGACGGCCACCGCGGTCCTGCTGCCGGCGGACCCGGCCCGCGCGGCGGCGGCGAGCGCGGCGTTCATGGAACTGGGCGCGGTGGTCTGCACCGCCCGGCAGCCGCGCTGCCGGGACTGCCCGCTGGCGGCGCGGTGCGCCTGGCGGGCGGCCGGGCAGCCGCTTCCACCCGGCCCGACCCGGCGGCCACAGCGGTACGCGGGCACCGACCGGCAGGTACGCGGGGCGCTGCTGGCGGTGCTCCGGGAGGCGACCGACCCGGTGCCGCGCAGCCGGCTGGACCTGGTCTGGGCCGACCGCGCCCAGCGCGCGCGGGCGCTAGCCAGCCTGGTCGCTGACGGGCTGGTCGGCCGGGCACCCGGGGACCGGTTCACGCTGGCCGGCGGGCACTGACCGGCCGGCTGGAACGGCCCGCCCGGCCCGGGCGGGCCGACCAACAGCCGACCAACAGCAGCCGGCCCGGCCGGGGCTCGCCCTGGCCGGGCCGGTTCCGATCGTCGAGGGCTACTCCGGCAGCTCGACCGCCTCGCCCAGCTCGCTCAGGTTGGCCGGGATCAGCTGCGGCACCTCCGGCACCGGCTTGTCGCTGCCGGCGAAGGTGAGCTTGGTGTGCTCGATGTCACTCGGCTCACCGTCGGTGTCGACGCCGATGATCTGCCCCGGCCGGAGTTCGTTGAACAGGATCCGCTCCGAGAGCGCGTCCTCGATCTCCCGCTGGATGGTGCGCCGCAGCGGGCGGGCGCCCATCACCGGGTCCCAGCCCTTCTTGGCCAGGAACCGCTTGGCGTTGTCGGTGAGCTCCAGGCCCATGTCCTTGTTGCGGAGCTGGGTCTCGATCCGGGAGACCATCATGTCCACGATCCGCAGGATCTGCTCCTCGGTGAGCTGATGGAACACGATCGTGTCGTCGATCCGGTTCAGGAACTCCGGGCGGAAGCTCTGCTTCAGCTCGTCGTTGACCTTCTGCTTCATCCGCTCGTAGTTGCTCTCGCTGTCCTCCGAAGACTGGAAGCCCATCGAGACCGCCTTGGCCACGTCCCGGGTGCCCAGGTTAGTGGTCAGGATGATCACGGTGTTCTTGAAGTCGACGATCCGCCCCTGCCCGTCGGTCAGCCGCCCGTCCTCCAGGATCTGCAGCAGCGTGTTGAAGACATCCGGATGCGCCTTCTCGATCTCGTCGAACAGCACCACCGAGAACGGCCGCCGGCGCACCTTCTCGGTGAGCTGGCCGCCCTCGTCATAGCCCACGTAGCCGGGCGGGGCGCCGACCAGCCGCGACACGGTGTAGCGGTCGTGGAACTCGCTCATGTCCAGCTGGATCAGCGACTCCTCGGAGCCGAACAGGAACTCCGCCAGCGCCTTGGAGAGCTCGGTCTTCCCGACCCCGGACGGCCCGGCGAAGATGAACGACCCGGACGGGCGCTTCGGGTCTTTCAGTCCGGCCCGGGTCCGGCGAATCGCCTGCGAGACCGCCCTCACCGCGTCGTCCTGGCCGGCGATCCGCCGGTGCAGCTCGTCCTCCATGTGCAGCAGCCGGGAGGTCTCCTCCTCGGTGAGCTTGTAGACCGGGATGCCGGTCCAGTTCGCCAGCACTTCCGCGATCTGCTCGTCGTCGACCTCGCTGACCACATCGAGATCGCCAGCCTTCCACTCCTTCTCCCGCTGGCTGCGCTGAGCCAGCAGCTGCTTCTCGGCGTCCCGCAGCTGCGCGGCCCGCTCGAAGTCCTGCGAGTCGATCGCCGACTCCTTGTCCCGCCGGGTCTGCGCGATCCGCTCGTCGAACTCGCGCAGGTCCGGCGGCGCGGTCATCCGCCGGATCCGCATCCGGGCTCCGGCCTCGTCGATCAGGTCGATCGCCTTGTCCGGCAGGTAGCGGTCGGAGATATACCGGTCGGCGAGGCTGGCGGCCGAGACCAGTGCCGCGTCGGTGATCGAGACCCGGTGGTGGGCCTCGTACCGGTCGCGGAGGCCCTTGAGGATCTCGATCGTGTGCGCCAGCGACGGCTCGCCGACCTGGATCGGCTGGAACCGACGCTCCAGCGCGGCGTCCTTCTCCAGGTATTTCCGGTACTCGTCGAGCGTGGTGGCGCCGATCGTCTGCAGCTCACCCCGGGCCAGCATCGGCTTGAGGATGGAGGCCGCGTCGATCGCGCCCTCGGCCGCGCCAGCCCCCACCAGGGTGTGGATCTCGTCGATGAACAGCACGATGTCGCCCCGGGTCCGGATCTCCTTGAGCACCTTCTTGAGGCGCTCCTCGAAGTCCCCCCGATAGCGGGAGCCGGCCACCAGTGCACCCAGGTCGAGGGTGTAGAGGTGCTTGTCCTTCAGCGTCTCCGGGACCTCGCCCTTGACGATCCGCTGCCCCAACCCCTCGACCACGGCGGTCTTGCCGACCCCGGGCTCACCGATCAGCACCGGGTTGTTCTTGGTCCGGCGGGAGAGCACCTGCATCACCCGCTCGATCTCCTTCTCCCGGCCGATCACCGGGTCGAGCTTGCCCTCCCGGGCAGCCTGGGTGAGGTTGCGCCCGAACTGGTCCAGCACCAGCGAGGTCGACGGCGCGGCCTCGCTGCCGGCGCCCGCGCCGGCCGCCGCCGGCTCCTTGCCCTGATAGCCGGAGAGCAGCTGGATCACCTGCTGGCGGACCCGGTTGAGGTCGGCGCCCAGCTTCACCAGCACCTGCGCGGCGACCCCCTCACCCTCCCGGATCAGGCCCAGCAGGATGTGCTCGGTGCCGATGTAGTTGTGCCCGAGCTGCAGCGCCTCGCGCAGCGACAACTCCAGCACCTTCTTGGCCCGAGGAGTGAACGGGATGTGCCCGCTGGGAGCCTGCTGGCCTTGGCCGATGATCTCCTCGACCTGCTGCCGGACGCCTTCCAGCGAGATGCCGAGGCTCTCCAGGGCCTTCGCCGCGACACCCTCACCCTCGTGGATCAGACCGAGCAGGATGTGCTCGGTGCCGATGTAGTTGTGGTTGAGCATCCGGGCCTCTTCCTGGGCCAGGACGACCACCCGCCGGGCTCGGTCGGTGAACCGCTCGAACATTCCCTCGTGCTCCTCACGTGCAGGCTCTTGCGCTCAACTCTATCGCTGAACCACGGCGCCGCATTCCGGCGCGAGCGTAACGAACACGTGACGATACCCCTCGGAAACGGTATGTATCACCACAAAAACCCGGTGTCGGGCGGTACGCGGAGAGCGAAACCGCCGACCGGGCGACCCGGCCAGGGTCACACCGGCCGGCGGCCCACTGCGGTCACCGGCCCGCGCTGGCGTGATACTCCGCGACGATGTCCTCCGGGATCCGGCCCCGGTCGGAAATCTTCTTGCGCTTGCTGCGGGCCCACTCCCGGATCGCCTTGTTCTGCGCCCGGTCGGTCGGAGCACCAGCCCGGCGGCGTGGCTGACCCGCACCGGCCCGCGTCACCTTGCTGCCGGCCTTCACATACGGACCCAGCAAATCTCGCAGCTTCGCTGCGTTCTTCGCCGACAGATCGATCTCGTACTGGACGCCGTCGAGGCCGAACTTCACGGTCTCCTCGGCTTCGCCGCGGTCGAGATCGTCTATGAGCCTGGTAATGGTCTGCTTCGCCATTAGCCGAATGTCCTTCCTGCCCGATCGGGCACAGTCGTGCTTCCGGAAAGAATACCCGGTGATCGGCCGGATGTCAGCCATCCCGACCGTACTTCAAGAAATCCGGCCCGGTGGTCCGGCGTACCCTGGCCCGACCGTTACCGCCCGACCCTACTCCGGCCGGGTCAGTGGGAAGAGGATCGTGTCCCGAATACCCAGGCCGGTGAGCGCCATCAGCAGCCGGTCAATTCCCATTCCCATACCCCCCTGCGGGGGCATTCCGTACTCCAGCGCCCGCAGGAAATCCTCGTCCAACCGCATCGCCTCGGGGTCGCCGCCGGCCGCCAGCCGGGCCTGCGCCACCAGCCGTTCCCGCTGCACCACCGGGTCGGTGAGCTCGGAGTAGGCGGTAGCGGTCTCGACTCCGCGCACGTAGAGGTCCCACTTCTCGGCCAGCCCGGGCCGGCTGCGATGAGCCCGGGTGAGCGGGCTGGTCTCGGCCGGAAAGTCGCGGACGAAGGTCGGCGCCACCAGGCCCGGCGACACCAGCTTTTCGAACAGCTCCTCCGCCAACTTGCCCG
>Ga0299914_10004108_pt1 | contig 10432 bp, 11 predicted proteins | sample RVTome_10_FD_201361 | JGI IMG/M metagenome (GOLD analysis project Ga0299914, IMG submission 201361) | Soil microbial communities from uranium-contaminated site in the Upper Colorado River Basin, Wyoming, United States - RVT153D57 (version 2) ... | reverse complement strand
GCCAGTAAGCGGGTACCGAGGGGTTGGCCTAATCGAGGGTTCATTTTCGCAATGAGTCGGGGGAGTCGACCGGCCGGTTGTGGCCGCACGCTGCCGTTGGGCTGGTAAACTGTCGTCTGGCAGAAGGTGACCCGAAGCGGTCCTTCGATCTTGACGTGGTAGAGTACCCACTCACTCTAGGACACGCACGCGTGCGGCCGACTCTAGACACCTAATGACTGAGCCCGGTCTGCATTCCGAAGTCGACACCGAGCTTGCTCGCCAGCAGGCAGCGGCGTTGTATTCACTCTACGAGCACAAGGCCAAGTCCCTCCGGCGGAGCCTGATCGGCATGGCCGGATTGATGACTGTCGTGTTCGGGCTGATCTTCTGGCCCTACACGACGTTCCGTGGCGAGGAGTACGCCCTCGAGCGCCGTCTCCCGGGCCTTGAGAGTGATCTGGCCGAGCGTGCCCGCGACGAAGCCAGGTTCGAGGAGGCGCGCAGCTACTTCCAGGACGAGTATACGGCTATCATCTCGGCTCTTTCAGGAGCAGCTCGATCTCCTCGCCTATTCCCAGCGCGAGCATCGAAGCATTCTCGATACCGCGCGCGCGCGCATCGAGAACGAACCCGGGGCTCGAGCCTGGCTGGACGGTAAGGCCGAGCGGCCCGACCTGCCCGCGGCCGTGCGAGACTCGCTCCCCGAGATCCCGACCGATGATGCGTGCTTCTGGCTCCGCGGAGACGCGTGGTTGCGCTGTCGTATCCTGCGGTCCCTGCCCGGCATCAGCGCCGGTATTCGGGATTCATACGGCTACGACCGATCCGCCCCCCTCAGAATGGAGCTGGCGGCTCCGTTGTATACGGATCTTTCCGCGGCCGTCGAGGCGTTCGAGGGGTGGCTTCTCGGAGAGAGCCCCACGTGGTGAGAAGGCGAGGAAATCGACCAGCTGGACATCGTGCATGAGTTTACACAGTTCACGACAAGCCTCCGCAACATGGTGTACGAGCACCTGGGCGAGGTGGCGGATCGGCATTCCGGGATAGAGCGCGAGATCGCCGACCTCGGGTCCGGAGTCGCCGAGGTTCAAGACGCACTCGACCAGACGCGTGACCGCATCGCCGAGATCACGGCGCTCCAGGATATCGACACGCCATTCGGACCGCTGCCCATCGGCGTGAATGATCTCGTCATGCTCTTCCCGGTCGTGCTGGCGGCCGGGTTTTATCTGACCATGCTGCTTGCCGCCCAGGTGCTCGAGCTGCGGCAGTGGTATTTTCGCGTCGTGCGGCGCGGAGCCCCGGATTTCTTCACGAGGCGATACGTCGCGATGATCGCGCCCGTCTGGGTCGATCCGCTCCGCCCATTCACCGAGCGCCTAAGACACTGCGCGTTGCTCGCACTGCCGGCCCTGCTGTTCGTAGCGTCGATCGGCCTGTTGATCGTGAACGGGCTTCTCTGGGGAGACTTCATGGACGAGGTCCGGCTCGCGAGGTGGAGCTACTATGCGGCCTACGCGGTGGGCGCGCTGCTTTTCGCGGCGAGCGCACGGCGTCTCGCTGGCCAATATCGCAGCGCTGTGGACGACGCGGACACGGCCAGCCTCCGCTGACAGAACTTGCGATTTCCGAAGTCTAGGTTTTCGCGCGCTCGAGACGACGTGCCCATGTCATTACCAGCAGGAATGTCCGCGTTTGGCCGACTCCCGCCGGTTGGCACGAATGGTTTAAACTGTCTCTTGATGACCCGTTGCGGCCGCTGGCGAGCGATACAAATCCGCTCCAACTTCACATGCAGTGGACTTGGAACGGAGGTTACGACGACAGACGTCTAAGTCGGTTACGGCTCTCCCGCGCTTTTCGTCGGATTGCAGGCGGTGCCCGGGTGGGGGAAGACCGCTTTAAGTTCCTTAAACAGCTGCCCCCAGGACTGCGTCAACATATTCTTGAAAAGGCCTTCGTCTTCTTCAAAGTTGTCTTGTCGTCCCGAAAAGGCGCACGAGGACTTGCCGTTCAGGGTGCCGTCCTCATTCTTCAGGCTCTTGCCATTTCCAGTAATTTCGCCCGCAAGGGCAGCGCTGGCAGCCAAACATAAGAGCGCAGAGGCGCAGGCGGCCACGCTTAGACGGGTTGTCTTGGTTCTATTCATTATGTTAACCCTCGGTTACTTGCGCGCAGGAAGATCCAACGCATCACGACGATACGAAACTGCGCATACATGGTCAAGGTGCGTTCGTATAGCGCACGGCCAGGGAACGCTATGACAGGTCATGGCCGGCTCCCGTCTTTCGTGCTGCCAAGTCCGGAGGCTATCGGCCGTCTGCTTGTAAAGCGACAGCGGTCGTTCGGAAGCCTCGCAAAATCAACCAGGCGGTATGCTTTGCTCAGCGATGACGGGTGACAAGGACGTAAGCGGTGGACTGTGCAATCTCATCGACAGTCCCTCCGCGGAGGGGTGGCCGTGCCGGTATTCGCCGGCGGCGTCGACGTCGTCGTCACGCATGTCCTCCGGGCGGTAGCCGCAGGACGGCACGGCGCGGCCATCGAGGCGCTTGAAGAACCAGCGATCGCGGTAATCCTTCTCGATGTGGAAGCCGCCTTCGTGCACCAGTCGATGATGGCGAGTGCACAGCAGCAGCAGGTTTCCGAGGGCGGTCTCGCCGCCGGCCGACCAGTGCCGGATGTGGTGCGCGTCAACGAAGCGCCGGTTGCCGCAACCCGGAAACCGGCAACTCCCGTCACGAGCCCACAGTGCCCGCTTGATCGCGGTCGGCACGGTGCGGGTCTTGCGGCCGACGCTCAAGGGTTGCCCTTCGTCGTCCTCGACGACGACCACGGTCTCGGCATCGCAGGCGAGCCGCCGGATCGACTCGACCGGTAACCCCGCCCGACCACGCCCTTCGGTCAGCGCCGAACGGTCGACGTGCACCGTGACACGGTAGTGCTCCGCCATTCCGACCGACGCCTCGCTGCCTCCCGTAAGATAGCCACGCGCCACCGCCAGCAGCGCATCCGCCTGCTGTGCCGACCAGCTTTCCTCCGCGAATTCGGGTGCGACGCTCGCCTCTCGGGCCCGATCGAGGGCCTTGTCGATGAGTTCGCCGCTCTCGAGCGGCAGTTCCACCGTGATCCGCATCGTGCCGCGCTCGGGATCGCGATGCAGCGTGAGCGAACGGCCTGCCTGCGCCCGATTCGCCTCGCCCACGGAATCCTCGCTGCCCCAGCGCAGCTCCCGGCAGCGCTCCTCGACCCGTGCCGCGGTGGTTCTGAGCGCAAAGCAGACCAGCTCATCCTCGTTGCGGCGATTCGCCACCCGGGTCAATGCCCGCACCTTGGAATACGACAGCCGGCCTTCGGCAAACGCCGCGCCGATCGCCGGCAGCGTTTTCAGCGCCTGCGCCACCCGGACTTTCTCCCGCGAGGCACTTAAAGAGAGATCGCAACGCCAGTGCAGCCAGTCGGCGCAGTTCCGGAAACCCCATTTGAGCCAGCCGGCGCGCTCGTCGAAGCGGCGGATCAGGATCAAGAGGTCGTGGCTGGCGACATTGATGCGGGCTGAGAGATTGACGATGGCGCGGTCCAGGTCGTCGATGGACTGGTTGCGATCGGCAGGCGATTCGGTATTCGTCATGACACGTCCCTGTTGACCGAGGAAGGCTGTTATTATATACAGTTATCCATATTAGTCAAATAAATCATGATGTTATCGTGTTTCTAATCGCTTGCGGCGAACTTCGGGTCCCCCCGTAGTTCTGCCGGGAAGCGGTCGGCGCTGTCCCCGACGGAGAGCTTTGCCAGGCTTGCGTTGGAATCGAGGGCCATGAGGAAGGGATGCCAGTGGTCGGTGTCGTCTCGGCGGTAGTGGCCGGAGACTTCCCAGCCGGCTTCGGTGGGATAGACGTAGGACTTGCCGATTTTGCGGTCGGGGGAGACGGGGTCGACGATGCGGAGTTCCGGGGACGGGCCGATGTAATGCCTCAGGATGTCTCGCGCGGCGAGCACGATGGCCTCCTCCCGGGCGCGCTGCATCGCGGGTTCCGGGTCGGTGACGCGCTGGTAAGCATATAACGACAGTGCAAGACCGAATCCGAGAGCGATCGTGAATTTGGCGATCCTGTGGGTCAGGGACGCAGCGACGCGTCGATTCTCCCCCTTCATCCAGCTTCTCAAGGTATGCCTATGATCTTGTGGGTCTGCAGGCTCAGTTTCCACCGGGGATGGCGCAGGCAATATTCGATGGCGGCCCTGGTGTTTTCGCGTCTGCGGCTGTCGTGAAGCGGCTGCAGGTAATGATGCGTGAAGTCGAGCGCCGCGAAACGCTCGGGTTGCGCTTCCGGTTCGACCTGGGGAAAGACGAGTTTCAGTTCGTCTCCCTGTTGCTGCAATACGGCGGCGCCGGCCTTCGGGCTCACGCAGATCCAGTCGAGCATGGCAGGCGCGGGCAGCGTTCCGTTCGTTTCCACGCCCACTTCAAAGCCCCTGGCATGCAGGGCGTCGATGGCGGCAGTATCGAGTTGAAGCAAAGGCTCGCCGCCGGTGCATACTACGTAGGGTACAAGCCGGCTCGCAGACGGCGGCCAGGTTGCCGCAACGGCGCCGGCAAGCGACTCGGCGTCCGGAAACTTCCCGCCGCCGGGGCCGTCGGTGCCGACGAAGCGGGTGTCGCAGAACCTGCACACGGCTGTCGCCCGGTCGCGTTCACGACCGGACCACAGATTGCAGCCGGCAAATCGCAGGAACACGGCGGGGCGGCCCGTCTGTGCGCCCTCGCCCTGCAACGTGTAATAGATTTCCTTTACCGAATAGGTCATGGATCACGCCGCTGCCAGGGGATCCGGGATGCCGGCTTCGGCAAAGCCACGTGCACGTAGTATGCACGCCGCGCATGCACCGCACGGTGGCCGGCTGCCGTTATAACAGGTGTGCGTCAGCCCCATCGCATCCACCGCGCCCAGTTCCTTTGCAAGCAGGACCGTTTCCTTTTTCGACAGATGCATGAGCGGCGTATGTATCGTGATCCGGCGTTCAAGTCCCAGCGCCAGCGTTTCCTCCAATGCGTCGATGGTCGCGCGCCGGCAATCGGGGTACCCGCTGTAGTCCGTTTGTGCAACGCCTGTGACGAGGTCGTGGATCTCGCGCGGCCAGGCGTATGCCGCCGCGAACGTCAGGAAGATCAGGTTACGCCCCGGGACGAATGTTGCGGGAAGCTCAGTCGATTCCGTACTCGGCACGCCGACCGAGTCGTCGGTCAGCGCACTGCCTCCAATGCGGCCGAACGTGTTTATCGGCAACACATGGTTTGGTACGCCCGCGTACGTCGCAACCGCGCCGGCCGCCGCAAGCTCGATACGATGGCGCTGCCCGTAGTCGAAGGTGAGCGTCTCGACCGAGTCTTTGCCGAAGCGATCGATCGCCCAGAACACACAGGTCGTCGAGTCCTGGCCGCCGGACAGAATGACGAGAGCTTTTTGGTTGACGGAGCGCACTTGCTACCTGAACAGATCCTCTGCGTGCCTCAGCTGATCGTCGTCGTCAGGCGGTTGCTCGCCGCCACCCCCGAATAATGCCGCGAGAGCGGATTGTGCCTTGGCCGCTTTTCCTGCGCGTACCGGGTCGAATGCATCCGGGGCAGGTTTGAACCACTCGCAGAAATTCGCTCGTTCCTTTTCGGTGACTTCTTCCGCGTCGTCTTCCCGGCATTTTTTCGGCACCGCGGCATCGTAAAACTCGCACATGCGGCACACGTGAATATGCGCGGCGCAGGACGGGCACTCGTCCTGCCGGGAAAACGGCAAAGTCAACGCGGCCAGCGATGCGCCGCAACGGTAGCAACGAGTGGTGTGTGCCGTCACTGTCTCTCCAGGGAACAGAGCGCGAGCCGGTCGCGGCAAAACGGAGATTATACCGCCGCCGCCGGACAGCGGCTCCACACCCGGAGGTATGCAAAGGCCCCGTGTAGGAGCCCGCCATTGCGGGCGACCGGTCCGGAGAACCTCGGCAGGCTGTCAGCGTGTCGGCTTCAACGGCAGGCCGGTTTCTCGACCTGCAGGGACCCGGGCGGCTCTTCCGCCGCCTCAATGACGGGCACCGCCGCCCGCTCCCGCCGCAGAATGATGATGTTCCCGGCGGTGACCAGAACGACGCCGGCGACGATATTGAACGTGATCTGCAGTCCCTCGAAGAACACTGAAAGCATGAGCGCAACTACCGGGAACATCACCACGGCGTAACCTGCCTTGTGTGCGCCGATCCGGCCAAGCAGCGTCAGGTAGGCGCCGAAGGCGATGATGGATCCGAATACCGCCAGGTATCCGAGCGACACGACGTAGCCTGCCGAAAGATCGAAATTGAATTCATGACCCTGCCCCAGTGCGATCGCACCAGTCAGCAAGGTACCGTAGAACATGCCCCAGGCATTCGCCTGCAGCACCGGCAGACCGCTTTTCTGCGCCTCCTGCGACACCATGTTGCCGAGCGAGGCAATGAATGCGCCGATCACCGACAGCGTTGCGCCATAAAGCGTCGCGTCGGAGAGTGACACGCTGCCGATCTGCGGCAGAAACAGTGTCACGATGCCACCCACGCCGAGAATGGACCCCACGATGACACGAGGTCCCGAGCGCACGCCGAAGAACAGCCTCGCGTTGCCGATATTCATCCACAGCATCGTCGAAAACGCGATGGCTGCCAGCGCCGACGTAATGTACTGCTGTGCGTGATAGGTCAGGATGTAGTTCAGGCAGAAGAGCAGCAGGCCGAGCAGTAAAAAACGGCTGTGGGCACGCAGGCCGAAGGAGAGCTTGAGCCCGCGTGCCCGGCACCAGCCGAACAACAGCAGCGACGCCAGCGAATAACGATAGAACACCGACACCTCGGGGGCCACCACACCCAGCTGGAATTCGATCGCGAGCCAGGTCGAACCCCAGATCATCACGGTAATTACGTACAACAGCCCATTGCTCATGGCAGAACCCTGGTTACGATAAAAGTCCCGACACCGCGGACCCCGCCCGCATCGCTGCGATCTCCGGAACCGCTCGCGCGGTCCCGGAGAGGACGCCGTGCCTTACTTCGGCCGCGCACGGCCGGTGCGGGCCCGATCCATCCGGTTCAGCGAATCGTGCAGCATCCGCGTCCGGATGTACCGGTACCTGTGCAGTTCGATGGCCGAACGCCCGATGTATTTCAGCGCGCCGCTGAGCGACAGACTTTTGACGGTTGTGCCCGGGCGCATTTCAGTGTTCATGTCGATCTCCGTCGGGGAGGGGCGGAGGCGGTGTTGCCGGCCTCTCCGGGAGTTGACTATACGGCCTCATTGGAGCTATAACAGATTCAGTTTTTCAAAAATGTGACATGAACATATTATGTTGAGCGTCAATAAGGAAAGCGACGACTTTCTCTACCGGCAAGTCATCGACCTGATTTCCGAGAACATCGAGACGGGCGCGTTGCAGCCGGGCGATCGGCTGCCTTCACTGCGCCGTATGAGCGCGCGCATCGGGGTCAGCATCCCGACGGTCAGGCAGGCGTATGTCGAGCTCGAACGCCAGCGCCGCGTCGAATCCCGCCCGCAGTCCGGCTTTTACGTGCGCGGCTTTCTCTCCAACGACATGGTGCGCCCTGCCCCGCGATTCCGCCGTACCGCCAAACCGGTGCCGGTGGCCCGGCGGAGCCTGATGGACCGGGTGTTCGACGGCATCCACCAGCCGGACGTCCTGCCTTTCGGCATCGCGGATCCGAGCATGGCGAAACCCCCTGCCAAAGCCTTGCACCGGACCATGAAGCGCGTCATGGCGCGGGCGGAAGAACGCAGCCTTGCCTATGCGCCAAACCTCGGCGAGCCGGGACTGCGCCGCCAGATCGCCTATCGGTATCTCGACACGGTCGGGAGCAACATCGATCCCGACAACATCTGCATCACGAACGGCGGTCAGGAAGCATTATCGCTGGCGCTCACCGCCGTAGCGAGGCGCGGTGACGTTATTGCCGTCGAGTCGCCGACGTATCACGGCCAGCTCGAGCTGATCGAAAGTCTCGGCATGCTTGCGATCGAAGTGGAGACCTGTCCCGAAGAAGGCGTTGAACTGGACGCGCTGCAGAAGACACTCGACGCACACCCGGTCAAGGTGTGCATGTTTTCAACGACGCTCAGCAACCCACTCGGTGCCAGTATGCCCGACGGGAAAAGGAGAAAGCTGGTCGAGTTGCTGGACGAACGCGAGATCGTACTGATTGAAGACGACGTCTACGGCGAACTGCTGTTCGACGGCCACCGCCCCAAGCCCGCGGAATTCCATTCGCACAGCGGCCGCATCCTCACCTGCGGTTCGTTCTCCAAAACGGCGGCGCCCGGATACCGTATCGGCTGGCTGCTGACCGGCCGCCACCACGATGAGATCGTGCGTCTGAAACGCTCGTTTTCCTGTTCCTCCGGGCTGTTGCAGCAGATGACGCTGGCCGAGTTCGTCGCCAGTGGCGATTACGACCGGCACCTCAAGATGCTGCGGCAGGTTCTGCAGTGCAATGCCCGGCGCATGACCGCTGCCGTCGCCAGCTATTTTCCGCCGGAGACGCGCACATCCAAACCTGTCGGAGGCTGCGTGTTGTGGCTCGAACTGCCCGAGGCGGTCGATTCCGAGAAACTTTTCGAGCGCGCTATCCAGGAAGGTATCAGTATTGCCCCGGGCAGCATTTTTTCCCCCTGCAACCGGTACCGAAATTTCATCCGCCTCAGTTTCGGTCACCCCTGGACGCCGGAGATCGAGACGGGATTGCAACAGCTCGGCAAAACGGTCAACGAACTGGCTGCCCGCGTTCACTGAAATAATTTTGCGGAAAACGCGAATCGGCCGTTTCGCAGGCAAGGCATTTCGCCTATAACTCGCGTCTTACACGGCCTGTGGACGTTTCATGATTCGCGCCATTGCTTCCATAACCGCGCTGCTGTTAGGGGTGGCCATTCTGCTTACCGGGCAGGGGCTGCAGGGCACGTTGCTTCCGGTGCGCGCCACGATGGAGCATTTCTCCGCCGTCGCGATCGGCACGTTCGGCGCCGCGTATTTTCTCGGGTTCACTGTCGGGTGCTGGCGCGGCGCAGGGTTGGTGCAGCGGGTCGGACATGTCCGTGTTTTTGCCGCCATGACGGCGCTGGCGTCGGCAAGTCCTCTTCTGCACGGCATGTGGATCGACCTCTGGCTGTGGAGCGTACTGCGGTTCGTGTCCGGTTTCTGTTTCGCAATCCTCTATGTAGTGATCGAAAGCTGGCTCAACGAAACGTCCACGAACGACAACCGCGGCTCCGTGTTTTCCATTTACGTACTCATCAATATGACGATGCTCGCCGCGGGCCAGCAGATGATGCTGCTGGACGATCCCGCCGTTATGACGCTGTTCGCGCTGTCATCGGTACTCGTTTCGCTGGCCGCGGTGCCCGTCGTATTGTCGACCGCGCCGACTCCCAGGCAGCTGCACGGCGATACCAGGCTCGACATCCCGTATCTTTATCGCACGTCTCCTGCCGGAATGCTCGGGAGTCTGGCCACGGGACTGGCGAACGGCTCGTTCTGGGCACTGGCGCCCGTTTTCACTATCTCGTTTTCCTCCGACGTTTCATTGACGGCCTGGTTCATGACGGCCGCAGTCATCGGCGGAGCCGCCAGTCAATGGCCGCTCGGTGCGTGGTCGGACCGGGTCGACCGGCGTTTCGTAATGGCGATCTCGGCAAGTCTTGCCATCGCGGTATCGGTCGCAATCTGGTTCTTCGCCGACCGGTTCACTCACGGCGGGTTGATTCTGCTTGGCGGCCTCTGGGGCGCCGCGGCGTTTCCCCTGTACTCGATTTCCATCGCGCATTCGAACGACCACGCCGCGCAGGACCAGTACGTCGTGGTGTCGAGCGGCTTGCTGCTCATGTACGGCATTGGCGCGGTTGTCGGCCCGATCCTGTCTTCCATCGCGATGCACTGGCTTGGCTCTGCCGGCCTGTTCGCCTTCACCGGCGCGGTGCACCTGGTCCTGTGCGCATATCTCCTGCAGCGCCGGTTGCGTCGGGGCAAAGCCAGCTCCGAGGAACAGGTGGCGTTTACCGAGGCGCTGACCGCTTCGCATACGACCTCCCAGGTGTATGAGACGGAAACGGCCGGATGAGCCAATAAAGTGTTGTTTTTTCATATAGTTAACGACATATATTAGCATCAATTCTCTCCCCTGCGCGATCTGCACTCCCGCTCCGACAGCGGTCTAATCCAGCAAACGGTGCGGAGGGTCGGGTGGTTAAGGGGCTGTTCAGCTTGACCTGACTAGTATCTGGCTCACGATGTCTGCATCTGCGTCGCAAAACGCGGATAATGGGTCCGGAGGTCCACATGAATACGCAATCGATGCATGGAACACGGCAGGGCTTGGCGACCAGGGTGTTGCCCTTGCTCGCGTTCGCATTGCTGTGGTCCGG
>Ga0299914_10004106_pt1 | contig 10433 bp, 9 predicted proteins | sample RVTome_10_FD_201361 | JGI IMG/M metagenome (GOLD analysis project Ga0299914, IMG submission 201361) | Soil microbial communities from uranium-contaminated site in the Upper Colorado River Basin, Wyoming, United States - RVT153D57 (version 2) ... | reverse complement strand
CCCACGCGATGGGCATGTAGAGACCGCCGGCCTCCGTCTGACGAGCCCACAGAAATGGCTTGTTCATGCGGTGTGCGGCCTCCCGGAAGCGGCCTCAGATACATATTCTCCGTGCGTGTGGTTAGCTACGCTCAGAGCCTTGTAATCACGCGGCCGGCTGAGTCGCAGTGACGGCAGGCGACCCGCGAATGCTGCGCCTCGAGCGAATTCTCGTTGCTCCGCGCGCCGTCGTGTACGGGGCGCTGACCGACCCCGAGGTGCTCGGCAAGTGGTGGGGGCCCCGAGGCTTCACCGCCCCGAGCGTCGAGTTGGACCCGCAGGTCGGCGGTGGCTATCGGATCGCGATGCAGCCTCCCGATGGCGAACTCTTCCACCTGTCAGGCGAGTTCCGGGAAGTCGAACCGCTCGCCCGTCTGGCCTACACCTTTCGATGGGATCCACCGCATCCGGACGATCGAGAGACGGTGGTCATCCTCTCTCTCGAGGATCGAGGTGAGGAGACCGAGGTTCGCCTGACCCAGGGCGAGTTCGCGACAGAGGAACGCTACGCGCTCCACAAGGCAGGGTGGACGGAGAGCTTCGAGCGGCTGGAGCAGGTGCTGGGCGAGGTACTCGAGTAACCGCGGCCGTCGGCCGGAGGTATCAACGAGCTCGGAGTCCAGCCTCCGGCTCGAGGCGCCTGCAACGCGTTGTCAATGTCTGCACGGCCGCCGCGAGCCGGGTGCGCTGGCGCTCCGATCGAGAGGTGACCTCTCCTTCACCCCTGCGTCAAGCGCGAAGCTCGCCCACCGAGCCTGTCGACGTCTCGTTCGGCGTCCGTCGGCGCCATGGCCGCGGCACGCTTATAGGCGGCCGCTGCCTCGGCGATTCGGCCCAGCCGCCCAAGCAGCTCGGCTTGCGTGGCGTGGAAGGGGTAATGAGGTCGAGGTCGAGCTGCTCGTCGTCGTGGGGCGGGTCGTGGTGAAGATGGAGGACGCGCTGTGCCTCGGTGAGCGTGGTTCAGATGGTTGGCGGTTGCGATGGGGCCTCCGTGTGGGAGGCCCCATCGCCGGGCGGGCGCAACGGCGACGCGGGTGACCTGAGGTCGCCTGACCGGCTCGTTAGCTGCGACGATTGGTCGAGTATCGACCAGCCGCCTAGTAGCCAGACGAGCCGCCGGTGTCGCCGCGCTCCTGATTCGAGTCGGGGGCGTCGCCGACGCTGACGACGTGCCAGGTGAACTGCTGGCCGTCGAACGCGTCGGAGAACCCGTCGCCCGTAACCTCTCCCGGCTCGTCTTCGACGAACGTATAGAGCCGTTTCCCGTCGAAGGTGACTTGCCTCGTGCCGTCGCCACGCTCGACGACGCCGAGCTCGTTCGGAAGGGAGTTCCCGCTCGGCGCGCCCCCGACAATCGTTAGGGGCATCCAGAAGGAGGTGCAGGCGCCCGTGCAGACGATGCTGCTATCCGCTTCCTCGTCGGCCGCGTAGAGGGCCTTTCCGGCCGAGTCCACCAGGACGCGGCCGGAGTTCCCGAGTTCCTCCACCGACACGGTGGTGTCGTCGCCCGAGTGCGCGGCGGGGGACGAGTCGCTGCTTTCGTATCCGGCCCCGCCGCATGCGGCGAGCGCCAGAACCGCCACGACGGCGGCGAGAGCAATCATCGGTCGTTTCATCGAGTGACCTCCTGTGGTCAGTTGTTGGGGATGCCGAAGGGTTCGCACGCTGCTCAGTAGTGCTCTACGGGGCGGGGATGTCGTCGACGAGGAACTGGATCGCCCCGGCGGCCAAGCCGCTGGAGTCGACCGTGTCCCTGCCCGCGAGGGTGTTGATCTCGAGCCGGTCGTTTGCGGCCTCCGGGTGGAGGATCCCGACCGTCGCGGCGAGACCGCTCACCTTCACACCGGCTGCGTCTCCCTGGACGTTGATCGCGTCCTCGCCTTCGGTGGCGTTGACGATCACGCGGTCGGCTTGACCGTCGCCAGTGCCGCCGCCCAGCGTGACGGCGAGGTCGACGCGCACATCGGTGACGTCGGTCCCGCTCAGGTCGTTGACGGTGACCGAGTCGGCGCCGCCGAGGGCGTTGAAGTCGACCCGCTCGACGCCGGCCGTGTCCATCGTGATGGTGCCCTGAGTGCGGAAGAACCTGAGGCGGTTGCCGGTCGCCGACAGGTCGACCTGCTCGGCGCCGCCTGCGCCGTTGAAGAGCATCGTGTCGGAGCCGTCCTGACCTTCGACGACGTCGCTGCCGTCGCCGGGATCCCAGACGAAGGTGTCATCGCCGGCGCCCATGAGTGCCGTGTCTGCGCCGCCGTTTCCGTCGATCGAGTCGTTGCCGTCGCCGCCGATCAGGCTCTCGGCTCCGGCGCCTCCCGCCAGGGTGTCGCTTCCGGCGCCGCCGTCGATCGTGGTCGGGATGCTGCCGGTGAAGACGCCGTTGCTCTCGTCGGTTCGCACGAAGTCGTCGCCGGCCCGCGCATCGACGGCGATCTTCGCGATCTTCGTGCGCTTGAAGCTGAAGTCGGCCGAGCCGTCGTCACCGACGTCGACCTGGAGAACTCCGGGCTCGCCGGCCTGCAGGCGAAGCGCGATCTTGTCGCTCCCTTCGGTCCCGTTGATCGTCAGTGCGCCGTGCCTGAGCTTCGGGTGCTTGAACTTGGACTCCCCGGACGGATGCGAGGTCCTGACGGCGGCCGCGGCATTCCCCTGATCGGCCGCAACCCCGGTTGCGCCGACGACGGCGGTGGCCACGGCCACCGCCACTGCCCGAGCCGCCATCCGCACGGGCCACATGGTGCGCGATCCTTTGAGTCGAATGAGGTTTTTCATCTGTGCACGTCTCCTTTCGCGTGAGCCGCGGGGGCGGCTCGTGGATTGGTTCGTCCTGGCGATCATGGAGACGGCGGACGGGCATTCGCACCGGGGCGACCCCCCTGTCTTTTCCGGAGGGGCAGGCAGCTCTTGCTGGTCTTCCAGGCGCGAGCGGGCGGCGAGGATCGGAGGGCGAGGCTGGTGAGCGCCGCCCCTCGGTCGTGGCTAGCTCAGGAGAACCAAGACGAGCATCCCGGCGACCGCGAGCGACACTCGCTGAACGATTGGAATCGGCTCTCCGGGAGTGCCAGGTCAGTCGACGTGAAGCACGGCCTTGCCGCCGATGCGCCGCTCGACGAGGGCGTCGAGCGCTCGCGAGGGCTTGCGCCATGAGGCTTCGAGCTCGATCTGGCCGTCCAGTCGCCCCTCGGCCATGAGCGCGCAAAGGCGGGCGAGGTCGCTGGCGCCGCTGGCGTTCCAGGCGAGCTCGTCGGGGAGGTTCAGCGTGTAGATCTTCGCCCCCTTGGCCCGGTCGAAGCGCGCTGCCTGGAAGGTGACGGTTTCATCGTCACTCTGGGTCGCGATGTTGACGACGACGCCACGCGCGGCGACGTGCTCGATGGCAAGGCCGAAGGTGGAACCTCCGACCCCGTCGAGGATCAGATCGAAGTCGCCGGCGAGGGTTTCGACGACGTCGGCGGCGCCGAGGCCGCGGAGGAGCTCGCGGGCTGTGGCCGCGTCGCGCACCAACGCGGTGACGAGGGCGCCGCTCGCGCGCGCGAGTTGAACTGCGATCCGTCCGACGCCGCCGGTCGCGCCGGTGACCAGGACGCGTTTGCCGAGTACGAGGCCTGCGACCTCGAGCGCCCGCAGCGCCGTCAGCCCGGCGGTAGGCAGCGTGGCGGCTTGCGCGTCGGTCAGCCCGTCGGGGATTGGGGTCAGCCGACCGGTCGGGATCGCTGCGAGTTGCGCCCAGGCGCCAGTGTCGACCAGGCCGACCACGCGCGTGCCCTGCGGATGTCCGCTTCCGTCGGCGGCGGCACGTTCGATCACACCTGCCGCATCCCAACCCGTGATCGACCCCTCACGAAGATTCGGCAGGCGGATGACCTCGCCGCGGTTCAGCGAGAACGCCCGCACCCGCACCAGTGCCTGATCTGGCAGCGGCATGGGGTCCGGGACGTCGTCGGTCAACCGGACGTAGGGGGAGGCCGAGATGGTCGTCAGGGCAAGCACAGTCCGGTCCCGACGACGGAGCTCCGGGTGCCCCGGGGCCGCCGCATGAGCAGCTTGCTTCTGCGGGTCATCGCGGCACCCGCGGCTCAGAGAGGTCAAGCGACGGTACGACCCGGACAACGTCTTCCATCTCAACCACAACATCGCGCCGTACGGCGCGCGCGAGGCCGAGCGCCGCTGCGACGTCGCACGTCGTCCGGCAGCCGACGATCAGAGCGGATCTGCGGTCAACCAAGCCGTTCAAGGTTGCGCTCATGCGCTGCTCCTCCAAGGAAGTGGGCTTGCGTGGCGATGGTGGAGACGGCCGAGGCGCATTCGCACCGTGGTGACCCCCCTGTTTTCTGCGACGAGCACAGTTCTCTGCACCGAGTCGTGGGGGGTGTGCGCCAGCGCGTTCGCGTCCCATTCCGCGGGACGCCGTGTCTTTCCGCACAATGGGCGCTAGGGTCACACAAGATGAACCAGGCCGCAGCCACCGGACAGCTACTCGAGCGGAGCGAGGAGCTGGCGCGGATCGAGTCGGCGCTGGCCGAGGCTCGCTCGGGGCGCGGCAGGTTCGTGGTGGTCGAAGGGCCGGCCGGGATGGGCAAGACGGCGCTGCTCGCGGCGGCGCGGACCGCGGCGGCGGAGGGGGGAATGCGCGTGCTTCGGTCCCGGGGGACGGAGCTGGAGCGCGATTTCGCCTTCGGAGTGGTGCGGCAGCTGTTCGAGCCGCCGCTGGCCGGGGCATCGGAGCTCGAACGCGCCGACTTACTCGAAGGCGCTGCCGGCGTGGCGGTCGGCCTGCTCGGGCTTCCGGGCGCGCCCGCTGCGGACAGACCACCCGCGTCGGGTGTCGATCCCTCGTTCGCGGTCCTCCACGGCCTCTACTGGCTGTGCGCCAACCTGGCCGCCGTCGGTCCGCTTTGCGCCGTCGTCGACGACGCGCACTGGGCAGACGCAGCTTCCCTGCGCTACCTGGCCTTCCTCCTCACGCGCCTCGAGGAGCTGGACGTCGCGCTCGTCGTGGCGACCCGCCCTCGCGAAGCAGGCACCGATGCCGAGCTGCTTGCGACCGTGACGAGCGATCCCGCCGCTGAAGTAATCAGGCTGCCTCCGCTGACGGGTGCAGCGATCACCGAGCTTGTCGAGTCGAGGCTCACTGGCGTTCCCGACCCAGTCTTCGTCGATGCCTGCCTGCGCGCAACGCGCGGGACGCCGTTCCTTTTGCGCGTGCTCGTGGAGGCGCTCAGCGAAGGAGGTATCGCTCCGACCGCGGAGGGCGCGCGCCACGTCGAGAGAATCGGCGCACGAACGGTCGGTCACTCGATTCGCCTCCGGCTGCGTCGGCTGCCGGAGCACGCAGGGCGGCTCGCTCGAGCGCTGGCGGTGCTCGAGCGGGGCGACCTGCTCCAGGCGGCGCGACTCGCGGAGCTCGACGAGGCTGAGGCTTCCGACGCGGCCGAGCTGCTGAGGACCGCGGGAATTCTCGAGTCCGGCCGGCCGCTCACGTTTGTTCATCCCATCGTTCGCACCGGTATCTACTCGGACCTCACCAGCGCAGAGCGCGCACAAGGTCACCGGCGTGCCGCCCGGTTGCTGGCCGCACAACCTGGCTCGAACGAGCTGGTCGCCAATCACCTGCTGGTCACCGAGCCCGCCGGCGATGACTGGGTCGTCGAGCGGCTCGTCGAGGCCGCGTGCAAGGCCGGGAAGCGAGGGGCTCTCGAGGCGGAGGCGGTCTTCCTGCGCCGAGCGCTCGCTGAGCCGCCGGCGCCGCAGACGCATTACGGACTGCTGCTCGACCTCGGAATGGCCGAGGCGAGCGCCGGGTTCGCCGAATGGCCCGAGCACCTGCAACAGGCCGTGGACACCGCGCCGAACGTTGTCGCAGCCGCCGAGGCAGCGATGGTACTGGCACTCGCGTTGAACCGCACTCAGCGCTTCGCCGAGGCGGTCGACGTTCTCGATCGCGCCGCGTCGTCGCTCGATTCTCGCCACTCCGAGCTCGCCCTCCTGCTCGAGGCTGCGGCCGTCCTGCCCGGGCTGAACGACCCCGCGACCGCACCCTCGCTGGCCCTCCGCGCCGAGAGGCTCCGCGAGCGGGCAGCCGGCGATCCGGCGGCGCCGCCCGAGCTGCTGGCCGCGGCGGGCTTCACCTCGATCCTCACGAACGAGCCCGCCTGGGTCGGCGCGGACTTCGCCACCCGGGCCCTTCTGGCCGGAGGCGGCGCGCCGCCTAGCCCGCACGGCGAGCCGTGGTTCTCGTTCGCAGCGTGGTTTCAGCAGGCCACGCTCTCGCTGCTCTGGGCAGACCGGTATGCCCAGCTGCGGCCGCTGCTCGATGCCTCGATCGCTCAGGCGCGGGTCACCGGTGACAGCGGTCGGCTCGCCATCGGCCTGGCGACCCGCGGCTGGCTCGCGCTTCGGCGCGGGGATCTGTGCGCCGCCGAGGTAGACACTCGGACGGCGCTTGCCGCGACCGAGCTCCCGGCACCACCTTTGTACCGCGTCCTGAGCGGCGGCGTGCTCGTCAACGCGCTCGTCGGTCAGGGCGAGCTCGATGCGGCAGAGCAGGCGCCGCTCGACTTCGAAGCAGAGAGCCGCTCGCTTCCGGCCGCAGTCTTTCGCTTCGCCCGCGGCCGGCTGCGGATCGGACAGGGACGAATCGCCGAAGGGCTCGAGGACCTCCTGTCCGTTGGGGACATCCTGACTCGAGCTCTGGTCACCTGCCCCGGTTTCCTCCCCTGGCGGTCCGAGGCGGCACTCGCGCATCTCGCGCTCGGCGACCGCGACCCGGCAGGACGCCTGGCAGAGGAGGAGCTCGAGCTCGCGCAGGCATTCGGCGCCCCGCGCGCACTGGGCATAGCGCAGCGTGCCGCCGGCGTTATTGCCGGCGGTGACCGCGGAGCGTCCCTGCTCCGCGAGGCCGTCGACGCGTTCGAGCGGGGCGACGTCAGCCTGGAGCGAGCGCGAGCCCTCACCGACCTCGGCGCCCTGCTCCGACGGCGCAATCGGCGCACCGAGGCGCGAGAGCTCCTCCGCCAGGCACTCGACGCCGCCCAGCGGGCCGGCGCCAGGCCGCTCGCCGACCAGGCCGAGACCGAACTGCGCGCCACGGGCGCGCGGCCGCGCCGGGTCGTTCTCACGGGGCTCGACTCGCTGACAGCGAGCGAGCGGAGGATCGCCGAGCTCGCCGGCCAGGGCCTCACCAACCGCGAGATCGCACAGACGCTCTTCATCACCGCACGCACGGTCGAAGGCCACCTCACGAGCGTCTTTCGCAAGCTGCGGCTTCACTCCCGCGACGAGCTTCCGGCCACACTGGCCGGCGGCGCTCCGGTCCCGGCGTAGCGCCCGACGACGACACACGGTCGCCACGGTGCGACCGGGTCGGCACTAGGGCGACACGCGCTTCGCTCTGCCCGCTCGACCTCCCGGGTGAGTCGCAAAGACAGGGGGGTCGCCACGGTGCGAACGCGGGTCCGCCGTCTCCACGATCGCCGAGACAAGCCAATCCGGCATCGCGATCAAGGAGGAGCACGTGCGATCCACATTCGAATCCACCATGAGCAGGAGGCGCGGCGGCGATGGCCGACGCGTAGCGATCGTCCTAGTGGCTGCGCTCGCGCTGTCCCTCGCTGCCCTCATGTTCTCGTCGTCCTCGGCCTACGGCGCACCGACGGCCAAGCAGCTGCCCACGGAGCCGGCGGAGAGATCGACGAAGAAGAAGCCGAAGGTCAAGGCGAGTATCCGCCGCGGCCAGCTCAACGTCCTCGGGACGGCGAGAAGCGACAAGATCACGCTGCGGCTGAAGCCGGGCAAGAAGTCCCGACTGCAGGTGGACGTCGGCGGCAACGGTTCCGCCGAGTTCACCTTCAGTCGCTCGGCCTTCAACCGGATCGTCGTTCGCGGCGCACCCGGCGCCGACGCGCTCTTGATCAACGAGCGCAACGGCGTCTTCACCAACACCGAGGCGACGAGGCTCTTCGGCGGCACCGACAACGACCGGCTGCGCAGCGGCTCCGCGGCCGAGCGCCTGTTCGGCGGGACCGGCAACGACTCGATCGACGGCAACGCGGGCGCAGACGTGGCGCTGATGGCCGCCGGCGACGACACCTTCGTCTGGAATCCCGGCGACGGCAGCGACCTCGTCGAGGGCCAGGACGGCGCCGACACACTCCGCTTCAATGGGGCCGGTGTGACCGAGAACTTCGACGTCTCGGCCAACGGCGAGCGAGTCAGGTTCGTCCGCGACGTCGCGAACATCACGATGGACCTGAACGACACCGAGTTCATCGACGTCCAAGCGCTCGGCGGTAACGACAACGCGGTCCTGAACGACACCACCGGGACCGGCCTCAAGTCCGTCACACTCGACCTCGAGGCCGCGATCGGCGGCGGCAGGGGCGACGGCGCGGCCGACTCGGTCACGGTCAACGGCACGAATGACCCCGATGACATCCAGATCACGGCCAACGGGAGCGTCGTGGACGTCAACGGCGCTCCGGTGACCCTCCGGATCGACCACTCGGAGGCGGCGAACGACACGCTGAGGGTCAACGGCCTCGGCGGAGCCGACACGATCGCCGCCGGCCGCGGCCTCGCGGCATTGATCCAGCTCGTCATCAACGGCGGGACCGAGGTCGACGTCCTCACCGGCGGCGACGGCAACGATCGGATCGCCGGCCAGCAGCAGGGCGACTCAATGTTCGGCGGCCCCGGTGACGACACGCTCGTCTGGAACCCCGGCGACGGCAACGACCTCCTCGAGGGCCAGGCGGGCAACGACACGATGGAGTTCAACGGCGCCGGCGCCGACGAGGTCTTCGAGGCCTCGGCCGTGGCCGGACGGCTCCTGTTCACCCGTGATCTCGGCAACATCGTCATGGACGTCGCCGACACTGAGACCGTCGACCTCAGGGCGCTCGGCGGCGCGGACACGGCCATCCTCAACGACCTGACCGGCACGGACGTCACGAAGGCGAGCATCGACCTGGCCGGCATCCTCGGCGGCGCTGCCGGCGACGCGGCTGCCGACACGATCACCGTCAACGGCACCAACGGCCCCGACGCCATCGCGGTGGCCGCAAACGGCGGCATCGTCGACCTGACGGGCCTCTTCACCGCACTCGGAATCAGCCACACCGAGGGTGCGAGCGACGTGCTCGCAATCAACGGGCTTGGCGGCGACGACGACGTAGCAATCGGCGGCGGCGTGGCGGCGCTGATCCAGACGATCGTCGACCCCGGCGGCGACGAGTAGCCACACGCTCTCCCCGGAGCGATCGGGGTCCCGCCGGGGCCCCGATCGCGTTTCCCTAGGCGACCGGAGTAGGCAAGAAAGGAGGTAGCACAATGACCATGACCGTCGCAACCACCCTGGGAGCAGACGATGGCCTGGAGGCGGTGTGGGTCACCTGGATCGGAACCCTCGAATCCTGGGAGAGGAACTTGGTGCTGGCTCACGAGCTCGAATGGCACGACCTCTTCAGCTCGGGCGAGTGGACGTGGGCTGATCTCGAGCACCAGATAGCCGAGACCATCGCCGCTTGGTGGACGATCGAGGTGTGAGCTCGACTCAGGGCGCAAGACTCCAGATCGCCCGGATAGGGCCAAGGGCGGATTGACCAGTCGCGAGAGAGGACACTAGCCCTCATCAGAGCTCGGGATCGCGACGCGGAGCGCATGTAGGCGCCGTCGGCCGGCCGGCCGTTGCTGCAGGTAGTCGTGGTCAAGGACACCGTCCCTCTCTCGGACGGGTGGTCGTCAGGGTGCAGGGGTGAGGCCGTGTCGGCGCATGACCTCGCCGATCGCCGCGAGGTCCGGCGGGCCGCCGGCCGCGGCATCGAGGACGCCCGCGATCTCGCGGAAGTAGCCGGGGCCGAGGATGCCGGGCGTGACGATCGCGAGCGCCTTGGCGTCGACGTCGCGGGTGTTGTCGAAACGGTGGACGGCGCCGCGGGGAATGCAGAGCGCCTCGCCGGGGCCGACGTCGGTGGGAGTGCCCTCGACCGTCCAGGTCAGCGCGCCCTCGAGCCCGTAGATCGTCTCCTCGTAGCCGTCGTGGCTGTGTGCGGCCGCGACCTTGGCGTCCGCGGGAACGTCGAACTCGAAGACGGCAACCGACCCCGCCGACTGCTCGCCCTCGACCAGGAAGCGGACCGCCATCTGCCCGATCCTGATCTCTTCGCGTGTGCTCGTTGCCATCGTAGTCCTCCTCATACAGCTGGTAAAGTGACTTGACGATATATGGCTCCGACCAGTCCGTCAAGTCCCTTTACGAACTCTGCGTCCGACGAGCAGCCGTTCGGGCCGCCGCTGATCGGCGCGCTCCTGCGTCTGCCCTGGGAGGCGGTGCAGCGGCGCATGCTCCAGCGGCTGCACGAGCTCGGCTTCGACGACCTCGATGCGGCGCACCTGAACGT
>Ga0299914_10004105_pt1 | contig 10433 bp, 11 predicted proteins | sample RVTome_10_FD_201361 | JGI IMG/M metagenome (GOLD analysis project Ga0299914, IMG submission 201361) | Soil microbial communities from uranium-contaminated site in the Upper Colorado River Basin, Wyoming, United States - RVT153D57 (version 2) ... | reverse complement strand
ATTTACTCGGATTGGAACTGACCTTATGAATGTAGAGACCAACAAACGACAGCATAAAGAACAGCTTTACCAACTATTTGCCCGGATAGCGACCGCAATGGCAAACCCCCACCGGCTGGAACTGCTGGATTTGCTGGTGCAGGCTCCCCGTACGGTCGAAGAACTGGCCCAGGAAGCCGGCATGAGTGTGGGCAACACCTCCCAACACTTACAGCGCCTCAAGCAGGCCCGGCTGGTCACGGCCGCACGGGAAGGGGTGTATATCCGCTATCGCCTGGCCGATCCTGTGGTAGCCCGCTTATGGCTGCAACTCCGGACCGCTGCCGGACAGCAGTTGGCCGAAGTGGAACAGGCCCTTGATGCCTACCGCGACCGGCGCCATGAATTTGAAGGCATTACGGCCGAGGAGTTAATGACCCGGCTCGACAACCATGACGTCATTCTGCTCGATGTGCGCCCGGCCGTTGAGTATGAAACGGCTCATTTACCCGGCGCGGTCTCAATACCCTGGAATGAAGTAGCCCACCGGCTGGACGAATTGCCGGGCGATAAAACCATCGTCGCCTACTGTCGCGGGCCGTACTGTGTCTATGCCGATGAAGCCTTGAGCCGGTTGGCGGCGATTGGGCGGGCGGTAGCCCGGTTAGAAGAAGGTGTGGCCGAGTGGCAGCAAGCCGGTTACGCTCTGGCCTAGAACCGGTAGTCGTAGTCAGTAGTCGGTAGTCAGTAGGGTTCTACCAGAGGTAGTTCGCTTGAAAAAGTTTTGCAACTGCTGTGGCCGGTCTCCAGACCGTGCCACAACCGGCTCGGTCAGGAGACCGGCCGGAGCAGATATACTTTCCCATACAATGAAAAACTTGGTGCGGACTTTTGGACAACTGTACCAGTTCTACGATGGAGGTAATGTAATATGGCTGAAACAACGATAGAAGTACAGGCTCTACAAGAGATGCTGGCCCAGGGACGGCCGGTTACGGTGCTGGATGTGCGTCACACCGGCGATTACCAGGATTGGGCCGTTCCCGGCAGCCTGCATGTAGACGCCTATGACGCGCTGAAGGCAAAGGCAGCCCAGGCAATGGACGACGTAAAGCTGCCTGCTAACAAACCTGTCATTACTATCTGAGGGTCGGGTAATGTCAGCCAGTTGGCTGCACAGCAATTGCGGGAGCGGGGCTACCAGGCTCTTTCGCTGGCCGGGGGCATGAAAGCCTGGAGCCTGGCCTGGAATACGGCCGAAATACACCTCTCTACCCAGGAAACACGCATCATCCAGGTGCGACGAGTGGGCAAAGGCTGTCTCTCCTACCTGATTGGCTCCGGTGGAGAAGCGGCCGTCATTGACGCCGCCCTCGACCCGGAGATTTACCTCAACCTGGCCCGGCAGCACGGCTGGCGGATTACCCAGGTGTTGGACACCCACATTCATGCCGACCACCTGTCACGCAGCCGTTTACTGGCCGAGGCCGCCGGCGCAGCCCTGCACCTGCCGGCCCAGGAGCGGGTAACCTACCCATTTACGGCCGTTAGCGACAACGATAGGCTGAAAATTGGTTCCGCCGACATCACAGCCCTACATACTCCCGGTCACACTTCGGAAAGCACCTGCTATCTCATCAACGACGAAGCCTTGATAACGGGCGACACCCTTTTCCTGGCCGCCGTCGGCCGTCCCGACCTGAAAGCCGATCCGGAGGAGAGCCGTCACCGGGCGCACCTGCTTTACGGGTCGTTACAAAAGCTGTTGGCTTTACCGGCCGAAACCCTGATTCTGCCCGGCCATGCCAGTGTGCCGGTGGCCTTCGACGGCCAGCCATTGGCCGCGCCGTTAGCCGAAGTACGCCGGCAGACGGCCCTGCTTTCCCTGGCCGAGGAAGAGTTTGTAAACACGCTTTTACAACGCATCCCGACCACGCCGCCCAACCACCTGCGGATCGTCGAACTGAACGAGGCCGGTGAAATGCCCGACAGCGATGTCACCGAGCTGGAAGCGGGCGGCAATCGCTGCGCGGCCGGGTAATGGGAAAGTAAATAACAAAATGAATTTGGCAAAACCGGCAATACACCTGGGCTTACGATCCAATTGGCAGCAGTTTACTTTGCTGGTCGTAATCAATGCCTTTGTCGGGGCGATGATTGGCTTGGAACGCACCATCCTGCCCCTCATCGCCGAAGCTGATTTTGGCCTTATCTCCAAAACCGTTGTCCTTTCATTCCTCATCAGTTTTGGGCTGGTGAAAGCATTGGCGAATCTGTTCGCCGGGCGGTTGGGAGATAGATACGGCCGTAAACCGATTCTACTCATCGGCTGGCTGGTTGGCCTGCCCGTACCCCTTTTGCTCATCTTTGCCCCCAGTTGGGGTTGGGTGATTTTCGCCAACGTTCTACTGGGCATTAACCAGGGCTTTTGCTGGTCTACGACGGTCATCATGAAAATAGACCTGGTGGGGCCAAAGCAGCGCGGGCTGGCAATGGGCTTGAATGAATTTGCCGGTTATCTGGCTGTCTCCCTGTCGGCCCTGGCAACCGGCTACCTGGCCGCCACCTATGGTTTCCGGCCCGTTCCCTTTTTGCCCGGCCTGCTGTTTGCCGGTCTGGGTCTCATTCTTTCCCTGTTTTTCGTGCAGGAAACCCGCCTTCATGCCCATCACGAAGCGCAACTGGCTGCCAACGGAGGCTCACCGGTCCATAATGATCTGGACGCCGCCGGTCTAACATTCAAACAGGTCTTCATCCAAACCAGTTGGCAGGACAAAGCCTTGTTTGCCACCTGCCAGGCAGGAATGGTCAACAATCTGAACGACGGCATGGTCTGGGGTCTCGTACCGCTGCTGCTGGCCGGGTTTGGACTGCCGGTGGAGCAGGTGGCGATCATTGCCGCTGCGTATCCGGCCGTGTGGGGCATGGGGCAGCTGTTCACCGGGGCCTTAAGTGACCGGTGGGGGCGCAAGGGGCTGATCGTGGCCGGCATGTGGCTGCAAGCGGTCGGTATTGGTTTATTTGCCGCCGGTCAGACGATGGCTGTGTGGCTGGGAGCGGCCGTCCTCCTAGGTTTGGGAACGGCGATGGTATACCCGACATTGCTGGCAGCCGTTTCTGATGTGGCCCATCCTGTCTGGCGCGGTTCGGCCGTAGGTGTCTACCGGCTGTGGCGGGATATGGGCTTTGCCATCGGTGGTATTCTGGCCGGGCTGCTGGCCGATGCTTTCAATATCCCGGTAGCCATTGCCGTGATTGGCGGCCTCACTTTCCTTTCGGGCCTTGTGGTAGCGATGGTTATGTACGAAACGTTGCCGACTCGACGACCGACGGCCGTACAACCGTTAGAAGTTGAAGGGTAAAGGAGGGGAGAAGATAACAATGATGGTAAAGATAAGGGTAACTTGGTTCTTATTCCTGGCGGCAATGATCTCTCTGCTCGCAGCCTGTGATTCAGCGGGGGACGGTTCGCCAATGGACGGGATGGACAGCGGCATGATGGAGCGTCATATGGCCCCCATTCCGCCGGAGTACGCCGATCTGACCAATCCGATTTCGGCCGATGCCGCTTCGCTGGCTCGTGGGCAGGCGCTCTACGAAGCGAACTGCGCCACCTGTCACGGCGACGATGGGGAGGGAGATGGGCCGGCGGCCGGTGGTCTGGAGCCACCTCCGGCTCCTATTGCCCATACAGCCCAAATGCTGTCCGATGCCTACCTCTTCTATCGCATCAGCGAAGGCGGCAGTATAGCGCCATTCAACTCGGCGATGCCGGCCTTTGAGGGAAACCTGGACGAGCAGGAACGGTGGGAGGTGATTAACTACGTTCGCTCGCTTGGTGGCGACATGATGGGGAACGACATGATGGGCGGAAATATGATCATGGGAGGGCCGGGTTTCCTCTTGTTCGCCGGTATCATCGCGGCCGTCGTGCTGGTTGTTATATGGTTGGTTCGGCGGACAAGCGGACACAATCAGGCAGCAGAATCGCCGCTTGAAATCCTCAAGCGGCGTTACGCTCGTGGCGAAATTGACGCCGAACACTATGAGGCGATGAAGCGAGAACTTGAAGAAGAGTAGCGTTCCGGCGTGAAAACCTGCCAACCTATGGCTGCGCTTCGATAGTGTGAAACACACCAAAGAAAGATCGTCTGTCGGCCGTCGGCGAAGACTCAAATTTGAGCAATGACACACGTTCCCCTGTCGCCGGTATGGGATTCTTCTACCTGGCTTATGGAACACGGCCGCTATAGATGGTATTATAAGCAGTAGTCATGTTGGCATCTACCTTTGAGCAGACGAAAATCTACTTATTGGGCCGTTTTGAAGTTGTGAAGGGTGAGCATGTACTGCGAACGGCCGATTGGACGCGCCGTAAAGCAGCAGCTCTATTACAACGTTTGGCCCTGGAAAAACGGCTCCTCAAAGAGCAGGCCATTGACTTCCTCTGGCCCGATGCGGACGTGACCTCCGGAGCCAACAATCTTTATCGCACCATTCATGCTCTGCGACAGACATTAGACAAGGCCCTTGGCCCTGGCACGGCCGCTTCCCTCTTCACCTTCCAGGACGGTATCCTTACCCTGAGTGAATCAACCTGGGTAGACAGCCACCAATTTGAACAACTCCTCCAATCTCCAGTTTCCGCTCCTTCGACTCTACTCAGGACAAACCTCCAATCCGTCCTGGCCCTCTACACCGGCCCGCTTCTTCCCGATGACCCTTACAGTGATTGGCTCATTCCCCATCGTGAACGGCTGCGCCGATTGCACTATGCAGCCAGCTTAGACCTGGCCCGGCATTACCGCGAAGCCGGAGAATATCATCAGGCGATCCCCTTGCTAATAACTTTGCTGGCGGACGATTTTCTGGACGAACAGCTTCACCGGGAACTAATGCGCCTCTATGCCCTAAACGGCCGTCGGCATGAAGCCCTGCGCCAATACCAGCAGTGTGTAGATGCTCTGAGCGCTGAACTGGGCGTGCCGCCCGAACCGGAAACAACTGCAATATACGAACAGATTCTCAACGGTGAACTGCTCCCGTCCCCCACCCAGGCGACGCTCTGGACACCGCCCGCACCGACGGCCGTTGCCCTGGAAAGCCCCTCCCCTTTTGTTGGCCGCGAACTGGAAGTGGAGACACTGCACCGCCAGATGCACAGCGCCTGGCAAGGGCGCGGGCAAACGATTTTGCTGGCGGGTGATACAGGCGTAGGCAAGACGCGCCTGGCTTATGAAGTCTTGCAAACGGCCGCCGCCGCTGGTATGCTCACCCTTTTTGGCTCTTTCTTTGAACAGGAAGGGCAGTGGCCTTATCAGCCCTTTATTGAAGCCTTCAACCGCTATTTGAGTGGGCAGGGACGGCCGTCAAGCGACAATCCCATTACCAACTATAAACCCCTCGGTGTGACCGATCCGCAGCAGGAGCATTATGCCCTTTTTAACGCCACAGCGGCCTTTCTTGCCGGCCTGGCCGGACGCGCACCGCTGGTCTTGTTAGTAGATGATTTACATGCGGCCGATGAAACGAGTCTGCGCTTCTTCCACTTCCTGGCCCGGCATATCCGCCACCTGCCGATTGTCCTTCTAGCAACCTACCGCACCGATCTGGCCTTTAATCCCACCTCTCCTTTCGCCGTTTTACTCAACAGCCTGTACCGCGAACAACTACGAACTATCATCAATCTTGCGCCCCTGGATTTAGCTCCGACTTCAGCCATCATCGCCCGTACCTTAGAGGCTGAGCCTGCCTCTGAACTGGTACAAGCCATTTTTGAGGTGACGGAAGGCAACCCATTTTTTACGCAGGAGATGGCGCAGGCGTTGGTGAAATGGGAGCAGTTAGAGGAACGAAACGGCCGTTGGCACTTAAAACCCGGCTTTGGCCTCGACATTCCTGCCGGTCTGAGCGGCCTGCTGCAAGAACGGGTGGCCCGGTTGGGCCAGGATGTTATCTCAGCCCTGCAACTGGCAGCTATTATCGGCCGTGAATTCAGCTTCAATATTCTGCGGCGGCTCACCATTCTCCATGAAAATGATCTGTTGGATGCATTGGATACCGCTTTGGCCGGACATTTGCTGGTCGAAACAGCCACCGGCTATCACTTTCGTCACAGCCTCATCCGCCATGTCATGTACGATGCCCAAAGTCAGACCCGCCGCGCTCGTCTTCATACCCTCACCGCCAAAACGATTGAAACAGTCTATGCGGCTGACCTAACCCCTCATTTTGAAACGCTTGCCCATCATTACGGTCACAGCGACAACCGCCAGGCAGCCCTGCCCGATTTGTTACAGGCCGGACAGAGAGCGTCCACCCTTTTTGCTTTTGAAGTAGCCGCTGCTTACTTTGAACAGGCTTTAGCCTTGATGGATGAATTTGGTCTGGACGACCCGATGATGCGCTGGCAAATCCTGGAGCCGCTGGGCTGGTGGGGCATCATCCTGGCCGATACGCTGCGTGCTGTACGCCACTTTGAGGCCGCCCTGGCCTTACCAGCCAGCCGTGATTGGCAACCGGCCGCTACGGATCGGGTTCGCGTACATCGCGGGGCGGCTGTGGCTTTGATCACGGCCGGTGATACCAATGCTGCCGAAGCCCACTTGATGACGGCCCTGGAGTTGATGAAAGATGTAGAGGAAACGGCCGATTATGCCCTCCTCCTCTACAACATCGCCCAGCTGCATTGGCATCGCAATGAATACCAGCAAGCCTTTGCTGTAGCCCAACACAGCCTGGAGATTGCCGAACAGTTGAACGATCCGGCAGCTATCGCCCGCGCTTTTGAAATGCTGGCTCTGGCCTGCCACTCAACAGGCGACTGGCAGCAAGGACTGCTCTTTGAAGAGAAAAGGTCTCAATTGGCCGGTTCCACGCTGGATGTGACCGAAGCTTTCGATGTCCATCTCTGACTGTGGGAGTATCACCTGTATGGTGACAAAGGGTACGAAGAAGTGAAAGCAACCGTCGAGACGACGATGCAGCAGGCGCGGCGCATGAGTGCGCCACGAGCCATTGCCCTGTGCCAATGCTTTAATGGAGCGTTGGAGTTTCAGGCAGGCAATTGGGTGGAGGCAGAAAGAGCTTTGCATGAATCTATTCAACTTTACCGGGAGATAGGCGCAGCTTCCGGTGAAGCTCTGGCCTGCCAGCGTTTGGGGGTTTTGCTGACGGCCCAGAAGCGACTGGACGAGGCCCTGGCGGTGATACAGGAGGGCGTGATGGTGGCCGAACATGCCTTAATGCGGGCCCACTGCCTGACACGCCTGTACGCGGCCATGGCCCGCAATCGTTTGCAAGCTGGTGATGCGCTGGCGGCCCGTCAGGCTTTAATGTTGGGCCTGGATATGAGTGGGCGACATGGACACTGCACAACTTGTGATGCGTTGCTGCTGCCGGTAGCTATTAGCGTGAATATCGCTCAAAGAGCGTTAGAAACGGCCGAATCGTTCTGCCAGCGTTTGGATGCGGCGGCGGCAGAATATACCAGCCATACCTGGGTGGCCCTGGCGCGGCAAGGGCGGGGGGAATTGGCAGCCGCACAAGGAGATGTAACCGGAGCCTTAAGCTGTTACCAGTCAGCTTATGAGCGTTTTAAGGCAGCCAATTATGATTATGAAGCGGCACGCTGTTTAACGGCCGTTGCCCAACTCCACCAACACCTCCACCATCCCCAGGATGCCAAAGCAGCGCAAAAAGAAGCCGAACAAATCTTTACCCAATTAGGTGCATCTACCTGATCCCATTCAACAACTCAAAATAATAGATCTTACCCCGCACACAAGTAAGACCCCGGTAAGAAAAATGGGAGATGAGCCTGTTATCCTGGCAGCAAATCAATCATTTGCTGTAAAGGAGGCAAACTCATGTCAACCAATCATCACCCGAATGGGGTTAATGTCCAACAACTCGTGGATACCATACACGCCATTCAAGCAACCCCTGACCTGGCTCAGTTCAAGTTCCGGGCCGCCAATCAGTGGATAGCGGGCGGTCATTCCCGCACCACCATTCAAAGCTTTTATGGCGCCGGCAGCGAAGATAGCTCCCGCGCCGCGCCCTTTGTGCTGGAAGGGGATGAACCGCCGGTGCTGCTGGGTGGAAATGCCGGGCCAAACGCCGTTGAAGTCATCCTGCACGCCCTGGCATCCTGCCTGGCAGTGGGGTTTGTGTATAACGCGGCCGCTCAAGGCATTACCGTTGAAGAGGTGGAATTTGACCTGGAAGGAGATATTGATCTGCATGGTTTCCTGGGTCTGTCGGATACAGTGCGACCTGGTTATCAAGGAATTCGTCTGACCTACCGGGTAAACAGCGATACGCCACGCGAGAAATTGGAAGCATTGTGTGAATACGCGCAGAAAACCTCGCCTGTACTGGATATTATTCGTAACCCTGTGCCAGTTTCAATAACATTGGAATGACTTCGATGAATACACCAACGATAGAAGCGTTAGATCTAAATTTGAATGAGCTGCGGGCGGCGATCCAGGAAGAATACCAGGAAGTAGCCCAATCGCCGGAAAAGGGGTTTCACTTTCATACGGGACGGCCGTTAACCTACCTGTTAGGCTACAAAGAAGAATGGCTCGTCGGCATTCACCAAAGCTCTATCGAATCATTTGCCGGGACTGGCAATCCCTTTAGCCTGGGTGAATTACAGCCAGGCGAACAGGTCGTTGATGTGGGCTGCGGCGCCGGGATTGACAGTCTGATTGCCGCCAAAATGGTCGGCTCAAAGGGGCAGGTGATTGGCGTGGATATGACCCCCGCCATGCTGAACAAAGCCCGCCATGCGGCCGCTGGATCTGGATGGGAGAATATCCAATTCCGCCAGGGGTACGGTGAAGCCCTACCTGTGGCTGATGGCTGGGCTGACGTCGTTATTTCCAACGGGGTGTTGAACCTGATGCCGGACAAGGCGGCTGGATTAGGGGAGATGGCGCGGGTGCTGAAAGAGAACGGCCGTCTCCAAATTGGCGACATCCTGGTCCAAAAAGCCGTCCCCACCAGCGCCAAACGTAAGATTGATCTCTGGACGGGCTGAATTGCCGGCGCTCTGCTGGAAGCAGAGCTACAGATGGCAGTTGTTATGGCTGGCTTTGTGGATTTTGAAATTACCTGGCGTGAGGATGTCTTTAGCGGTGCGCCCCAATCAAGCAGCGCGGCTGACTTTGGCACAGTGGGCATTAACTTCCGCGCTCGCAAAGCGGCCAACGAAGCCGAGTGGCTTGCCGCCCTCAATGAACTCAATTGTGAGATGCCCGTCAGCAGCAGGCCGCAGCCCCGTCTCGGCGCTGACTATTTCTATGATGCCGGTGACGCCGGCTGCGCCTATGGCCCGATTGATGAGATAGCCAAACAGATGCGTCATATGAAACCGGGCCAAACATTGGAAGTTCGCGCAACTGACCCCACCGTAGCTATAGACTTGCCCGCCTGGTGTCGCCTGGCCGGGCATCAATTTGTAGCCCAACAAGGGCACAGGTATCTACTCCGTCGTAAATCATAATTGGAGGTACAAAATGGGACATGTAATGATTCATAACACACGGGGTAAGGAGGATGTGGAGCGGGCTTCACTGGCCTTTGTGGTGGGCAATACCGCCCTTTCTGCCGGCCAGGAAGCAACGGTGCTGCTGACGATTGAGGGGGTGTGGGTAGCCACGAAAGGCTACGCCGAAGGGTTGCAGGCAGATGGTTTTGAGCCGTTGGTTGATTTGGTGCAGAAGTTTGTGCGGAACTACGGCCGTTTATGGGTCTGCGGAGCCTGTGCCAAACCACGTCACATCACTGAAGCGGATCTGGTGGAAGGAGCGCAGATTATCGGGGCGGCGACGGCTGTTGAAGCGCTGGTCAACGGCGCACAAACGTTGAGTTTCTAGGGAAGAATCAAGTTCGGGCGACAACGCACGTTCCCCTGTCGCCGGTATGGATGTTGACGCCCTCAAAGCCGGCATGAATGAGATGGTCTCCAAAGCTGTCGGCCGATGCGTAGGAGAAACGACTGATGGCGACCCCAATGCGACCGCCCCGGCGTAGCGTGCGCCTCACTTCCCTAAGCCCGGCTACAGGGTCGGGCCACAGGTGAAGGGAGTTGATCGTATAGGCCACATCGAAGACGGCATCATCGAATGGCAGATTGGCAGCGTCACCCTGATGGAGTTCGATACGGCCCGCTTCGATCTCCCGACGGTTGCGGTCACGGGCCATGTTGAGCATCGTCTCAGATGGATCAAGCCCGACAACGCGCCCCTCTCGGACGAGCGTGGCCGCCAGAGCCACCCCGAGCCCGGGGCCAGAACCCACCTCCAATACTGAATCGGAAGGGCCAACCTCAAGAAGCGTTAGCACCCAGGCAGGCAGGACGTTATCCAGGGCCATTAAGCGGCCACCAAGTCGGCCGACCCTTCCTTGAGGAAAACAGAATGCTTGCTCCATCAGACGGGTTT
>Ga0299914_10004104_pt1 | contig 10433 bp, 10 predicted proteins | sample RVTome_10_FD_201361 | JGI IMG/M metagenome (GOLD analysis project Ga0299914, IMG submission 201361) | Soil microbial communities from uranium-contaminated site in the Upper Colorado River Basin, Wyoming, United States - RVT153D57 (version 2) ... | reverse complement strand
CACTACAATGGATCTATTCCATCTGAAAAAATGCAATTCAAGGTAAGAAGAGAAAAGTCCGAGTGAGTTAAATTAGTGGGGCCGAAGGGATTTGTCCTGACGTGGTTATTGCCACAATCAATTGAACCCTTGACCCACGGGTTTCTTCTTCTGCTGCTCCTTCTACTGTTAATTAGCCCTTTTATTAGATCTGGAGCCCGTTGCGATGCCTGGCTTCGCTACGACCCCACTATGTGAGCATCGCGCTATGGATAGAATAAAGATGTCTGTATAAGTCTTGCTAGAACAGAGGCTCAAGCATGCTTGAATTCATCAGGTTTCTTCTGAGATCTCGACCGACAAGCTGATCACCAGTAAGGTACCAATGCTGCAACTCAGGAAATTGCGGTAAATGCAACTCCTTGCCGCTATCTTTATCGAAGTAGTCGGTTATCAGGGTGTTGTTATAAGACCTTACTAGCTGGTGAGCCGCTGTCGGAACAATGAGGAAAAAGTCGTCTAGTGTGCTGTTTGCCATCAATTCTGGAATTGCGCCAAGCGCCTGACTTGTATTTGCATTTTCAAGCAGTGCATTCCTTTCGCTATTAAGCCACTCTTCTTCAAACTGCAAATTCAATAGAATCACTGCCGCCTGCTGGAATGCTCTGTCAAAATTATTTTCGGAGGACTCGATTCCAACTATAAAGCCGTTCCAAATGCTGGTCTCACCGGCGGCGGTTGTGTAATTGCGCGTAAATACCATCGCCTTTCCGGAAATTTTCTTATTTTCGACATTGAAATTGTAATCTACGGCGTAGGCTGGCACCAGATCGGTGGAATTGCGATCGCCATATACTGACGCGTAAACCGACTCTGCAGAGTCAACAGTGTATGCATTCAGATTTTTCGTCAACATTGGTAAGACTTCACTTGTGAAATACTGCTCCGGCGTCTTAAAGTTAGAAACAACTATTGGGGCGTTTCCAAGGGACATTTCCCTGACCTTGTCTGCAGATATTATAGAACTGAAGCAAATGCTAGCGGTTTCGCAAAGCGACGTGCTTGGAGGAATGTACAAAGGCATGAAGGGTTGGAAGACATACACAAGCGTGTTTTCATCCCCTCTTGCAAAGAATACAAAGCCACTCATAGATTTGTATGGCCTGATTATCTGGAGATCTGCGCTCCAACCTTCAGGGATGAATGTACTTGCGGCTTTTTCTTTTGAATCTGCCCATTTAACAAAGCGACTTTCATTTGTAACATGCGGCTCTATTCTATCAATGTCGCCTGTATTGTTAAGTGCAAGTTGGTAGCTGCCAACATCCTCTGCAGATATTGATGATGTGAGTGTTATTATAGCTGCTTGGCTTTTGGAGACGCCCCAGTCAATCGGGAGAAATCCTACTGTCTGTTCAGCTCTCTGTCCTTCGGTAGATTGTGTCATTGGCTCTTGGAGAGATACTGGGCTGCACAGTAACAGCAAAACCACACAACAGGTTAGCCAGACATAACGAATCAACAAGCGGCGATCTACCTGTACATTAATTGGATTTAACAATTAACTGAAATGAATATTCTACTATCACTATCTTATATAAGTCCGTTTCGAAATTGATAAAGGATCTTAGGGGCTAGCAGTAGGTGTTGACAGGAGAGACCCAGCTACGGGCGAGAAGGACTAGAATAAAGATTCTCAAGGCCATAGCAGATAAAAATGGGGTAGCTGGCTTTTCAGATATCAAGCTTTCTACAGGACTTTCTACTGGCTCTATCTACTACCATCTTGAGCGTATGGGCAACTATGTCACTAAGAACTCGAAGTACTACATGATCACAGAGGAAGGTCTGCAGCATTTGCGTGAAGTCGATCCCAAATATGCAGAGATTACCCCGCTTAAGAGAACAGAAGAACAGGTGCAGTCAGAAGGTTCTGGCGCATCAGAAGAAACCATCAGACGACCACGCTACTTGGGAGTGCGCCATTATGCCTTTATTGGAGTAGTGCTGACAGCCATTGCATTTGCTGCTGCAGGTCTGCTTACAGACTGGCAGGCTTTCTTTTTAAATGTCGGCGTCATTGCGTCGATAGCAAGCGCAGCTACAATTGCAGCATCATTTTTGATGATAAGGTACTCTTATCCTGCATTCAGATACAGAGGCATGATGCTCTCAGTTTCGGCGCTTACTGTCCTGCTTGCTGGACTGTTCGTATTTTCAGGCGTCCAATTCACTGGCGCAGCGCCTGGTCAGACATATGATAATTCAATGGATGCCCTGCTATCATCATATTCGCTACATTGGCAGATCAGATAGATATAGTGGGTGCTGGCTGCCAGAAAAAGTCCCTTGACATTCTTGATTTGTTGAGCTGCACCAAAAGCCAGGCGACAAACCAAACTAGTCAGAGTTTCCATAATGACTCAATTTTCAGAACCTTATTGAAAAGGTCGTAATTTAATTTGCAGTATCGCTGCAAGCGAGGTAAATTATTGTAGCCAAATGCTATGGATAAATTTATCTTCATAGCTCCTCAGCAGTCGCCTCTCTCTGAAAATCGGGCTGCAGAGACTTTACAACTTACATACATAGGATCTCGATTTTCCTCTAGATTTTGTTCATTGCCATGTTGTGTTGTTGTTGAAGCTTGAACGCCTTCCTATCTGATGTGAACTTTAGTTTTCCGATATAACTATGTCCTCCAGCGGTGTCCCACCTGTTCTGCCGTGTTAAAGTTGTAGAAGAGCTGATCATTTAAACATGCAAAGAGTGTCTATAACCTTCTTATCTAGCTAGCATATTGACAGGCAGTAACAATAGTCTTTTAAGTGCCGCCAATAGTCATCAAACGCATCAATATACATTCAAAAAATAACTATTCTATTGTTTTAGATTCTCTAGATAGTAGAGAGAGATCTCTACCTGCCTCAAATATCACCATTGCTTTTGGCATCCTTATATCTAAACCTGTCTAGCTTGATCAGCTGGTGATACGACCCAAACTGCGAGCTATCGATACTGTCAAGCGAGGAATCCTGATCTTCGTTTTCATCAACAAACACCTTCAGTGTCCGATAGGTAGTAGAGCGCTGTGCGGGTATCCTGCCGGCGGCTCTTATCAGCTTGCGGATCTCTTTTGGTCTCATCAGCTGGCCATGGGGTGCACCTGCAGCTGTCGATATACTCTCGTTGATCAGAGTGCCGCCAAAGTCGTTTACGCCGGCTGCAAGCAACAGCTGTGACATCCTCGCCCCTTCCTTAACCCATGATACCTGTATGTTAGGTATATGATTGTTCAGCATTATCCTTGCTACAGCGTGCATCTTGACGACCTCGTTACCATCTGCCCCCGGTCTGATTCTGGGAATGGTTTTGCGGTTATACATTGGCGCTTCAGTGTGTACAAAGCTGAGCGGCACAAATTCTGTAAAGCCGTGCGTCTCTTTTTGGATGTTACGTAAAAGGTCGATGTGCTCTGCCTTATGGCGCGATGTTTCAATGTGGCCGTACATTATGGTTGAAGTAGTAGGTATTCCTAGAGCGTGAGCTTGCTTAATGACTGCAATCCAGTCTTTCATTGAAATCCTGCCCGGCGATATCACATCCCGGAGACTCTGGTCAAGAATCTCTGCTGCAGTACCTGGCAGGCTCCCGACACCAGCCTCTTTTAGCATTTTGAGGTATTCTGGCACGGGAGTTTCAGATCTTACTGCTCCGTATAGCACTTCTTCGGGTGAAAACGCGTGGATGTGTATGTCTGGCAGTTCTTTCTTAACTGCCTTGCAGATGTCAATGTAGATATGCCCATCCATCTTGGGTGGCAGGCCGGCCTGTATACACACCTCCGTGGCGCCAAGGCTTGCAGCTTCCTCTGCCCTTCTCACAATCTCCTCGGTAGGAAGAAAGTAGCCTTCCTCTTCGCGAAAGTCCCTACTAAACGCGCAAAAGCCGCACTGCTTGATGCAGACGTTTGTAAAGTTGATGTTCCTGTTGACCACATATGTTGCATAATCACCCAAAGTCCTTTTGCGTAGTTCATCTGCCACCATTACTGAAAGGTTCATTTCAAGGCCAGTAGAATCAAAGAGTTTGACTGCCTCATCTACTGATATGTCCTTAGCGCTCAGTGCCTTGTCAAGGGCTGACGCCACTATAGGGTCGGCATTTTTAAGTAGCGAATCAATCGTTGACATAATAGTCCTCCTTTACCAATCCCGAGCTGTCAGCAACCAAGCTTGCATACTTTTGCAGCCGCTCCGATGTAATAAATCCACCTTTGAGGAATTCGGGATAGATTGGAAGACGTGCTCTGAGCCTGCAGCCATTGCTTTCAGTTACCTTTCTTACTAACCCAATAGAAGGCCAAGGAAACTCAGGGTTAACGTGATCAATTGTAACTGGGGATATGCCACCCCAGTCATTTATGCCGGCGGATATGTAGCGGCCAAAGATATCAGGGTTGAGGTTTGGTGGCACTTGGATATTCATGCCCGGCATCAGGATCCTTGCCATAGCAACCGATCGAAGAAAATACTCCGGCGATGCTGGTGGAAACTTAGCCATACCGGTCTCCGGCTTGGGGGCAAAGTTCTGCATTATAACTTCCTGTATGTGGCCATACTTTTCGTGCAGCTCCCTTATCGCAAACAGCGAATCGATCAGATCTTCTTGTGTTTCACCTATTCCTACTAGTAGACCAGTAGTGATAGGCATCCGGAGCTCGCCGGCACTCTCAAGCGTCTTCATCCTTACCTTTGGGTTCTTACTTGGTGCATTTTCGTGTGGCATACCCTTTTCCATCAACCGCTCGCTTGCTGTTTCAAGCATCAGTCCAAGGCTTACGTTGGTGTCTTGCAGCATCGACATTTCCTTTTTGGTCAGGCTGCCAGCATTTGTGTGTGGAAGCAATCCAGTTTTTTCAAGAACAAGCTCACTTATGCAGCAAATGTATTCAACAGTTGATGAATAGCCAAGGGAATGAAGCCAAGATCTTGCTTGCTCGTATCTTTGCTCTGGCCGCTCACCTGTTACAAACAACGCTTCTGTGCAGCGAAGTTTTTTGCCAGCCTCCGCTATTGCAAGAACCTGACGAGGGTTCAGCATCGAAAGCATTGGGTCGCCCAGTTCCTTTTTATAGGTGCAGTAAGTGCATGTGTCACGGCAGAGATTTACAATATTAATGAATACCTTTCTTGAATACGTGATTACGCCGGGCCTTGACATATCCCTTATTCTGCCTGCGGCCGTCAGCAGCATATCTGTGGGACATTCTGCCATCAATTGATATGCTTCACTCTTCGTCACTCCTGACTCCAGGGCATGGTGAAGCATCTCGGTAACAGCATGATTTATGAGCAAATGCAGTAGTAATGGAAAGTGTACATCACTAATAAATGATATATGGGTAGAATGTAAATTAGTATCATATATCGCTCTCTCTCCTCTATAACTGGAAGGATAAGGGGTTAGTCGATCTGTTTATCTAGCATCGCAAGAGCTCTTTTTCAGAATGGCTGCTTCTCCTCCTCCTTCTGCTCCTGCTACTCCTGCTGCTGATGATGATAGCCAAAGGTTCAGGTGCTCACTTTGTTCCTGTTCTGACAATCTAATGTAAAATTACTGAATCATCAACAGTTGTCGAGATAGGCTGCAGATTGTTCTTGCTAGGCTTACCTGTCCTCTGCTGTTCCTGACTATGCAGCCGTCTTTGTTCGATAATTATTCGATAAAAGTTATCTTGCTCCGCATTGCTCCCGAGCCCGGTAGGAGGATCGACTACAATCCTTGCTAGCTCCATAAACACCAGTGTATTACTACAAAGAGAGCGGAGTTCCTCTCTGCTAAGCTGCTCAAGTTCCATCGAATGCACTATTTGATTTCGCCATTCAAACATTTTCATAAAATTTTTCCAGTTTCTAACTATGCCCCTTGAACCGGGCCAAGGATTCTTACTGGCATACCTATTGATCTTCTTAATTGTGTCAAAGAACTTTAGATCCAACAGTCTTGAGAAAACCCAATTTATCTCATCTGGCTTAGCAAAATTGAAAAGACTAGCGAAGAATTGCCCTCTAGTTAGTTTTTTTCTTCCTCTTCCCCTGCCTTGATTGACTGCTTTGAATTTAGTTTCAAAGTCCTCAGAAAAGAATTTGGAGAAATCGGCGCCATTATTATCTACAATCATGCTTGCTATCTGTCGGAGATAATATTCTACGGCACTTACATTTCTTATTAGAATATAGTTTGTAACTAACTCATTGACATATCCGTCGTAGCGCTCGGGTTCGGACAATGATGGACGCTCGGCCATATTCCTTCCAAACAATCTAGATAGAACCGGTTCAATCTCGTGGCTTTGATATGGGCGAATCCTTTTGAATGCGGATGGAGAATAGGAAAAATCTAGCTTTTCACGCTTAATAGTGATCTTCTTCTTGCCCACACTGCCTTAACTAGAAAAAGGAACTGCTATTAAAGAATGACCAGCGGCTGCGTGTGGTATTGTCAAACCTGAGAGGAGTGTAACAGCGCGGCTGCTCAAGTACCTATCGAATTGCAGTATCGGCGAAGCTTGTCCCTCACTATCTTTTGCAATTCTTCAATCCGTGCATAGCTATCCTCGAGATATTCAATAATTGACTTTTGAATGAGATTGAGTTAGTCATGTTGTCGTCGTCCTTCTAACCTCTGTCTGCATCGAAGCATGTAACTAACTATGTTTATGCAATTCTCCTTTGTTATTTTAGTGAGTAAATGATCCTTAACAAATGGTCTAGCACCAGCCGTTATAATGTCAAGCTTGCGATCAAAATTAACATCATCATCGTTGTCGTCGACCTCCTCCTCTTCTGCTTCTTCTTTTTGACGGCCAAGCTGCTGTCGTTCCATAGGAAAGCATTAGTCTACTTGGATATAATGTACAACATTATTTTGTATTACTAATAAACAATATTACCGTTAAGAAGACTCTTGCTGGCTAGGCCTGGCTGCTAAAGTTGCAATAACTTCCATCATCTGCCCGTCACGCAGAATCATTATTTCAAGATCATCACCTACCGACTTTTCAATTTCCACATAGGCCAAGATATCGTCGATCTTTCTTATTGTATTGTTATCGATCGCGATTATCACATCGCCCCCAAGCTTCATAGGTATGCCATCAATGACTGCATCTTCGTCACCTCTTTGGATTCCAGCCTTTTCGGCAGGACTTCCGGCTACTACATCCATGACCAAAAAACCACGGGGCTCATCAAGACCGAGGCGGTCAGCTATGCCGGGCGCCATATCTGTGCCTGCGATCCCAAGCCACGGATGCTGGTATGATCCGGTGGTGATAAGCGATGGCACAATCTGAGCTATTGTGTTTGACGGAATAGCAAAGCCGACACCAGCAAACTGGCCTGTCGTGGAAAAGATGGCAGAGTTAATGCCTATCACCTCACCTCTTATATTGAGCAAGGGGCCACCGGAGTTGCCGGGATTGATAGGAGCATCAGTCTGGAGGATATCAGGTATAGTGAAACCTTCGTCGTCTTGGGCAGGGATCTGTCTGCCTACTCCGCTAACTATGCCGCTAGTCAGAGAGCCAGAAAGCCCAAAGGGATTGCCAATTGCAGCCACACGCTCACCTACTCTCACGTTAGACGAATCTGCAAGCGACAGTGGGAGAAGTTTTTCCTTTGACACATCTTCTACATAAAGGACTGCAATGTCGGCAGAGGGGTCTGAACCTATCAATGAAGCGCGATATACAACGCCATCTGGAAACGTTACGTCCAGCCTGTTACCTCCGCCGCTGACAACGTGATGATTTGTAATGATGTGACCATTGTCGTCATATACAAAGCCCGATCCGAGCCGGGACTCAAAGACATCTATTTCGTTGCTGTCAGTTATTTGAACTACCGAGTTTTCTACCTTTTGGAAAAGACTTGGCAGGGTCAGCTCTGTATCGGAAGGTTTGACGATGCCCACTTGACCTATACGAAATGCATCGTCGCTAAGGCCTCTCCTTCCATCCGTAGTTGTTTGCAGAAGATCGCCTACAAACGGCACGTTGATACCTAAATAGTCGTCCAGATCTGTGAACTGCGAATATACAAACAAGAACACAACAGCAGCCGCAACAATTGACACGGCTAGAATAGCCTTGTTCAATATTGAGAAAAAATTATTACATCTTGTTCTAATAATCTTTTGCCTATTGAAAAATTGTGGCGTGTGCACCTACGACTACTACTACTACTACTACTACTGTCTGCTGACGTATGGTGCACTTAACTCAACTACGGGCTCTTCTTCAAGGAACTCCACCAAGCGCGTGTAGGATAGCAGAAATTCCCTCCCCTTAGTAGTGGTCCTATATACTACTCCATCAGGAGACACATCCTGTACGATCAGCCTTTTTCCGATTAGCTCTCCAAGATAGAGGTGCACCTGTTCGTAGCTGAGGTTCGCTCTGTACATTATGTGAGTCTTTTTTATTCCAGAGGTTGCAAGCGCCAGTACGTCGCCCATTATCTGGATTTTTCCTCTGTTGTTTTTACGTTCAGACATCATCATCATTTCCATATTCTTTAGATTGTTTGATAGATTAGGTGTATGGTGGAACAGTCGTTCCAGGCTTCCCTTCCATCTATTTGTACCATGCCTTTATATTGTTACTTCTTAGGATACAGGATTCTGATTTTTAGTTATAGTATATTTTCTATCACGCCAGCTAACTGCGCCTTTTTTCTTTGCATCGACAATTGCCGATATAAAGCTGAACGAAATGAGACCACCACTCAATGGAGCAGCAAATGCATAGACAGGACTTTGAAATATGCCGAATCTGCATTGCACTGCAATAGTGACCATTATCAAGGCAATGGCTGATATTTGCAATCCAAACAGTATCTGGAACGATATGTTTCCAGCAAAGCTGGCTACTAGCAGGTATGGCAGAGATGCAAAAGGTGCAAACAGGATAAAAAATACAGCCATGACCATCATATAGGCATCCACTTTGTCTTGATAATAAACTGGTATCATAAAACGGCGAAGACCTTGCCAAAGCGTTGGAAGGTCCCGTGCCCATACTGCATCTATATGGGACTCGCCTCTGACCATCTTCATTCTGAACTTGCCGGCCTTGACCTTGCCGCCAAGTGCTCCGTCCTCGACCAACTCTTCCTTTACTCCCTCGTGAGTGCCGATGGCCTCATAGGTACTTCTTGTGATGATAAAAAAGCTGCCAAAAAAATAGCCGGTCTTAGTGTTTGGGTTGTTTACGCGGATTGGCGAAAAACGTGTGTGTAAAAATGTTGCAAGCACGGGTAGGGTCATCTTTGTCCAAAAATCATTGCAGATGAGTCGAGGTACCGCGGTCAGTGCCTCAAGGTTCTGGGACACGATATGTCCAACTGCGAAGGACATTACGGAAGGCAAATGTTTGCTATCAGCGTCTGTGAACATCAAGAGTTCGCCCCGAGCACGCAGATACCCCTGATAACATGCCCAGTTCTTGCCAGTCCACCCCTCTGGTTTAGATGATGCATCGATGTGTATGACGCGCAAGTCATTAGCTGCATAAGCCTTCATTATTTCACCTGTCCTGTCGGTTGACGAATCGTTGATTGCAATTATTTCAAAGTTTGGATAATCCTGCCCAAGCAGGCTGTCAAGGCAACGTGCAATATAACCCCCTTCGTTTCTGGCAGGCAAGATCACGCTTACCTTGGGGAAGCGCCTTACGCTTGTCCGATCAAACGATTCAAGCATTGGCGATTGCCGAAATGATTTGGTCATATATGCAATGAAGTACACCCAAACGCCAAATATTCCGGCCATTATGGCAGCCAATACCAAGTTCGTTATTGTAAGGGCAAGCTCCATTGCATTATCTAGCAAGAAATAGGGCTATTTATTCGACTGCTTCCGCAATGCGGACAAGCGCTTCATCAGTTCCTTTTGCAATGTGTCTTTTCACGATGCCTGTGAACACACCTAGAAATCCGGCCAATTTAATGTTCCAAATTACATCTATCCTTGTCTTGTGATTGTCTAAAGGGTTGAGCAGGACTATCTTGGTGCCCTTAATGGGACCCTCTGTTATCATTATTTCAACTGATTTTTTTGGGTTGAGCAGGACTGTCTGACGGCATTTTGAGTCTTTAAACGCGATAGTGACCTCGCGCTCGATCTTGTAGTCGATCTTGCTGATATTTTTCACGGTTTTAGTGCCGTGCCAGTACCTGGGCTCATTGTCAACATCAGCAACAATGTTCCATATCCTATCAAGGGGAGCAGATACGTCCCGGCTTGCATTGATGGTTATCATTACCCTAATCAATAACGTGGTAGTCTAATAATGTATAATAGCATTGTAACTTTTATGATAGTTCATTTGTGGTTGGAGATGTTAATTAAGTGGAAAAGCAGTAGCAGCCCCCGCGCCAGCCAAAAATGAT
>Ga0299914_10004103_pt1 | contig 10433 bp, 9 predicted proteins | sample RVTome_10_FD_201361 | JGI IMG/M metagenome (GOLD analysis project Ga0299914, IMG submission 201361) | Soil microbial communities from uranium-contaminated site in the Upper Colorado River Basin, Wyoming, United States - RVT153D57 (version 2) ... | reverse complement strand
GCGGCGGCACTCGCGCATGATCTCAGGGCCGATCCCGTCGCCTGGCAGGAGCAGGACGCGGCCGAGCGGGGCTGGGTCGTTGCGCAGCATCGCCATCACGCCACCTCGCGATGCAGCCAGGGTTGGGCGGTGCGCTGGCCGCGCTCGAAGTCGTCGATGCGCCCGGCCTTCTGCATCGTCAGGCCGATGTCGTCGAGACCCTCGAGCAGGCAGTGCCTGCCGTGCGGGTCGACCTCGAAGGTGAAAACCTCGTTGCCGGTCGGGCGACGGATCTCCTGCTTCTCGAGGTCGATCGTGAAGCTCGGATCCTCCGCTTCGGAGGCTTCGCGCAGCAGGACGTCCACCTGCTCCTGCGGCAGGACCACTGGCAGGATGCCGTTCTTGAAGCAGTTGTTGAAGAAGATGTCGGCGAAGGAGGGCGCGATCACGCAGCGGATGCCGAAGTCGAGCAACGCCCAGGGCGCATGCTCGCGCGAGCTGCCGCAGCCGAAGTTCTCCCCGGTGATCAGAATCTCTGCGCGCCGCCAAGGCTCGTGGTTGAGCACGAATTCCGGCCGTTCGCGACCTCCGTCGTCGTACCGCAAGGTCTCGAACAGGCCGACGCCGAGGCCGGTGCGCTTTATGGTCTTGAGCCACTTCGCCGGGATGATCTTGTCGGTATCCACGTTGACCATCGGCAGTGGCGCCGCGATCCCGGTAAGCGTCACGAACGGCTGCATGCCTCGCCCCTTTTTCCCGCATGATTTCCGCTTCGCGCCCTTTATGCCCGCAGCGCAGACTGACTTCCAGTCCTTCGGGCGGGGCGAAGCGCAGAGGCCAAAGGGGCGCGCCAAACGATTGCGAGTCGATACCGTCGGACGCACTATGATTGGATCCACCGCTCCGGCGGTCGGACAACTCAGGGAGGGCAGCCATGAACATCAACACGGCACTCGTCGCCGGATTGCTGGGCGGCGCGTTGACACTGGCCGCTGCGTCCGACGCATCCGCCCAGGCTTCGCTCGAGGCCGGCAATCCGATCGAGGGGGCGATCGATTTCCACGTCCATTCGGCGCCCGATGCCTTTGCGCGCAATATCTCCGACATCGATGTCGCCGAGCTCGCCGCCCGGCGCGGAATGCGTGCGATCGTGCTCAAGAACCACATCACCATGACCGCGGACCGCGCGGCGCTGGTCCAACAGGTCGTTCCGGATATCGAGGTGTTCGGCGGCGTGGTGCTGAACAAGGCGGTGGGCGGGCTCAACCCGGCCGCCGTCGAGGTCATGGCCAACATGTCGGGGAGCCGCGGCAAAGTGGTATGGCTGCCGACCCGTGACGCGCAGCACGACATCGCCACGTTTCACAAGCCCGGCGAAGGCATCCGGGTTGTGGAGAACGGGCAGGTTACGCCCGAGACCGAGGCGGTATTGGCGAACGTCAAGGAGTTCGATCTGGTGCTGCAGACCGGTCACGTCTCACCCGAGGAGACGCTGGCCGTGATCAGCAAGGCCAAGGAAATGGGGATCGACAAGATTGCCGTGACCCACGCCATGGCCGACGTGCCCGGGCTGTCGATCGAGCAGATGAAGCGGGCGGCGGCCGACGGCGCCGTTCTCGAGCTCGACTTCCTCAACCACCTGATGGGACCGGACGCCCACTTGGAGTGGATGCAGGAATGGAGCCGGATCTCGATCAGCGAGATGGCGGACGCCATCAAGGAGGTGGGCGCCGACCACTTCATCCTCGCGACCGACCTCGGGCAGAGCGGCAACCCAATTCACCCGGACGGCTACGAGACGCTGGTCCGGGGGCTCGAGGCGGAGGGCATTTCGCGCGCCGACATCGAGAAGATGATGAAGGACAACCCGGCGAGGCTGCTCGGGCTCGACGGCACGAGCTGAGACGGCGGCTCGTGCTCAGGTCGAGCCGCCGGGCGAGCGCGCCCTCGATCGCGCCGACGCCGACCAGCGCCACATTCAGCTCAGGCCGTTGCTCGGGTTGCGGGCTCATGTCGCCACCTGTCGCATGACCGTCGGCGCCGTGCGATCCAAAGGGATGCGAGGCTTTCGGATGGTGTGGCAGCATGGGTTGGTGTATTTTCGTTCCCAACAAAATTGGGGGAGACACGACGATGGCGACCTGGACACCTGATCCGACATTCTATCCGTCGCCGCGCATGGCGATGAAGGCACCCGCCGAGAAGCTGGCCTACGTCGCGCAGTTCGATCCGGAGCGCAAGCGCCCCGACGGCATCACGGTGGTCGACGTCGATCCCAAGTCGAGGAGCTACGCCCAGATCGTCGGCCGGGTCGACATGCCGGTCCCGGGCGACGAGCTGCACCACTTCGGCTGGAATGCCTGCAGCTCGTGCCTGAGCCCCAATGTGCCGCACCCGCACGTCGAGCGACGCTACCTCGTGGTGCCGGGACTGCGCTCGTCGCGCATCCACATCCTGGATACCAAGCCAGACCCCAAGAAGCCCAAGGTAGTCAAGACGATCGAGGCCGAAGAGCTCGCCGACCGGGCGGGCTACTCGCGGCCGCACACCGTGCACTGCGGGCCGGGCGGGATCTACGTCACCGCGCTCGGCAACGGCCACGGCAAGGGGCCGGGCGGCATCTTCGTCATGGACCACGAGAGCTTCGAGGTGCTCGGCCGCTGGGAGGTCGACCGCGGGCCGCAGCATTTCGCCTATGACGCGTGGTGGCATCTCGGCCATGACACCATGGTGACCAGCGAGTGGGGCACGCCCGACATGGTCGAGGACGGGCTGATCCCGGAGAAGATTCTGGGCGCCCAGTACGGCCGCCGGCTGCATTTCTGGGATCTCAACAAGCGCAAGCACCTGCAGGAGATCGACTTCGGCGACAAGTACCAGCTGGTCTTCGAGCTGCGTCCGGCGCACGATCCGACCAAAGCCTACGGCTTCGTCAACTGCGTGCTTTCGCTCGAGGACCTGTCGTCGTCGATCTGGACCTGGTATCGCGATCGCGACAAGTGGGCGGTGAAGAAAATAATCACGATCCCGGCGGAGCCCGCCGAGGAGGACCAGCTGCCGCCGATGCTCAAGGGCTTCAAGGCGGTGCCGCCCCTGGTCACCGACATCGACCTGTCGGTAGATGACCGGTACCTCTACGTGTCCTGCTGGGGAACCGGCGACTTCCACCAATACGACGTCTCGGTCCCATTGGAGCCGAAGCTGACCGGCAAGGTGCGGCTCGGCGGCATCGTCTCGCGGGCCTCCCACCCGGGAGCCAACGGGCCGCTGAACGGCGGTCCGCAGATGGTCGAGGTGAGCCGCGACGGCAGGCGGATCTACTTCACGAATTCGCTGTACGGCGCGGTCGACCCGCAGTTCTATCCCGAGGGCGTCGAGGGCTGGATGGTCAAGCTCGACGCCAGGGAGGGCGGCGGCATGGAGCTCGACGAGAAATTCTTCATCGAGTGGCCGGACGGCTATCGCCCGCACCAAGTGCGCTTGCAGGGCGGCGATGCCTCGTCGGATTCCTACTGCTATCCCTGAGCGCGACCCGCGCACCTGTACGGAAGAGAACCAGAGGACGGTGGGCCGGGCACGCACTCCACGTTTCACGGATCACCTTTTCGGGCGCGACGGGCCGGAGCATGACTCCGGTGCGCGGCGGCTGACCGGCGACCGTGGGTGAGCTGTGGCCCTGGCTGGCGCTTGCCGGGCTCGGCGCATTCCACGGGATCAACCCCGCCATGGGCTGGCTGTTCGCGGTCGCGCTCGGGCTGCACCGGCAGAGTCGAAGGGTGGTGCTCGCGGCGCTGATCCCGATCGCGCTCGGCCATGCGCTCGCGGTCGCGCTGGTCGCGCTCGCCGTCCTCGCGCTTGGCATCGTGGTCGATCAGCGCACGATCCGCGTCGTTGCGGGCGTCCTGCTGATCGTCTGGGCGGCGTATCACCGGCTCTACGGCTCGAGGCACCGGGTCCGGATCGGCATGCAGGCCGGTATGACCGGCCTCGCGACATGGTCCTTTGTCATGGCGAGCGCGCACGGCGCCGGGCTGATGCTGGTCCCGGTCCTTCTGCCGCTCGGTGCGGCGGACGGTTCCCATGCGCACCACGGCGGCATGGCCATCGGCTCGCTGCCCGAGACGCTCGCCGCGATCGGCGTGCACACCCTTGCCATGCTCGCTACCACCGGCGTGATCGCCGTCGTGGTCTACGAATGGCTCGGGCTCGCCGTTCTCCGGCGGGGCTGGATCAATTTCGACCTGCTGTGGAGCGGTGCGCTGGTGCTCACCGGCCTGCTGCTCATCCTGGCCTGAATCTGTCGCCTCCGACGCGGTTTCCTTCGGGCGGGTCGCCTCGCCAGACACCCGGTCCCGGCGTCTCCGAGCACCGTGGAAGCCTTGCTTTCCCTCGGCTCTGCACCCGTGACCGGGACGAGCGGGGTCCTGGGCAGGCGCGCAAGGAACCGCTTCCGCGCTGCAGAGGGTCCCGGACCGCGCTACAAAGGCGGGTGGTGTTCGATGAAGGAAGTCTTCCGTCGCGAAAGGAGACGCCATGGACATCGAGGTCGGTGGCCTGCTCGGCCTCCTGATCCTGATTGCGGACATCTGGGCGCTGGTCCACGTCCTGGGCAGCACGGCCTCGGTGGGCGCCGCTGCTGATCCTGATCTTTCCGGTGGTCGGCTTTCTGATCTGGCTGGTGTTCGGGCGGCGCGCCGCGCGGGCAGTCTGAGGAGCCGATGATGACGGGCGATGAGCCGCGCGCACTTTCAGGGGGTAGGCTGGAGAAACCGACTGGCGACGAACGCCTTTTTGCCCTCGCGCAGCCGGACCTCGGTCCAGCCGTTCGCATCCGCGAGCACCGTGACGCGAGTACCGGGCGCCAGTGTGCCGAGCCGGTTCGCGTCCGGCCGCGGCGCCGAGCGGTAGTTGACTCTGGCCGTGGTGACGCGCTCGCGAGGCAGCGTCGCTCGCAGCACCGGTTTCGGCGGCCCGTCGTCGCGGATCGCTGCGCTCGATGCGTCGCCTGCAGGCTCGCCCGCCGGACCGAGCGTGGCTGAAGCGGGCAGGGTGCCGGCCTGGGTGCCCGCGGGCCCGAGCCCTGCGGACGAGGGATCGGCGCCGGTGCGCGTTGCCAGCCGCGTCACCGCGGCGGTGGCCGCGGGCTGCGAGGACAGGCCGAGGCAATCTCGGGCCGGCTCGACCATGCGTTGCTTCGCCGCGTCGATCAGTCCGGCATGACCGATCGCCTTCGCCGCCGCTAAGTGCTCGCGCTGCCGATCGAGCATGAGGCAGGGATGCTCGGGAGGCTGCCGCTCCACCTCGGCGGACAGGGCAGCGAGCGTGCCGGGGCTGAACGTGAACGTGAGCGAGGCGACGAAGAACGCGCCGAGCGCCAGGATGGCGACGGTCGAGATCCCGCGCTGGTCGGCAAAATTGACGAGAGGCCCGCTCCGCTCCTCGCTGATCCGCAGGAGCCTCAGCCCGATCATCAGGACCCCGAGCAGCAGCAGGCCGAGCCCGGCATAGCGTATCGCGCCATGGATCATGCGGTCGGTCGAGCGCACCACCAACATGCCGTGGCTGCTCTCGACTTCGACTAAGGCGCCATGGGTGCGCTCAATCCAGCGGTCGAGCAGTGCGTCCGCCAAGTCGAGGCGGACCCTCGTTGCGCTCAGCAGTGGCTCGAGGCGCCCGAGCAGCGCCGCGCCGCTCGGGCCGGAACCCGCCGAGGCGGCGGCATGCTGCAGCTCGGCCGCGGTGGCGCGCGCGAGATCCTCGACGAAGGCGAGTTCATGGGCGAGGCCAGCGTCGACGACCGGGGCGGGCCGCATGCCGATCCGGTCGAGCGTCCGGTGCGCCGCCTCGGCGGTCAGCCGGACCTCCGCCGCGACTTCGTCGCGCGTCGCCGGTGGCAGGCCGAGCAGCGCGCCGGCCATGGCGTCGACCGCCAGGCGCGTCGCTTCGACCGCGGCCTGGATGCCGAGCGGGTCGACCGCCCGCACCGAGCAGGCGGTCAGCAGGATCAGGAGCAGCGCGGCGACCGGTCCCAGCCTCGAGCCAGCCAGCCCGGCCCGCTCTAAACGGATCCTCGATCGCATGCCCTCGGCTCTCTGCGCCATCCGCACGGCTGGATCTACCCTGAACGGAACTTCCGCGTCCTGGGCATGGTCGACCATCATGGTTGAGATATCCTTAACGGCGATCGCGCGAGCTGACCGGGCATTGCCGCATCGGGGCGCCTACCTTATCGTCGTGGTGTGGACGCCATTCCCAGCGGTCGCGACGCGGGAGAGGAAGGGGCTCGATCTCGGCTTCGTCACGTGCCGGCTTGGCCAGGCAGGCGGGCTGCCGGGAGAGGCCCGCCACCGTTGGTCCGAGACGAGACGAAGAGAGCGTGAATGGCCGAGACCCTGGGCGAGATTCGTAAGCACCGCAGGCCGGGCGCCGGCGGCAAGCGGCGCGGTGGCGTACAGCCGAAAGGCCGCCAGCTCGACGATCAGGCGCTCGACGAGGTGCGCGCGCTGCTCGGCGGGCGGCCGCGCCGGCGCGACCTTCTCATCGAGCACCTGCACCTGATCCAGGAGAGATTCGGCCATCTGTCGGCGGCGCATCTGGCGGCACTCGCCCACGAGATGCGGCTCGCCCAGACCGAGGTCTACGAGGTCGCGACCTTCTACGCTCACTTCGATCTCGTGAAGGAGGACGAGGCGCCGCCGCCCGCGCTCACGGTCAGGGTCTGCGACAGCCTGACCTGCGAGATGCTGGGCGCACCAGCGCTCATGGCGGCCCTGCGCGAAGGGCTCGACCCAAAGGAGGTGCGGGTTATGCGGGCGCCATGCATGGGCCATTGCGACACCGCGCCGATCGCCGAGGTCGGGCATCACTACGTCGATCACGCCACGCCCGACAAGGTCGCGAAGGCGGTGCGGGCCGGGCACACGCATCCCGACATTCCGAACCCCGTCGATTTCAAGCGCTACGTCGCCGATGGCGGCTATCGCGTCCTGAAGGCGTGCCGCGACGGGACGCACAGTTTCGAGAGCCTGACGGCCACCCTCGGCGAGGCCGGCCTGCGCGGGCTCGGCGGCGCAGGCTTCCCGACCGGCCGCAAATGGGGCTTCGTGCGCCAGGAGCCGAAGCCCCGCTATCTCGCGGTCAACGCGGATGAGGGCGAGCCCGGCACCTTCAAGGACCGCCACTACCTCGAGCGCGACCCCCACCGCTTTCTGGAGGGCGTGCTGATCGCCGCCTGGGCGATCGAGGCCGAGGCCGTCTACATCTATCTGCGCGACGAGTATCCGGGGATCCGCGAGGTCCTGCTGGAGGAGATCCCGAAAGTCGAGGCGGCGGAGCTCGCGAAGCCCGGGTATCTGGTGCTACGCCGTGGGGCGGGCGCCTACATCTGCGGCGAGGAATCGGCGATGCTGGAGAGCATCGAGGGCCACCGCGGGCTGCCGCGGCACCGGCCACCCTACGCCGCCCAGGTCGGCCTGTTCGGCCGGCCGACGTTGATCAACAATGTCGAGACCCTGTACTGGATCCGCGACATCGTCGAGAAGGGCCCGGAGTGGTTCGCCACCCAGGGCCGCCACGGTTCCAAGGGCCTGCGCAGCTACTCGGTCTCGGGACGCGTGCGGGAACCGGGCGTCAAGCTGGCACCGGCCGGCATCACGGCCGCCGAGCTGATCTCCGAGTTCTGCGGCGGCATGGCCGAGGGCCACAGCTTCAAGGGCTATCTGCCCGGCGGCGCGTCGGGCGGTATCCTGCCCGCAAGCATGGCCGACATCCCGCTCGATTTCGGCAAGCTCGAGCAGCATGGCTGTTTCGTCGGCTCGCACGCCGTGGTCATCCTGTCCGACCAGGACGACATCAAGGCGGTCGCGATCAATCTCCTTCGCTTTTTCGAGGACGAGAGCTGCGGCCAGTGCACGCCCTGCCGGGTAGGTTGCGAGAAGGCGGTGAAGCTCATGGAGCGCGCAGTCTGGGACGAGGCGCTGCTCGAGGAGCTGTGCCGGGCCATGGCTGACGCCTCGATCTGCGGCCTCGGCCAGGCGGCGCCCAACCCGATCCGCTCGGTGCTCAAGTTTTTTTCCGATGACCTGCGGATCGGTAACCAAGAGCTTCCGGTGCGCGACGATCCGGTCAAGCGCTGGTGAGCCGACATCACTTCAGGTCGCACTCGAGGAGGCAAGCCCCGTGTTCATCGCCATGAACCGCTTCCGGGTGAGGCCCGGCGCGGAGAGCGACTTCGAGGCCGTCTGGCTCAATCGCGAGGTTTATCTCGATGCGGTGCCGGGCTTCGTCGAGTTTCACCTCCTGCGCGGGCCGAAGAACGAGGAGCATACGCTCTATTCCTCGCACACCATCTGGCGCAGCCATGCTGATTTCGAGGCCTGGACGCGATCTGAGGCCTTCCGCAACGCGCACAAGGAAGCCGGCGGCAATAAGCCACTCTATCTGGACCATCCGCAGTTCGAGGGCTTCGAGGTCCTGCAGACCATCTCGGCCAAATCGGCCTGACGGTGGCCGCGCGCGGCGGCCAACGGGCATCGCCGGCTCTCGGATCACGCCGCCCGTTCGGCGGTGCGCCGGAGCGCAGCCTCGATGGCGGCGCGGTCGAGCCCGCGCTCGCCGATCACCACGAGCGCGCTGCGCCGCGCCTCGCCCGCCCGCCAGGGACGATCGTAGTAGCCGACGAGGCGCTGGCCCACCGCCTGCACTACGTAACGCATGGGCTTGCCCTCGACCGCGAGAAAGCCCTTGAGCCGCAGGATCCGGAACTCCTCGAGCGCGGCCTGAACGCGCGCCTCGATGACCCTCGGGTCCTCGCTCGGCGCAAGGTGGACGGCGAAGGTCTCGAAGTCGTCGTGGTCGTGCTCTTTTTCGCCGTCGACATGGGAGGACCGGCTCTCGAGGTCGTCCTCGGCCGCGCTGCCTAGCCCCAGAAGGATGGCCGGATCCAGAGCGCCGTGCCGCGCGGGCACGATCCGGACCGCCTCGCGCAGCTGCTTTTCGACCTCGGCTTCGGCGCGCGCCCTCCCGGCATCGTCGACCAGATCGAGCTTGTTCAGGACGACGATGTCGGCGCACTGGATCTGCTCCTCGAACAGCTCCTCGAGCGGGCTCTCATGGTCGATACTGGGGTCCGCCTCGCGCGCACGGGCGACCGCCTCGGGATCGGTTGCGAACATCCCGGCGGCGGTCGCCTCGGCATCGATGACGGCGATCACGCCGTCGACCGTGACCCGGCTTCTGACCTCCGGCCAGCCGAACGCCTTGACCAGGGGCTTGGGCAGCGCGAGACCGGAGGTCTCGATCAGGATGTTCTCCGGCGCCGGCTCGCGTTCCAGCAGGAACCGCATTGTCGGCAGGAACTCGTCCGCCACCGTGCAGCAGATGCAGCCGTTGGCGAGCTCGACCACGTCGTCCTCCCGACAGCTCGGGATGCCACAGCCCGTGATCAGCTCCCGGTCGATCCCGATGTCGCCGAACTCGTTGATGATCAGAGCGATGCGCCGATCAGCGTGCTGCAGCAGATGCCGGATAAGCGTGGTTTTTCCGGCGCCGAGAAAGCCGGTGAGAATGGTTGCCGGGATCTTCGCTACGCCGCTCATCGCCATGTCCGCCTCCGCATCGATTTTCGCTCCGCCGGCTGCCGCCTTCCTTCGGCGAGGGCGCCCTTGACAAAAGTCCGCCGAGGCGCCCTCCAGGCCCGATCGACTTGACAATGCCCCGTCGCATTTTCACGACGATCAAACCCTAATTGGCGCGTTTTCGCGACCGCGATGGCGCGCTCCGGCCCTCTATCAGGTAAGTTCGCGCAGTTTTTCTGCACCAGTACATGCTCTGAGCGAACCAGATCCAAGACCAATTACGTTAGCCTGGATGTCTCGCGATGAACATGAAGCTCTCGCATCGACCGGAGCTGCCTTTCAGACCGGATGAATCGACTGCTACTGCATGAACCAGCCGTGACTCACGACCAGAGACTGGCCCGTGAGCGCGTTGGATTCGAAGGCAGCGAACATGAGTGCCACCTCGGCGACGTCGGCGGTGGTGGTGAACTCGCCGTCGACCGTGTGCTTGAGCATCACGTTCCTGATCACCTCGTCCTCGGAGATGCCGAGCTCCTTCGCCTGCGCGGGGATCTGCCGGTCGACCAAGGGCGTGCGCACGAAGCCCGGGCAGATCACGTTGGCGCGCACGCCGTGGGTGGCGCCCTCCTTAGCCACAACCTTGGCGAGTCCGATCAGCCCGTGCTTGGCGGTCACGTACGGCGCCTTCAGGACCGACGCCTCCTTGGAGTGCACCGAGCCCATGTAGATGATGCTGCCGCCGCGCCCCTGGGCGTATATCGCGCGCAGCGCCGCGCGGGTCGTCAGAAAGGCGCCGTCCAGATGGATCGCCAGCAGCTTTTTCCATTCGGCGAACTCGAACCTCTCCAGCGGATCGACGATCTGGATGCCGGCATT
>Ga0299914_10004102_pt1 | contig 10434 bp, 6 predicted proteins | sample RVTome_10_FD_201361 | JGI IMG/M metagenome (GOLD analysis project Ga0299914, IMG submission 201361) | Soil microbial communities from uranium-contaminated site in the Upper Colorado River Basin, Wyoming, United States - RVT153D57 (version 2) ... | reverse complement strand
TCCGGGCCCGACGACGAGGTACCAACAACCGCCCTTGAGGACGAGACCGTACGGCTCCACGCGCCGATCGACGTCCGTGGGTTCCCTCCGGCGCCTGTAGCGGATGTCGAGCACACGGCTCCGCCACACGGCCTCGGCTACCTGCCGGAGGTACGGAGCATCCTCCGCGGACGCAAACCAGCCTGGCGCGTCGAGGTGGAACCGGGCCCCGATACGGTCGGCCCGGGCCGACAGGTCCTCCGGGAGCGCCGCGCGCAGCTTCAGCTGGGCAGCCGCGAGGGCCGGCCCGAGCCCGAGCTCGCCGGCCGGGCCTGGAACGCTGGCGACGAACAGGGCTTCGGCCTCGCCCGCGCTGAGTCCCGTCAGCCGGGTCCGGTACCCATCGAGCAGCTGGTATCCCCCCGTATGTCCGGCCTGCCCATAGAGCGGCACGCCGGCCCGATGGAGAGCCTCGATGTCGCGGTAGATCGTTCGCATCGAGACCTCCAGCTCGCCGGCCAGCTGGGCGGCGGTCATCCGACCACGGGCCTGGAGGATGAGCAGGATCGACAAGAGACGGCTGGACTTCACTGACACATTCTGACAGTGGCCGGGCCCATGATCGAGCGACGAACGATACCGGGGTTGTCACCGCGCTCACACGCCGAGCGGAAAGGAGCCGTCCGAATGGAGAACAACTTCGACTGGTTGGTTGGCACCTGGGAATCGAGGCAGCGCCGGCTGCGCAGGGTGCTCGCCGATAGCGACGAGTGGTACGAGTTTCCGGGCAGCCACCGGTGCTGGACCGCCCTGGACGGCGCCTGCAGCTTCGACGAGGCCCTCTTCCCGACGCAGGGGTTTGGCGGTGTGACCCTGCGGCTCTACGACACTGCTCGTGACGAATGGTCGCTCTACTGGGCCAACAGCAGGACCGGACTCTCGCTGCCGCCTGTCGTCGGGAGGTTCGGGGCCGATGGACGGGGCGTGTTCACCGGGGATGACGTGTACGACGGCAGGCCGATCAGGGTGCTGTACCTCTGGTCGGACATCACCCCGACGACGGCACGCTGGGAGCAGGCCTTCTCGACCGACGGCGGCGACACGTGGGAGACCAACTGGACCGCGGAGTTCACGCGCACCAGTTGACGGTGCGATCACGGTCCAAGGCGAGCCGACACCTCGGGCCTGCCCGCGACACGGTGTATCGTGCGTGCCGTGCAGCGCGACGATCTGGTACGTCTGCGGCGCGCGAGAGATCAGATGGATCGTGAGTACGCACGGCCGCTGGACGTGGAGGCGCTGGCTCGCACGGCCTGCATGTCCTCCGGCCATTTCTCACGAAGCTTCCGCGCCGCCTACGGCGAGACCCCCTACAGCTACCTGATGACCCGGCGCATCGAGCGGGCCATGAGCCTGCTGCGGCGCGGTGACCTCTCGGTGACCGAGGTCTGCTTCGAGGTCGGGTGCTCGTCGCTGGGGACATTCAGCACCCGCTTCACGGAACTCGTCGGAGAGTCCCCGAGTGCGTATCGGGCTCAGGATCACTCGTGGATGGAGGCACTCCCCGCCTGCCTGGTGCGTGTCGCGCTGCGACCGGTCAGGAATCGAGAAGCGCCCGGCGCCGAGAGCGGATAGGCTCGGACGATGGATGTGAAACTGCAAGACTGCTTCCTGTCGGTGGACGATCACGAGAAGGCGATCGCGTTCTATCGCGACGCGCTGGGCCTGGAGGTGCGCAACGACGTCAGCGCGTACGGCATGCGCTGGGTCAGCATGGGAGTCCCATCGCAGCCCGATATCAACATCGTGCTCGAGCCTCCGGCAGCCGATCCCGGCATCTCACAGTCGGACCGGGAGGCGATCGGCGACCTGCTGGCCAAGGGCCTGCTCCGGGGGCTGAACTTCTCGACCCCGGACCTCCAGGGCGCCTTCGACCGGGTCCAGGCGACCGGCGCCGAGGTCGTCCAGGAGCCAATGGACCAATCCTACGGACGCGACTGCGCATTCCGCGATCCGGCCGGAAACATGATCCGGATCATCGAGGCACGCGGCTGACGCCGACCCGTCTGCCCGGGCCCGGCTGCCTATTACCATGGGCGTCCCATGACTGAGATCCACCCGCCCGACTGGGGCGCCATCCGCGTTCGGGGCGCCCGCGAGAACAACCTCCGCGACGTCGACCTCGACATACCGAAGCGCACCCTCACCGTCTTCACCGGGGTGTCCGGATCGGGCAAGAGTTCGCTTGTCTTCGAGACGATCGCGGCCGAATCGCGTCGCCTCATCAACGAGACGTACACCGCGTTCGTCCAGGGGTTCATGCCCAACCAGGCCCGCCCGGATGTCGAGTCGCTCGAAGGGCTGACCGCCGCGATCATCGTCGACCAGGAGCCGATGGGCGCCAACGCCCGCTCGACCATCGGCACCGCGACCGACGCTTATGACATGCTCCGGGTGATCTTCAGCCGGCTCGGCCAGCCACACGTCGGGCCGTCGAGCGCGTTCAGCTTCAACATCCCGGCCGGCTCGATACGCGGCGAGATCACGCTCGAACGCGGAAAGGGCGAGCCCGAGAGCCGGGAGATCACGATCACCGGCGGCATGTGCCCGGACTGCGAGGGCCTCGGCCGGGTCGCGACAGTCGACGTCGACGCGCTCGTCGATCGCGACAGGAGCCTCAACGAAGGCGCGATCACGTTCCCGGGTTTCAGCCCGGGGACCTGGTATCACCGGATCTTCGTCGACTCGGGCTTCTTCGACCCCGACAGGAAGCTGCGCGATTACACCGATGCCGAGTGGGAACAGCTCCTCCACGGCCCCGAGGTCAAGGTGAAGACCGAGCTGGTCAACATGACTTACATCGGCCTCGTCGACAGGATCCGCCGCCAGTACCTCATCAAGGATCCCGAATCGCTCCAGGCGAGCCTTCGGGCCGCCGTCGAGCGCGTGTCGACGACGGAGCCGTGCCCGGCGTGCAACGGCACCCGGCTCAACGCCGTTGCGCTCTCGTCGCGGATCGAGGGCAGGAACATCGCCGACTGCGCTGCGATGCAGATCAGCGACCTCGCCGCGTGGATTCGCGGGATCGATCCGCACGGCGCGGGCCCGATGATCGGGCACCTCTCCGCGCTCCTCGACACGTTCGTCGAGATCGGGCTCGGCTACCTCAGCCTCGATCGCCCCTCGGCGACGTTGTCGGGCGGCGAGTCGCAGCGGACCCGGATGGTTCGCCACCTCGGTTCGAGCCTGACCGACATCACGTACGTCTTCGACGAGCCGACGATCGGCCTCCATGCCCATGACGTCCAGCAGATGAACGGCCTGCTGCGACGACTGTGCGACAAGGGCAACACCGTCCTCGTCGTCGAGCACGACCCCGAGGTCATCCGAATCGCCGATCACGTCGTCGACATGGGACCAGGCGCCGGGACGCACGGGGGCCGCATCGTCTATGAAGGTCCGTTCGACGGACTCCCGGCGTCGGGCACCCTCACCGGCCGTCACCTCGATGTCCAGCAGTCACTCAAGGAGGCGGTCCGGGAACCGCGCGGCGCCATCCCGATCCGGAACGCGAACCTTCACAACCTGCGTGATGTCTCGGTCGACGTGCCGCTTGGCGTGTTCGTCGCGGTCACGGGCGTGGCGGGATCGGGCAAGAGCTCGCTCATCCACGGCTGCCTGCCACGCCACGATCCGCCGGTCGTGCTCATCGACCAGTCGGTCATCCGGGGCTCCCGCCGCTCGAACCCGGCGACGTACACCGGCATCCTCGAGCCGATCCGCAAGGCGTTCGCGACGGCCAACGGGGTCAAGCCCGCCCTCTTCAGCGCGAACTCCGAGGGCGCCTGCCCGGAGTGCAAGGGGCTCGGGCTGATCTACACCGACCTCGCGTTCATGGCGGGCGTCGTGTCGGTGTGCGAGGTATGCGAGGGACGCCGGTTCACCGACGAGGTCCTCGGCTACGGCCTGCGCGGGCGGAACATCTCGGAGGTCCTCGCAATGTCGGTCGAGGAGGCGCAGGACTTCTTCACCGAGAAACCCGTCCGGATCATGCTCGACCGCCTGGGCAATGTCGGGCTCGGCTACATCACGCTGGGGCAGATGCTCAACACGCTGTCGGGCGGTGAGCGCCAGCGGCTCAAACTCGCGATCGAGATGTCCGGCGACGCAGCAGTGTACGTCCTCGATGAGCCCACGTCCGGCCTCCACATGAACGACGTCGACAACCTGATCGGGATGCTCGACCGGCTCGTCGACGACGGGCGGACGGTCATCGTCATCGAGCACAACCTCGACCTCGTCGCGCGGGCGGACTGGGTCATCGACCTCGGACCGGGCGCCGGCCACGACGGTGGCACGATCGTCTTCGAGGGGCCGCCGGCCTCGCTCGTCCACGCGGCCGACTCACTGACCGGCCGGCATCTCCGCCAACGGGTGGCGGCGGGAGTCCCGGCCGGGTGAGCGAGACGAACCGACTCAGCGGCTGGCGACGGCGGGGTGACGCCCGGACGACGAGTCGGAATCCGGACGAGCCACGGTAGCGGCCCACGTGGCGATCTCCGCCCGGCGGGCCACGCCAAGCTTCGCCAGGATGTGCTCGACGTGCGCGCTTGCAGTCTTGGGGGCGATCGACAGCTCGCCCGCGATCTCGCCGTTGGTCAACCCGTCGGCGATGAGCCGGGCGACCTCGAACTCACGTGTGGTCAGCGGTCGCCAGGGCTCATCGAAGGAGCCGCGTCTGCGTACGGTGCCTGACAGTTCCTCGATCCGTGCAAGGAGCGGCGCGCTGCCGAGGTTCATTGCTGTCGCGCGGACCGTCGTCAGGACCGTCGCCGCCTCGGCGTAACGGCTCGATCGGAGCAGGCCGCTCGCCAGATCCACTCGAGCCCAGGTCGACTCCCAAACCCTGCCCCGCTCATCCCACCCCACGCTGGCGGCCTGGAGCGCCTCACGGGCGGCGACGAGTGATCCGGCCGTGAGGCGGAGGAGTCCATCGGCGTGGTCGAGCGCCGGCCCGGCGATCGGTTCCCACCCCGCCAAGTGCCCTCGGACCCTGTCCACCCATCGCTCGGCGTCGTCCGGCCGGCGTGCCGCGATCAGGCTCCGGGTGCCGGTCACAGCGAACGGGATGAACAGCGCCCGCTCACCGGTCAAGCTGGCGATCGCCCAGGCCTCCTCGCAGCGGGCGACCGCAGTAGACACCTCGCCCGTCTGGAGGTCGGTCTCCGCGAGGCCCCATTGCGGTGTCAGGATGAACTGGACCTCGCCGATCTGCCGCCCGGTCGCCAGCGACTCCTCGAGCCAACGCCGGGCCTCCTCGGGGCGGCCACGGGCCATCGCCACGAGGCCGATCACGTCGAGCGAGCCGAGCAGGCCGCGCCGGCAGCCTCGATCGGCGCGCTCGCGGCGTGCCTGCTCGTCGGCCGCGTCCCAGCGGCCGCCGGCCCAGTTGAGGAGCGCAGCGGTCGTCGCCATCAGCTGGCGGCAGTGCGACTGCTCGATGGCGTCGGCGTACTGGAGGCCCTCGTTGAGGGCCAGCTCCGCCGTGTGTGGATCCATCACGCGGGCCGCGAGGATGGCGAGGTTGCTGTAGCCGGTAACACCCACCGACTCGAAACCGGCATCGCGTGCCTCTCGTGCCGCCCGCATGCCGTCGCTCAGACCGGTCTCGGAGCGCCCGTCGACGATGTCGATCCTGGCCAGCAGCAGGTCCGACTCCAGTACGGTCTCCCGATCCCCGACCGCCAGGGCCAACTCCCGCGCCGCAAGCGCCTCGTCCCGGGCGCCATGCAGGTCCGAGGCAAGGAATAGGTCGTTGGCTCGGCAGCCCAGGAGAACGGCGCGGAGTCGCTCGCGCTCGGGCGTGGCCGGCACGTCGGCGATCTCGTCGAGCGCCTGGTCTGCATGAGCCCGCCGCTCGCCACTGGGTGCCCCGTTACGGGCCGGCCAATTCGACATCGAGATCAGCATGTTGGCGGCGTCGAGCGGCCGATCAGCCTCCAGGTAGAGCTCGCGTGCCCGGGTGGCTGCGGTCGCACCCTCCTCATTCCGCTCGATCGCGCTGGCCGAGTCGGTGAACTTCTGATACAGGTCCGCCCGCTCGCCGACGGGCAGGTCGGCCGGCATGTTGTCGATCGCCCGCCGGTACAGCTCGTACGCCTCCTGACGAGCGGAGATCCTGCGTGCGGCATCTGCGGCCGTCCTCGCCGCCCGGAACGCCTGGGTGTGGAGACCGGCCCGCTCGTAGTGACGCGACGCGTGGATGATGCTCGACGCCTCGAGGGTCATGACGAACTCGGCCGCCTGGGCGTGGAACTTGCGCAGCTGCGACTGCGGGACCGAGCCGTAGATCGCGTCCCGGAGGAGCTGGTGACGGAAGTCGTAGTAACCGCGGTCGATGTATTCGAACGGGTAGATGATGGCCGCCTCGACCAGCTCCTCGATTGAGGGCTCCAGTTCATCGAGTGGCCGATCGACCATCCCGGAGATGACGTCGGGGCTGAAGCAGCGCCCGAGTACGGCCCCTGCGCGCGCGACCATCCGTGCATCGTCGGACAGCCGCGCGAGGCGGGCGAGGACGGCGTCGCCGATCGTGTCCGGAACATGCGCCTCCCGGATCCGGAGACCGTCCGTCCGTGCCTCGTCGTCGAGAACCGCAAGGAGCTCCTCGACGTGAAGCGGAATTCCGTTCGTCCGCTCGTGGACGGCCTCCACGACGTCGCGCGGTGCCGGCAGCTCGCCGCCCAGGATCAGGGTCGTCGCCAGAGCGGTTTCGCCGAGCGTCAGAGGACGAAGCCGGACCTCTTCGGCGTGGCGCTGGCTCAGAAGGCGCGCTCGCCACTCGCGGTGGATGGTCTCGACGGGAAACTCATCGGCCCGATAGCCGGCGACGAGAAGGAGCGGCCGCTCGGCTGCGTGCCGGGCGAGCTCGCCGATAACCTCGAGGCTGAGCTCGTCGGTCCAGTGGAGGTCGTCGAAGACCAGCATCGTCGGCCGGTCGATCGCGGTGATGATCCGGTCGGCGGCTGAACGGACGATGAGCCTGCGCGCCCCGAGCGCGTCGCCGTCGTGTCGACCGTCGATCGCCAGGAGATCGGCCGACAAGTTCCCGAAGGCCTCGTTGCCACGCATCCCCGTCGCCATCTCGCGGATGGACGCAAGCGGGACCTGGCGATCCTGCGGCGCGACGGATCCGCCGTCGACCCGGAGCCCGGCCGCTTCAGCCTTGCGTGCCGTGGCACCGATCAGTCGAGTCTTTCCGAGGCCAGCCGGGCCCGCCAGGAACAACGTCCGCCCGCGGCCCTGCGTGACATCGGCGATCACGCGGTCGACCAGCTCGAGGAGCTCGTCCCGTCCGACGAGGATCGGACAGAGGACGGGCCCGATATGGCTCATCTGCGGAGTGTACGCAGCACGAGTCCACAACACCATCGGTCGAATGACCGATCGGCTGGTTGGTCGCTCCGGGACGAGACGCTGGACAGGCTACTGGAGCATCAAGCGCAACGTTGCCCCTTCAGGCAACAATGAGCGCGAAGCCCATCGGGCCGTTGAATTCTGGCGCCCTGCGGGGCGAGGATGTCCGTTATGGGCGCGAGCCTCCGCTCCACTCTGCCGACCCGCGAACGACCGGCCGCTCGCCGCGCGGCACTCGACACGGCCCTGCCGGCCGCCATCGTCGTTCGTGCGGCCACCGCTCCCCACCTGGTAGGGCCTACCGACCTCGCGGCGCTCCAGCGGTCGGTCGGGAACCGGGCGGTCGTCGAGGTCATCCAGCGTCAGCGCGGTCGGGCGGCAGCTCCGCGCCCGCGTGCCCCGACACACAATGAGGTCGCCGCCGAGCTCGGAGCCGGGCTCGGCGGACCGTATGCCTCCTACGATGACTTCGTCGCAACGATGGTCAATGCGACGTTCCTCGGCCATGACATCGCGCGCGGGGTTCGGCCTGAGTTCCGCGACCTGCTCGCCACGGCACAGGAGAGAGTCGACGCGGAATATGCGACCTCGGGCCAGGCGCCTCCGCGGGGCTACGGGGTGACGTCGATCGGTGGCTTCCGGCGGAGTGCCGGCTTCCACGGCTGGGGCCTGGCAATCGATATCGACGTGGCCCGCAACCCGTTCGTGATGCACGAGGCGGGCGAGGCCGACCTCGACCGACAGCTCTCGCCCGTCTACCACCGGATCGCCGAGTTCATCCTCAACCAGCCGATAGGGACCGACCAGTCGATCATTCCGACGATCATCACCGGCGGCGGCCGGATGACGGCCACAAGCCCGACCGGTCGCCGCGAACGTCTCGCCGAGTACTACGACCGGCTCCTGCTCGAGTCGCAGGCCATGGAGCAGTACTTCGCGCTCATGCGCGACCCGACGGCTCTCGCGACCTTCCTGGCCGGCACGTGGACGCAGCGCCATCCGGAGGCGACCCCGCCTGCCGCGGCCGCAACGACCCGCCAGATGTGGGAGGACTACGCGACGCTCGGCGGAGCGACACCGCGCGGCGGTCCGCCCGGCATTCCCGGCTTCACGCCGCCGGCCGAAGCGACCGGCGACCGACCATTCAACCCACGCAGCGCCGGCCAGCAGGATCCGGGGCTCGGATTCCTGACGATCCCGCGCGAGGTGGTCATCGGGCTGGGACGCACGGTCTCGCGCTGGGGCGCCATCGACTTCGGTGGCGAGAGCGGCGATGTCCAGCATTTCGACGACGGGACAGGGCTGGGCCGGACCGTCGCGGCGGCAAAGCGCGCGGTCAGAGCACGCCTCGCGGCCCAGGCGGCGGCCGCAGCCGGCGCGGCACCGGCAGCGGCCGAGGGCGGCGGCGCGGGTGCGACCGTCCAGCCGCTCCGCCGGGTCCAGCGGAGAACCGAGCCCGGCGAGGGGAGCGAGAAGGGCGGCGTGCTCGAGGAGAGCGGACCACCTCCGCTCACCGAGGAGCAGCGCAAATCAGGCAGCCACTGGAAGCAGATCGCCGACGACCGGTGGGGTGGCGCCACGCCGGACATCGCGGAGCTCGAATCGGGCTTCGGGTCCGATCTGCGGGCGTTCCTGGACATGCTCGCCGCGAACAACATCACCTACGTCCTCGAATCCGGCTACCGACCTCCCGAGCGTTCGTACCTCTTCCACTACTGCGTGAAGGTCTGGAAGCGGAAGATCGCGCCGAAGGACGTACCATCGATGGCCGGCGTCGACATCGTCTGGGATCATGGCAACGCGGCCGCCTCGCGGGCCGGCGCCGAGGCGTTGGCCACGGCGTTCGGCCTGGTCGGTGTCGCGGCTCACCCCAGCAACCACAACAGCGGCAAGGCCGTGGACATGAAGCTCGACTTCAGCGGCAACCCGACGAACAGGTTGACCTACACGAAAGACGGTCGGACGATCACGCGGACGATCCGGACCGATGACGAGGCACGCGTCGGGGTCAAAGCCAAGGGCAAGTCAATCTCCAACATCGAGAGGCGCGAATTGTCGAAGGCCGGCGCGGACTTCGGCGTCAGGCGCGCGGTCGACAACGACATCGTCCATTGGTCGCGCACGGGGCGGTAGACAAGCGGGAACCCTCCCGCCCGCGGGGCGACCCGCGACCCTGACCACACCCGATCGGCCGGCAGGCCGGCGTGGCGGCGACGCGTCCGGCAGAATAGGGCGGCAGCAGGACCAGCGGCAGATGGAGCCAGGCCATGGCATCGCTCAAAGGCAGGGTGCTCAGGGCAGTCGGGCACACGGGGTATCGCCGGTTCATCGTCCTGACGCGCTCGCGCACGGGCTCGAACCTGCTCGTGTCGTTCCTTGACTCGCACCCGAACGTTCGCGCCCTGGGCGAGATCGTGCGCGTCCGGGGCAAGCCGCACATCGACATCATCGACGCGGCGTTCGGCAAGGCGCCCCGCAGGATCCGGGCCAAAGGATTCAAGGTCTTCTATTACCACCCGGTCCGCGAGAACAACAGGGCGATGTGGGAATACCTGGCCGCGATGGACGGCCTCCATGTCATACACCTGAAGCGGCGGAACATCCTGCGGTCGACGGTCTCGCAGAAGATCGCCATGAACGAGGGGGTCTGGAAGACAAAGAACCCGGGATCGATCCAGGCGGCCCCGCGGAAGCAAGTGTCATTTACGGTCGACGAGCTGGAACGGCGCTTCGCGGCGACCCGCAAGTGGGAGCGCGACGGCGACGCACTCTTCCAGGATCATCCGATGCTCACGATCCACTACGAGGACCTGGTGGCCGACACCGGTGCCACGTTCGGACAGGTCACCGACTTCCTCGGTGTGCCGTACGTCGAGCCTCGGAGCGCCCTCGTGAGGCAGAATCCGGAGCCGATCCGCGCCCTCATCTCGAACTACGACGAGCTGCTGGCCGCGTTCCGCGGGACCGAGTGGGAGCCGTTCTTCCACGAACCGTCCGCAGGACTGGCGGCGGGGACCGCCCTGGTCGAGGAAGCCGTGG
>Ga0299914_10004101_pt1 | contig 10435 bp, 14 predicted proteins | sample RVTome_10_FD_201361 | JGI IMG/M metagenome (GOLD analysis project Ga0299914, IMG submission 201361) | Soil microbial communities from uranium-contaminated site in the Upper Colorado River Basin, Wyoming, United States - RVT153D57 (version 2) ... | reverse complement strand
CAAATTGGTCCTCCAGGGGCGGGTGGCGTGGAACAGCCAGACTACACTTCCGCGTGGACCTCCAGATCACGCACCTCGACCTCCCGGAGGAGCCTCTCGACCTGATTGCGGTCCACCGTCCCGGCCCCGAAGTGCTGGGTCGACTCCGCCCCACAGGCGACGGCATAGGCGAGGCACTCGTGGGGCTCGCGGCCCTCGTAGCGGGTCGCCACGTAGCCGGCCAGGAAGGCGTCCCCCGAGCCAACCGTCGAGACGGGCTCCAGCGATCGGGTCCTGACCTCCAGGTAGCGGCGCTCGGAGCCGTGGCCGACCACGGCGACACAGCCATCGGGACGGGTGATCGCCGCCTCTCCGGCGCCCATGCGAACCAGCTCCGACAGGCCCTCGATCACGTCGCCGCGGTCGGAGAACTCCTGCCCGACCAGCTCCTCGGCCTCGCGCTCGTTCGGCGTCACCACCGACGCGCCCGCCCGCAGCCCCGCCAGCATCCGCTCCCCGTCGGCGTCGAGTGCGACGAAGACGCCCCGCTCACGCAGATCGGCGACCAGGCGCGCGTAGAGGTCATCGCTCGCCCCGGGGGGAAGCGTTCCAGCCAACACGCAGGCCTTCGCTCCGGAGGCGAGGTAGCGGAGTCGCTCGACGAAGCGCTCCACCTCCTCCGGGCTGACCGCGGGCCCCCGCTCGTTGATCTCGGTCTGCTCACCGGAGGTTGGGTCGACGACCGCCAGGTTGATGCGGGTCTCACCCGCGATCCGGGTGAAGTCGGTGAGGATCGACTCCTCGCGGAGCGCCTCGAGCACCCTGGTGCCGGTCGGCCCCCCGGCGAAGCCCGCCGCGACGACGGGCCGGCCCAGCATGGCCAGGGCGCGAGCGACGTTGACGCCCTTGCCGCCGGCCACGGTGCGGCTCTCCACGGCGCGATGGCGGTGGCCGAGCCGGAAGTTGGGGACCGCAACGGTGCGATCGATCGCAGCGTTCAGGGTGGTGGTGACGATCACAGCCGGGCCCTTTCCTCGCGCTGTCTCCGCCTCTGCTCGTAGCGCCCCTCGGGACCGATCATCGCTTCCTCTCGTCGAGCCTTGCGGCGCCGCTGCCGAAGCAGCAGGGCCATCCCACCGATTATCCCCAACCCGGCGAGGCCGATCGGAAACGAGTTGTCGGAGACCACGCTCCGCCCCCTGTCGAGGAGCGTCGCCTCCGGCACGCGGCGGTCCGAGCGCAGTTGCACGTTGGCGACCCTGAGCCCGTCGACGAACACGCTGGCCCGGCCGAGTGCCGCTCCACGCCGGACCGGTCCCTCGACCTCGGAGGGCGCCCGCACCCTGACCCGCAGCCGCTGCCCGCGGCGAACGCCGACCGCGACCGCGCGAGGAGCGCGGAGCGGCAGCGCCTCATCGGTGTAGCGGATCGAGGGGCGCGCCAGCACCTCGCCGCGACGGATCGGCATTCGCCTGCGGTGAAGGGAGAAGCCGTATTCGAGGAGGCGCATTGACTCGAGGTCGCGCTGCGTCTCCGTCCAGGTCCCGAGCACCGCCGAGATCAGCTCCGTCCCTTCGCGCTGCGCCGAGGCGACCAGCACGTAGTCGGCTCCGAAGGTGTGGCCGGTCTTGATGCCGTTTGCCCAGGGCACCCGATAGAGCAGGTCGTTGAGGGTCTCGATCGTCCGAGGCGGGCTGAGGCTTCGCAGGCGAGCCGTGCGGGCGGCGGCGATCTTCGCGAAAGCCGGATCGTCCATGAGGCGGCGGCCGAGATCCGCAAGGTCGAACGCGGTCGAGTAATTGCCCTTCTGGTCGAGCCCGATCGGGTTCGCGAAATGGGTGTTCTCGAGCCCCAATGCCGCCGCCCCCCTGTTCATGCGGCGCACGAACGCCCGCTCGGAGCCCGCCACGGCCAGCGCCAGGTCCCTGGCCGCGTCGTTGCCGCTGCGCAGGATCAGCCCGTAGAGCAGGTCCCGGACACTGACCCGTTCCCCGGGACTCAGTTCGAGCAGCGACTCGCCGTAGAGCGATTCGTAGGGAGCGGCCCTGACCTTGCGGCTCAACGGCAGCTCCTGCATCGCCACGAAGGCGGTCATCATCTTCGTCGTGCTTGCGATCGGAAGCCGTCGGTGGCCAGCATGAGAAACGAGCACCTCGCCCGCCCGGGCGTCGATCAGTGCCCATGCCCTCGCTTCGAGCTGCGGTGGCGGCCCCACCGCCGCGGACGCAGTGCCCGGTCCCGCCGTCGCCAGCACGACCGCGGCGAGCACGGCAACGAGCCGATGGCGGCTCACCTCAGCTTCAGCTTTTCGCCGGATACCAGAATCTGTGGATCCACGCCAGGGTTGAGCGCCTGGAGCCGCGCCACCGAGACACCCATGCGCCTCGCGATCGAGGTCAGGGTGTCGCCGTTCTGCACAACGTAGGCCTTCCTCGCCTGCTTGCCGCTCGGCTTCGCCTGGCGGGTCAGCTCCCGGCCGCCGCCTCCGGAGTTGCTCTCCCCCTCGTCGAGCGAGGACGAGATCACGACGATGAGCACGATGAAGCCGCATGCGACCGCAAACGCGGCGAATGCTCTGGCGGCGGCTGAGGAGCGCTGGCTCATGGTTCTGATGCGGCGGACGAGAAGTGCAGTGATCGTATAGCCGGTCGGCGGCCGCTCACCTGGTCGAAACGGCCCAGACGCTCTCCCGCAGGCTCTCCGCCGCGGCGGCGGGATCCGGGTCTGCCGCAATCCCCCGCGAGGCCGCGACGAGGGCGGCAGCCGGTCCCGGGGCGAAGGCCTCGCCGAGCTGCTCGGGCCGCCCCCCCTGGGCACCGACACCCGGGATCAGGAAGATCGCGTGCGGCATGAGCTCGCGCAGGCGGCCGATGTGCTCGGGCTCGGTGGCGCCGACCACCGCGCCCGCGCCACTCAACCCCGAGCTCCCGGCGAGGCGCTCGGAGAGGCCGTCGACCAGGGCCGCCAACCGCTCATGGAGTGGCCGCTCGGGGGCCGGCAGGTCCTCGACGTCGGCAGCGCCCGGATTGCTCGTCCGGACCAGGCAGAAGATCCCGGCCCCGGCGTCCTCGGCGGCGGTGACCAGCGGCTCGAGCGAGTCGAGGCCTAGCAGCGGGTTGGCCGTGAAGGCATCGGCGCCGAGGCCGGGAACGTCGCCCCAGGGAGTCGGCGTCGAGCCGACCAGCGCCTGGGCGTAGGCGGCCGCGGTGACCGGTACGTCGCCGCGCTTGCCGTCGGCGATCGCCAGCAGGCCGGCCTCGCGGGCAAAATCGCAGACTTCCCCCAGGGCGGCCCAGCCGGGCGCGCCCAGCCGCTCGAAACAGGCGAGCTGGGGCTTGACCGCGACGCACGACGGCCCGGCAAGCTCGATCAACCGCCGGCAGTGGAAGGCGACGGCGTCCGCCGCCAGCTCAGCGGCCGGACGCTCGGGCTCGGCGCAAGGATCGGATCCGGCGAGCTTCCCCGGATCCGGGTCGAGGCCGAGGCAGATCTGACTGCGGCGCTCATCGACGAGCGCCGCGAGCCGATCTGCGAACGGAGTCGGTGTAACTAGCCCTTGACCTTCGCCTTCAGCGCCGAGCCTGCGGAGAAGCGCGGGACCTTGCCGCCGGGGATCGTGATCCTTTCGCCCGTCCGCGGGTTGACGCCCTGGCGCGGGCCGCGCTCGGCGACGTGGAACTTGCCGAACCCCGTGAAGCTGACGTCGCCGCCGCCGCTCAGGGTGTCGGTGATCGTCTCGAGGACCGCGTCGAGCGCGTCCCCTGCAGCCTTCTTGCTCCCGAGCCGCTCGTCCGCCGCCAGTCGATCCAGAAACTCAGCCTTAGTCACGTCGATGTCCTCCGTCGTCGGTTGAAAGTCGGGCGGCAATCTAACAGCGCGTGCGGGCGTAAGCGCGTGCGACCGGCTCAGGCACCGCTGATGGCCATCTCCGCGATCAACAGCGGCGGCGTGCTCACCGAGCCGCCGAACGGGACCCAGCGCGGCGTCGCGCCGGTCTCGCGGACCGCCTTCAGCATCGAGACGAGGTCGCTCGCGATCGTGAACTCGCGCACCGGGTCGGCCAACTCGCCGCCGTCGATCTCGCGCCCGGAGGCGCCGACGGAGAAGACTCCGGTGACCGGGTTGACACCCGAGTGCAGGCCGGCGACATCGGTAACGAAGACCCCCTCCCCCGCCTCTGCGAGCAGCTCCGAGAAGTCGAGCCGTCCGGGCTCGACCACCAGGTTGGACGTCGACACCGAGGGCTGCGCGCGGTAGCCGGACCGGCCGGCGTTCCCGGTCGAGCCTGCGTCGCCGCGGCGAGCCGTGTACGTGTCGTACAGGTATGTCATCAGCCGCCCCTCCTCGATCAGCGGCGTGCGGCGGTGGGGGACGCCCTCGCCGTCGATCGGCGCCGAGGCGATCCCGTCGGGGTCGAGCCCGTCGTCGCTCAGCACGAAGGCGTCGCCGGCGACCGTCTCACCGATCATCCCGGCCAGCGGCGAGCGGCCGCGCTGCACGGCGTCCGCGCCGAGCGAGCCGCCGAGCAGCGCGACGAAGGAGGCCGCAACGGTCGGGTCGAGGACGACGGGGCAGGCTCGGGTCGCCGGCTTGCGGGAGCCGATCATCGCCGTCGCGCGCTCCGCCCCCTCGCGTCCGATCTCGGCCGGGTCGAGGCCGGCGGGCCCGCGCGCCATGCCGAATCCGAGCCCGGTCTCGCGACCGGAGTCGCCCTCGGCGAGCGCCTGCAGGTAGCCGTAACAACTGGTCGCCTCGTAACCGCCGGAGAGGCCGGTGGAGGCAGATATCGCGACCCGGTCGGCGCTGTCCACGTAGACGGCCTGCTCGACGCCCACGACCCGGGAGTCGGCCTCGAGGGCGCGTCGCTCGATCTCCAGAGCCAGCTCGGCGACCCGCCCAGCGGGCCACTCGGCGAGCGAGGCGTCGCTCAGCCCGCCCAGCGCCGGCGCCTCACCCGCGGCGGCGGGCGGGCCCGCGAACTCATCCTGATCGGCGGCCCGCGCCGCCTCGACGGCTCGCTCGGCGGTCGCACCCACCCCGACGTCCGACAGATCGGTGCCGAAGCCGTAGCCGACCCTGCCGCCGTTCCAGACCCGGATGCCGACGCCCCGCCTCGTCGCCGCGGTGAGGCTCTCGATCTCGCCGCCATGGACGCGAACCTCCCGGGTCGCCTCCTCCGAGGCGAATGCCTCAGCCTCACCGGCCCCGGCCGCCACGGCGCGCTCCACGGCCCGGGCGGCCCATTCGGCGGGATCGCCTGCCGAGCTCATGCGGCGCCTCGCCGCGGGCTCACAGCTCGGTCCCGCCGACCGTCATCGCCGAGATCCGCACGTGGCCCTGGCCGGTGCCGACCGGGACGCTCTGCCCGCCCTTGCCGCAGATCCCGGTCTTCATCCAGAAGTCGTTCCCGACCGCGTCGATCGCATTGAGCGCCTCGAGGCAGTTGCCGATCAGCGTCGCGCCACGGCACGGCGAGGTGACCCGACCCCCCTCGATCAGGTAGCCCTCCGAGACTCCGAATACGAAGTCCCCGGTCGCCGGATCGACCTGGCCACCGCCGAAGGAGACCGCGTAGAAGCCCTTTTCGACCTCCGCGATGATCGATTCCGGCTCCGCCTCGCCGGGCGCGATGTAGGTGTTGGTCATCCGCGGGATCGGCAGATGCCGGAAGCTCTCGCGCCGGCCGTTTCCGGTCGAGGCGACGTCGTCGCGTCCGGCGCGCAGCCTGTCGTAGAGGTAGGAGGTCACCCGCCCACCCTCGATCAGCTGCGTCTTCTGGGTCGGCGTTCCCTCGTCGTCGATCGAGTCGCTTCCCCACTCGTTCGGCATGCGGCCGTCGTCATACGCGGTGAGCAGGGGCTGGGCCACCTGGGCGCCGAGCTTGCCGGCGTAGACGCTGGCGCCCTTCTGAATGTGGTCGGCCTCGAGGCCGTGGCCGGTCATCTCATGGAAGAGGACGCCGCCGAACCCGCCTCCGACGACCACCGGCATCGACCCGGTCGGGGCGGCGACGGCGTCCAGCAGGCCCAGTGCCTTGCGAGCGGCGCTCTCGGCGATCTCGCCCGGGTCTTCGGAGAGCAGCTCGAAGCCGCGATGACCACCGCGCGTCTCGGCGCCGGTCTCGATCCGATCCTCGCGGCGGGCGACGACCTGGGTGGCGACCCGGACCCTGGTGCGGTCATCGCCGCTGAGCAGGCCCTCGGAGTTGGCGACGGTGACCTGGCGCCTGTTCTCGCCATAGGAGGCGAGCAGCTGCACGACGTCTCCCCCGGCGGCGCGCCCTCGCTCGTCGAGCTCCCGGAGGATCTCCGCCTTGCGCGTCGCGGGCACATCCTCGGGCCGGGTCTCGATCGGCTGTGGGGCGACACTTACGGCCTCCAGGGGGCGCGGCTCGGCCCGCTCTCCGCGCAGGGCCGAGGCGGCCTCGGCCGCGGCGCGCTCGAGGTCGGCCTCGGCGAGCCCGTCGACATGGGCGAAGTAGGTCGTCGCGCCCTCGATCACGCGGACCCCCGCCCCCTCCTCGGAGCCGGACTGGACCGACTCGATCCGCGACTCGTCGATCGCCATCGTCAAACCACCCCGCCGTTCCGCGAAGACCTCGGCGAAATCGCCGCCCGCGGCGAGCGCCCTTGCCAGGACCCGGTCTGCGACCTCAGCGTCGATCAGCCGCGGCGCCTCGCTCACGGCTGCGGCCGCTCCCCGGCGGCCTCGATCAGCCGACCGGCGGCGACGAACAGCTCGCCGCCGATCTCCGAGTCCGATGCGTGGTCCTCGGCGTTGCCGCCGCTGTGGTAGAGGCGGGCGAAGGGGCGGCGGGCAGCCCGCCGTCGGCGCAGATAGGCGGCGCCCTCGTCGGCATAGGCGGAGACGCGGTCGAGGAGGACGCGGTGTGGCTTCGGAGGGGTCACCGGGCGGTCCCGCTCCCTCCGGCGGCGAGGTCACGCAGCAGGGCACGCATGTCGAAGAGCATCAGGGAGGCGAGCGCGAAGCGGTCGGTGACGGCGACCGCCGAGAGGCCGGCATGCCGCAACCCGAAGACCTCTCCCTGCTCGGTCCCGATGTGGATCTGCTCGACCGGGCGGGAGCCGGCCGCGTCGGCCACCTCGAAGAGCGCTGCCGCGTCCTCGCCCCAGCGGCCCGTGTCGCTGCTGGCCGCGAGGACGGCGCCGTCTGCATCGAGGATCGCGGCCCCCCGAAGATCCGGTGAGATCTCGACCAGGAACTCCACCGCGCGCCGCGCGGCGTCCGCCGAGACCACCCCGTTTGCGACGTCGTCGGGCATCTTGGTGAAAATACCGGCCCATGTCAGTCGCCCGGGCCTCCTGGTACATCGTCGTAGCGATCTGCGCGCTCGCCGCGCTCCTGCTCGCGGTCAGCGATTACACCGGCTATGCGGTCACCGTCGCGGCCGTCGGCCTCGCCGCCGCCGTCAACCTCCTGCCGTCTCCGTAGCTATCCGGAGCGATAGGGGCCGGGGTCGTCGCTCGGGTCGCGGAACGAGGTCTCCGGCTCGGCGTGGATCAGAACTTCGGCGCCCGGCACGGCGGCCTCGATCGCCGCGCGCATCTCGTGCGCAAGGTCGTGGGCGAGCTCCAGGCTCGTGCCCGAGCGGAACTGGACGTGCAGGTCGATATGGCGGCGACTGCCGGCATGGCGCGCCCGCAGCTTGTGGTAGCCGGCGACCTCGGGTGTCCGCGCCGCGGCGATCGCCGCCTCGATGCTGTCCATCTCGGAGTCGGGCAGAGCCTCGTCGACCAGAACCCGAGAGGAGCGGCGCAGGATCCTCACCCCGGCGACGACGATCGCCGCAGCGACGACGATCGCCGTGATCGAGTCGAAGGCGACCACACCGGTCAGCTCGACCACGGCGAGGCCGACCAGGACGCCGGCCGAGGTCAGCGCATCGGTACGCAGGTGCGCCGCGTCCCCTGCCAGAGCGAATGATTCGTGCTCGCGGGCCCGCCGTTGGAGGACGGTGGATACGACGAGATTGGCAACCACCGAGATGGCCATAACCGCGATGCCCACTCCGAGCGCATCCACATCGGCCCCGTCGACCAGGCGATGGGTCGCCTCGTAGACGATGATCCCGGCCCCGACCAGGATCAGCATCCCCTCGATCGCCCCGGCGAGGGGCTCGACCTTCTGGTGCCCGTAGGGGTGGTCGGAATCGGCGGGCTCGTCCGCCTTGCGCACCGAGACGAAGGCGACGACGGAGGCGACCAGGTCGATCATCGAGTGGATCGCCTCCGTGATGATCGCGATCGAGCCCGTGATCGCCCCCGCCGCGAGCTTGAGCCCGATCAGAATCGAGTTGGAGACGATGGAGAGCGCCGCCGCGCCGCTTTTGGTGCGAATCATCTCGGCGCGGGCGCCTCGCCGACGTCGAGGTGCTCGGCCAGCCTGCGGGCGGCGAGGCCCCGGTGGCTGATCTCGTTCTTCTCCGCCTGGCTCAGCTCAGACATCGTGCGCTCGTCACCGGGGCCGGTCGCGTCTGGGACGAAGGCCGGGTCATAACCGAAGCCACCCTCGCCGCGAGGAGCCTCGATCAGGCGGCCCTCGCAGCGCGCCTCGAAGACGTGCTCGGCCCCATCGGCCTCGATCAGGGCGAGCGCGCACGTGTAGTGGGCGCGGCGGCTGCCGCCCACGGTGGCTACCTCGCGCAGCAGCTTTTCGAGGTTCTCCCGATCGCTCGCGCCCTCGCCGCCGTAGCGGGCGGAATGGATGCCCGGACGGCCATCCAACGCCTCGGCGCCGATTCCCGAGTCGTCGCCGATCACCGCTTCCCCGGTCGAGCGGTGCGCCGCCCGCGCCTTGTCGAGCGCGATCTCCGCATAGCTCTCGCCCTCCTCGGGGGGAAGCTGGACCCCATCCGGGAGGCCCTCCAGATCCAGGCCCGGCAGCAGTTCGCGCATCTCGCGCAGCTTGTGCTTGTTACCGGTGGCGAAGATCACTGTCACTCAGATGGTCACTGAGCTCCGGCGACTCGCTCCTGGACCTCGCGCAGACGCGAGATCCCCATCTCGGCCAGACCCAGCAGCTCGTCCAGAGAGGCGCGGGAGAGTGGCATCCGCTCCGCGGTCGCCTGGACCTCGACCAGGCCCCCGTCGCCGGTCATCACCACGTTTGCGTCGACCTCTGCCCGGGAGTCCTCGGAGTAGTCGAGGTCGCACAGCGCCCGCCCCTCGACCATGCCGACGCTGACCGCGGCGACTGACCCGGTCAGCGGCATCGAGTCGATCTTCTTCTCGTCGATCAGCTTCTGCAGCGCGAGTCGCAGCGCGACGTAGCCGCCGGTGATCGCCGCACAGCGGGTCCCCCCGTCGGCCTCCAGGACGTCGCAGTCGACGAAGACGCTTCTCTCGCCGAGGGCCTTGAAGTCGACGACGACGCGTAGCGAGCGGCCGATCAGCCGCTGGATCTCGACTCCACGGCCGTCCTGCTTGCCGCGCGAGATGTCGCGCGCCTTGCGGTCGCCCGTCGAGGCAGGCAGCATCGCGTACTCAGCGGTGACCCAGCCCCTGCCGCTGCCCTGCATCCACTTCGGCACAGAGTCCTGGACAGAGGCGGTGCAGATCACCCGCGTCCCCCCCGCCGAGATCAGCGCCGAGCCGTCGGCCGTGGCGACGTAGCCCGGATCGATGGTGACCGGCCGGATGTCGGCCGGAGCGCGGTCGTAGCTGCGTGAAGAAGCCATGGGCCGCGAGTCTGTCACGCAGGGGCGGCCCGGGTAGCGAGCCGCCCCTGCGAGCGCCCTCTATTTGAATGAGACCTTGTCGACCGCCTCCTTGATCTTGTCGACGATCACCCCGGCCAGCTCCGTCCCCTGTTTGCCGTTGAACCCTTTCATCGCCGCGACCATCCCGACCATCAGCAGGGAGACGAGCAGGATCAGCCCGACGTACTCGACGGTGCCCTGCCCGCGCTCCCTCCTCCCGTCGCCGCCCCCACCCTCGGCAAGTGCCTGGATCGCGGCCAGCCTGCGGCTCACCGCCGCGTGCGCACGGCCCATCAACGCATAGATCATCCATGTCTCCTTTCGCGGTTTCCGCCGATGCTCGGCCTCGCCGCGTCACCGATCCAGACTCAGATGCGTCAATTTGTGAAACCCACATTCACGAGACAGTGATGGCACCCGATTCGCGGCACAGCGGTCGAGTCGTGATCGGAGCGGAGCTCACGAGTGGACAGCCACCGCAAGAAGCGGGGCGGCTGCTTTGACTCGGGCGCACGACGGGGAGCCTCAGCTCGCAGGCCCTCTTAGCCCAGCTTGAGAGCCTCCTCAATGATCGGTCATACGTGGTCCGGGCTATAAGTCGCGGACATGCCCGAGGCACGGGAGCTGACAGAGAAGCGAATGCGCGAGATCGCAGCGATGCCGTTCGATGTTCTTGTCCGATTCATCGATGACCCGGTCCAGGCCGAGGTAGCAGGCCCCTCCGGAACTCCCTACCGG
>Ga0299914_10004100_pt1 | contig 10435 bp, 11 predicted proteins | sample RVTome_10_FD_201361 | JGI IMG/M metagenome (GOLD analysis project Ga0299914, IMG submission 201361) | Soil microbial communities from uranium-contaminated site in the Upper Colorado River Basin, Wyoming, United States - RVT153D57 (version 2) ... | reverse complement strand
GTCGTTCTCGCCGGGTTCCTCATCGCCCGGGGGCGCGAGCTTCCGCTCGCCGCCTGGGCGGCGTTGTTCGGCCTGGCTGGACTTGCGCACGGCTACGCCTATGGCGAGTCGATCTTCGGTGCCGAGCCAACGCCGCTCCTCACCTATCTCGCCGGCCTCGTCGTCGTCCAGAGCGCGCTGACGGTGGGGGTTGCGGTGCTCACGCGCCGCAGCGGCACGGAAGTTTCCGCATTGGCGCCGCGCCTCGTTGGTGCCGCCATCGTCGGCGTCGGACTGACAGTGCTGCTCGGACAACTTATCCCGGGCGTATGATCTTCGCATGGCCAACGCCAAAGCCGGGCGCGGGGGACTGACCCTCGTGCTCGGCGGCGCCCGCTCCGGCAAGAGCCGCTATGCCGAGTGGCTGGTCGCGACCTTTCCGCCGCCTTGGATCTATATCGCCACCGCCGAGGCGAGGGACGACGAGATGGCCGAGCGCATAGCCGCGCACAAGGCAAGACGGGACACCGGATGGCAGACCGTCGAAGCGGCGCGCGATCTTGCCGATGCCATCATGGTTGCGCCCGCCGGCGCGGCGGTGCTGGTCGATTGCTTGACACTTTGGCTTTCGAATTTGATGGAAGCGGACTTCGACATCGAAACGCAAACAGCGAGATTGCAAGACGCGCTCACCGGCCGGGTCGGGCCGACCGTGCTCGTCTCCAACGAGGTTGGCCTCGGCATCGTGCCTGACAACGCGCTCGCGCGCCGGTTCCGCGACCTCCAAGGCATCCTCAACCAAAACCTGGCAGCGCAGGCGACGCGCGTGGTGATGATGGTCGCGGGTCTGCCGGTTGTCGTGAAAAGTCCATGACCAAGCCTGTCGACGAGAAACAAGCCGAGCGCCATCGCGCCAAGATGGCGAACCGCAAGGCGCGTCAGGACGAGGAGGTGGCCGGCAAGACGGTCGAGAAGGGCCTGCTCATCGTCCATACCGGCACCGGCAAGGGCAAGTCCACGGCGGCGTTTGGGCTGGCGCTGCGCATGCTCGGCAGGGACAGGCGGGTCGGCGTGGTGCAGTTCATCAAGGGCGCCTGGCACACGGCGGAACGCGATGCGCTCGCCAAGTTCGGCGAGCAGATCTGCTGGCACACCATGGGCGAAGGCTTCACCTGGGAGACGCAGGATCTCTCCCGCGACATTGCCGCGGCCGAGCGCGCCTGGACCAAGGCGCAGGAGCTGATGGCCGACCCGAGCTTCGGGCTGGTGATCCTCGACGAGCTCAACATCGCGCTCCGCTACGACTACCTCCCCCTCGACCGGGTGATCGCGGCGCTCAAGGCGCGGAGACCGGGCCTGCATGTTGCCGTCACCGGGCGGAACGCCAAGCCAGAGCTGATCGAGGCGGCCGACCTCGTCACCGAGATGACCCTGGTGAAGCACCATTTCGCGGCCGGCGTGAAGGCGCAGGAAGGCATCGAGTTCTGACCGCATGCCCGCCCGCGCGATCATGTTCCAGGGCACGGGCTCGGATGTCGGCAAGTCGCTGATCATTGCGGGTCTCGCCCGTGCGCTCGTCGCGCGCGGGCTGAACGTGCTGCCGTTCAAGCCGCAGAACATGTCCAATAATTCGGCGGTCGCCGAGGACGGCGGCGAGATCGGCCGCGCCCAGGCGCTGCAGGCCCGCGCCGCCCGCGTTCCGCCGAGCGTGCATATGAACCCGGTGCTGCTCAAGCCGCAGAGCGAGGTCGGCGCGCAGATCGTGGTGCAGGGACGCGTCCACGGCAGAGCCTCGGCAGCCGAATATCAAAAGCTCAAACCGGAATTGATGTCGTTCGTGCTGGACAGCTTCGCGCGTCTGAAGCGCGACGCCGACATCGTGTTGGTCGAGGGGGCCGGCAGCGCCTCCGAGATCAACCTTCGCGCCAACGATATCGCCAATATGGGCTTCGCCCGCGCCGCCGCCGTGCCCGTGGTGCTGATCGGCGACATCGACCGCGGGGGCGTGATCGCGAGCATTGTCGGCACCAAGGCGGTGCTCGACGCCGAAGATTCGCGTCTGATCCGCGGCTTTCTGGTCAACAAGTTCCGCGGCGACCCTGCGCTGTTCGCCGATGGCTCGGCGCTGATCGCCGACGCGACCGGCTGGGAGCCGCTGGGGCTCGTTCCCTTCTTCCCGGAAGCGCGACTTCTGCCGGCCGAAGATGCGCTGGCGCTTGATGGCGCACGCCCGGCGAAGCCCGGCGCGCGGCTCAAAATCGCGGTCCCCGTCCTGCCGCATATCGCCAATTTCGACGATCTCGATCCGCTCGACGCCGAGCCAAGCGTCGATCTGGTGCGCGTCCGTCCGGGCCACGCACTCCCCGGCGATGCCGACCTGGTCATTCTGCCGGGCTCGAAGGCGACCATCGCCGATCTCGCCGCGCTCAGAGAGGCAGGCTTCGACATCGACATCACCGCGCATCTTCGCCGCGGCGGCTCGGTGCTCGGGCTGTGCGGGGGATACCAGATGCTCGGCCGGGCGGTGCATGATCCCGACGGGATCGAGGGTCCGCCGCGAACCGCAGCGGGTCTCGGCCTGCTCGATGTCGAAACTACCCTGTCGCGCGAGAAGCGGCTGGAGAAGATGGAAGGCGTCACCGCCGACGGCCTCCCCTTCGCCGGCTACGAGATGCATATGGGCGTGACGCAAGGCCCCGACTCCCTGCGGCCGTTCGCGCAACTCGCCGGCGGCGCCCCGGAAGGCGCGGTTTCGCCGGATGGCCGGGTGGTCGGCACCTATATTCACGGGCTTCTCGCCGACGATCGTCAGCGCTCAGCCTGGCTCGCGCGGTTTGCGGCCTCAGACTCTGCGGTCGCGTATGAGTCCTCGATCGAGGCCACGCTCGACAAGCTCGCCGCGCATCTCGAGGCGCATGTCGACGTCGACCGGCTGGTCACCCTAGCACGATGAGCGCGGCGAGCACGAAGACGATGGCGATGAGCAGTCCGTCGGCACGGCCATAGAGTTCCAGCGCAGCGCGGATATCGGCGGCATTGGCCTCGCGCCTGCCGTCGCCCATCAAGGCGCCTTCGGTGATCGTGCCGCCATAGGAGCGAGGTCCGGCGAGAGCAAGTCCCAGCGCGCCGGCCATGGCGGCCTCCGGATAGCCGGCATTGGGCGAGGCATGCTTGGCGGCGTCCCGCCGCATCGCCTCCCAGGCGCCCGAGGCTGACGCGCCCTTGGCCAAGGCCGCGGCCGCGACGATGAGCAGCGCCGAGAGCCGGGCGGCCGGAAAATTGACGATATCGTCGAGCTGCGCCGCATTGCGCCCGAAATCGATATGGCGTTCGGTGCGATGGCCGATCATGCTGTCGGCCGTGTTGATCGCCTTGTAGAGTGCCGCACCTGGAAGCCCCGCGATGACCATGAAGAAGGCCGGCGCCACCACGCCGTCGGAGAAATTCTCGGCAAGGCTCTCGATCGCCGCGCGCGCCACGCCCGCCTCGTCGAGTTCGGCGGTGTCGCGCCCGACGATTTGCGCGACCTCCTCTCTCCCCGCGGCGACGCCGCCTTCGTCGAGCGCGTCGGCGACTTTGGCGACATGGACGAATAGGCTGCGCTGGGCGAGCAGGGAGCTGGCGAGAATGGCTACCAGGATCAGCCCGAGCGGCAGAAGCAGCAATACCGCCTCGATGAGAAACGCCACCATGCCCACCACGCCGAGCAGCACGAGCATCGCGATCGCGCCCGCCCGGCGCCGCGTCTCCGACTCCGCGTCATCGCGGTTCAGTTTGCGGTCAAGCCAGTCGATGAGCGCGCCCATCCAGGTCACGGGATGGCCTATCCGGCGCGCGAGGCCCTCGGGATAGCCGATCATGAGCTCGATCAGCAAAGCGAGAAGCGTTAGCGGCGCTGCCATGAAGCCCCCAATCGATCTGGAGCCGCTCTTCCATGGCGGCGACCTCGCCACAGCCAGGAAGCTGTTTCCGGGCGCGCCTGAACCTTTCCTCGATCTCTCGACCGGGATCAATCCAAATCCCTATTTGATCGCGCAGCTGCCGCCGGATGCGTACACCAGCCTCCCGCAGCCCGCCGCGCTTGCGCGGCTCGCCCGGATCGCCGCGAAGGCTTATGGCGCGCCGTCCGCCGCCCATGTCGCGATCGCGCCGGGCTCGCAGATCGTGATGACGCAGCTCGCCGGCGTGATCGCCAAAGGGCGCGCCGTGGTGCTCGGCCCGACCTATGCGGAGCACGCGCGCGCCGCCGCCCTGGCCGGGCACGAGGTCTCCGAGACCGCCGATGTCGAGCAGCTCGGCGAAGCTGCGCTTGCAATCGTCGTCAATCCGAACAATCCCGATGGGCGGCTCGTCGGCAGGGACACGCTCTTGTCGCTGGCGGACCGCTTGCAGCGGCGCGACGGCCTGCTCGTGGTCGACGAAGCCTTCATGGAGGCGGCTCCAGAAGACGCAGGCCTTGGCGATGCGGTCGCATCACGCGGCAACATCGTCGTGCTCCGCTCGTTCGGCAAGTTCTACGGCCTGCCGGGTCTTAGGCTGAGCTTCGCGCTTGCTGCGCCGGAGATCGCAGCAAGGCTTGCAGCAGCGCTCGGCCCTTGGCCGGTCTCCGGCGCGGCGCTCGCCATCGGCGCGGAGGCTCTGAGCGATAGAGATTGGAAGCAAGCCGCGCGCGCTTCGCTCGAAACGGCGGCGCGCCGCCTCGATGCGCTCCTCGCCGGTGCCGGGCTTGAAGTCCTCGGCGGCACGGCCCTGTTCCGGTTAGTGCGCACGCCTGAAGCGGAACACCTCTTCCGCCAGCTCGGCGAGGCGGGCGTGCTAGTGCGCCGCTTCGAGCGGCAACCTGGGTGGCTGCGCTTCGGATTGCCCGGAAGCGAAGATGAGTGGCAGCGTCTCGCCGCCGCGGTGCCGCGCTAGTGGCGTTTGCCGGGCACGCACACCCGCAAACTGTCCGGCTCGAGCTGGATGATGATATTGCTTGGAAGGTCCGGCTCGGCGAACACCTTGTCGTCGATGCGGAGCGGTCCCTCGTGCCAGGCGAGCGTCACCTTCTCGGCCTTGCGCGATTTGAGCGGCGGCGCTTCGTGCTCGGCGCCGTTCTCCAGCCAGTCGAGCATGGCCTCTCTACCGCCCGCGGTAAGATGGACCACGTCGAGACGATGATCGCCAGGCTCGGCCGTGGGATCGATCAAGATGCGCGGGCCCGTCATGCCGAGATTGACGGCCTCGACGAAAATGAAATCGTCCTCGATCTCGTCGCCGTCGGCCAGCACGGTGAACCGTCTCGGCGCGGCCTTGGCGATGGCCTTGGCGAATGCCGCGCGGCCTCGCTCGATGCGCTCGCGCTTGCCCGCCTTGGGGCCCTCGCGATTGACGGCCTTGGCGAGCGCGCCCCAACCGACCGATTCGACGAAATGCCGCGTGCCCCACGGGCCCACCGCGACGCCGATATCGAGGCGCTCCACCGGAGCTCCACGCAGCGTTCGGATGAGCTCTTCGGCCTCGCCGTCGATGCCGAGGCAGCGGGCGATGTTGTTCGCCGTGCCGCGGGGAAGGATCGCGACGAGCGTCTTCCGGTCTTCAAGCGTGCGCGCGACTTTGGCGACGGTGCCGTCGCCGCCCGCGACAATGACGATATCGGTGGGCTGGGCGAGCGCCTGTTCGAGATCGCCGTTCTTGGTCGAGCAATAGACGGTGGAAAATCCGGCGGCGTCGAGGGCCGCAAGCAGCTCCTCGCCGGTCGGCCGGCCCGAGCCGGCAGTGGGATTGTGAACCAGCAAAGCGCGCATCCACCGGCAAACTCGCCAGCGTTTCGGCTTGTTCCGTGCGCTGAGCTAGGAAGCTCGACGGAGAGCGCTAATGGGCCCAGCGGCGCTGGTATTGTTGGGCCGCCTCGAGGTTGCCTTGGGCCTCTTCCGGCAACAACCGTGCGATCACACCCATCGCCAGCTCGACCGAGATCTCGCTGGCGCCGCACTCCTTGAGTTGCTGACGCAGCCAGCCATAGATCTCCTCGTCACCCGCCTTCAGGCCGACGGCGATCTCTTCGAGCATCTGCACCAATGATTCTGCTGCCATCGCGCCCCTCCCTTCGTCCTGGCCCGAAGACCAGGCTTTCGGTCACGCCCTGTCGCGGCTCTCCTGGTGCGAGTCCCCCCGACTCGATTCAATCATACTTGCTCTTGGACGACTTGGACGTTGCGATCCTGCCACAGTGTGCAGCTTTTCGCTCAATCCTCACCGGGGCGAGGGCCGACAACGGACAGCGGCTTCACCGAAGCGGTGCTGCGGGGATCGGTTTCGGCTTCCGCCACCGGAACGCCGCGGTTGAAGGCCGGCTTGCAATAATGGCGGCCGTTCCGGGCGTTCTTGAGCAGGAGATCGACGTGAACGTGGTTGTAGTGATGGCGATCGCTTCCTGGACCGAGCACGGTGTATAACTCTGCGCAGGCGCCGGCGATCACCGCCTGAAGAAACGCCTTCTCGCGCTGGGTTCCCTTCCACCAGCCTCTGAACACGCTGATCTCCTCGCCGCCGGCGAGCCTGAAGCCCCCGATGTCGAGCGCGTTGCCGAAGGCGTGCTCTGAGATGGCGCCGTAGCGGTCGCCATTACGGCCGCGGCAACTATAGGCGGCAATCTGCTTGATCTCGACCACCGGGCGGCCGAAATGCCGATAGGCGGCGGGCTGCACCGTGGCTTTGATCCAGCGATCGAGGGCCGCTGTCAGCGGGCAGCCGATTGTCGCCGCCGGCGACAGTCCGACCCTTCCACCGGAGAGGCCCGAGACGCGCAGCGGCTGCTCCAGCCCGCAGACGCCCGGCCCGACGATCCTGGACATCGGCTGCACATAGGCCGAAGCGCGGACGGCACCGCTTGCGAGGCAGGCCTGCTCCGTCTTGCCGCGCCACGGCGCCCGCTGGCCGGAATTGAACGTGCCGCCCCCGCCGCCGCAGCCGATCAGCGCGCCAAGGCATGCGGCGGCAAGACCCGTTACGAGATACGCAACCCTCACCCCCATGGGCCCCCAACTTGGCCCAAGGGTCTGAAGAATGTTTCAATGAAGCTTAATGGATGGGCGCCCGGCTCAAAAAGAAGGGCTGCCCTGAGGCAGCCCTTCCATTGTCGGCCGCGGTCGCCGGGTGACCGCTATGTCGCTTAGCCGGCGCTAGACCTCACCAGAGGCGAGCATCCAGGTCCGCGCAGCCTGCGACCGCGGGCTTTGACAATGAGACACTGGATCACCTCCTTTCGATTGTTGCTGGGATGGCCCCATATAGGGGGCCGGGCACGAAAAGGGAACAGTCCATTTGGGGGTCAGGCGAGAAGAAGCCACAAGCCCATGCCGATCAGCGCCGCGGTCCAGACGAGATCGAGATTGATCCAGCCGCGCCTGAGGAAGTCGAGTCCCACCCATTGATAGACCACGAGCGCCACCGCGCCGGTCGTGACCAGCATGGCAAGGCTGTGCACGACAACGGCAAGCGTGGCGACCGAGAGAGATGCGGTCGCCGGCATATGGTGCGCGTGCTCGCCGGCCTCGGCGAGCGGCATCAAGACCGGGATCAGCATCATGCCGGCGCCATGCGCCGTCGCCATGACGAAGGACCAGGCGAAAAGGCCGATGAGCCCGGTACGCAATCCGATGCGCAGCCGGTGGCGATGTCCGTAAGCGAAATGATAGACGCCCCACGCGATCAGCAGCACGCCCGAAAGGATGCGGAACGTCGCCGCATCGATCGCCATGCCGAGCACGACCACGGCATAGACGACGACGGCGATCGAGGCCGCGTGGCCGAGCGCGATGGGGACGAGCGAGACAAGCACGACCTTGCGGCTTTGCCGGTAGAGGCCGAGCGCGACCGCGAAGAGCCAGCCCATCGCCGGATTGAGCCCGTGAAAGGCCCCAAGCGCGATCAGCACAAGCCAGGGCGAGAGTCCGCCAGAGCTCATTCAAGCTTACGGGTAGCAGTAAGAGTCAGAGGAGCAGTCGCCGCCTTGCAGGCGCACCTGATGCGGACGGTGGCTTTCCGGCCAGGTCACGAAGAAGCGCGGGTCGAATTCGAGCCCGCCATCCACACCAGCGTCGAGCTTCACCATCCAGCCGTCGATGCCTTCGGGATAGAATTGCGGGTCGACCGCGCCGTAGAGCGAATTGGTGAAATAGACGCGCTTGCCGTCGCGGCTGATCTCGACCATCTGCGGGCCGCCACTCAGCGGGCCGTTGGCTCCCGGATGCGACGCGCGCGAGACGATCCCGCCGATCCGGATTTTGCCGGTGAGCTTCGGGTCGAATGGGTCGCTCACGTCGTATTGACGCAGGTCGCCCGTCCCCCAGCAGGCAACATAGAGAAAGCGGTCGTCCATCGAGAGATCGATATCGGTGACCAGCGGCGGCACCGCCTTGAAGCCTTTCAGCAGCGGCGGTAGGAGGTCAGGGTCGGCAGGCTCCGCCGGGATCTCGATCACCTTCTTGATCGCCCATTGCTCGCCGTCGCGATACCAGGTCCAGATCGAAGACGAGAGGTCTTTGAGGCTCACCACACAATTGACGAAACCATAGGCCTTGGTCGGGTCGTGCGCGGGCCTAAGCTCGAACACGAGTTGATAGTCCGGTCCGAAATCGATCTCCTGGAGATGCTTGCGCTTCTGCAAGTCCCAGAAATGCAGCCGCCGCCCATATTGCGCGCTGAGCAGGAGCTCGGGCACCAGCCCGTTCTCCACCGTGTCGGGCGTGCCCCACTCGCTCGTCACCATCGTGTCGTGGCCGAGATGCCACCAGGCGTCGTAGGCGAGCCTCTGCGGTCCGCGATCGACCTCCCAGCGGCCGAGCACGTCGAAGGTCTCCGGGTCCATGAGGAAGACGCCGCCCGGCGCCTCGCCGTTGGCGTTCCCGAGCGCGGAGACGTAGATCCCATCAGGCCCGCAATGCACGGTGTGCGGGCGGCTATAGCCGGTGGCCTCGATCAGCTCCTCCGGCTCGATCACCCGCACTATGGAGGGGCTTCTCGGGTCGGGCTTGGTATCGATGATGTAGATGCGGGATGAGCGTAACCCCGGCACCACGAGATAGCGCCGCTCGACATGGGGGTGCGGCGCGTTGGGGCAAAGACATGAGCTACACGCGTTCCAGCCATAGTGGTGCAGCTCGTCTCCGGCTTTCGGCATGTCGACCCCGCCCACGATCTTGGCATAGGTCGGCGAGGCGGCATCGACGTCGACCACCGCGATGGAGTCGGGAGCGTCGCGTTCTGGCGCAAAGGCTGCGACATAAGCCAGCGTTTCGGGCGGAGCCTTGGCCGCGAGCCGCGGCGAGGGGTAGAAGGTCGGGTCTGGCGTCCAGCGTGGCATGATCTCGCTCCTTCTCCCCAAGCGGACCATCTTCGCCTGACGGTTGGCACTCGGCAAGAGAGGGATCGTCCTAGCCGAGCCCGAGCGCCTTCTTGGCTCTTGCCGTGATCGACTGGCGCGTGGAGAAAAATCCCTCCCACGGATCGCGCTTCAGCGCCTTCAGCCGCGCGGGCAGCGTCTTCACGGTGTAGGGCGAGGCCGATTTCAGGCCCTTCAACTCGTCCCAGCGAAGCGGGCAAGCGACCGGAGCACCCGGCTTGGCGCGGGTCGAGTAATTGACGATGGCCGAGCCGCCGCGCTGATTGCGCAGATAGTCGACGAAGATCTTGCCCTCGCGGGTCTTCTTGAGCGGGTTCGCCGTGTAGCGGTCGGGGCGGGCGCTGACCAGGGCGTCCGCCACCGCCTTGGTGAACGGCTTCACTTCGCTCCAGCCGAGCTTCGGCTGAAGCGGCGCGACGAGATGCAATCCCTTGCCGCCGGTCGATTTGAGAAAGCTCTCGAAGCCGAGATCGGTCAGGAACTCGCGCACCTCGACCGCCGCGGCCTTCAAGGTCGCGAGCGCGAGCCCCTCGTCGGGATCGAGGTCGAACACGAGGCGGTCGGGCTTGTCGATGTGATCGAGCGACACGCCCCAATCGTGAATCTCCAGCGTGCCGATCTGCACCAGCCCGAACAGACCTTCCCCGTCGTCGATATACAGGTATGGCTTCTTGCTCTCGCCGCCGGAAATGGGGATCTGCTTGATCGCCTGGCTCATGCCCTTCATGGCGTGGCGCTGGAAGAAATGCTCCTTGTCGATCCCCTGCGGGCAGCGCACAAGGCTGATCGGCCTTCGCGCCACGTAACGCAGCAGGAAAGGCGCGACCGTCTCGTAGTAGCGCGCCACGCCGAGCTTGGTGAGGCCGATATCCGGGTAATACACCCGGTCGGGATTGGTGAGCGTGATGCCGTCGAAGGTCGGGTTGCCGCTCTTGCCGGCCGGTGCTGCTTTGGTCATGGCCATGGCGGCCTCCTCGTCCAATGCCTGTTCGCGATGCACTTGGCGCGCTTGCTTGTCCTCGCGCAGGCCCTGAAAGCTCGGATGTCTCAGTCTGCCGTCTCGGGTCCGCT
>Ga0299914_10004099_pt1 | contig 10435 bp, 10 predicted proteins | sample RVTome_10_FD_201361 | JGI IMG/M metagenome (GOLD analysis project Ga0299914, IMG submission 201361) | Soil microbial communities from uranium-contaminated site in the Upper Colorado River Basin, Wyoming, United States - RVT153D57 (version 2) ... | reverse complement strand
TCACCGGCGCCAATCACGTGCTGCCCACGGCCGGCCTCGCTCGCGCATACTCCGGCCTGTCGACCGCGGATTTCATTCGCTGGACCACGTACCAGGAGCTGACCCCGGCGGCCGCGGCCGCGCTCGCCGGAGCGACGGCCGCACTCGCGGGCGTGGAGGGCCTGCCTGCGCACGCCATGGCAGCACAGCTGCGGGGTGGCAACGCCTCGACGATGGCGGCCGGCGCGACGCATGCGGCCGGCGCAGCAGCGCCCCCGCGAGCCGCCGCATCGGATGCACTGCGCGCAGCCGCATCAGATGCACTGCGCGGTGATACCGTACGGCTCCGCGCGGCCTATCAGTCACTCGAGCTCTACGATCCGGGCCGGCTGCCGTGCGCGATCGATCTGAGCGACAACACGAATCTGTTCGGACCCGCTCCGGCCGTGCGCAGGGCGATTGCAGAGACGGCTGATGATCGCATCACGCGCTACCCGACCGTCTATGCAAATGACCTGCGCGCGGCTCTCGCCAGGCTTCACGGCGTCGCCCCTGAGAACATCGCAACCGGCTGCGGCTCCGATGATGTCATCGACTCGGCGCTGCGGGCATTCTGTGAGCCGAACGACATCCTGGCCTGGCCGGATCCGACGTTCGGCATGGTTCCGATCTTCGGCCGCATGAACGCACTGCGCACGATCGCCGTGCCGCTGCGTGCGGAGTTCGAGCTGGACGCGGACGCGCTGATCCGGACGGGTGCTCGCATCACCTACCTGTGCCGCCCCAATAATCCGACGGGCACACAGTTCGACCGGTCCGCGACCGAGCGCGTCTGCCGCGGTGCCGCCGGCGTGGTGCTCGTCGATGAGGCATATGCGGACTTTGCCGATGACGATATCGTGTCGCATGCAGTCACGTCCGACCGCACACTGGTGCTGCGCACGCTGTCGAAGGCATACGGGCTCGCGGGGCTGAGGGTCGGCTATGCTGTCGGCCCCGCCCGCCTGATCGCCGAGGTCGAGAAGTCGCGCGGTCCGTACAAGGTGAACGCCATGGCAGAGTCCGCGGCGCTCGCAGCACTCGGTGAACGGGCGTGGGTCGAGGACCGCATCGCGGAGGTGCGCGCCAGCCGAACGCGCCTGCTGGAAGCGGCCGCGAGCCGCGGCATCACGACGTGGGCGTCCGCGGCCAACTTCGTGCTCATGAGTGTTCCCGGCAGCGCGGCGGAGTGGAATGTGCGGCTGCGTGAGCACGGCGTGGCCGTGCGGCCCTTCCCGGCCCTGCCGCAGGCAGGCGATTGTATCCGGGTGAGCGTGGGGCCCTGGCCGCTGCTGGAACGGTTCCTCGAGGCGTGCGACGATGTGCTGAACACGATGGCCGGACACGGGGCATGATCGCTCAAGACGATCGCGGGTGAATGATGAGAGTAGCGGTGATCGACTATGGCACGGGCAATCTCCACTCGCTCGTGAAAGCGCTCGAGATCGGCGGCGCCGACGTGTGGATCGAGCAGGATCTGAATCGGGCGCTCGACGCCCAGGCGATCGTGCTGCCCGGTGTGGGCGCGTTCGGTGCCGCGGCGGCACAGCTGTCGCCAGGTGCGCCCGCCCTGCACGAGGCGATCTCGAACGGCAAGCCCTGTCTCGGCATCTGCCTCGGCATGCAGCTGCTGTTCGAGCGGAGCGAGGAAGGGACCGGCTCCGGGCTGTCCGCGCTCAGCGGCGGCATCCGCAGGCTCCACGGCCGGCGGGTGCCGCACATGGGCTGGAACGATGTCGAAATGATGGATGACGCGCTCTTCGCGGGCATGTCCGAGCTGCTGGCGTACTACGCGAACAGCTACATCGCCGTGCCCGCCGATGAATCCGACGTGATCGCGTGGAGCCGTTACGGCAGGGAGCGGTTTGCCGCAGCCGTCCGGCGAGACAGTGTGTGGGGCGTGCAGTTCCATCCCGAGAAGAGCGGTCGTGCCGGACTCCGGGTCCTGCACAACTTCCTTGCCCAGGTGCCCGCATGATCGTGTATGCGGCGATCGACCTGCGCGGCGGGCGCGTAGTTCAGCTCGTGGGCGGCCGCCCGGAGGATGAACGCGTCAGCCTGCCGGACCCGCCGGGCGTCGCACGCGGCTGGATCGATGCCGGCTTTACGGCGCTGCACGTCGTCGATCTCGATGCCGCACTGGGTGTGGGCAGCAACGCCGCCGCCGTCGATCAGGTGATCGCTGCATCCCGCGGCGCACGCGTGCAGGTCGCCGGCGGGGTGCGCACCACCGAACGTGTAGAAGCGCTGCTGGACGCAGGCGCGGAAACGGTCGTGGTCGGCACGCGCGGCGTTCAGGAGCCTGCGTGGCTCGAGGAGATCGCGGCACGGTGGCCGGGCAGGATCGTGCTCGCCGCCGACACGCGCGCTGATGATGTCGTGATCCGCGGCTGGACCGCCGCAGCAGGCATCACGGTCGCCGGACTGCTGGCCAGGATTGCCGCTCTGCCGCTGGCCGGTGTGCTGGTGACGGATGTTGCGCGCGAAGGACAGATGACCGGCGCAGATGCGGTACGCTTCAGTCACCTGGCGGCGACATCGCCGCATCCCGTGCTCGCGTCCGGCGGCATTGCCGGCGCGGACGATCTGGCGGCTCTCGCACGAACCGGCGTGGCCGGTGCGATCGTCGGCATGGCACTTTACACGGGCGCGCTGGATGCCGCGGCCATAGCGGAGTACGCATGACGGCACTGACGAGGGAAACAGGCGAGACACGGGTCCGGGTCGTACTCCGCATGCAACCGGAGGCGGGTGGGCCCCGGATCGCCACGACGGAGCCGTTCCTGGACCATATGCTCATCACGCTCGCGCGCTATGCCGGCCTGCATCTGGAAGTGGAAGCGGCCGGAGATTTGCGACATCACCTGGTCGAGGACGTGGCCATCACGCTCGGCCTCGCCCTGCGGCGCGAGGCGCCGGGCACGTGCGCCCGTTATGGCGCTGTCACCATCCCGATGGACGAGGCGCTGGTCCATGCCGCACTCGACCTGGGCGGCAGATTCTTTTACGAAGGCCCTGTGCCTTCCGGTCTGTACGACCATTTTCTTCGCTCGTTCGCGGAAAACGCCGGCATGACGCTGCACGTACGGGTCCTGCGGGGCCGCGACCGGCATCATGTGGTCGAGGCGGCGGTGAAAGCAGTCGGCCTGGCGCTCCGGCAGGCGCTCGTACTGGAAGGCACAGTCTTCAGCACGAAGGGCAGCGTACAGATCAGCGGGGAGGAAAACTCGTAATGCTGCGCAAGCGCATAATTGTCTGCCTCGACGTGCAGGATGGCCGGGTGGTCAAGGGTGTCAGCTTCCAGGGGCTGCGCGATGTGGGCAATCCCGTGGAACTGGCGCAGCGTTATGAAGCGGAGGGTGCGGACGAGATCGTGTTTCTCGACATCTCCGCGTCCGCCGAAGGTCGCAGGACCCTGCTCGACCTCGTGCGGCGCACGGCGGAGAATCTGTTCATCCCGCTGACGGTCGGCGGCGGCATCAGCGAGGTGTCCGACGTAGCACTCGCCCTGCGTGCCGGTGCGGACAAGGTCAGCATCAACACGGCTGCCGTGACCCGGCCCGAGCTGATCTCCGAGGCGGCGCAGCGTTTCGGCAGTCAGTGCATCGTTGCGAGCGTGGATGCGCGCCTCGAGCGCCGCCAGATCGAGCTGATGGCGCACGCGGAGGGACCTGCAACGCGCACCACGGGCGAAGGCGATGCGATGTGGTACCGCGTATTCACACATGGCGGCCGAAACGCAACCGACCTCGACGCCGTCGAATGGTCACGCCGGTGCGCCGAGCTCGGTGCGGGCGAGATCCTCATCACGAGCATCGATCAGGACGGTCGTCGCGCCGGCTACGATCTCGAGTTGACCGCGCGCATCTCCGAGGCGGTTCCGGTACCGGTCATTGCCAGTGGCGGCGCCGGCACGTCCGAGCACGTGCGCGACGCATTCCTGCTCGCCGGCGCCGACGCGGCACTCCTTGCGGGCATCCTGCACGATGGCTCGACCACTGTGGGCACACTCAAGAGCTTCCTCGTGAATGCCGGGATCGACGTCCGTGAAGGACCCATGGAGATGCCGCGGCAGTGACGCTCGCCGATCTGCGAGACGTGCTCGACTTCGCCGTAGAAGTCGCGTGGCGCGCCGGACGTACGACGCTCGGCCACTATCAGACCGGCATTGCCGCCGAAACCAAGCCGGACGACTCACCGGTCACCGAGGCGGATCGCGCCGCCGAACACATCGCCCGCCAGCTGATCGCGAGACGCTTTCCCGCCGATGCCATTCTGGGTGAGGAACAGGGCGAGACGCATGCGGGCGCGGATCGGCGCTGGATCCTCGACCCCATCGACGGTACCCGCACATTCATTCGGGGCGTGCCGCTGTTCGGCGTGCTGATCGCACTCGAGCACGAGGGCGATGCGGTCCTCGGTGTGATGCATTTCCCCGCCCTCGATGAGACGGTGTATGCCGGCCGCGGCCTCGGCTGCTGGTGGAACGGTCGTCGGGCGCTCGTGTCGGAGGAGACACGACTCCAGCGCGCGCTCGTCGTCACCACGGATGTCGAGAACATCGAACGCGAGCACCGCGGCAGCGGCTGGAATGCGCTGCGCAGGTCCGCCGGCATGTGCCGGACGTGGGGCGACTGCTACGGTTACGCGCTCGTCGCGACGGGCCGCGCCGAGGCCATGCTCGATCCGCTGCTGTCGCTGTGGGATGCCGCAGCGCTCTGCCCCATCATCGAGGAGGCCGGCGGTGTGTTCACGGACCTCGATGGCGCATCCGGTCACCGCGTGTCGAGTGCCATTGCCACCAACACGGCGCTCGCGCGCGAAGTACGCAGCATCCTGCGAGGTCAGCCATGACGATCGACATACCTGTCGTCCGCGGGTGAGCCGTGATCATCAGTGATGTGACCCAGGTCGATCAGCTCGCCTTCGACAGCAGCGATCACCTGCTGCCGGTTGTCACGCAGCACGCACACACCGGCGAGGTACTGATGCTGGCCTATGTGAATCGCGCTGCGCTCGAACGAACCATCGAGCGGGGCGAGATGTGGTATTTCTCGCGCAGTCGCGGAGAGCTCTGGCACAAGGGCGCGACGAGCGGCAGCGTACAGCGCGTCGTGTCCCTGCACGCCGACTGCGATCGCGACACACTGCTCGCGCGTGTGCTGCCGGCCGGGCCCGCATGTCATACGGGCGCTGCGAACTGCTTCGCTACTGCACCGACGCTCGCCGAGCTGGACGGAGTCATCGGTGAGCGTACGGAGCGTGCGTCAGCCTCCAGCTACACGGGCCGTCTGCTCGCCGACTCGAACCTGCGACTGAAGAAGCTGGGCGAGGAGGCGGTCGAGCTGGCGCTGGCGTGTGAACGCGAGGACCGGGAGCGGATCGCGGGAGAAGCGGCCGACCTGCTGTACCATGTGCTGGTCGCATGCCGGGCGGCGGGTGTCGGCGCGGCCGATGTACTGGCTGTGCTGGCGTCGCGGGCTACCGACGCGGCCGGCGCTCCAGAAGCAGCCGATACAGCGTGAGCAGGATGATGGACCCGAGGATCGCAATGCCGAACGAACGGATATTGAAGCCGGTCACGCTGCCGATGTCGAGCAGCTGTGTGCTCACGAACCCACCGATCACCGCGCCGAGAATGCCGATCACGGCCGTGCCCAGGCAGCCGCCCGGATCCTTGCCGGGCATGATGAACTTTGCAATGGCACCGGCAATGAGGCCGAACAGGATCCAGGCGAGAATGCCCATGCGCGTTACACCCGAAACGCGGACACGAGTTCCTTGAGACGGTCGGCGGCCATCAGGAGCTCCACGCTGGCCGCGCTCATCTCCTGAGTCGCGGCGGACTGCTCCTCCGCGGCCGCACTGACCTGCTGTGCGCTCGCTGCGTGCGATTCGGCCGCCGCGCCGACATTGCGCACGGCATCCTCCACGGTCTCGAATGCAGTGCGGTTCGTCTCGGCCGACTGCACGACGCGGTTGGCCGCCTCCGCGACCTGTTCGACGGCTGCGAGGATGTCCTCGAACGCGGCTTCCGCGCCTTTGCTTGTCTCTTCCACGCCGGTGACGCGCGAGAAGCCACGCTCCATGGTCGTAATGAACGTGTCGATCTGTTCGCGAATCTGCGTCACGGTGGCGTCGACCTCGTGCGCGGCGCGCGCGCTGCCGTCCGCCAGCTTCCTGACCTCGTCTGCGACGACGGCGAAGCCGCGGCCGTGCTCGCCCGCGCGCGCGGCTTCGATCGCGGCGTTGAGCGCCAGCAGATTGGTCTGACGCGCCACACCCTGAATGGTGCCGACGAACGTGGAGATCTTCTCGGATGCCCGCTCCAGCGACCGGACTTCCTTCGCCGACGCGCGCACGACTTCGCGCAGCTCGAGCAGCATCGCGAGCGCACTGCCGATATCCTGCCGCTTCGCCGTCGCGAGATCGCCGATGTGTCTGGACAGGTCCACGACCCGGCGCGATGAGTCCTCGATCTGTACCGCACCCTCGCGCATCTTCTCGAGCGCCTGATCCACCGTGCCGAGCCCGAACGCCTGCTCCTCCGCGCCGTTCGTGATGCCGATCATCGCCGTCGACACTTCACCGCTCGACGCGGCGACTTCCTCGGATATGCTCGACAGGTCGGCGGCTGACTGACCGATTCTGTTCGCCGTGTTCACGGTCTCGCCCACGACGCCGCGAATGCGTTCCGCCATGCTCGTGAATGCGCCGGCCAGCACGCGGAACTCCTCGGGCATCCGTCCGTCCACCGACACGTTGAGGTCGCCGCCGCCGAACTGGTTGGCGGCGAGCACCAGACCGTTGAGGGGCCGTTCGATCGCGCGGAGCGTCAGCTTCGCGAACAGCAGGCTGATCAGGAGGCTGACCACGAGGATGATGGCGAGGTTTCGCTCCTGAGCCGCGACCTGGGCCTCGAACGCGTCAGTCTCAGCCGCGAGCGCGCGCAGCTCCGCGAGCGTCACACCGCGTATGCGGGCTCGTACGACGCGCAGCACCGGCTCGATGCCCACCACGCGCTGCGTGGCCGCGTTCGGGTTGCCGGCTGCCAGCTCCTCCCGCGCGGCCTGGATCTCGTTGATCGTCTGAATATGCTCGACGCGGATCGAGCTGAGCTGCCGTGTAGCCTCCGTCGAGACGCCGTCGGCCGCCAGCAGCCGGCTCTGAAGAACCTGCGCGCTGCGTGCGTATTCCAGCGCCTCCCCGAGCGCCGCCGAATCGCGGTCGATGAGGTACTGCTGCGTCGCGTTGACCTGATCGCTCACGGCGCCCTCCAGCTGCGCGGCCATGGCGATGCGTGACTGCACCGCGCTCATTTCATCCGTCAGCTGGTCACTGAAGCGGCTCGACGTGCGCGTGCTGACCACGAACAGCACCAGCATGGCAAGCGCGCCGGGCGCGAGGGCAGCCAGCAGGCGGCCCTGGATCCGATCGAAGTAGGCGCGAATCCGATTCATTGATACGGGGTCGGTGTACGCCCGGGGGAGGGTGCCGCAATCTGCCTCTCCCGCTTGCGGCTGTCAACTCCGCAGTGAACCTTGTAGACTTCAGGCCGGTCAGGATTTACCCGGGCAGCGCGCGCATGGATCGCCCCGTACCACAGATCGTACTGCGAGAGCAGCGTGACCGTACCATCACGCGGCTGTGCGAGGCGTTCGCCCAGGACCGCCTGGAGATGGCGGAATTCGAGTCCCGCCTCGACCGTGCGCACCGGGCCGTCTCGCCCGCCGAGCTGGACGTCCTCACCGGCGACCTGCCGGCTCCGGCTACCGCCGGTCCCGGTCCGACGCCTGCCCGCGACGCGCTGGCGCGCGGGGGCCGCGCCGTGCGCGAGGCCGTACGCGACAGCCGCACGTTCGTCGCCTTCATGGGCGCCGTGGAGCGCCGCGGCAACTGGGTACCCGCGCGCAAGAACGTCGTGATCGCCGTCATGGGCGGTGCCGAGCTCGATTTCCGTGAGGTCGACTTCCCGCCGGGCGAGACCGAGGTGTTCATCTTCACGATGATGGGCGGAGTGGACATCGTGGTGCCGCCCGACCTGGGGGTGGACGCGAGCGGGCTCGCGATCATGGGCGGCTTCGCTCATGCCTCGCCGGCGCGCCGATCCAATCCCGACGCGCCCGTGCTCCGCATCAACGGGTTCTGCTTCATGGGTGGTGTCGACATCTCCGTCCGTCACGCGGGCGAGTCGCCGAAGGATGCGCGCATTCGCGCCCGCGACGAGAAGCGCCGCCTCAAGGACGAGCAGAAGCGCCTCCGCGGAAGGGAGTAGCACCGCGTGGCAGATGGATCGGCGACGCACGAAGAGGAAGCACTCGGCAAGGCGTACGATGCGCGACTCATGCGGAGACTGCTCGGCTATCTCCGCCCGCACCGCCTGCGCGTAGTCACGGCCGTCGTCGTGCTGCTCGGCGCCGCCGCCGTCGAGCTCGTCGGCCCACTCCTCACCCGCGTCGCGCTCGACCACGCGATTCCCGAGCGCGACGTTCCCCTCCTGCTCATGCTCGCGATCGCGCTGCTCGGTGCACTCCTGGTCGCGTTCGTCCTGGAAGCGGTTCAGACGCTCATCACGACCTGGCTCGGCCAGAACGTCATGTACGATCTGCGACGCCAGATCTTCGGCCACCTGCAACGTCTGCCGCTGCCCTACTTCGACCGCAATCCCGTCGGCCGTACCATGACCCGCGTCACCAGTGATGTCGAGGTCCTCAACGAGCTGTTCAGCTCCGGCGTCGTCTCCATCTTCGGCGACATCTTCACGCTCGTGCTCATCGTCGGCGCCATGTTCTGGATGGACTGGCAGCTCGCGCTCGTCACGCTGACCGTCATGCCGTTCGTGTTCGCCGTCGCGCTCATCTTCCGCTCCCGCATCCGCGAGGCCTACCGCGATGTTCGCGTCCGGCTCGCACGCATCAATGCGTTCCTCCAGGAGCACATTGCCGGCGTGACCGTCGTTCAGCTGTTCGGGCGCGAGCGCGCTACCGGCGAACAGTTCCGCCAGGTCAACCAGCACCACCTCGCCGCCCATCTGCGGTCGATCACGTACTACGCCCTGTTCTTCCCCATCATCGAGATCCTGACCGCGATCGCGCTCGCCGGCATCATCGTGTATGGCGGCAGCAGCGTCATCGGCGATGCCGTGAGCATCGGCACGGTCGCCGCGTTCCTCCAGTTCGCACGACGATTCTTTCGCCCCATCCAGGACCTGTCCGAGAAGTACAACATGCTTCAGGGCGCGATGGCTTCGTCGGAACGCATCTTTTCCCTGCTCGATACGCCAACTGAACGAATCCGGGAGCGGGAGCGGGAGCGTTCCCGGTTCCCGAGTGCGGGCGTGTCCGGGGAGCGCGCGGGCCCGGTCCCGCGCACCGATAACGCTCCCGCTCCCACTCCCGGTTTCGTTCCCTCGCGCCTGCCGGCGCCCGGACAGGGTGAAATCGAGTTCCGCAACGTCTGGTTCGCGTATCTGCGCACGGGTGAGGGGTCGGATGCGGAGTGGGACTGGGTGCTGCGTGATGTCAGCTTCAGGGTGGGCGCGGGTGAGCGCGTGGCCATAGTCGGGCATACCGGCGCGGGCAAGACCTCGGTGATCAGCCTGCTGCTCAGGTTCTATGAGCCGCAGCTCGGCGAGATTCTCTTCGATGGCGTGCCGATCCGGGACGTGCCCGTGCACGAGCTCCGGGAACGCATCGGGCTCGTGCTCCAGGACGTGTTCCTCTTCAGCCGGGACATCGCCTACAACATCCGTCTCGGTCGCGACGACCTGAGTGATGAGCGCGTCGAGGAGGCAGCGCGACGCGTGGGCGCCGATGCCCTGATCGAGAGACTGCCGCAGCGGTACGCGGAGCGGCTCGGCGAGCGTGGTGCGAACCTGTCGGTCGGCGAGCGGCAGCTGCTCTCGTTCGCGCGCGCGCTCGCGTTCGAGCCGCAGGTGCTCATCCTCGATGAGGCCACCAGCTCCGTGGACTCGGCACTCGAGCAGCGCATCGACCAGGCGCTCGCCGCGCTCATGCGCGGCCGTACGTCCATCGTCGTCGCCCACCGCCTCTCCACCGTCCAGAACGCAGACCGGATCATCGTTCTCCACCACGGTGAGCTACGGGAGGAAGGCACACACGCGTCACTGCTCGATCAGCGCGGTCTCTACGCGCGTCTCTACGAGCTTCAGTTCGCACGCCCGGAATACACCTCCACACACCCCTCAGGTGGCTCATTTCTTGCCCCCCGGAACGATGAGCAGCCCGCGGCGAATTCCGCCGAGGAGGTCGCGTGAGAGCCGGCCTGGCCCTGATTGTCCTCGTACTCAACGTCTTCGCCATCGTCTCGATTCTCGGCGCCCGGCGCGGTGCGGGCGGCAGGACCGCCTGGCTCATGGCGGTTGTTCTGCTGCCGGTCGCAGGTGCGCTCGGCTGGT
>Ga0299914_10004098_pt1 | contig 10435 bp, 9 predicted proteins | sample RVTome_10_FD_201361 | JGI IMG/M metagenome (GOLD analysis project Ga0299914, IMG submission 201361) | Soil microbial communities from uranium-contaminated site in the Upper Colorado River Basin, Wyoming, United States - RVT153D57 (version 2) ... | reverse complement strand
GCGACACCGATTGAATTCAGATACACGACGCCTACCGCGGCCGGGATTCCGAGAAGGAGCAGAAGAACGACGAGCGTAGTGACGGCTTTGCCGCGGCGCGTCAACTTCATGACAGGTCCTCGCCGGCATCCGGCTTCGTCGCGTCCAGATAGTCCTGCAGGAGGATCTGCGCAGCGACCGCGTCGCGTCGCGACTTGAGATCCCTCGACTTGACGCCGGCGGCACGAAGACCACGATCGGCAACGACCGATGTGAATCGTTCGTCGAACTCGCGTACCTCAACTGGTAGAGCGGCCGTCAGCTCGGCCACGAACTGTTGTTGAGATTCAACCGCCGGGCCCGAGCGACCCGAGAGCCCCGTCGGTCGTCCCACCACTATGAACTCCGCTTCGAGATCCCTCACGATCGCCGTAATTCTTCCGACCGCGTCCATTGCCTGGCGGTCGATGACCTCGAGAGGCCGGGCGAAGCGAGTCTCGGGGTCCGCCACGGCCACCCCCACCCTGCGTTCGCCTGGATCGATGCCGAGGATCACCGCCGGAGGGCATCCTTCGCCGCAGCGGCAACGGCCTCGATCGCGTCGTCAAGAGCCTGGGCGTTGGCCCCACCGGAGATCGCGAGGTCCGGCTTTCCTCCGCCGCCCCCGCCGAGCAGGCCCGCCCCGGGCTTCAGCAGCTCGCGCGCGTTCAGTCCCCTCTCGACGAGGTCCTTGCTCAGGGCTCCCACCAAATTGGCGCGCCCCTCCCCGGCGGAGCCGAGGACGATGACGGCGGAGCCGAGACGGCCCTTGAGGTTCAGGGCCAGACTTCGCAATGCATCGACGGTTCCGTCCCGGCGGGCGACGACAAGACGGGTTCCGTCGACGTCGACGGCGGCATCGGCAAGCGCGACTGCATCCGCATCGGCGCCCTTGCGTTCGACCTCGGCGAGCTTGCGCTCCATGTCCCTGCTTTGAACGAGAAGTCGTTCAACGCGCTCCGCGACCTCGTCGGGTTGTGCGCGCAAGAGATGCGCGGTTTGTTCGAGCATTGCAGCGCGACGAGCCAGGTGGTCGATCCCATCCCGCCCGACCAGAGCCTCGACGCGCCGCAGGTTGGAGCCGATCGAGCCCTCTGAGGTCAGCACGACGACTCCGATGTTGCTGGTGTGCGGGACGTGTGTCCCTCCGCACAACTCCTTCGAGTAGTCCCCCACCTCTACGACTCGCACGAAGTCGCCGTACTTCTCGCCGAAGATGGCCATCGCGCCGATCGACTTTGCGAAGTCGAAGCTTGTTTCGAACGCACGGACTCCATCGTCGTACAGCACCTTGGACTGAACCTCGGCGGAGATATCCGCAACCTGCGCCTCGCCGAGCGCATCGAAGTGATTGAAGTCGAAACGGAGCCGGCCTGGCTCGACGAGAGAGCCCGCCTGCGTAGCATGCTCGCCGAGCCGGTCACGCAGCGTCCAGTGAAGGATGTGGGTAGCGGTGTGTGCTCGCTCCGACCCCCGCCTTGCCTGCGCGTCCACGACGCTGGTTACCGTGTCGCCGAGACGCAACTCTCCCGCAGTGATCTTCGCCCTGTGGCCGGTCACCCCGGGCACCAGGCGGCGGGTGTCGGTGACGCGCGCCTCGCTTCCGGTCGAGCGCAGCACCCCGGTATCGCCGATCTGGCCGCCTCCCTCGGCGTAGAAAGGGGTGCGGTCGAGAACGACATCGACCTCCTGGCCCTCGCCGGCCACTTCGATCGCCGTCGCTCCATCGAGGAGGCCGACGATCTCGGATTCGGTGGTGAGGTGCTCGTAGCCCAGGAACTCGGTCGCACCTCTAGTCTCGGCGATCTCGGCTACCGCCTCGTTGGACGTCTGCTCGCCCGCTCCGGCGCGAGCCGCCCGCGCGCGCTCTCGCTGCTCGGTCATCAGCTCCGAGAACCGGGAAGCATCCACCTCGAGTCCCGACTCGCCCGCGATCTCGGTGGTGAGGTCGATCGGAAATCCAAAGGTGTCGTGCAACTTGAACGCGACGTTGCCCGCGAGCGTGGTCTGGCCCGACGACTTCGTCTTCTCGACCTCGGCCTCGAGCAGGGACAGGCCCTGCTTGAGGGTCGATGTGAACCTCTCTTCCTCGTGGCTCGCGATCTCCTTGGTGACGTCGTGGTGTTCGACTATCTCGGGATACGCGTCGCCCATCAGCTCGACGCAACGATCGACCAGACCCGGAAGGATGTCGCCCTCGTGGCCGATGAGACGGGCGTGGCGGATGGCCCGGCGCATGACCCGCCGCAGGACGTAACCGCGCTCCTCGTTCGACGGACGGACACCGTCCGCGATCATGAAAGAGATGGACCGGCCGTGGTCCGCCAGCACGCGCAGACCGAAATCGACGCGTTCGTCATGTCCGTAGGCGCGTCCCGTGATCGATGACGCCTTCTCGATCATGCCTTCGAGAATGTCTGTCTCGAGGACGGAGTGCTTGTTCTGCAGGATCATCGCAATGCGTTCAAGCCCGGCGCCCGTGTCGATGTTCTTGGTCGGAAGGTCCGCGACCGGCTCGATATCCGCGTTGCAGTCGTTCTGCATGAACACCAGGTTCCAGAACTCGACGTATCGCTCGTCGTTATCGATCGGACCTCGCTCGGAAGCGGGGCCGTACTCCTCACCTCGGTCGACATGGATCTCGGAGCACGGTCCACAGGGTCCCGCGACGCCCATGTCCCAGAAATTGTCCTTACGTCCGAGTCGCAGGACGCGCTCGGGTCGAACCCCGACCTCGTCCACCCAGATCTGTTCCGCCTCGTCGTCGGTCTCGTAGATGGTGAACCAGAGCTTTTCGGGATCCATCCCCCAGCCCTCGGTTACGAGGTCCCACGACCACGAGCAGATCTCCGACTTGTAGTAGTCGCCGAAGCTGAAGTTGCCCAGCATCTCGAAGAAAGTCAGGTGACGGGTCGTACGCCCGACCTCCTCGAGGTCGTTGTGCTTGCCGCCCGCGCGCATGCATTTCTGCACGCTCACCGCCCGCTTGAACGGCGGGGTCTGCTCGCCGAGGAAGTACGGCTTGAACTGGTTCATTCCCGCGTTCGTGAACAGCAGTGACGGGTCGTTCGGGATCAGCGACGCGGAGGGAACGCGCGCGTGCTCGCGCTCTTCAAAGAACGCGAGAAAACGATCGCGAATGGTGCTCGAGTCCATGTCTTTCTTCCCTCACGCTGGTGCCCGCGATCGTCGAGACGATCGCTCGGTCCCCGCTTGCCTGGCTGGTCGGTCAGGAGGTCGCGCGACCAGGGGCCGCGGCCTTGCGGGCGCGCTTCTTCTCGAGACGGCTATTCGCCGTGTCCAGCCCCCGTCCTATGACCGCGTTCGGGTTCCACCTCTTGCGCCGCTCTTCGATCCAGCGATCCAGAGTGAGCGCCAGCGCGGCGCCCAAAGCGATCTTGATGACTGACTTGATCATCACCAGACCCTACCCTGCTGGGCCGTCTGAATCCCCGTCGGCCTTCTTTGCGTCGAGCTGCCGTTTCAGCTCTAGCTCCCGGCCCCGGATCGGCTCGTAGTAGCGCCGGTCTGCGAGGCCGTCGGGCAGGTACTGCTGCGCGACCCAACCGCCGTGATCGTGCGGGTAGCGATACCCCTTGCCCGCCCCGGTCGCCCTCGACGCCGGCGAGTTCGCGTCCCTGAGGTGGTCCGGCACGGGCTGGGGCCCGGCCGAGCGGACGTCCTCGAGCGCAGCCCCGATGGCCTTGTATGCGGCGTTGGACTTCGGGGCGATGGCGAGATAGGTCGCTGCCTGGCTGAGGTTGATCCGCGCCTCGGGAAGGCCCACGAACTCGAGCGCGTGATGGGCCGCCACCGCGACCTGCAGCGCGGTCGGGTCCGCGTTGCCGACGTCCTCGCTCGCGAAGACGACCATGCGGCGAACGATGTAGCGGGGGTCCTCGCCCGAGTCCAGCATGCGGGCCATCCAGTAGACGGCCGCGTCCGGATCACTTCCTCTGAGCGATTTGATAAAAGCGGAAATCACATCGAAATGCCAGTCGCCGGCCTTGTCGTAGGGAATCGCGCGCTGCTGCAGAGCCTCCTCCGCGACGGACAACTCGATCGTTCCCGTGGTCGTAGTTGCGATCATCGCGGCGGCCTCGAGAATGTTGAGGGCTGCGCGCGCGTCTCCCCCGGTTCGCTCGGCGACGTGATCGAGCGCCTCGTCGTCGATGGTTACGTCGAGGTTGCCGAGTCCTCGCTCGGAGTCCCCCAACGTCCGGCGGATGATGTCTTTGATGTCATCGGTGGTCAGAGCCTCGAGCCTGAACAGCAGGCTGCGGCTCATCAACGGTGTGTTGATCTCGAACCCGGGATTCTCGGTGGTCGCGCCGACTAGCACGATCCAGCCGTTCTCGACCGCCGGCAGCAGCGCGTCCTGCTGAGACTTGTTGAACCGGTGGATCTCGTCGAGGAACAGCACGGTACGAGTGTTGTTCTGTGCGAGCCTGTCGCGCGCGGCCTTGATCTGTTTGCGTACCTCCGCAACTCCCGCGCTAACTGCGCTCATCGACTCGAAATGCGCACCGGTGGACTCCGCGATGATGATCGCCAGCGTCGTCTTGCCTGTCCCGGCCGGCCCCCACAGCACGATCGAGCTGAGTTGTCCTGACTCGATTAGCGCGCGCAGGGCCCGGCCCTCGCCGAGCAGATGCTCCTGCCCCACGATGTCGTCAACCGACTTGGGACGCATGCGCGCTGCGAGCGGTGCGAACGAGTCGAACCTGGACTCGAGGTTGCTCTCGAACAGATCCACGGCTAGCCGCTTTCCGGCTTGGGCGCCACCGACTTCAGGTGGAGGGCCCTCAGTTGCTCTTCAGATACGTGCGCCGGCGCTCCCGTAAGTGGGTCGAACGCGGTCTGTGTCTTGGGGAAAGCGATGACCTCGCGGATATTCGACTCCCCTGCCGCAAGGGCCACGATCCGGTCGATCCCGGGCGCAATGCCTCCGTGGGGCGGGGGGCCGAACTTGAACGCGTCGAGCAGGAACCCAAACTTCTCTCTCTGTTCCTCCTCGCCGATCCCGAGCGCCTCGAACACCCTGCTCTGCATGGAGGCGTCGTGGATACGGATGGAACCCGATGCAAGCTCCCAGCCGTTCAGAGTTATGTCGTAGCTCTTGCTGATCACTCTTGCCGGGTCGGTCTCGAGGAACTCGACGGTGTCCTCGACGACGCCGGTGAAGGGGTGGTGGATCGGCTCCCACCGGTCCTCTTCCTCGTTGCGCTCGAACCATGGGAAGTCCACGATCCAGGCGAACTTCCAGTAGTCGGCATCGGCCGGGCTGTACTCCGGCACAAGCCCGAACCGCTCGGCGAGCCTCACGCGGAGGTTGCCGAGAACCTTGTGGACGATCGAGTGACGCGCGTCGGCCACTATCAGCACGAGATCGCCCTCGCGCGCACCTGTGGTCTTCAGGATTCCGGCGCGCTCGTCGTCGGTAAAGAACTTGTCGAGCGGCGACTTGAACCCCTCGGGCGTCACCCCGATCCACACGAGCCCCCCGGCCCCCAGGGATTTCGCCTGGTCGACAAGGGCATCGAGCTCCTTGCGCGTGAGTCCACCCTGCCCCTCGACCACCACCGCCTTCACCAGTCCCCCGTCACCCAGGACCGAGGAGAACACCTTGACTCCGGTGGAGGCGAAGACGCCCGCGAGATCGACGAGCTCCATCCCATACCGAAGGTCGGGCTTGTCCGTTCCAAAGCGATCCATCGATTCGCCGAACGGCAGTCGCACGAAGTCGGCGACCTCGACGCCCAGCACCTCGCGCCACACCGACTTGAGCATACGCTCGGTGGAGTCGAGGACGTCGTCGATCTCGACGAAGCTCATCTCGACATCGAGCTGCGTGAAGTCGGGCTGGCGGTCGGCTCGCAGGTCCTCGTCGCGAAAGCAGCGGACGATCTGGTAGTAGCGATCGAGCCCAGAGACCATCAGGAGTTGTTTGAACAACTGGGGGCTCTGCGGCAACGCGTAGAAGGTACCGGGATGGAGACGCGCGGGAACGAGGTAGTCACGCGCCCCCTCGGGTGTGGCGCGCGTGAGCATCGGTGTCTCGACCTCGGTGAAACCCTCGGCATCGTAGAAGCGACGGATCGCGCTGACGATGCGATGTCTCATCTGTAGGTTTCGCTGCATGCGATCGCGCCGGAGATCGAGGTAGCGGTAACGCAAGCGAAGCATCTCGTCCACATCCGCGTGCTCGTCGATCTGAAAGGGCGGAGTCTCGCTGCGCGAGAGGATGTCGATGCCGCCTGCCGCGACCTCGATGTCGCCGGTCGGGAGCTTGTCGTTGACGGTGCCCTCGGGGCGGGCGCGAACCTCGCCTGTGACCTGGATGCAGAACTCGCTTCGCAGCGACTCCGCTACCTCATAGGAGGCGCGCGACAACTCCGGATTGAACACGATCTGAACGAGCCCGGCCACGTCGCGGAGGTCGATGAAAATCACTCCGCCGTGGTCGCGTCGCGTGTGCACCCATCCGGACAACGTGACGGTGGAGCCGACGTGCTCGGCTCGCAGGTCGCCGCATCGGTGAGAGCGGAGCATCGCCTAAGTCTCCTTCGTCTTGATCTCTTCCACCAACCGGCCGCGCGGGATGCGCTCCTGCTCGCCGGTCTCGAGGTCCTTGAGCGTTATCTCGCCGGCCTCGAGCTCGTCGTCTCCGAGAATCGCAGCCCACCGCGCACCCGATCGATCCGCCCCCTTCATCTGACCCTTCATCCCCCGGCCCATGAGGTCCCAGTCCGCCCCGATTCCCGCCCGCCGCAGCTCCGTGACCAGGGGTAGGGCTTCCTGGCCCGCACGATCGCCCAGAGCGACGACGAAAACCGACACGGGGCGAGGTTCCCACTCCCTCAATGTGCGGGAAGCGAGCAGAAGGCGGTCCACACCCAAAGCGAAACCGATGCCCGGCAGGTGTCCTCCGCCGAGAGACTCGGCGAGTCCGTCGTAGCGCCCACCGCCGAGAACTGTTGACTGGGCTCCGAGATCGTCTGAGACGAACTCGAACGCGGTGCGCATGTAATAGTCGAGCCCTCGCACGAGCGTGGGATCGATCGTGTAAGCCACATCGAGCGCATCGAGCATCCGTCGCAGGCCGTCGAAGTGGCGCTCGCAGTCCTCGCAGAGGTGCTCGGTGATCGCGGGGGCCCCCTTCATCACCGCGATGGTGGCCTCCTCCTTCGAGTCGAACGCGCGCAGGGGATTCGCATCGACGCGGCTCCGATCCTCGGGGGCGAGCTCGCTCTCGTGTGCACGCAGGTAGACAACCAACGCCTCGAGGTATCTCAGCCGGCACGATTCGTCCAGGTGGCCTATCGAGTTGAGCAGCAGCCGCCACTCGACCCCCACCTCCGTCAAGAACCGGGCGGCGAGCTCGATGATCTCGGCGTCGATCGCAGGACCCTCCGAGCCGATCGCCTCGATGTCGATCTGAGTGAACTGCCTGTAGCGCCCCTTCTGAGGACGCTCCTGGCGGAACATCGGACCCCAGCAGAGGAGCTTCACCGGCAGCGATCCTTTGTCGAGCCGGTTCTCGAGGACCGCCCGGACGATCCCGGCCGTTGCCTCGGGTCTCAGGGTCAGCGAACGCCCGCCGCGGTCCTCGAACGTGTACATCTGCTTGCTTACGACCTCGGTGGCCTCACCGACCCCGCGCTCGAAAACCTCCGTGTGCTCGAGGATCGGGGTGTCCATCGGCTCGTAGCCCGCGGGTCCGAACACGCGGTTCAGAGCAAGATCGAAGACCCGCTGCCAGCGCCAGGACTCGGGCGGAAGCAGGTCGCGCGTGCCCCTGGGCGCGCTGAAAGAGGTCGGTTGGTCGGACATCGAGTCATTCTAATGGGCTAAGGGCCGCGATTCCCGACCGAGCGCCAGCGCAAGCGCCCGGCGAGCTCCTTCGACTCGGCCTCCAGCGTCAGGATGTACCCTCGCTCGGCCCAGTAGAGAACGCCGTCCACCTCGACGGCGGTCCGGTCGGGCGACAGTCGTACGATGCCTCCCGCGGGCGGCAACGGAACCCCGAATATCTGACCGACGGACACGGTCCGGCCCCCCGTCTCGTAGAAGGTCCGGGCGGAGACGTCCTGCTCGCCCGTGAAAGTGACGCTCAGTCTCTTCGGTTCCGCTCCCGTCAGGACGATCGCCTGCTCGAGCCCGACGCTGCGGAGCTGGTTGAGTAGCTGACGGGTCCCGCGCAGCGGCCGTGCGTCGGCGATGAACCGGCCGGGCTCGAGCCTGGGGAGTTCGTCTGACGACCTCTCGACGGACTTCCTCTCGGCGCGCGTCGAGGTTTCCCTCGTATAGGCGAAGGTGCCCCAGAGGCCGATCCCGGCGGCCGCGATCAGCAGCCCGCCGACGATGAATTTCGAGGTCCCCGCCATCCCTTTATCTTGAACCGGCCGCCGCATTAACGGGGCCGGGACCCGCGCGAGGCGCCGAGCGTCCGTGTGTTTGGATAGGCCCAGGGTCCGTCGTCATCGTCTAGGAGGTCGCTTTGCCGCAGGCTCGCACCGAGAATCGCTCCGAGCTGGCCCGCATCGCCAAGAGGCTGAGGCACTACATCGTGCGGTCTACGACGGCCGCCGGGTCCGGGCACCCGTCGACCTCTCTGTCGATGGTCGAGGTCGTGACGGTCCTCTACTTCGGCGGTGTGCTTCGCTACGAGCCGCTGCAGCCGCACCATCCCGAAAGAGATCGCTTCATCCTGTCGAAGGGTCACGGAGCGCCCGGTCTCTACGCGGTGCTCGCCGAGGCCGGATATTTTCCCGTCGAGGACCTAATGACTCTCAGGAAGATGGGCTCGCCTCTCGAGGGCCACCCGAACATGCGTCGGCTCGCCGGAGTCGAAGCATCCACCGGGTCACTCGGTCAGGGACTGTCGATGGGCATCGGCCACGCCCTCGCCGCCAGGCTGGACGGCAGCGACTACAGGACCTACGTGATGACCGGCGACGGCGAGATCGAGCAGGGCCAGGTGTGGGAAGCGGCGATGCACGCCGGGAACCATGGTCTCGACAACCTCACCCTGATCGTCGACCGCAACCGTCACCAGCAGACAGATGCAGTAGACAAGGTGCAGCCCCTCGATCCGCTCACGGCAAAATTCGAAGCATTCAACTGGGCCTCGCGCGAGATCGATGGCCACAGCCTCGAGGAGGTAGCCGCCGCATTCGACTGGGCGCGGGGCATCGAGGGCAGGCCCCAGGCGATCATCGCTCGAACGGTGAAGGGAAAGGGCGTATCGCTTCTCGAGGCGGCGCAGGAGAAGTGGCACGGCAAACCCATCCCCGTTGAGGAAGAAGCGAAAGCCCTGCAGGAGATAGGAGCGGATCTATGAGTTTCGGGCTGTCGCGTTTGCCGTTCGAGATGGGTCCCGCCACACGTGAGGCGTTCGGCGAGGCGCTTGCCGAGGCGGGGGCGAACGAGAGCATTGTCGTCGTCGACGGTGACGTCAACAACTCCACCTACACGAACAAATTCAAAGACAAGTACCCCGATCGTTTCTTCAACGTGGGGATAGCCGAGTCGAACATGATCGGGATCGCTGCCGGACTTGCAGCGGCCGGGAAGATCCCCGTTGCCGCTTCCTTCTCGACGTTTCTGCTGAGCAACGCGTTCGACCAGATTCGGATGAGCGTTGCGTTTCCCAACCTGAACGTCAAGCTCGTCGGGACGCACGCCGGCATCTCCATCGGCGAGGACGGCCCCAGCCAGATGGCCATCGAGGATGTCGCTCTGGCGTGTGCATTTCCCGGGATGACCGTGGTCGTGCCCGCAGACGGGCCGAGCACCTCGATCGCCACACACGCCTTGCTCGAGCGCGAGGGCCCGACCTTCATGCGGTGCGGACGGCCGGGGGTTCCGCTCCTCTACAACTCGACAAGCGAATTTCAGATCGGCAAGGCGAACACTCTCAGAGAGGGCGATGACATCACCCTCATCGCCAACGGAATCATGGTGGCCATGGCGCTCGATGCGGCCGAGGGACTGGCCGTTGACGGGGTCCAGGCGCGGGTGCTCGACATGCACACGGTCAAGCCAATCGACACGGATTGCATCGTGAAAGCGGCGAACGAAACGCGCGCGATCGTCGTGGCCGAAGAGCACCTCGCGTACGGAGGCCTCGGGTCGACCGTTGCCATGGTCGTCGGCGAGCACAAGCCGACGCGCATGGCCTTCGTCGACATCGGCGACACCTACGCGACCTCGGGCAAGCCCGACGAGCTCCTAGAGCACTACGGCCTCACGCCCGGCGCGATCCTGGACGCCGCCCGCCGGGTTCTCAAGGACTAGCATCCGGCCGCTTTAGCGGCTCTTTCGCGCGGGCTTCTTGCCGGAGCGCTTCCTCTTCGACTTGCTGCTCTTGCGTTTCGCTGAGGATTTCGACGTCGACGTCTGCGCGGCCGCCGCG
>Ga0299914_10004096_pt1 | contig 10436 bp, 13 predicted proteins | sample RVTome_10_FD_201361 | JGI IMG/M metagenome (GOLD analysis project Ga0299914, IMG submission 201361) | Soil microbial communities from uranium-contaminated site in the Upper Colorado River Basin, Wyoming, United States - RVT153D57 (version 2) ... | reverse complement strand
GGGCATCGCGCCGCGGCTCCGTCTCGAGCTCGCGGAGGCGCTGATCGCGCGGAGCGAGCCCGGTGATCACGCCCGCGCCGAATCACTGCTCGACGACGTGCGCGCCGCCGCCGAGCGCATGGACGCCCCAGCGCTTGCGGCTCGAGCCGACGGTCTCGGACGCCAGGCGGCCGAGTCGGGCACACCGTTCGGCTGATTCACCGTTCGAGCTCGACCTCCGCTCAGTTCGACGAGAGGTAGCCGTCGCACGGCGCGGTCTTGGCGATGCTGATCAAGTTGAGCGCGGAGCTGAGCAACGTGCTCACGTCGCCCGAGTCGAACATCGCCGGCCCCGCGAAGACGATCGCCTCGAGCGCTGCTTGGATCTCGAGGAGCTGGTCCTCGCGGGTCGGGAAGAGCGCGAGATCGTCGAGCACTCGGGTCGCGGCGCTGTAGAGCACTACGGCGTCCGCCTAGGTGGCGACCGGGGTGCCCGACACGAACGACGGCGGGGCATCCGTCGCGAGCAACGCTTCGGTGTTCGACGGCGGATTGCGAGGGGGCGACGCCCGAATCAGCGGCTTCACTGTTGGATGAAGCCCGTGCGATCGTGCATGCAATGCGCGTGTCGCGGAGGATCGCGAGCCTGCGGTGGTACTCGACCGGTGTGTGGATCACATGAGCCTCTCGACCAGTGGTTCCTGGTAGACGAGGGCGGTGCCGTCGAGGACGATGACGCCGTCCTGGTTGGTGATGGTCGTGCGGAGCGTGCAGATGGGCTTGTCGTCGCGCAGCTCCAGGACCTCGCCCTCGGCGGTGATCTCGTCGCCGGGTCGCACGGGCGCTCGGAAGTTCCAGTCGACATGCAGGAACACGCTGCCGGGGCCCGGGAGGTCTTCGGCCACGAGCGCGTTGAGGAGCCCGGAGGTGACGCCGCCTTGCACGATGATCCCGCCGAAGCGACTCCCAGCCGCCAGTTGGGCGTCGTAGTGCAGCGGGTTGCGGTCGCCCGTCAGCTGCGTGAAGAGCTCGATGTCGCGCTCGGTCACGCGTCGTGTGCGGCTGGCAGTCTGTCCGACATGCATGACCGCGAACCTTTCCACATCTACCGACCTGCTTGGCCTGCCCGACCTGCTCATCCACGACGACGGACCCGCCGATGACCGAGCGTTCGGGGCCGTTCTGGGACGCGGTCGAAGGGCGAGCGCCGATGCCGCCGGCCGCGTCCACGCTGGGCTTCGAGCTGGTGCACGCCGACCCCGACGCCGGGACGATCGAGGTCGCCTTCAACCCGGGTCCGGCGCTGACGAATCCGATGGGCAGCGTCCAGGGCGGGTTCGTCGCCGCGATGCTCGACGACACGCTCGGCCCTGCCCTCGTGGCGACGCTCGAGGACGGACAGTTCGCGGTGACGCTGGAGCTCAAGGTGAGCTTCCTGCGGCCGGTGGGCGTCGGCCGCGTCGTCGGTCACGGCCGGATCGTGCACCGGGGCAGTTCCGTTGCGTTCCTGGACGGGTCGCTCAGTGACGCCGAGGGAACGACGGTCGCGACGGCGACCGCGACGGCGCGGATCATCTCCACGCAGTCGTAGCTCGTCGATCGCAACTGTCGGGTGTGACGCGTCAGGGCGAGAGGTAACCGTCGCACGGCGCCGTCTTGGCGATGCTGATCAGGTTCAGAGCGGAGCTGAGCAAGGTGCTCACGTCGCCCGAGTCGAACATCGCCGGCCCCGCGAAGACGATCGACTCGAGCGCTGCTTGGATCTCGAGGAGCTGGTCCTCGCGGGTCGGGAAGAGCGCGAGATCGTCGAGCACGCGGGTCGCGGCGCTGTAGAGCACCACGGCGTCCGCGTAGGTGGCGACCGGAGTGCCCGACACGAACGACGGCGGGTCGTCGGTTGCGAGCAGCGCTTCGGTGAGACGGTGCGCGACACCGATCTCCGCGTAGAGCTTGCCGTAGTCGACGATCTCCGGCTCGTCGTCGACGGTGTGGTAGCAGGGTCCGTCGGCGTCGGAGAAGAACACCGACGGGACACCGGCACCGAGGAAGTTGACGTAGTCGCTACGACCCTGCCCGAAGACCGAGCTCACCGATTGCATCTCGAGGCTCCCGCCGGCGATCGCGCCGAGGAGCATCGACTGCAACTCGGCGCCGCCGCTCTCGGCGGCGATCGCGAAGCTGACGTTGCGCAGACTCGGCGCGAGGTTGGCACCGAGGATGTCGAAGTTCACGTACGCGACCGTGTTCTCGATCGGCACGAGGGGATTGTCGACGTAGTGCCGGGAACCGACCAGCCCGTCCTCCTCGCGGTCCCAGAGGGCGAGCACGAGCGAGCGACGCGGTGGCTCGGGCGCCTCGGCGACTCGTCGAGCGATGTCGAGGACCGCGGCGACGCCGGCCGCGTTGTCGGTCGCGCCGTTGCAGATGGGGTCGCTCGGGCCCATCCCCCCACAGTTCGTGACGTGGTCGTAGTGCGCGCCGACGATCACGTACTCATCGGCAAGGTCGCTGCCCGGGATCAACGCGAGGATGTTCGTCCCGCCCGCGATGGGCTGCTTGAACGCGTCGTCATCGGAGGCGGAGGCATCGAGGCCGATCGCGTACGAACCGAGCCGGTCGATCAGGTAGTTCTGCGCCTGGATCGATCCGATCGTGCCGTTGTCGCGACCGCCGCGGTCGTCGCTCGCGAGCCAGTCGACGTCGACGGGGACGCACGCCGTACCGAGGAGGGCGAGCGCGGCAACGGCGAGAAGTGCCTGCGGTGATCTCCGGCGCCGTCGCACGACTCGTTCGTCGATCCCCACTGCACCCACGGAGACCTATGGTACGGCGCGGCGCCGGCGCATGGGAGCGGTGACGTGGGGTTCGAGGTCGCAGGGAAGACCGTGCTCGTCACGGGCGCGTCGTCGGGAATCGGCGCCAAGCTGGCCGAGGGGTTCGCGGCCGCAGGTGCGACCGTGGGGATCTGCGCCAGACGGACCGAGCGGTTGGCCGACGTGCTGGCGCGCTGTCGTGACCACGCTCCCGAGTCGTGCTCGTGGACGGTCGACCTGAGCGATCCCGGCGCCGTCGAGCGGCTGGCGGCCGACGCGCTGGAGGAGCTCGGTGGGCTCGACGTGCTCGTGAACAACGCGGGCATGCCCATGCGCCGCCACGTCACCAGGCTCGACTCGGCCACCGTGGAGCAGGTGATGGCGCTGAACCTCCTGTCGCCGGTGCGGCTCACCCTCGCGCTGTTGCCCCACCTGCTCAGCCGACCCGACGCCCGGATCGTGAACGTGTCGTCGGTGGCGGCCCCGCTCAGCTCGCCGGGTGAAGCGGCGTACGACGCGTCGAAGGCTGCCCTCAGCGCCTTCTCCGAGGCCATGGCGGCCGACCTGTGGGAGACCGCTGTGAAGGTGCTCGTCGTCTACCCCGGGCTGGTGGCCACCGAGCTCGTCGACGCACCCGGCAACGACCCGATCGTCGGCGGCGTCGACGCGATCGATACCGACGAGGTCGTCACCGCGGTGCTCGAGGCGCTGGGCACCGACACGGTGCAGTGCTACGTGCCGAGCTGGTTCGCCGACATCGCGGCGGGCAAGGCCGCCAACGTCGACGGCTTCCTCGCCGGTGCCGCCGAGTTCGTGCGTGAGCACCAACCCAGCGCCGATTGAGCGCGAGCCGAGGATCCTTCACCCGCCGTAGGATCCGGTCGTGCACGATTCCGTGACCGTCTACATGGCCGCGCCGGCCGAGCAGATCTGGGAGCTCGTGAGCGACGTGACACAGATCGGCCGGTACAGCCCCGAGACCTTCGAGGCGGAGTGGCTCGACGGCGCCACCGGCCCGGCGGTGGGCGCGCGGTTCCGCGGTCACGTCAAGCGCAACCAGAAAGGCCCGACGTACTGGACGACCTGCACGGTGCTCGTGAGTGAACCCGGCCGCGAGTTCGCGTTCGGCGTCGGGCCGCACGACAAGCCGTTGAACGTGTGGCGCTATCGACTCGAGCCGAGGGGAGAGGGAACCGACGTCACCGAGTCGTTCGCGCTCGCCCCGACGCCGTGGCTGCGCTTGTACTGGGCTCTCCTCGGGTGGGCCCGCGGCCGCACCAACCGAAACGGCATGCGCCAGACCCTCGAGCGCATCAAGACCGAGGCCGAGTCGGCGCCGTAGTCGCGTGCCATGACGAGTCGCGTGCTCACCGTCGTCGGGTTGGCGCTCCTGCTGCCCGCCGCGTGCTCGTCGGGAGACGGCGGCGACGAGGACCCCGCCGGTGGCTCCGACGACCGCACGCCGTCGTCCACGAGCCCCCCGCCGTCGACGCCCACCTCCGTTTCCGCACCGCAGATCCAGGAGTACGACGTTCCCGCGGGTTCGCGCCCCCACGACGTGTGGGCTGCCGACGACGGCACCGTCTGGTACACGGCCCAAGGCTCCGGGGAGCTCGGGCGGCTCGATCCATCCACCGGCGAGGTCATCGAGATCCCGCTCGGCGACGGGAGCCGCCCGCACGGCGTCGTCGTCGGTCCTGACGGCGCCCCGTGGATCACCGACGGCGGCCTCAACGCGATCGTGCGCGTCGACCCGGCCACGTCGGAGGTGGAGGTGTTCCCCCTGCCCGACTCGCACCCCGACGCCAACCTCAACACCGCCACCTTCGACGGTGACGAAGTGCTCTGGTTTACGGGCCAGAACGGCATGTACGGCCGCGTCGATCCCGAGCTCGGGCAGGTCGAGGCGTTCGACGCGCCCCGCGGCGCGGGCCCCTACGGCATCACGACCACGCCGGACGGCTCCGTCTACTACGCGTCGCTCGCCGGCAACCACATCGCGCGGGTCGACACCACCACCGGTGAGGCGACTCCAATCGATCCGCCGACGCCCGATCAAGGCACGAGGCGCGTCTGGACCGATTCCGGAGGTCGGGTGTGGAGCAGCCAATGGAACGCCGGGCAGGTCGCGGTGTACGACGCGTCGACCGGTGAGTGGGAGGAGTGGCGACTTCCGGGAGGCCAGCCGCAGGCCTACGCGGTCTATGTCGACGAGGACGACCGCGCCTGGCTGAGCGACTTCGGCGCGAACGCGCTCGTGCGCTTCGATCCCGACACCGAGGAGTTCGCGACCTTCCCGCTCCCGAGCGATCCCGGCGAGGTGCGCCAGCTCCACGGCCGCGCGGGCGAGGTGTGGGCACCGGAATCCGCGGCGGACAAGCTCGTCGTGGTGCGGACCCCAACTCGAAGCTGAACCGCGTCGGCGACGCGGACGAAGGTCAACGGCGACGGAGCCGGTCGATCCCTTCCTTTACCTTCTCGCCGGCCTCGTCGACCTTCTCCTTCACGTCGGCTTTGAGCCGGTCGACCTTGCCCTTGCGCTTGAGCTCGTCGTCGTCGGTGAGGTCACCGGCAGCCTCTTCGACGCGCCCCTTCACCTCATCGAACTCTTTCGGATCACCCATGTTCGTTCCTTCCAAATCGGCGGTTCGTCGTGCGCTGCGCTCCCAGTCGAGCGTGCCACGTCTACGTGAAGATGCTCACGCCACCCGGCCCGACGAGCAGTCCGAGGATCACGACGACAATGCCCGCGACCACCTGGCCGCGCACTGCCATCACGATGCCGCTGATCACGAGGATCACTGCGAGCAACCACAACAGAAACATGTCGGAAACCCCTCCCTCCGTCGAGCCCACGTCGTTCGCGGGCCTCGACTTCGCCGAGAAGCATTCCCGCACGGGGTCGATGTCCAAACCCGACGCGCGTCGCGCCGCGCGCGATCGCGCTCGTCACGATCGACCCAGGCACCGCAAATCAGGACACGGCGCGCGTCTGTGTCACCGATGGGCCGAGAGCAGCCAGGCCGTGCCGTTGAGCACGACTCCGTCGGATCCCGCGAATGGCGCGAGCGCCTCACGCGCCGCGTCGAGCGCGGCGTCCACCTGCTCCTTCGGCTTGCCGTCGAAGAGCTCGCGAGCGACATCGAGCGACGTGGTGAAGAACCGCTCGACATCGTCGAGGTCGTCGCCGATGCGCATCGGTCTCGTGACGCCGTCAAGGGTCACATCACAGAAGCCGGCGGCTTCGACGATGCGCGCCAGCCGATCGCCGTCGGCGAACGCGAATGGGCCCGGCGCGCCGGGGGGACCGAATTCGGGGAGCCCGACGTGTGCGGCCACGGCGGCGCCGGGGACCACGATCCACTCGCATTGGAGCGCGTCCTGCCAACACGTGATGACGATCCGCCCCCCCGACCGGACGGCGCCCGCGAGGTTGGCAAACGCGGCCTCGGGGTCCTCGAAGAACATCGTCCCGAACCGGCTGATCACCGCGTCGAACTCACCGTCTCGGAACGGATGCGCCTGCGCATCGGCCTCGAGGAACTCCACGTTGTCGATCGCGGCGGCGACGGCCCGTTGACGCGCGAGGTCGAGCATGGGTGCGGAGAGGTCTATGCCCACAACGGATCCGTCCGGCGCGACCCGCATGGCTGCTTCGCGGGTCATGGCACCGTTCCCACACCCGACGTCGAGCACACGCTCGCCGGGCTGCAGCCGCGCGGTGTCGAGGATCAGCTCGCCGAACGGCCCATTCATCGCGTCGTAGCGATCGGCTTCGCGTACCCACTGCTTGCCTTCCTGAGCCCAGTACTCGCGCTGCTCGAGGTTCGTCATTCCCGGATCGGTCACGACGTCATTGTCCTCCGCGGGCTCGCTTTCGGGAAAGGGACGGTGACCTTCTCGGCCCGTGGTCTCACAGGGAGCCTCTCGGCTCCGCGTGTTGCCGCACGCCGGGGACCACAATCGAGGCGTGGGCGAGTCCTCCGGCATCTCGGGCCGTGTCCCACCGACGGTCGTGGTCACCGACGCGGGCCTGCCACCCCAGCCGGGCGCGCCGCAGCCGTTCCGCCGCCTCGAGAGCGACGACCCGGCGCGGATTGTCCTCCGCCAGATCGACCCGACGAACTTCGAGCTGGTCGAGGGGTTCCGCTACGTCGGTCCCGCGGGTTCGTGGACCGTCTCCCCCGCCGACCTCTCTCGGACCGACCTCGCGTCGATTCCGTGGTTCCTCGGCTGGTTCGTCAGCCGTTACGGCACCCACACGCTGGCCGCGCTGCTCCACGACCACTTGGTGAGCAACGGCGAGCGACTCCATCCTCCCGTTGCCCGTCACACGGCCGACGACGTGTTCCGCGACGCGCTCGACGATCTCGGGGTGCCCTTCCTGCGGGCGCGGATCATGTGGGCCGCGGTCGTGTTCGCGACCCGATGGCGGAGGGTGCTGATCGCCCGGCTGGCGCTGGTCGTATGGCTCGCCGCCGCGCTCGCCGGCATCACGGCGCTGGTGTGGAGCGCGGCGACGATGCGCCCGGGCCTGTTCGTGGTCGCGCTCCTCGGCCCGATCCCGTTCGCGCTGTTCTGGGGTGTGCGTGAATACCGCGCCGGCGTCGTCGGTGGCTACACCGTGTGGCTCGTCGCCGCGCCGGCCCTGCTGAACCTTGCCGCGTACGGCATCTACGCGGTTGCCGAGCGGGGTTTGCGGCGGCTGGTCGCGGTGCGTCCGGATCGGCGAGCCGCCGACCTCCCGGAACCGCCGCCGTACACCGCGCGCTGATCGCCGCGTGGATTCAGGTGCGGTGGTCCGTCTCGTCGTCCAGTGCCCGCAGGATCAGCCACCACGACGCCAGGCCGTGCTCACACCACGCGACCGGCGTGACCAGGCACTCGTCGGGGCACCGGCACACGCCGTCGGCGACCCACTCGGCGAGCGTGTCCTCGTCGGGCGGCGCCCAGCCGCTGTTGACCTCGAACCACGCGTGCGCGTTGCGAATCGCGTCGTCGGCGGTGAGCCCCATCGCCAGATGATCCCGTCTCAGGGCCACGCCCGCCACACCGTCACGTCGATCGCGACGACCGGACCCGGTGGCGGATCCCGGCGGTACTGCGCGTACTTGTCGGCCAGGAGCTCGAGCGCGTGATCGCGCTCGACACCGCCGACGAGCACCCGCGCGGCGCCGTCGACACGGATCCACCACAGATCCGACCAGTCGTCCGAGTAGTGGTCGACCAGGAGCGCCGCTGAGGGATTCGCCAGGAGGTTCTCGAGCCGACGGAGCTCGAGCGTCGACTTGGGCTTGGTGTCGACCGCGGAGTAGACGACATCACCGGTCAGGACGAAGCAGCACGGAACCACATGAGGCCGTCCCGACGGGCGCACCGTGGCCAGCCGGCCGACCCGGGCCTCGTCCATCCGGCGGCGCATCGTCTCGCGGTCCACGCGGTGGGACGCTAGAAGGCGAATGGCTACAGGATGTACACGCGGTCCGCGAACACGTTCCAGTAGGAGAAGAAAAGCTTGCGCTCGCCCCCGTGCCAGGAGTGGTACGCGAGCAGTGGGCGACCGAACGCGTCGTGGGTCACGCTGGGCCCACCCGGGCCCACGATGTTCCAGGTCGTGAACAGCGACGGTGTCGACCACACACGAGCGCACGGACCGATCGGCCGGGAGCAACGCGCCACCCCGGTTCCGTACCAGGTCGTCCACCACGCGTTGGCGGAGTAGAACAGCCAGTACCCGCCGGCATGGGCGACGAGCGCGGGATTCTCGATCACGCTGCCCTCCCACGGCAGCGCCGTCCGCAGCAACTCACCGCGAGTGCCATTGATCAGGGCACGTCCATCGCTCGTGAGCTGCTGCGACCAAAGCTTCGTCGGCACTCGGTTGGCGACGCCCTCGGTCTTCCACTGGAGGTAGAGCCGCCCGTCGTAGTTGACGAACACGCTGGGGTCGATCGCGCCGCCGTCCTGGGGCTGGCACACGATCCGGCCCCGGTCGACGAACGGGCCCTGGGGTTTCTTCGCCGTCGCGTACGCGACGCAACGCACGCCGCTGTTGCGGCTCTTCGCGCTGTAGTAGAGGAACCAGATGTTCTTGTGCTTGCGGACCGTCGGCGCCCACGTCTCGCCCGGGATCGCCCACGATGCGAGGTTGCGCATCGCGTCCTTCGGAAACGTCCAGTGCACGAGGTCCGTCGAAGTCATGTAGGGGACGTTGACCACCGACCCGGTCGACCAGTTCGTGGCGTAGGCGTGCCAGGTGTTGCCCACCTTCAGGACGAACGGGTCGGGGAACCCCCAGTCCGTGCGCGGGCCGTACTGGAACCCCGGGAGCCCGGGTGCGGGCGGGGGCGGCGTGCAGGCCGCCAAACCCAGGGCGACCACGGAGACCAAGAGGAGGAACGGCCGCCCGAGGCGGCGCGGGCCACGAGGCGTGCGAGGCGAGACGGGCACTGATGAATCCTCGTCCGACCGCCACTTCACCTTGAGTGAGGCTCCTCCGGTGCCGATACCGCGACCAGACCAGAAAAGTGGTGGGCGGAAAGCACGAATGACGGCATCCACGAGCGTACTTGGCCGCCCACGGCTCCTGACGGCCCTCGCGGTCGGAGTCGCGGCGCTGCTCGCCGGCTGCCTGCCACCCCCGCCGCCACCTCCGCCCCCCGCCCCGTCGGGCCCACCCGCGCCACCCGTCGCCTGCACGACCGCGGCGCCCGCCGCGCCGCTCACCGCCGACGAGGCCGGCGACCGCGCCGCCGACGCGGTCCGCACCGAGCAGGCCCAGGCGCCACCCACGGACACCGACTCGGTGCCGCTCGTCGTCGTCGAGCAGACCGAGTCCGGCCCCGAGGTCACGACCGTCCCCGTCGAGAGCGAGGAGCAGGCCCGGTACGTCGCCGCGACCAGTGCCGCCGACGGCGATGTGGTGGCCGTCGAAATCGACGAGCCGGTCTCGACCCTCGAGTCGTTCCCGCCCGGCGACCCGCGCTTCCCTCAGCAGTGGGGATTGCAGTCGAACAAGACAACGTTCGGCGCGGCGTGGGCCCGCGCGACCGGTCACGGCGTCGTCGTCGCCGTCCTCGACACCGGGGTGCAGGCGAGCCATCCCGACCTCGACGGCCAGGTCCTTCCCGGTCGTCGCTTCACCAACGACGGTTCCGGCGGCGTGGCCATGAACCCCGCGTACGACGACCACGGCCACGGCACCCACGTCGCCGGCATCATCGGGGCCACCACCGGGAACGCGACGGGGATCGCGGCCGGCGCCCCCGACGTGCGGATCTTGCCGGTGAAGGTGCTTCGCCAGAGCGGATCGGGTTCGTACAGCGACGTCGCAGCCGGGATCGCGTGGGCCGCGAACAACGGCGCCGACGTGATCAACCTCAGCCTCGGCGGGTCGTCCACGAGCACCGCGATGCTCACCGCGATCAAGTACGCGCGCTCGAAGGGCGCGGTCGTCGTCGCCGCTGCGGGGAACAGCGGCGCCGGCGGGAGCTGCAGCTATCCGGCCGCGTACTCCCAGACGATCGCAGTTGCCGCGCTCACGTCGAAGCTGAAGCGCGCCACCTTCTCCACGACGGCGACCTACGTCGACATCGCCGCACCGGGCCAGGGCGTTCTCTCGACGGTCCCGGGCGGATACGCGAG
>Ga0299914_10004095_pt1 | contig 10437 bp, 9 predicted proteins | sample RVTome_10_FD_201361 | JGI IMG/M metagenome (GOLD analysis project Ga0299914, IMG submission 201361) | Soil microbial communities from uranium-contaminated site in the Upper Colorado River Basin, Wyoming, United States - RVT153D57 (version 2) ... | reverse complement strand
TGAGCGGCGCATGCGCCGGTGGCGAATCGGCGTCCGGTCCGACGGGGGGCCCAGCCGGTCGTGCCAGGCCGGCGATCATCCGGACGACTTCCTCGTGATTAGTCTGCGACGTCTCGAGAACGCCGACGAGCCTGCCGAGGCGCATGACGGCGATGCGGCTGGTCAGCGAAAAGACGTGATCCAGGTTGTGGCTGACAATGATCTGGGTCAGACCGCGGCCGGCCAGCGTCGAGACGAGCTCCTGGACGCGGCCTGCCTCCTGGAGCCCGAGGGCGGCCATCGGTTCGTCCATGATCAGCACGCGCGAGCCCCAGTGGACCGCGCGTCCGATCGCGATGCCCTGGCGCTGACCGCCCGACAGCCGGCGGACCTGCTGGCGGATGGACGGGATCCGGACCTTGAGTTCGTCGAGGACACGCGTCGTCTCCGCTCGCATGCGGCGCTTGTCGAGGATCTCGATCGGACCCAGCCGTCGAACCAGCTCCCGGCCCATGAACAGGTTCTCGGCGACATCGCGGTGATCGGCCAGGGCAAGGTCCTGGTGGACGGTTTCGATGCCCATCGCGCGGGCAGCAGCCGGGCTCGCAAAGCGGACCGGCCGGCCGTCGCGTTCGAGGTGCCCCTCGTCCGGCTGGACGACACCCGACAGCATCTTGATCAACGTGGTCTTGCCGGCCCCGTTGTCGCCGACGACCGCGGTGACCGACCCGGCGGGAAACTCGAGCGTGACGTCGACGACCGCGTGGACACCGCCGTACGACTTCGACAGGCCTCGAGCCGCCAGGATCGGAGCGCCTGCGGCGTCCGTTTCCGGAACCTCGGCCGTCACCGTCTGGCCCTGGTCGTCTGCCCGTACGTACCCACTCGTCATCGTGCCATGACCCTCGTTGACGCGTTCACCGGCGGCGTCTGCTGAGCATACCGGAGCGCGAGCGCGCTGCGGCGCCTGGGCACGATACGGATGGGCTATCGGCGGAGGTCCGCCCTGGTCGAAGGGGCGGCGGCGAGGTCCCGGTCTCGTTCGATGAAGTGGCTCGCGAGAGTCGCGGTGAGGTAGCCGAACACACCGAGGCCGTACAGCGAGAGGAGCCATCCGAGGAGCCGGCCCTCCCCGGTCTCGGGTTCCCGCGGCGCCCCGGTCGACATCGCATACGCGGTCCACCAAAGCGCCTCGCCGTAGTCCTGGAGGCGGGTCGATGCAGCGCCGGGTCCCGCACTGGCGGACAGGGACGAGGGCGCTTCGAAGAAGGCCATGCCGGCCGCTCCGACGACCATGACCAGGGCTGTCGCGGCGATCACGTAGCCGAGGCCCCGGCGCGCGGCGGTCGCCCGGAGCGACGCCAGCCCCCGATTGATGGTGGTCAGCAGCCGAAGGAGACCGACGCCGCGAACGAGCCGGGCGGCGCGCAGAGCTCGCAGCGCAAACGCCACGCGCAGGATGCGGAATGCCGGCAAGACGAGCGAGACCACGGTCAGCCAGTGGGACCGCACGTAGCGGCGCTTGTTCGGTGCGATGGTGAACTCGACGAGGAAGTCGACAAGAAAGATCCCCCAGATGACCCAGACCGCGGCATCGAGCGACGGAGGCAGTCCATCGCCTGCGAACTCGACGACGAGCAGGACGATCCACGCGGCCGACAGGACGACCATGAAGCTCTCCGCGGCGCCGTGGACCTGCTCGAGGAGCGACTCCCGCTCCTGTTCGATGGGCTGCCGTTCCTGCCCGACATCGCCGGTCACGGTACGTTCGGTTCCGCGCCAGCGGGGTCGCCAACCAGGAATCTCATCGGTGTTCCTCCCCGGATGGTGCGTCGACGGCATGCCCGCGCGCGCTGGCCGAGCGGGCAGCGGCCGCATCCGACGACCCGCGAAAGCCCCGCTCCGCCCCTGAGTCGACAAGGGCGAGCTCCCGGCGCAGCACCGGTTGACGATCGTCCGGTGCCATCGTCAGCAGGTCCGTGAGCAGGTGGCGAAGCCGACGCGTCACCTGGAGCTGCCGCTCGCCGGCCAGGCGGATCTCGTCGACTGCCAGCTCGACGTAGTCGTCCCAATCCGGGCGCGACAGCACCAGCCGGACGCGGCCATGGTCGTCGGCTCGATACGGTGACGGGATCGCACGCTCAGCGACTCGCCGGAGCAGATCGTGAATGCGGTCGAGCGCCTGGACCGCGGTGGTCGGATCGTTGGTGCCCGGTGACAAAGCCCGTACCGCCACGTCGACGAGCTGCCGAAAGCCGAAGGCCGCGTCCTGCTGGAGCGTCCGCTCGTTCTCAAGGCCAATTGCGTCCTGGATCGCCTCGGCCGCATCGCGATCCCACTGGCCCCACAGCCTGATGAACGGTGATCCGGACGCGACGAAATCGCCGACCGCCGGGACGAGGTGCAGCCGACGGTCATCGTCTCCCACGACCGCGAGCAGCTTCTCCTCGTCGACACCGACGACGACGCCTGCCCGGCGCGCCCTGAGCACGAGGTTGGCCGGCCCGGGTTCGCCGGCGTTCGGACCACGTTCGCCCTGCGCGATGTGCTCGGGGTACAGCCGCTCGATGGCTGCTTCCGTTTCCGTCGCGATGTTCGAGATCACCGTGCTTGCGCGGATCGCGTGAGCCATGTGATCGATGTAGTAGATGAATGCTCCCACGCTGGCCAGGAGCAGGGCGAACGAGATCCACACGGACAGCCCAGGGACGAAGCCTTCGTTGCCGTCGACGGGCGCCCGCACGTCGCGCAGGACGACGAGGGTATAGACGAAGGTGGCAACGAACAGGCCGAGGACGACCTGGTTGCTGCGGTCCCGCAGGAACGTGCGCATGACCCGTGGCGACAGCTGGCTCGACGCAAGCTGCAGGACGAGCATCGTGATCGTGAACACGAGACCCGTGAACGTGAGCATCGACTGGGCGATCGTGGACAGCACGCTGCGGGCACCCTCGGCGGTGCCGCCGTACAGGAAGAAGAGTCCGCCGGGATCCGCGGACACCCGGTCGTCGAGGGTAAGCGCGCCAAGGGCAAGGATCACGGCACCGATGGCGAACAGGGCCGGGACGAACCACAGGCTCGATCGAAGATACTCGCGTGTGCGCTGCAGGGTCACGATGCCCAAGTGTTTGCGTACACACCGATCATCGGCGCCGGCCCGGCGTGCTCGTGCCTTGCGAACGCGCGACGAGGTGCGCGCGCGTTCGAGACGGACATGACGGCGGGTGCGTGGTCCCCCGAATCACGCACCCGCCATGAGCTCCCCGGATCGGGAGGGCTAGAACACCCGATAGGCTACCTCGGCCGGGGCGAGGAGAAGCTCCTTGAGCTCGTCGTCGACCTTGAGCAGCGAGATGTGGGCACCGGCCATCTCGAGCGACGTGCAGTACTCACCGACGTAGCTGCGGAAGACCTTGATGCCCTTCTCGGCCAGGCGCTTGTGGGCGATGCCGTACAGCAGGTACAGCTCGCTGATCGGCGTGCCACCGAGCCCGTTGACCATGACCGCAACCTCGTCGCCGTCGCTGAACGGCAGGTCCGGCACGATCGCATCGAGCAGGATGTCCACGATCTCGTTGGCCGACACGATCTTGGCGCGCTGTCGGCCGGGCTCGCCGTGGATCCCGATGCCGATCTCCATCTCGTCGTCGCCGATCTCGAAGAGTGGCGTCCCGCGGACCGGTGGCGTGCACGACGAAAGCGCGATGCCCATCGTGCGCACGTTGGCGATGACCTTTTCCCCGACCGCGACGCACTCCTCGAGTGAGCCGCCCTTGTCGGCCTTGGCCGCAGCGGCCTTGATCACGAAGAAGTTCCCGGCGACTCCGCGGCGGCCGACGGTCCAGGTCGAGTCCTTGACGGCCACGTCGTCGTTGACGAGCAGGTAGCCGATCTTCTGGCCCTCGGCCTCGCACAGCTCCTTCGCCATCTCCCAGGCGGTGCGGTCGCCGGTGTAGTTGTTGACGATGAACAGCACCCCCGCGGGCGTGTCCATCAGCTTCGATGTCTCGGTGACGAACTCGACCGGCGGGCCGGCGAAGACGTCGCCGGGGCAGGCCGCGTCGAGCATGCCGGGCCCGACGATCATCGTGTGGGCCGGCTCGTGGCCTGAGCCCGAGCCCTGGATGATCGACACCCGGTCCTTCCTGGGCATGTCGGCCCGGTAGATGAGGTTGTATTTGGGCTCGTACTTGAGCGTGCCGTCGCTCGCCAGGGTGATCCCCTCGAGGAACTCCGGGACGAACTGCTTCGGGTCGTTGACGAACTTCTTCACCCGTTCATCCTCCTGTTCACGTGCCGTGCTTCTCGCGCCATGCGGCGCTGATGGCCTGGAAGATCACGCCGATCGCCGTCGCACCGGCATCGACGGACCCGATGCTCCGCTCGCCCGTGTACGCGGCCCGGCCGCGCTTGGCGATCATCGGCTTGGTGTCCTCGGCCGCCTTGACGGCGACGTCCGCCGCCGCCTGGATCGCGGCGACGCCGTGATCCTCGGCCGTTGCCGGGTCGGACAGGCTGGCCTCGAGGCTGTCGATGGCAGGGACGAGCGCATCGAGCAGGGTCTTGTCGCCGAGCGACGACTCGCCGCGCTGCATGATCCCGGCGACCGACGCGCGCAGCATCGCGATGACGTCCTCTGGTTCGAGCTCGGTCTTGTCGCCCGCGGTGACGCCGGCTCTCAGGAACGCCGTGCCCCAGATGGGCCCGCTGACGCCCCCGACCTTGCCCGAGATGACGAGCCCGATCTTCTTGAGGACTGCGCCCACGCTCGAGTGATCGAACGTGTCGTAGTCGCTCTGGACGACCTCGAAGCCGTTGCGGAGCGAGAAGCCAAAGTCGCCGTCGCCGACGATCGAGTCGAGTTGTGCGAAGTACTCCGCGTTGTCGACGATCGTGTCCGCCATCGTCTTGATGACGAGGTCGAGATCGTCGAGCGCCGGTTGTGCCATCCGAACCTCCTGGTCAAGCCGCGAGGCAGCGCTCCAGATCCGTCAGGGTGATGTGGTCGGCGGGCCGGGCAGGACCGCGGTTCGCGATGACGCGCGTCCGCTCCCCACCCGGATCGCCGAGCGATGTGACGACAAGAATCGCTTCGCTGCTGTCCTCCTCCTCTGTGTAGCCGTTGACCGTCATGACGCATCGCAGACCCGCGCCGGACGCCGCGAGCAGCCCGTTGCGCGAGTCCTCGATGACGAGCGTCTCCGCGGCGGGGACGCCCAGGCGCTCGAGTGCGAGCAGGTAGATGTCCGGGGCGGGCTTCTTCCTCGGCACGACATCGCCCGCGAGCACGAGTTCGAATCGAGCCGCGCGCGCCGGTCCGACCGCCTGCTCGAGGATGGCTCGGACGGACGGCTCGGCCGACGTCGAGGCGACTCCCAGCGTCCAGCCTGCGTCCTGTGCCTCGGTGATGATCCGGCGGACCCCGCTGCGGGTCGGGAGCCGTCCGACAGCGACCATCTCCGTGTAGATCTGGGTCTTGCGCTTGTGCCACCTGGCGAGCTCTGCGGCCTGGCCATCCGGGTCCTCGGGCAGTTCGTTCGTGCGCACGAACTCCGGGGTAAGCAGGCTCGCCATGCGCTCCTTGCCGCCGGCGATCTGCAGCTTGGCGTGGTACTCGTCCTCGGACCATTCGACCGGCAGACCGAACTCGCGGAAGGTCTGGTTGAACGCGACCCGGTGGCCGTCGCGCTCCGTGTCGGCCAGGACGCCATCGCAGTCGAAGATGAGGGTGGTCACGATGCGCGCCCCTCGCCGCCGAACATCCGGATGTACTCGGCGGCCATATCCTTGACCGCGGTCCGCTGGTGGCCGAACAGCTTCGGCGGGTCGTACTCGGTGGGGTGATCGGTGATGTAGTCGTAGCCCGACTGCATGAACCGGATCTTCAGGGCGGTCGAGATGTTGACCTTGGCGCAGCCTCGGGCGATCAGGTCGCTGAACTGGTCGGGGGTCATCCCGGTCCCACCGTGGAGGGCAACGGGGACCCCGGTCGCCTTGACGATGTCGGTGACCCGCTGGTTGTCGAGCTTCGGTTCCGCCGTGTACATGCCGTGGGCGTTGCCGATGGCCGGGGCGTAGACGTCGACCCCCGTCGCCCGAATGAACTCCACGGCGGTCTCGAGCGCCTGCTCGTTGACGCGCTCGTCGTCGGCCATTTCCTCGACCCGCTTGAATGCCTCGATCTCGCCCTCGACGAGCGCCCCGTGGCGACGGGCCTCGGCGACCACCTCGATCGTCTGTCGCTGGTTCTCCTCGACGCTCAGCTTCGAACCGTCGAACAGGACCGAGTTCCAGCCCTTCTCGAGGCAGAGCGTGATCACCTCGCGCTCCGGGCAGTGATCGAGGTGGAGGGCGACGGGCACCGCCAGGTGTCTCGTCATCTCGGTCCACATCGCGAACAGGACGTCGGCGCCGGTCGCCTTGACCGTCTTGACCGAGGTCTGAACGATGAGCGGGGCGCGGAGCTCCTCGGCGGCCGCCAGCACGGCCTCCATCGTGAGGTCGTTGACGACGTTGATGGCCGCGACGCCGTAGCGCTCCTTGAAGGCTCGCTCGACGATCTGCTGGGTTGGGACGACAGGCACGATGCACCTCCTGCCGGTTGGGCGGTTAGGGGATTGACTTGAGGAGTAGCGGGCTGGCTGGCGCGTCATCGAGCGGGGTCTCCCGAGCGAGCTCGAGCACCGCCCGGGCGTTGCCCTCGTCGAGGATGAGGACGTCGATGACGCCGGCGCGCAGGACGCCGAGGATCGCGAGCGGCTTTTCTGACTCACTGGCAACGGCGACCACGGTCTCGATGCGCAACAGGTCCTCGACGGACAGCGCGATCAGGCGCTCGCTGTGCGGCGCACTGATCAGGGTCCCTTCGACACTGACGTAGTTCCCGAGGACGTCGCCGACGGCGCCCTGGTCCCGCAGGCGGGCGATCTCGTCAAGCGACAGGCAGCCGCTGCGGACCATGGTGCAGCCGTCGTCCGTGCCGCCGATGCCAACGAGCGCGACGGTGGCCCGCGCCGCGACGTCGAGCGTGTGGACCACGGCCTCCTGCTCCAGTAGCCGATCGCGCATGTCGACGCTCTCGACGTAGGCCGGGGCATAGAGGCTCTCGGCGCGCCCGCCGCAGCGGTCCGCGAGCGTCCGGCAGATCTCGTTCGGGTTGGTCGGGTTGTCGACGCGCGGCGATCCGCCCATCGCGCTCGCGAAGACGACGTCGAGCCGCCGCGTCGGCCGGAAGAAGCGCGGGACCTCACCGGTGTCCCGGCCGTGGCTGACCGCAACGACGGCGCCGTCCTGGAGGCGGCGCTCGAGGTACTTGGCGGCACTGCGGGCCACCGCCTCGCGCCGGGCGTCGGCGTCCATCCGGTCCGGACTGACGATCGCATCGGTCAGGCTGAATGCCTCGACCAGCTGCGCCTCGAGCTCGAGGTTGAGGCCGGGCGGCGCCTCGATGTGGATGTCGACGACGCCCGCCTGGCGGGCGCGCTCGAGCAGGCGCTGGACCTTGGGCCGCGACAAACCGAACTCCTGGGCGATCTCCTCCTGCGTGCGCCCATCGACGTACGACCGGTGGGCGATCCGCGCGAGCAGCTCGTGTTCGTCCCAGGTGAGCTCGTCTGGCAACGTGGCCCTCAGGCACTGAGAGTGAGCATTTGTTCAGGTGTGGGCAGATGCTCACTGTAGCACGGTGCGGGAGCGTATCGCAAGCACCCGGCCACCTGGGCCACGGCAGAGGCCGTGACGGGGCTCGGAGCGACCACGCTCCTGTTGACGGCTGCTGCCCAGACCGCCTGAATGCCCGGGCCGTTTGGCTCGGACATTGACGACCGGCGGCCGTACCGTTGTCGTGCTTCAGCCCGGCAGACTCCGAATCGTTGGCGCTCAAGGCCCGCCGCCCAGGGCCGCCCAGTCCGGCGCCGCCTGGAGGGCCTCGACCCGTGACTGCGACCGCCCCGTCACCTGCGACCGCACTCGAACCGACCGCGGCGTCGGCCGTCGCAACGCCGGCCGGCGGCAGGGTGGACCGTCCGCCGGCCATCCTTGCCTGCACGGGGCTCGTCAAACGCTTCGGGGAGCGACTCGCGGTCGACTCGGTCGGCTTCGAGATCGGTCGCGGCGAGACGTACGGCCTGCTCGGGCCGAACGGCGCGGGCAAGACGACGTCCATCTCGATGATCTGCGGCATCCTCCGACCGGACGGCGGGACGGTCGTCGTCGACGGCCGGTCGATCGGCCCGGGAACGACCGCCGCCAAGGCGTCGATCGGGTTCGTGCCCCAGGACCTCGCGATCTACCCGGACCTGACCGCGCGCGAGAACCTCGTCTTCTTCGGCAGGCTCTACGGGCTCGGCGGGCGCCCGCTCCGTCTACGTGTCGACGAGTTGCTCGAGATCGTCGGCCTCGACGACCGGGCCGGGGATCGCACGGACCAGTTCTCGGGTGGCATGAAGCGCCGGCTCAACATCGCGATCGGGCTGCTCCACAAGCCAAGCCTGCTCGTCCTCGACGAGCCGACGGTCGGCGTCGATCCGCAGAGCAGGAACGCGATCCTCGCGAGCGTGGAGACACTCGGCGACGCCGGGATGGCGATCCTGTACACGACGCACTACATGGAGGAGGCCGAACGCCTGTGCGACCGCGTCGGGGTCATCGACGAGGGGCGCATCCGGGCCGAGGGCACCAGGCGCGAGCTCGTTGCGCTCGTCGGGAAGCGCGACCGCGTCAGCCTGACCGCCACCGCCGAGGTCCACGCCGGCGCGGCCGACTCGCTGCGACTCCTGCCGGGCGTGCACGAAGTGACGATGCTCGATTGCTGGATCGACCTGCTCGTCGACGAGGCGCGCCACCGACTCCCGCAGATCCTCGAGTCGGTCGCCGCCGCGTCGGTTGAGATTCGCTCGGTCGAGGTGATCGAGCCGGACCTCGAGGCCGTCTTCCTGCACCTCACCGGTAAGGCCCTCAGGGATTGACGCGATGCGTGCCGCCCTGACGATTGCCGCACGGAGCCTGCGCCAGCGAGTGCGCGACCGGTCCGCGATCCTGTTCGCGGTCGTCATCCCGTTCGGACTCGCGCTCGCATTCAGCGTGCTCATCCCGCGCGACACGACGTTCAGCGCGACGTATGTCGTCCACGACGGCGACGGCGGACCGATCGCGGCGGCGCTCGTCGACGACGTCCTCGGTGCACTCGTCGAAGCCGACGTGGCGAACGTGACGATCGCGGATGGCGAGAGCGCCGCGCTGGCTGCGCTGGACGACGGCCGGACCGGAGCGGTCATCCTGATCCCGGAAGGCTTCTCCGAAGCGGTCACCTCCGGCCAGCCGACGACGGTGCGCATCGTCGGCCTGCCCGAGGCGCCGCTTGCGACGCAGATCGCGAAGTCGGTGATCGGCGGGTTCGCGACCGAGGTCGAGTCGATCCAGCTTTCGATCCACGCCGGTGAGGACTGGCAGCCCGGAGAGCCGGTCCCCGCACTCGACCCGGCGTCGGTCGACGAAGTCCGGGGACTGGCCAGCCCGATCGTGATCGAGGACCTGCCGATCGAGCGCCGCCAGGCGTCGAGCACGACCTTCTACGCGGCCGCGATGGCGATCATGTTCCTGTTCTTCGCGACGATCTTCGGGCCGATCGGGCTGCTCGCCGAGCGACGGACGGGAACGCTCGCCCGCCTGCTCGCGGCGCCGATCCCGTCGGGCTCGATCGTCCTTGGAGCAGCCATCACGGCATTCGTCCTCGGGATCGTCTCGATGACGGTCCTTGTCGTCGGCACGAGTGCCCTGCTCGGCGCGACGTGGGGTCCGCCCCTGCTCGTCGGTGCGCTCGTGGTTGCCGCGGTCGTTGCCGCGAGCGGTATGTCGATGCTCATCTGCACGTTGGCCCGAACCGATGAGCAGGCCGGTGGGTGGAACGCGATGATCTCGATCTCGCTGGCGGTCCTGGGCGGCTCGATGATCCCGCTGGCGAACGCACCCGAGCTCCTCCGCCAGCTGAGCCGGATCACCCCGCATGCCTGGTTCCTCGACGCCGTCGACCGCATGTCAGGTGCGTCGGTCGGCCCATCCGACGTCGCACCAGCCGTCGTGGTCCTGCTCGGCTTCGGGCTCGTCACCGGATCGGTCGGGCTCGCCCGCGCCCGGACCTTCCTGGTCGCCCGGTGAAGGCGCTGCGGATCGCCGAGGTCGGTGTCGTCAGGATGCTGCGCGACCGCCAGGGGCTGTTCTTCGTCTTTGCCCTCCCGGTGGTCATCATCGTCGTCTTCGGACTCGCCTTCGGCGGGACCGGGGTACGCGAGATTGGCGTTGTTGACGAGGACCGCAGTTCGTTCTCGAACGAGTTGGTCGCCGCGATCGATACGACGCCGGGTGCGCTCGAGGTCCGGTCGTACGCGTCGATCGATGCCCTGCGGGACGCGGTCCAGGCAAACGTCGTCGACATCGGGCTGGCGGTCCCGGTCGGGTTTG
>Ga0299914_10004094_pt1 | contig 10438 bp, 10 predicted proteins | sample RVTome_10_FD_201361 | JGI IMG/M metagenome (GOLD analysis project Ga0299914, IMG submission 201361) | Soil microbial communities from uranium-contaminated site in the Upper Colorado River Basin, Wyoming, United States - RVT153D57 (version 2) ... | reverse complement strand
TCATGGCTGTCACAAGTGGGCTCTGGCCGGTGTCTTCATGTCAAAGAGCAACCAATGACAGGAGGAAGCCATGGTCAGCAATACTCGGATCCCGAAGGCCGAGATAACAGGCCTCTACGGCGCGGTGGTCAAGCGGTTCAGCAAGAAGCTGCTCGGCGACGTGCCCGAGCCGGCGGGGGTCTACTGGCACAACCCCCCGGTGCTCAAGTTCTACTTCGGCCTTGGTCAGAAGTCCAACAAATGGGACGAGTGCGACGAGAACCTGAAGTCGTTCGCCCACATGGCGGTCGCCTCATTGCTCGGCTGCACCTGGTGCCTCGACTTCGGCTATTTCATGGCGCACAATGAGGGACTCGATGAGGAGAAGGCGCGCGAGGTGCCCCGGTGGCGGGAGTCCGACGTCTTCACCCCGCTGGAGCGGGATGTGATGGAGTATGCCGAGGCGATGAGCCAGACCCCGCCGACGGTCACCGACGAGCTCTCGGCGCGGCTGCTGGAGGCGCTCGGGGCGCCCGCACTCGTGGAACTGGCCGCGTTCATCGCGCTCGCAAATGTGTATACGCGAACCAATATCGCATTCGGCGTCGAGGCCCAGGGATTCGCCGCGGCCTGCGGACTGAAGCCCCTGGCGGAGCCATCGCAGAACGCAGCCTTGGCTTCATGACCGACCCGTTCGTCACCCACCGCAGCCTGCTCTTCACGGTTGCCTACGAGATGCTCGGCTCCGCAGCCGACGCCGAGGACGTCGTGCAAGAGACCTGGCTGCGGTGGGTCGATGTCGACCACGACCAGGTGCGCGACCCGCGCGCCTACCTGGTGCGGGTGGTCACTCGACAGGCGCTCAACCGGCTCCGCACGCTGGCCCGCCGGCGGGAGGACTACGTAGGCGAGTGGCTCCCCGAACCGCTGCTGACCAGCCCCGACGTCGCCGACGACGTGGTGCTAGCCGAGAGCGTCTCGATGGCGATGCTCACCGTGTTGGAGACCCTCGGACCCACCGAGCGCGCCGTTTTCGTACTGCGCGAGGTGTTCGAGACGCCGTACGACGAGATCGCAGAGGCAGTGGGCAAGACGCCGGCGGCGGTGCGACAGATCACCCACCGAGCCCGCGCCCACGTCGCTAAACGGCGTCCGCGGGTGCAGGTGAGTCCCGCCGAGCAGCAGGCAGTAGTCGAGCGGTTCCTCACCGTGGTGAACTCAGGCGACATCCAAGCTCTACTCGACATACTCGCACCCGACGTGGTCCTGGTCGCCGACGGCGGTGGTGAAGTTGCCGCAGTCCGACTGCCAATCGAGGGTGCCGATCGGGTAGCCAACTTCCTGACTGGCTTCACACGCATTGCCCCCGACGCTGACATCAGGATCGTGTGGCTCAACGGTGCGCCCGCGGTGCGGATCGACCTGGACGGAGAACTCAACACCGCGGTCAGCCTGGTCATCGAGGGCGGGCGGATATCCCGCATCTATGCGGTCCGCAACCCGAAGAAGCTGGCCCGGCTCGAGGAAGAGCTGCGGCTCAGCCGGACCCACTGACACAGGTCGCCTCGACACGTCGATGGTCGATGCGAGAGGATTCGTGATGGTCCAAGGCCCGACGCGGAAGGCAGCCCGCTGCCAGCAGTGGGGAAGACTCCACTCCTCGCGTCGTCGAGGAGAACGACAAGCAGCGTGGCCCGCCCGTTGTCCAGCCAGCCTTGAGGAAGGGTTGTTCCAGACCCCGTGACCCTCGTGGTCGCAACGGAACCCGGCTGGGCCAGGTGAATCTCCCGTCATTCATCTGCGAAAACCGAGCGTTCCTACATCCACAGCCGATCCGCCACCGTCAGCCACGAGCATCGCACCGGTCACGAACGAGGCGCCAGGTCCGGTGAGGAACTCGATGCAGGCTGCAATCTCCTCAGGGTCCGCGGCGCGTCCGAGAGGGAGAGGTTCGACGAGCCTGCTCCAAAGCTGTTCCGCGCCGATTCCCTCTTGTATCGCGACCAGCTCGGTCTCGCGCTCGCTCATCTCGGTTCGTGTCCATCCCGGACAGACAGCGTTGACTCGGATCAGGTCGGGTCCCAGATCGACCGCCGCCGACCGGATCAAACCGAGAACGGCGGTCTTCGAAGTCACGTAGGCGACATACTCCGGCCCGGAGGTGAGCCCGGCGACCGAGGAGACGACCACGACGCTCCCACCACCTCTCCGCCGCATCGACGGCACGACGGCTCGGATGCCGAGGAAGACACCGTCGACGTTGGTCCGCTGGACTGCCCGCCACTCGTTCAATGCCACCGTCTCCACGGAACCGAACCCCTCGATGCCCGCGTTGGCGACCAGAATGTTTGCCCCGCCGAACTGCTCATCGGCTAGAGCGATGACCCGTCCCCAATCATCCTGACTGGTGACGTCGGCTACGACCCCTAAACCACCGATCTGGTCCGCCACCTCTTCGAGCGGCTCCGCTCTGCGACCGGTGACAATGACGCTCACCCCACTCGCAGCCAGGGCACGGGCCGTGGCGGCGCCGATGCCGGTCCCACCACCGGTCACGATTGCGACACGATTCGTATCCGTCGCCATCACGCCACCATCTCGGTGGAACGCCGTACCACGTGCTCACAGAACCGTGGTAGCTCGGCGCTCGTGTCGATGAATTGTGAGGGTTTGATGCAGATCGTCTCAAAGCCCCGGCTCATCTGGAAAGGGATCTGTCCCAGGGCTTCCTCGAGATCGGCCGGAGAGCGATCATCGGTGAACCTGCCCCGAACGCCGCCGACCCACTCCAACTCACCGGGGTCGCGTCCCGCCTCGCGGAGGCTGTCGCGGAGTTTCGTGAGTTCCTCGTCTCCGGGCTGGCCGAGCGGATGGAACCCACTGCCGTACTCGACGAGACGACGAATCACCGCCGGGTGGGCCGTGCTTCCCCCAATCCAGATCGGCGGTCCTTCCGGAGTCGTTGGCTTCGGCTCGAGATAGACCTCCTCGAACTGGTAATGCCGACCTGCGAACGAAGCCGGCGACTCAGCCCAGAGTCGACGCCAGGCGTCGAGATGCTCGTCTAGACGTCGTCCCCGCTCCTCGAAGGGCACGCCCAGGGCCCGATACTCGTCTTCGTGCCAGCTGACCGTCGGCTGGACGACGAGACGACCTCGAGTCAACAGGTCGAGTGTTGCCAATTGCTTGGCGAGAAGCAGCGGGTGACGCAGCGGCGCGATGATGGCGGCGAGGGCAATCCTGATCGTCGTGGTGACTGCCGCGACGGCGGCGGCGAGTCCGAGTGAGTCCGGCCAAGGCATCGACGGATCCTGATTCGCCGGCATTGCGTAGTCGCGCGGGTTGCCCATCACCCCGTCGGCTCCAGCCGACGGCCCGAGAACGATGTGCTCGGACAGCATGACGGTGTCAATGCCGGCGTCCTCGGCAACACGGGCCATCTCCACCAGCCGGTCGGGGCGTCTCGGGTCGACCATGGTCCAGTTCTCGCTGAGGACGAGAACAATGCGTGGTGGGCGGCTCATATCCGCCGGAACCGGGCCCGATTCGAGGTGTCTCATCCCCAAAAGCGCTCGGCCACTCGACCGACGGATGCCAGCTTCTCCCATTGGGTGTCTTCGGGGATCTGGTTGCCGTCGATGACCGACGCGAAGCCGCATTGGGGCGAGATGGCGAGCTGATCCAGATCGAGAAAGCGGGCAGCATTCTCGAGACGCGCGGTCAGCTCGTCGTCCGCTTGAACCCTTGGCGTCTTGGTGCCGACCACACCCAGCACGAGCGTCTTCCCGGGTGGGACGAATCGGATCGGGGAGACGTCACCCATGCGCTCGGGATCCTCCCACTCGACGAGGAACACGTCGTAGTCGAGCTCGTTGAAGATCCTCTCCGCGAGTGACTCGAGGGAGCCTTCGCAGAGGTATCGCGATCGGTAGTTGCCCCGGCAGATGTGGAGACCGGTGGTGACCCCGTCCGGGATCCCGTCGAGGACGGCCCGATCGGCAGCGATCGCCTCCTCCAAGACGACGTCTAGATCGAACCCGTCCTCGACCATCTGATGTCTCCACCGATCGTCGACCAGGAACGGGTACATGGGGAAGTCGAACTGCACATATGCGGCCCCCACCGCCACCGCATCGGCAACCAGCTGTCCCTCGATGGCGACGGCATGATCGGTCAGCGCCTGTCTCGTGGAGTAGACGTGGTCGTTCACCCCCGGCTTCCACGTGTAGGGGTTGGAAAAGATCGATCCCGCCGGGAAGGTGACTTTGAAAGGATGATCCGTGATCCCGGACATGAATCCAGCCTCCCGGGAGACAGGGCTGTCCACCTTCTCCAGCCGGTCGACCACCTTGTGGACATGCCAGACGACCGTGTCCCCTCTGCCATTGTGGAACTCGACCGGGTTGTCGTCGGTGGAGAACCCACGCACCGCATCCCAGAACGAGTTGAGGAACATGTAACGGCGAAACTCGCCGTCGGTGACGACATCCAAACCCAGGTCGATCTGATGCTGCACCACCTCTGCGATGGCGTTGTCTTCGACGCGGTGCAGCTCCCCCGCATCCTTGGCGCGCTCCTCATCAAGCACAGCCCGGTGCCCCTCGCCGTAGAAGGAATCCACGGCAGCCTTCAGTGTCTTCGGTCTGAGCAGACTGCCGACCACCTCGGCGCGGGCTGGATGACGGGCCACGCCGAAAGGTTAGAGCGAAGGTCCCCCCGATAGACTCGGAAGGATCCCGACCGTTGGAGCCGGGTGGGTGGGTCATGGGAAGGTTTTACGTTGACCGCAGCCGAAGTCCACCTGGGTGATGCACACGCCGACATCGTCGATCACGACACCTATCTCGACGACGTCCCCCACGGCACATTCGCTCGCCTCCGCAAGGAGAGTCCTGTGGCCTGGATCGAGGAGAACCCTCCCAACTCGGGGTTCTGGGCAGTTACCAAATACGACGACGTTGGCCAGGTGAGCCGGGACCACGAGACCTTCACCACCACGAAGGGGATCAGGCTCGAGGAGATGGCGCCCGACGAGCTCGAGGCTCGTCGCACGATGATGGAGTTCGACCCACCCGAGCACACCCGGCTCCGACGGCTCGTGTCCCAAGGCTTCACACCGCGGGTGATCGCCACCTACGAGAACGCCTTCCGCTCCCTGGCGAGCCAAGTCCTAGACAAGGTCCTGCCACTCGGCAAGTTCGACTTCGTGACGGAGATTGCCAGGGAACTCCCCATCCGCCTGCTCTGTCGTCTGCTTGGAGTCCCCGAGGCCGATGCCGATCGTCTGGTGTCCTGGGGTGATCAGATGATTAGTCACACCGACCCCGAGTACACCCAGTTCGTGGTCGACCGCGTCGATACCGAGGAGTACCGGCTGCTGCCGTTTCGCAGCCCTGCAGCCCTGGAGGTCTTCGAGTTCGCCGAAGAAATGGCAATAGAGCGACGGCAGAAACCCCAGGACGACATCATCACCACGCTCCTCACTGCAGAGCCAGACGGCGTGCCGCTGACCGATCTCGAGTTCAGGAACTTCTTCTCGCTTCTCATGGTGGCCGGGAATGAGACGACCCGGCACACGCTGAGCCACGGGCTCACCTTCCTGATAGACAACCCTGACCAGATGGAAGAGCTACGGGAGAACCCCCACCTGATGCAGTCGGCCACCGAGGAAATCCTCCGCTACTCGTCGGTAACCATGCACTTTCGGCGCACCGCCACTCGAGACACCGAGCTGCGCGGCGTCCCTATCGCCGAGGGTGACAAGGTGGTCGTGTATTACATCGCGGCGAACTTTGACGAGGACCACTACCCAGACCCGTTCCGATTCGACATTCACCGCAACCCAACCGACCAGCTGGCGTTTGGAACCGGTCGCCATCTCTGCCTCGGTGCGTGGCTGGCCCGTCTGGAGATGAGAGTGGCTCTGGAGGAGCTGTTGCCGAGATTGGCCGACATCGAGATCGTGGGTCCGGTGCAGCGTCTTCGCTCCAACTTCATCCGGGGGATCAAGCACCTGCCGGTCGAGGTGCGGCTGGTTTGAGCCAGACATAGCCGTGGCCAACGTCGACCCGCTGCACCGCGAAGACCTTCCCGAGCTCGAAGACCTGTTCCAGCACTACGACGACACGCTCAGCTTCGTGCCCAACAGTCTCTTCACCATGGCGCGGCGCCCTGAGATCCTGCGCGCCTTCTCCGACCTGATCACCAAGATCTGGCGGACCGGCACTTTGCCCGTCGAGCTGAAGCCCTTGATCGCGGTCATTTCGAGCCAGGCTGCGGGCTGCCGGTACTGCCAGGCACACGAGGCAGTCGACGCCCGCGAGCGCGGAGTGGAAGGCGGGAAGATCGCCGCAGTCTGGGAGTTCGAGACCAGCCCGTTCTTCTCCGAGGCGGAGCGGAGCGTGCTCCGACTGGCCCGAGACGCCTCCTTACAGCCCAACCTGGCAACAAGCGAGCATTTCGATGACCTGAGAAGGCACTACACCGAGGGCGAGATCGTCGAGATCATGGCAGTCATCTCCCTGTTCGGATTTCTCAACCGCTGGAACGACTCCATGGCTACCGACATCGAAGAGGAGCCGTTGAAGCTTGCCTATGAGACCTACGGGGCCGAGCGGTGGAGCCCGGGCAAACACCGGCACGGCCAGGACAGTTGAGGCTGATCAGAGGGCTTCGAGAACTCGATGCACCTCATCGAGGCCCATCTCCATGGCGAGACGCTGATCAGGATGGAGATGGACATAAGAGCGGATTGGGGGCAGTGCGATCGCCACGTGACTCGCCCCCATCAGCTCGACCTCGACATGGCATCCGGTCAGACCAGAGACGACCTCGAATCTGGTGAAGTCCAGCGGCATCAGAGCTTCCACCAGGCTGGGCTTGGATGCCAAGGCAGCGGCAACACGCTGTCCGGACTCGCCACCTGATACCACATCTGCGGTGACTCCAGTCCGCTTGAGGCCGCCGGTGTGCCTCAGCGCAACGATCGACTCATCGGCCAAGGAGACGCCGATGCCCGCCCGGAACACCGCGATCTCTGTTCGACCGAGGAACCTCTTCTCGACGCGGGACGCCAGTTCAAACACCGGGCCGTCCCCAGCAGGGACGAAACGGACCCGCCGGCCATCACCCGCCTCGCGCCGGTAACCCGACAGGTCTCCCTCGATCAGGGCGGCCAGCCGCGAAGAGGGCGGGCCGGGCGCCGTGGCCCGTCTGGGCACTACGCGCCGATGCCCTCCTCCGCCTTGAGCTGCTCAGGTTCGACCGGTTTCCACGGGTTGGTTTTCTGCACACCGTACGTCCAGACGAGGGCGTACAACGCGCAGATCCCGAGCATGATGAAGAACGGCGTGTAGATCTCTCCGCGCGTCATACCCGGGGGAGCGATGTACCACGCTGCTACCAGCAATCCCACAGAGGCCAGGATCTGCGGCGCCGGATACAACGGCGTCTTGTACGGCCTGTCGAGGTCGGGCCGTCTCGAGCGCAGCAGCATCACCGAGATGTTGACCAGGATGTAGCTGAAGATCCATGCCATCACCGCGGCGAGAATCAGGTTGATGATCGAGGGAACGTCTCCGTCGAGGATGATGGCTCCCACTATTCCGATGGCGGCTACGAGGGCGATGCCCACCCACGGCTCTTTGTACCTCGGGTGCAGATATCCAAAGATCTTCGGGAAGGTGCCGTCTTTGGCCATCCCGTAGAAGATCCGGGAGACGCCTGCGATGACGGTATTCAACGTCGCCGCCGAAGCCAGAAGCACCGCTATGCCCAGCCACACCTGACCGAAATCACCCATGACCGCCTGGGCGAACTCGGGTATTGCCAGCGGCGTGTCGAGAATGAGAGTGCCGTCGCCGAGATCGACGTTCTCCACCTGACGGGCAACCGCCGCTCCGTAGAGGAACATGGCGAGCGCCACTGCAGTGACACCGATGTACATGGCCCTCGGGATGGTCCTCGCCGAGTCCCTCAACTCCGAGGCCAACGGCGTCACGTACTCGACCCCAACGAACAGGAACAGGGCCAGTCCGACCATGGTGAGTATGGCGGTGAGGTCGGTGCCGACGAAGGAATCACCGAAGAGTCCGCTGATGCTCGACTGCTTCTCGCCGAACAGCCCGGCGAGCCCGAAGATGATCAGTGTCCCCCACATGAATGCGGTCATGGCGATCTCGGTCGATGCGTAGGGTCTGATCCCAAGCATGTTCACAAAGCCCAGGATCACCAATAGCACCGCTCCGATCCACCACGAGCCCGACTCCTGGAAACCCTCGAGAAAGCCAAAGTTGAACGAGGCGAAGACACCGGCAGTGGCTGTCTCGGCCACCCCGGCGAACACGTGAACCAGCAAATACGCGGCGAGGCTCGCCGTGATCGCGAAGAACCGGCCCATCCCCGCAGCCACATAGTCATAGACGGATCCGGCGGTGGGAAGGATGCCTGCGGCCTCTGAGAAGCTCGCAGACTGGGCCAGCATCAGCAAGAAGGCGATGAGGATCGCCCAGGCGAAGATGTACCCGCCGGCGCCGAACCCGGTCTGGGCGGTGAGCAACACCGAACCCGCGATGATCAACCCGACCGCCGTCGCGAGCGCTGTCGGGAATCCAACCGCCGCCGCTTCCAGTCTTACACCAGACCCATCCTGACCGGACATGTGCCTCCTCGTCGCCAGACGAGTCGAATCTAGACCCAGAGGAGGAGTCGATGCGGTGCGGAACGGCAGGTCATCGGTGCCGGGGGTCGTCGAGCCACCAATCGAGCAGGTGTTCCAAGGCGGGCTGGGAAACCGGGGCCCAGACGAGACGTCTCTCTTCGATCAGCTCTTCTGGGTCGATGCCCGCGTCGATCAGCTTCATGTCGCCTCCCATAGCGCACCAGGACTCGAGCAGCGGCGGGGTGACCTCGGGATGGAACTGAACCCCCCAGACTGCGCCCAAAGCTGAAGGCCTGGAGACCGGAGTCGTTGTATGCCAGGCGTGTAGCACCCTCAGCGAGGGTGAACTCGTCCCCGTGGTATTGGAACGAGGGTCCGAAGAGATGGCGGGCTCATCCGACTCGATGTGTCCCCACCCATACTCGGGCCGCAGCGAGGGGGACGCGGTCCCACCGAGAGAGGCCGACATGATCTGGGCCCCGAAGCAGATGCCGCCGTCGCGCGGGCCGGGCACCCGACTGGAACATTGTCTCGCGGACGGGGCCACCTCGGTCCACTTGGCCGCCGCCATATGTCTCCTCAGCTCGCTGCGAGGCGTTCAGATGTAAGTGGACTGCCCAGCCGCGGAGACCCAGGACTGCATCACCGGGGTCGACACCGATGTCTCCGTCCCGCCGAGCCTTGGCGCGTCTCTCGTCGCCTCGAGAGCGACCGGGACTTTGTCGCGCCCTCTCCCCTGCCTACTTGGAGGGCTTTCTGGCTGTGAAGCGAGCGGAGTGGCAGAGGTACGTCAAATCGACCACGGATTGGGGGCTGAACGAGTATCTCGAATAGTTCTGATCGATTATTCCCAGGCAACCGGCAGCGACATCGGCCCGCGGAACTCGAAACCGTATAGCTCGACCTCCCCGTCGAGACTAAGCCTGGGCAAACGGTCGAGGAGGCGTTCGACTCCGATCCGGACCTGCTGACGCCCCATCCACTCCCCCAGGCATCTGTGCTCGCCGACACTGAACGCAAGGTGTGCGCCTTCACCACGGTCGACGAGAAACGAGTCGGGATCCGACCAACGCCGCGGATCGCGGTTGGCCGCGGTGAGGGCTGCGGCCACCATCGCCCCCTCGGGGATAGTCACCCCGTGAAAGTCGACGTCCTGGGTGGTCTGCCGGGTGGCTGTGCCGACGGGTGAGTGGAAGCGCAACGTCTCCTCGATGACCTTGCGAATGGCGGAACGGTCGCCCATGACTCGTCTGTGGAGCTGGGGGTCCTTCAGGATCTCGTACATGACCAATCCGACGGCGTCGCGAGGCTCGTTGATCCCACCTGAGATCATGAGACGGACGTTGTTGGTGATCTCCTCCCGACTGAAGCCGGCCTCGACATAGGAGGCAAGACCGAGCGCGGCATCAGCTGGCTCGATGGTGTCTAGCCGAGCGCCGAGAGCTTCGCCCAGCTCACCGTGGGCCCTGGCCGCGACGGCCGCCTTCTCGGGCTCGTTCTCGAAGTTCGCCAGACCGGTGATGACTCCGTGGCACCATTCGGCGAGGTGCTGCCAGGTCACGGTGTCGAAACCGAGCGCCTCGAGCAGGGTGAGGTTGGCCAGGGGCTCGGCATACACCGTCATCAAGTCGGCGCTCTTCGACGCGGCAAACCCGTCGATGACCTCGTCGAGGATGGCGGGAAGGCGCTGGGCCATCGCCCGACCGGCCGGTGTCCCGGCGAAAGGAGGCCGCATCCCGTTGGCCAACCTGTCGTGGGGTCCGCCGTCGAGGGTGAGCATGTTTTCCCCGAGGCACTCGC
>Ga0299914_10004093_pt1 | contig 10438 bp, 8 predicted proteins | sample RVTome_10_FD_201361 | JGI IMG/M metagenome (GOLD analysis project Ga0299914, IMG submission 201361) | Soil microbial communities from uranium-contaminated site in the Upper Colorado River Basin, Wyoming, United States - RVT153D57 (version 2) ... | reverse complement strand
CTCCTCGAACCGGTACCAACTGCGCGCCCCGGCGTAGGACTCGTCGCCTACCATCATCGCGCCCCACTGCGCCGCGCTCATCGCCGACGTTCCCGAGTCGGTGAGCAGGTCGATGAGCACCCGGTCGGCCGGCAGCCTGAACAGGTTGTACCCGACCTCGGCAAGCCACCTCTCGCGTTGCTCGGATGTCGACATCGCGATCGGTTCGACGCTCTTGATCCGGAAGGGCTCGATGATCGTTCGCATCCGTGCTCCTCGGTGAGGACGGTCCAGCCCGGGAACCGCGGACCGGCCCGGCCCCGACGACCTTCAGGAGTCTGCGGCCTTGCGGATGTAGAAGACGAGGGCGTCGTCCTCCGTGCCGGACGACAGCAGCTCGTGGCCGGTGTCCTCGGCCCACGCCGGGATGTCGCTGAGCGCTCCCCTGTCGGTGGCCAGTACCTTGAGCACCTGGCCGGGCTGGAGCAGCCGGATGGCCTTCGTTGCCGCCAAGATCGGCATCGGACACATCAGGCCTCGCGCGTCGACCACCTCGTCGACCTGGATGCCGGTTGTCATTTCACGTTCCTCCACGTTGCGAGTTTGCGTTGGTCAGATGAACAGGTTGACCGCGGATCGGCGCGCTACGGACATGAAGGCAGCCGCACCACCGAACTCCACGCCATCGATGAACTCGTCCTGCCCATAGTCGAAGACGTCGACCGTCATCTGGCAGGCGATCAACCTGACATCGAGCTCGCGAGCCGAGTCCAGCAGAGTGCGGATCGTCGCGACGTTGCGCTTCTCGAACCGCGTCCGCATCATCTTCGACGCCATCGTGACCATGCCCGGCATCGCAGTGATCAGGTCGGGCAAGGGAATGGGCATCGGCATCGCCGGATTGCCGACCGGATCTATCTTGAGCTTCCTCTCGAAGTCCTTGTGGATGATGTTCAACCCGTAGAACGTGAAGAACACCGCCGTCTGCATCCCCGCTGCCGCTGCGGCATTGGCCAAGATCAATGGCGGGTACGCCCAGTCCAACGTGCCCTTCGACGCGACCAGTGCCGCCTGCTTGGAAGCGGGATTCCTGGCGAATGCCTGGGTCACTTCCTCGCGGACGATCCGTCGTACGTCTTCCTCGGTGAGCGCCTGCGCTCCCGGGGTTTCCAGCGCCGATGTCTCCACAGTCATCGGTCACGCTCCCTTCTCATCGCTGTCGCACTCGCGGCGCGAGTCCTCCGCCTCGGCCCGAAGCACGTCCCCCGCCCCCTCCAGCCGCTCGACCGTTGCTGCCGCATGGCCGGCCCAGAACACCGTGCTTGGACCGGCCACGTTCTCGTCCGCCCTGTGGCGGACCGCCCAGGACCTCGCCTGCTCGATCAACCAGCCAAGCGTTGCGAGCGGGTCTTGTTCGAACATGGCCCGCAGCATCCGCCGCCGGTCTCCCAACCGCAGCCCCAAGCCGCCCTGGTGGGCAGCCGTAGCGAGGTGGGCCCTTGTGACCACGAGTCCGGATCGGGCCGGCGCGAGTAACTGGTCCAGGAGTGCGTCGAGGCGGTCGACGGCTTCGGACAACGGCGGCACGTCGCGCAGGTGCATCGGCAGCCGCCACGGCACGCCGACCTCGGCCGCTTCGACGAGCAACGTCTCGCGCAGCAGCGTCGCCCACCCGGCGTATGCCTCCGGTCCCACCTCGGTCATAGCCACGGTGTAGACGAGCATCCAGCTGAGCAAGTGCTCGTGCAGGAGAGCCGCCCGGGCCTCGCCCCAGAGCACCTGGCGCGGACCGGCGGGCTCGTTCGCCTCCGCCTCCAGCAACGCGGCGTACAAGCCGAGCAGCGCTGTCAGATGGTCGGGATCGGAGGGCACCGGCAGCCGCAGCGCCCGCCAGAAGCCGGCAACCCGGTCGGCGGGCTCCCCGCCGAGCATGCCGTCGGCGCTGAGGTAGATCGAGGCATGTGGTACCAGCTGGACGACGAACGCTTCCGTCCAGTCGCTTCGGCTCGGCGGCGAGATGTCGAGCAGGGTCGCCAGCCGAGTGTGCCCGGGCCCGGGCACTTCGGCCAGCACGCCGAACGCCCGGAATAGGTTCGCCCGGGTGCTAGTCAGCGGTGGCGAGATCATGGTTCAGCCGTTTGCGGTAGCCGGAAGACGTCCTTGGCGGGTTTGAGTGGGCGCATCAGCCAATACGGCCGCCGGGTTCCGTCCGGCGAATGCAACATCGCGCCGCGGGTCATCTCCAGCCAGCGCTGGTAGACCTCGTGCGCCTTCGCGGTGTCGACGGTGATGTCACCGTAGGACTCGGCTGGCCGCGCCTTGCGCACCCGCACGGCCTGATGCCAGCAGTGCTGTCCGGAGATGGGGTCGGGGTGCACCGGGAAGGTGAGGTTCTGGTGCACGCCGACGTCGGTCCACCAGATTCGCTTGGTGTCGGGGTCGCTGGATTCGAAGGGCTGCACGCCCGCGACCCGCGTCATCTGCCAGGTCCCGTCGTTCCTCCTCAAGTCCACGGTCGACATCAGCTGACGCTGCCCGGTGGCGGACTGGTCCTTGAGCTTCCACCGGCCCATGTGGTGGCTGCAGGCCACGACTCCGGGCCGGATGCCCTCGGTCACCCAGGCCTTCACGATGAAGGATCCGATCTCGGTCTCGACCGCCACCAGTTCGCTGGTCTGCACACCGATCCGCGCGGCGTCTCGCGGATGCAGCCACAGCGGGTTGGTGTGGGCCAGCTCGTCCAGCCACTTGGCGTTGCCGCCGCGGGTGTGGATCTGAGTCGGCAGGCGGAAGGTGGAAATGAGCACCATCTGATCGGCGTCGATGGTGTCGGGGTGGATGTGGCTGCGGACGTAGCCCGGGACCGCCTGCTCCCGCCACCCCCAGTCGGCCAGAGTGCGCGAGTAGAACTCCAGCTTCCCGCTGGGGGTGGGGAAGCCACGTCGCACGATCCCGTCGATCCGCACCCCCACTGGTCGCCGGCCGGTTGGATCGGGTTCCGGGGCACCCATCGGCACCATGTTGACGTTGGTCGGCGTGGGCGCACGGGTGTAGACCCGGCCGAAGCCGTCTTCGGCCGGATCGACCAGGTCGGTCGCTGGCACCTCGTCCTCGTAGATCGGGCCCACGCTCTTGCGGACCTCGAACGATCCGTAGCGACGCATGTACGCCAGCGGCGTCAGGCCCTCGGCGGCGGCCCTTTCGGGCAGTCCCGGCACCGAGTTCTCGAAGATCCACCCGTAGTACTCGTCGACCGAGAGCTTGCTGCCCGGCTGCTGCTTGGACTCGTGGTAGCGGCGGATGCCCAGGCTGCCATCGGGATCGATCCGCCACGACAGGTCGATCCAGAACTCGTTCTCCTCCCACACCTGGCCGGGGTTGACCTGCCGGGTGTCGGTGACGGTCTCGCCGGCTCGTTCGCGGGCAGCCCGCAGCACCGGCTGCCGGAAGCCGATCCACTGTCCGTCGTACTGCTCGTAGGAGTGCAGGTCGTGTCGCTCCGGCCCCAGCCCCATGGGAAGCACGTAGTCGGCGAAGAACGCCGTCTCGCTCCAGGTCGGGGTCAACGCCACGTGCAGGCCGACCAGTTGCTCGTCGGTCAGCACCTCTACCCAGCTCAGTCCGTCGGGGTTGGTCCACACCGGGTTGTAGACCCTGGTGAAGTACACGTCGATCTTGCCGCGACCCTGCTTGAGGAAATGCGGCAGCAGGAACGACAACTCGTTCAGCGCCAGCGGGTACTCCAGCGGCCAGGTGAGCTCGTTCCAGGTGGCCGGGTGCGGAGGGACGTGCATCGGGCGCGGCACGAACTTGTTCCACGCGTTGGGGTACGTACCGCCCGGCGTGGCGACAGCCCCCAGCAACGAGTTCAGCAGGAACAACGCGCGAGACACCTGCCAGCCACCCAGGTTTCCCGCGGCCGCGGACCGCCAGCTGTGGGTGGCCAGCCGACTCCCCGCCCGGGAGACCACGTCCGCCACCTCCGCCAGCGTCTTCGCCGCGACCCCCGACTCGTGCTCGGCGAACTCGAAGGAGTACTCGGCGTACAGGTCGGTGAGCACGGCCTCGAACGCCTCGAACGTGCGCGGCCGGCCCGGGTGTTCGGCCGCGAGATACTCCTCCCAGTTCCACCATCGGCGCACGAACTCCCGGTCGTAGCGCCCGGTGCGCAACAGGTGTGACGCGATCGCCAACAAGATCGCCGGCTCCGACCCGGGGTACGGCGAGATCCAGAAGTCGGCGTGTGTGGCTGTGTTGGACAGCCGGGTGTCGAAGACGATCAGCTTGGCGCCGCCCTGCTTGGCATCCATGATTCGTTGCGCGTGCGGGTTGAAGTAGTGACCCGACTCCAGGTGCGAACTGATCAGCACGATGACGTCGGCGTTGGCGTGGTCTGGGCTGGGCCGGTCGATGCCGGTCCAGAAGTGGTAGCCGGCCCGCGCGCCGGACGAGCACACGTTGGTGTGCGAGTTGTGCCCGTCCACCCCCCAGCTGGCCAGCACCCTCTCGGTGAACCCGTCCTCGCCGGGCCGGCCTACGTGGTACATCACCTCGTTGCGCCGATCCTCGACGATCGCCTTGCGGATCCGTCCGGCGATGTCGTCCACCGCCTCGTCCCAGCTGACCGGCTCCCACCGTCCATGGCCCCGAGCGCCGACCCGCCTGAGCGGCTGCAAGATCCGGTCCGGGTCGGTCACCTGGTTGAGCGTTGCCGGACCCTTGGCGCAGTTGCGGCCCCGTGACCCGGCATGCTCGGGGTTGCCCTCGAACTTGCGCACCTGCAACGTGTCCCGGTCGACGTAGGCCAGCAGCCCACACGCCGACTCGCAGTTGAAGCAGGTCGTGGGCACCAGCATGTAGTGCCGCTCGGTGCGCCGCGGCCAGTCCCGGGACTCCAGCTCCACCCAGTCGTCCCACCGCTCTTTGGGCGGGAACGAGGCCAGATGCACCCGGCTCGGACCCGGATAGAACGTCTCACCGCGGGCCTCGGTCTCCGAGCGGGCAGCGCTGACCCGGCCGGCCACCTCGTCGAGCCTGGACTGCGTCACCAACGTCTCCTATGCCAACGGGACTGACTGCCCGGCCTGAACGTAGGCGTGCTCGTGCAACGCGAGCCCGGCCACGGCGGGCAGCGCCACCCACCCCCCGAACCACGGCGCGAGCAGGCCGACCGCGACCAGTGCGACGCCGATCCAGAATGCGGTGCGGAAGCGTCCCGCGACCATCTCGTGGGTGGCCAGCCGAGCGTGCGCGGTGACGTGTGGCAGCGTGACCTCTCCGAGGACGAACAGCAGGTGCGCCAGCGTCGCGCCGCCGAGCAGCCATCCCAGCGCGGAGACCACCCCGGAGTCACCACGCCAGGCGGCGATCAACACCATGGTGCCCGCACCAGCCAGCACCGCCTGTACGGCAAGGTGCGGCGGCAACAACGGGCTCTGCCACAGGTCCCGTGCCCTGGCCTGGGCGAACAGATAGGCCGTGTAGACGGCGGCAAGCAGCGCCAGGGGCAAGCCCACCACCGCGGCGGCGGTGCGCAGCGCGGAGATGCCGAACATGCTCCCGAGCAGGTGCACACCGAGAGACGCTGCGAAACCGCTCAGGATCACCCCGCCTCGGACCAGCCAAGATCGCCACTGCGGTCTGGTCAAGATGAAGTAGAAGCGCTTCGGGTGCTCTAGGTCCGAGACCAGCAGGGCGGCGGTGATCGCCAGGAATGCCGCGGCGACCACAGGTGCCGCCCAGACCCACATCGCGTCCGCCGGGTCGAGCCACCCTGTGAGCACCAGCAGCAGCGGCACCAGATAGGCACCTGCCGCGATGCCCTTGGTCCAGGTGTAGAGGCTGACCCGCCAGTCCCAAGGTGCACGGTGGGCGATGTCGTAGGAGATGACCGCCGCCGCGCTGCTGTTCTGCGGCGCCACCGGGCCGGAGACGACCTGTCCGCCACTCGGCTGTTCTGCCCAGGCGAACGTGTCGCCCGCCGGCCGACCCGCCGCCAACGGGTTGAGCGTGAACTCGGTGGCTCCGCGGTAGAACACCTTGGGCCGAGTGTCCTTCTCCGGACGTCGGACGGTCACCGGCTCCCGGTTGACGATGCGGGAGACCTCGGAGTCGGGATCGTTCAGGTCACCGACCATGATCGACTGCGTCGGGCATACGACAACGCAGGCGGGCTCGAGCCCCAAGTCAAGACGGTGGGCACAGAAGTTGCACTTTTCCGCCGAGTGGTCCTCCGGGTTGATGAAGATCGCGTCGTACGGACACGCCGCCATGCAGGCCTTGCAGCCGATGCAGCTCGACTTGTCGAAATCGACGATCCCGTCCGGCCGTACGTACATTGCCGACGTCGGACACGCGGCCACGCAGGGGGCGTCCGTGCACTGGTTGCACCTGGTGACCTGGAAGGCGCGCCGTGCCTGCGGGAAGTAGCCCACGTCGACGTTCTTGACGAACGTGCGCGTCACCGACAGGGGCACATCGTTCTCCGACTTGCAGGCCGTCGTGCAGGCGTGACAACCGATGCACGTCGTCTGGTCGATCACCTTGCCCCACACCGGCGCCGGGGCGCCCACTCCGACGGAACGGGCGATGAGAGGTGGGTCCGTCACGTCGTCCGTCACCCGACCTCCATCGCTAGCCGACGTCCGACCGGCTGAGCACGCTCGCCCGAGCCTCCACGCTGGAACAGACGATCTCGCACAACTGCTCGATGGTGGACTCGACCATCCGGTAGTAGACCTGGTGGCCGGCGCGACGGCGCCCGAGAACGCCGCCGATCGCGAGCTTGCGCAGATGTTGGGACGCGTTCGCCGCCGAGATGTTCACCGCCGCCGCCAGCTCACCTACCGTGCACTCGCGCCGCTCGAGGATGACGCTCAGCAGGTGGAGTCGGGTCGGGTCGCCGAGAAGCGCGAACCTGGCCGCCGTCTCTTCGAGCACAGGTCCAGGGCTGAGTGCCATGGACAAAACCTATGTTTCGACGTTCAATAAGTCAATTGATTGACGTCCGTAAGGCGGTGACACAGGGTGGAGTCCGAGGTCTTCGTAACGCCTGGGCTCGGTGACAACAGCTACCTCGTCCGGTCCGGTGACGAGGCGGTGGTGGTCGATCCGCAGCGTGACGCATGGCGGTTCCTGGCCACGGCGGAGCGGTTGGGTGTGCGGATACGGGCTGTGGTCGAGACACACGTGCACAACGACTATGTCTCCGGCGCTCACGAGATCCGTGCGGCAACGGGGGCGAGTCTGGTGCTCCCTGCTCGGGGCGGCTACGACTTCCCGCATCAGGCAGCCGACGAGGGCTACGAGTTCGCCGTCGGTGATCTTCGCCTGGTCGCCCTGGCCACACCAGGCCACACACCAGAGCATCTGGCATGGCTGGCCTTTCGAGCCGGAGCCGAGGAGCCGGAGGGGGTCTTCACCGGCGGCAGTCTGCTCGTGGGCAGCGCCGGTAGAACCGACCTACTCGGCCCGGCGTTCACCGACGACCTCGCGCACGCGCAGTATGAGTCGCTCTCCAAGCTCGCCCAGCTCTCCGACAACGTGCAGGTGCTGCCCACACACGGCGCCGGCAGTTTCTGCGTCGCCGCGATGCCCGGGACCAAGGCCACCAGCACAATCGGCGAAGAACGTCGACGCAATATGCTCCTGCGCGCCACCGACTATGCCGGCTTCTCCACCGAGCTGAGCAGCGAGCTGATGGCCTATCCCACCTACTACGCCTACATGGCGCCGATCAACCGAGCTGGTGCCGCCGTGCTGACCCGGCTACCCGAACCGACGGCGGTGCCGGCAGACACGATCGACGAGGCCATGCGCCGCGGCCTCTGGGTGGTCGACGCCCGGGACCGGAAAGCCTTTGCCGCCGGGCACGTTCCGGGCTCGGTCAACATCGAGCTCAACTCCGGTTTCGCCAGTTACGTCGGGTGGATGCTCCCGTTCGACTCACCCGTCCTGTTCGTCCTGCCGGACCCGGTCGACGAGTCGCTCGGTGAGGCGATGACCCAGCTCGTCCGCATCGGCTGGACGCACGTCGAGGGCTACCTTCAGGGCGGCTTCGAGACGTGGCGGACCTACGGCGGCCCGGTCGCGTCGTACGATCTGGTCAGCGCGGACGACCTGTGCGAGGCGCACCAGCGAGGCGAACGGCCGTACGTGGTCGACGTGCGTCAAGAGCTGGAGTGGGCGTGGGGCACTGTTCCCGATAGCCACCTGATCTTCGTCGCCGACCTGCCGTTCAAGCTGGACGACATGCCCCGTGACGAGCCGGTGTGGCTGATCTGCTCCAACGGTCACCGGGCATCCATCGCAGCAAGCCTGCTCGACCGACACGGAATCCCGGTACGCCTGGTCGGAATTGGCGGCGTCGGCGAGTGGCGGGTCAAATGTCGGTCCCTGCACACAGCGAACGCATAGAGCGAGGGACCGGGCCATCTCGCTGGCCGGCACGACACGGACCGCCACCGCGGCGCTGGGCCGAAACCGTGCCGCGGGACGTGGTTGCCGGTATCAGCGTGGCCTTCGTACTGGTGCCGCAGTCGCTGGCGTACGCCCAGCTGGCCGGTCTGCCACCCGAGCACGGCCTGTATGCAGCCGCCCTCGCGCCCATCGCGGCGGCATTCGTTGCCTCGTCCCCGTACCTGCAGACGGGTCCGACCGCGATCACCTCGCTTCTCGTCCTCGGCGCGGTAGGCGCTCACGCCCCCGCAGGCGGTGCAGAGTTCATCGCGCTCGCCGCGCTGCTCGCAGTGCTTGTCGGGGCCTGGCGACTGCTGCTCGGCCTGGTGCGGGGTGGCCCGCTGGCCTACCTGATGTCGCAACCGGTACTGCTCGGCTTCACCGCGGCGACCGGCTTGTTGATCATTGCCTCTCAACTTCCGGCCGTACTCGGCGGGTCGGGTGGTAGTGGCAACCCGCTGCTCACCGCTGTCGAGCTGTTACGCGAGCCCGCAACGTGGAACGTGGGGGCGGTTGCGTTTGCGCTGGTCACCGTCGTTTTGATGCTGGTCGGGCGGCGCATCTCCCCGCTCTTCCCCGCGGTGTTCCTCATCGTGATAGCGGCAATCGCGGTCAGCGCATTGATCGGTTTCTCTGGCCCCACCGTGGGTGTGCTGCCGACCGGCCTGCCGGAGTTCTCGCTCCACCTGCCGTGGGACCAGGTGCCCGCCCTGCTGGTGCCTTCCTTGATCATTGCTCTGGTCGGATTCGCCGAACCCTCCGCAGTCGCTCGGCGCTACGCTGCCGCCGACCGTCACAATTGGAACCCGAACCGCGAGATGATCAGCCAGGGACTGGCCAACGTCGCGGCCGGCTTCGGCGGCGGCTTCGCGGTCGGCGGGTCGTTCTCCCGCACGGCACTCAATCGCCTCGCCGGCGCGCGGACCCGACTCAGTGGCGCGATCAGCGGCGTGGCCGCCCTGGCGTTCCTCCCTTTGGCCGGACTGCTCGAAACGCTGCCGACAGGCGTGCTCGGTGCCATTGTCATCGTTGCCGTCGTGCCTCTCGTCGATCTGCGGGCCATGCGGCACCTGTGGGCCTCGTCCCGGCCGCAGGCGATGGTCGGCCTCGTGACGTTCGCCTTGACGTTGGCGCTCGCGCCTCGAGTCGAACGGGCCGTGCTCGTCGGCATCGGCCTCGCGACCGTCGTGCACCTGTGGCGCGAGCTTCACGTCACGGTGCCGCACTGGACGGATGGCGAGACATTGCACCTGCAGCCGCGGGGGGTCCTGTTCTTCGCATCCGCACCAGCGCTCGAGGAGACCTTCACGCGGCTGCTCGCCGAGCATGCGGAAGCGCAGAGGCTGGTCGTGCACTGCGACGGCTTGGGCCGCATCGACCTGACCGGCGCGCTCGCGCTGCGTGCGGTGCTCGACGATGCCTTGGCAGCGAACATGGAGGTCGAGCTCCGCGACGTTCCGCCCCACGCCTGCCGCATCATCGGTCGCGTGCTGCCAGCCCTCGTACCACCACCGAGATGATCGGGTTCCCCATGCGCGCTCATGGGCGCATCCTCAGACCGGCGTGGGCCAGCCCGGCTTGGTGTGGACGCCGGGCGACCACAGCACGCTTGCCGGCCCCCCGAGCGGTCGCGATAGCCCTACCTCGGCCGAGAGCGGATCAGGAAGATCGAGGCCGACCAGCGCTCCACGAGACCCGAAGGTCGGTCTCCAACTGAGGCCGTTCCGCTGCCAACCCACTCATCAGGTCCCCGAGCCCCAAGGGCGAGCTTTTGCGGTTACCGCATTCGGGTTGCCGCGCGCCGTGGCCGGTTCCGTACGTCCATGGGGCCCCTCAATGCCGAGGACTGACGACCCCGGCGTCTCCGCCACCGCGTCGCACGGGCTCGGCGGCCGCCAGCAGCGTGCCGTCCTCGAGGAGCTCGATCGCGGTCACGGCGCCGATCTCCGTCGTGGTCGTGAACGTATGCCCCAGCGCCGACAAGGCGGCCCCCCAGGCAGCG
>Ga0299914_10004092_pt1 | contig 10439 bp, 12 predicted proteins | sample RVTome_10_FD_201361 | JGI IMG/M metagenome (GOLD analysis project Ga0299914, IMG submission 201361) | Soil microbial communities from uranium-contaminated site in the Upper Colorado River Basin, Wyoming, United States - RVT153D57 (version 2) ... | reverse complement strand
GGGATCGCGGTCGCGAGCCTGATCGCGCTCGTTCGGTTCCGCTCGAGCTCGGTGTGGCTGATTGGCGCCGGCGCGGTGACGGGGTGGCTGGTGGGGGGGTGATCCAGACGGGGTTCGGGGTCCGTGGTCCGTGGTCCGTGGTCCGTGGTCCGGGGTCCGTAGTCCGTAGTCGGTGGTCGGTGGTCGGTGGTCCGTAGTCGGTGGCCCGGTGGTGACAGCAACTGAAGAACCCGGGCGGCCGGATCAGCGCAGCGTGTACAGATACGCGGCGATGTCGCGCGCGTCGCGTTCCGACGCCGAGGTCGGGCATGGCCGTGAGCGGTTCGACGGCGCGGGGATGTCGAATCCACTCCATCATCGATTCCGGGGTGTTGGGGAGCACGCCGGCCAGGTATCGCCGGCTGGCAATCCCGCTCAGCGGCGGCCCGACGATCGCGTCGGCGCCGGTGACGCCGGGGATCACGTGGCAGGTCTGGCAGGCGTACTGCCGGACGGCTACCCGCCCCCGCTGGACGTCTCCGCCGGTTACGTATTCCGACTGCTCGTCGCGCGAGCCGCACGCCACGAGCGAACCGAGCGCGACCCCGAGGAGCAGCGCCCGGATCATCGCCTGACCTCTGAAGCCCCCTGGCGCGCAGGGAGCAGCCGCTCGCGACGTGACTCGTAATCCGCTGGGGCTAGGGCGGGCATCGCCTTCACGAACGCCACCACGGCCCACCACTCCTCATCGCTGAACCGGAACTCCCAGGCCGGCATGCCGGTCATCTTCAGACCCTTGGCCACCGTCCAGTGCAGCTCCTGCGGGGTCCACTCCCGCCCGGCCAGCACGAGGTTCGCCGGAGGCGGTGTCAGGCCGAGCCCGATGGGCCCGGGCGGCACGCCCGGGCCGCCATGGCAGGGCACGCAGTGCGCGTGGTAGAGAACCAGCCCGGCATCGATCAGCTGCGCGTCGGCGAGGTCCGGCGGGTCCGGCGCTTCTCGCGCCGCGTGTGCCTGAATCGATTGCCGGAGCGACGTGATCAGGGCCCAGTACACGGGCGCGTGTGCTGGCGTGTCGCCGCCACGTCGTAGGCGCCGGAATAGATGAAGACGAACGGGCCGGCGATCGCGACGAGGAGCGCCACCGCGACAATTGCCGGCCACAGCGCACGGAGAAGCAGGCGAAGCATGCGCACCCTCACATGACTCCGCTCTCGGCCGCACGTTCCGGCCCTGCGGTGGGCGAAGGCTCGATGGTTCGACCGGTCGCACGCTCGATGAAGCCGCGCACCAGGCGCACGAGCACCGGCCGGGCGCGGAGCGTGTAGAGGTAGGCCGTCATGTCCCGCGCGTCCTCCTCCGTCACGCCCATGTCCGGCATGATCGTGCGCGGCGTGACGGCACGCGGGTTCTGCAGCCAGCGAACCATGGCGTCCGGCGTATTCGGCAGAACTCCGCCGATATAGCCGCGGTCCGCGACCCCGGTCAGTGGCGGGCCCACGATCGCGGTCGGGCCCGGAACCCCGGGGATGGTGTGGCACGCGGCGCAGCCGTAGCGTCCGATGAGGGCGCGACCTCGCGCCGAGTCGCCGCCTTCGACAGCCACTCGCGGCTCCCGCACGTCGCCGCAGGCTGCGGCCGCGCAGAACGCCACGGCGACGGCCAGCGGGCCTCTGACGCCATCTGATCCACGCCGGATCCATGCGGGTCGCACGGCGCACGGGGTGCAACATGGGCGCCCGACGCGGCGGCGAGCGATGAAGTAGAACGCCCGATCAGCTTGGAGCCCGGCCTGCCATCCGCGGGGATCAGCTCCTAGCTCCTAGCTCCTAGCTCCTCCTCCTTGCCACCTCCGCTCTCAGCGGTCCGCGTGACAGCCACCGAATCAGGATGATCCCCGGCGAGAGGAGCGCCCAGTAGCGGCGGAACCGCGCGCGGGCGTACGCGTCGGTCGCGACGGCGCGCGTTTCCGTGCGGAAGACGGATCGCGACGCCCCGGCGGGATCGGCGCGCAGCGTCCAGGCGATCTTCACGTAGGCCGGCTCGGCGAACGCCGCGAACTCGTCGGGCGGGAGGCCGCGGAACGTGACGTCCGGCTCCCACGGTTTCGTCACGGCGCCGGCGATGATCTCGCGGCCGGGTCGCTCGGCGAGGACGGCCCACCCCATGGCCTGCGCGGCAGCCAGCAGGCCGCGCGGCCGCGGCCGCTCGTCGGGTGACGCGCCCAGCAGCAGCTCGCGGCCCCTGATGATGCCGCGCACGAACGGCCGATCGAACAGGGGCATGTCGCGCGCGGCCGCCAGCGCGACGTCCGCCGGCGCGTCCACCCGGATTTGGTGGCGCTCGACGACATCGTAGACGGGCATGAAGCGATCGAGCAGGGGATCCTCCTCCTCGGGCGCGGGCCGCGCGGGCCGCCCGTAGCGGCCCCACGCCGCGGCGACATACGCCGCGTACCCGGCGGCCGCGAGGCCGAAGCCGGCGGCAGCCCATCGAAGGAAAGGGGGGTCAGATCTTGTTCTTTGCACCAGTGTCCTCTCTTCTGGACGGGTATCACCTCGCCGCAGAGTCGAATCAGGACCCGGACCGGTCGCGGCGGTGCCGAGTGCGCGCATCTTGCATCGACAAGCATACGGGTGGCCGGCCCTACGGGTCCGGCCCACTCGTCATCCTCGAGGGCCGAAACGATGAGCCTGGATACCCCGCCACGTGGCCGGCTGCGCCGAGTCCTTCCCTACTCCGGGCGCATGGCGCTCATCACGGCCTTCGCGCTCATCCTGATGCTGCTCGTCCTGGTCGCGGTCGCGATCTATGTCGCTTCGCAGGAGCCGCCGGCGACGCAGTTCGAGCCGCAGGGCCCGACGGGCGCGGCAACCGCACCAGGCCCCGGGCACACGGCGGTGCTCCAGGCGACCGCCTCAGGCGCGGAGCTCCGGAGGCCGGGGCTGCCGCTCTGAGGGGCTCACCGCGGCACGGATCTCCGCGGCCGTGGCGCAGCGCCCGGCCGAAGTGGTCCGGCCGACGGAGGGGACCGGACGGCCCGGCCGAGAGCCCGCCAAGGGAATGGCCGGCCGGCCCGAACCGTAACCGGCGTCAGCGAACGGCTGCGGCTTCCGCGAACGCCCGGAGAATGCCGCCCCATCCACCGTCCGACTCGAACGCGTCGCGCATCGCGGCGGCCTTGTCCCCGTACCGGTCGAGGCCGCGATGCTCCAGTTCCACGCGCGTCGCGTCTGGTCCCTCCGCCACGAACCGGATTTCCACCTCGACGCCGAGGTCCGGCCGGTACTTCCACTCGGCGTCGATGTCCCACGCCAGCACGACCCGCCGCGGCGGCTCCCAGACGAGCACCCGACCCCAGTCGCACTCCGAGCCGTCGGCCGCGCGCTCGAACCAGCGGCCGCCGGCACGGGGCTCGAGCACCGCCGTCTCCGCCGGCTCCGCGCCGATGTGATGGGTCGCGAGCGGCCACCAGTCGGCGAACCGGCCCGTGAAGGCGTCGAAGGCGTGCGCCTGCGGCGCGTTGACGAGTATCGACCTGCGGACCATGGTTTCAGCGCTTCCTGTGATGCTCACGGTGTTTCTCCTTCCGTGCGGGTGAAGACCGCTCGGCCTCGGCCTTGAACTGCGTCAGGGCCCGCTGCCAGAGCGAGTCCAGATAGGCGCGCATGGCGGCGATCCCCCGCGGATCGAGCCGGTACATGTGGCGGGTGCCGGCCGGGCGGTGGGTGACGAGCCCCGCGTCCTCAAGGATCCGCAGGTGCTGCGACACCGCCGGACGCGAAACCGGCACGCGCCGCGCGATGTCGCCGACCGACGTCGGTCCCTTCGAGAGGACCTGCACGATCTGCAGCCTCGTCGGGTCGCTGAGCGCCGCCATGCGGCCGGCGGCAGCGCCGTCGTTCGTTACCATGCGCTTACCGTAAGTATACGCTTACCATAATCCGCGTCAAGCCCCCGCTGGCCCCTGCCCCTCCAGGACCCCTGCCGGGCTCCAACCCCGAGCGCGGTCACGGCTCACCAGTCCCACCCCAAGGCCCTTCATCCAACCGAGCTCCAGCCGCTCACCTGCCGGGCCGGCCCTGTTGTTGCACCGCCGCCCACAGGAGGTCAACGACATGCGATTCGACGACTCGGCCTGACGGTTGCGCTCGGAGTTCTGGCGGCCGCGCCGACTCTGGCTCGACAACCCTCCGTGGCGATCGACGATGACGACATCACGGTACGGGGCTGCATCACGCGCGGGGCCACGCGCAGCCCCGACGCCCCGTCCATGCTCGTCTGGAGCCGAAGCGACATCATGCTGGAGGCCGCCAGAGCGCTGGACGCACCGCGTGCAGTCGGCGCGAGCGGCGTCGCCGGGCGCGTGTTCTACTGGCTCGACGACGACGACGATCTCTCCAGGCACGTGGGCCGGATGGTCGAGGTGAAAGGCGACCTCGAGGACTTCGAAAAAGGAGAGATCGAGATCTCACGCGACGGCGCCTTTACCGAGATCGAGCTGGATCTCGACGGCCGGAAGGAGAAGGCCAGGATCCCCTCTGCCCGGCTGGGCCCGCCGCGCGCGGCCGGCGATCACGACATCGAGTTCGACATCGTCGCGCGGAAAATCGATGTGGACGACGTGCGCGTGCTCGGACCGTGCTCGCCGCGGTAGACCGAACGACTCTGTCCTGAGGGGTTGGGGAGACGAAGGGCCCGCCTGGGAAGGCGCCTCGGGAACAGGCCGTCAGGACTACCGACCGGCGGTCCTGCTGGATTCCGAATCACGCGCCACTGGAATCCCGGGACCGCTGGCTTCCGGATTGCAGATACTCCGGCCCGGGGGTTCTTGCAGCACGCTCATCCGGCCTTCCCTCCACACTACCTTCGGCGGTCCCACTCCAGGTTCGGCCCCAGCGCGACGACTGCGAAAACGCGCCGGACGCCGCCCGGCTTGACAGCCGTCTCCCCGCCAACTAATCTCTCCCCACACCGTCTAAGGGGAGAAGAAGACGCATGGCGCTCTCACCGCTGCCGCTGATGCAAGGCACGGTCGACCTGCTGGTGCTCCGTACGCTCGCGTCGGGGTCCATGCACGGCTACGGCATTGCCACGCTCGTGCATCAGCGAACGGCTGGCGATCTGACCATCGAAGATGCGGCGCTCTACCAGGCGCTGCATCGTCTCGATCGCCAGGGCCTCGTCGACGCGGAATGGCGGCCGTCGGACAACAATCGCCGCGCGCGCTACTACACGGTCACACCCGCGGGGCGCAAGCGTCTGCGCGAGCAGACCAGCAACTGGCGGCGGTACTCCCGCGCCATCGAGGCGGTCCTCGAGGGTGCCTGAGAGGGAGCCGCGCCGATGAGTCCGCACGCCCGCAAGCCGTTCTGGTATCTCCGCCGGGGATCCCGGGCCGTGCGGGACGAAGTCGACGAGGAGATCCGCCTGCATCTGGAGATGCGCATCCAGGCGCTGAGCGCGGAAGGATTGCCCGCCGACGACGCACGCCGGGAAGCGCTCCGCCGGTTTGGCGATCTCGAAGGCGCACGCCAGTATTGCCGTCGTCAGGACGAGCAGAAGGAGGCCGACATGCAGCGCGGACTGCGGTTCCAGGATCTGATGCAGGACGTCCGCATCTCGCTTCGGGCCCTCCTGCACGTGCCGGTGCTGACGCTGACCGTTCTGGTGACCGTAGGTCTGGGGATCGGCGCGACAACCGTCATCTTCAGCGCGATCCATGCGGCGCTCCTCCGACCGCTGCCCTACGCCGATCCGGACCGGCTCGTCTGGATCTACACCGACGCGCCGCCGTTCCAGTTCCGATTTTCCGTGGCCGACTACCTCGCGCTGGAAGCGCAGCAGACGCAGTTCGAGGGCGTTGCCGGATTCACGAATCGCACCATGGCGTACAGCGACGGAAGTGCCGCCGAGCTGTTGACCGGGCGCCAAGTCTCGTGGACGTACTTCGGCCTGCTCGGCATCGAGCCCGCGCTCGGCCGCGACTTCACCCAGGTGGACGCTCAGCCCGGCAGCCCTCCGGCCGTCATGGTCAGCCATGGGTTCTGGCAGCAGCGGCTCGGCGGACGCGCCGATGTGATCGGCAAGCCCATCAAACTCGATGGCGCGGACTACGCTCTCGCGGGTGTGCTTGCCCCGACGGTCGGTCCGCTGGAGCGGCGGCAGGAGTTCTTCGTCGTGGCGCAGTTCAGCCCACCGCCGCGGCGGGGGCCGTTTCCGTACTGGATGCTCGGACGCCTGCGGCCAGGCGTGGATCCCTCGGCGGCCGCGAGCGAGCTGCGCGGCATCAACCGGCGCATCTTTCCGATCTGGAGATCCTCGTATCAGGACGAGAAAGCGACGTGGAGCCTGAGGGATCTCAAGGCGCGTCTCGTCGGCCACGCCCACACGACGGCCGGACTCGCCCTCGCGGCGGTGGTCCTCGTGTGGCTCATTGCCTGTGCCAACGCATCCAGTCTGCTCATTGCTCGCGTCACCAGCCGGCGGCGCGAGCTGGCGGTGCGAGCGGCCCTCGGCGCCTCGCGTGGCCGCGTCGTCCGCCACCTGCTCGTCGAGAGCGGGGTGCTCGCGGCAGGCGCGGCGGCTATCGGGGTGGTGCTCGCCTGGTTCGGTATCGGGCTCATGCAGGACGTCGGTGCGAACTACTTCCCCCGCACGGACGAAATCACCCTCGACGGCCCGGTGCTCTCGGTCCTCGCAGCGGTCACGCTGGTGAGCGGATTGATTTTCGGGCTCGTCCCGGCTATGCACGGTTCCGGCGGACCGGTCGACGAGTCGTTACGCTCGGCCGGACGATCGGCAACGGGCAGCCTCCCGGTCAGGCGGCTCCGCCAGGTGCTCGTCGGCAGTCAGTTCGCGATCTCGACTCCCCTGCTCGTCGCGGCCGGGCTCCTCCTCGTCAGCCTCAACGAGCTGAGCCAGGTCGACCTCGGTTTCGACGGTCGCAACATGATCGCCGGCTCCGTCCGGCTGCCGGCCGCGCGCTATCAGACGCCCGGAAGCGTGACGAGCTATTGGGACGAGTTCAAGCGGCGCCTCGAGGCACTGCCCGGCGTGTCGGGTGTGGCGTTTGCCGACAGCCTGCCTCCTGACCGCGCGTTCAACGTCAACAATTTCGATCTCGAAGACTTCCCGACGCCCGTCGGCCAGTCTCAGCCCGCGACGCCGTGGGTTGCGGTCACGCCGGAGTATCGTCGCGTGCTGGGTCTCACGCTGCTCGAAGGACGGTTTCTGGACGAGCGCGATATCCAGCTCCCGAATCTGCAATCGGTCGTGGTGGATCGCACATGGGCGGCACGGTTCTCCCCCGGCCAGAGCGCTCTCGGCAGACGTTTCAAGGAGGGTGGCTGCACCCAGTGTCCCTGGACGACCGTGGTCGGCGTCGTCAGCGATGTCAAGTACGCCGGTCTGGATCAACCCGATCAGGGGACCGTCTACTCCCCCTTGTCAGGGGAGCTGTCGAGGTTTTTCGTGCTCAGGACGCTGGGGGATCCGCTCATCCTGATGCCGTCCGTCCGGCAGGTGGCCCGTGCGCTCGATCCCGATGTGCCGCTGACCGGCGTCGCGACGATCGATGAACTGGTCGCGCAATCGCTCCAGCGTCCGCGCTCGCTGTCGAGGCTCGTCGCCGGGTTTGCTCTGGTTGCGCTCGTGCTCTCGGCGGTCGGCATCTACGGGGTGATGGCCTACTACGTCCAGCAACACACGAAAGAGATCAGTATCCGCCTGGCGCTCGGGGGCCGGGCGGCCGACGTGCTGCGGCTCGTCGTCGGGCAGGGCATGACGGTGGTGACGGCCGGCGTCGTCGCCGGGCTGCTGACCGCTTTCGCGTCCACGCGCCTGATGTCCAGTCTCCTGTTCGGCGTCAGCGCCGCAGATGCGTCCACCTTCCTGGCGGTGAGCCTCTTTCTGATGGCCGTGGCGCTGGCCGCCTGCGTCGTGCCGGCACGACGGGCGACTGGTCTGCAGCCTGCTGCGCTGCTCAGGAACGAGTGAAGCGCCGGCGCGGCAGGCGGCCGAAGCCGTTCCCACATTAACCTTCCTTTGTAAACATTCTGTTGTAGACTATTGCACGATGTCGGGCCTCTTTCTGGCGGAGTTCGAGCTCTACGTCATGCTGGCCATCGCCAGGCTCAGCGACGACGCCTACGGCGCAGCCGTCCGTCAGGAGATCGAAGCGAGAACCGGTAGGCCCGTTTCCATCGGCGCCCTCTATGCCACGCTCGCGCGCCTCGAGACCAAAGGCCTGATTACGCTGCGCACCACGAAGACCGCCGGCCAGCGAGGGCGCGCGCGACGCTACTGCCGGCTGACCGCCCAAGGCGCGACCGCTCTGCGCCACTCGGCTCGAATGCTGCGCCGGATGATGGGCGGCCTCAAACTCGAGCCGAGCCGATCCGGCAAGGCCTGACATGCACGGCCCGCTCCGCATCGCGCGCTGTCTCCTCGCCCTCGCGCTCCACCCGGACGACCGGGAGTGCGCGCTGGCCGATCTGGACGAGGAATTCGAGGTGTGGCGCGCGCGGCACGGCGTATCGGCGGCCCGGCGCTGGTACCGCAGCCAGGTGCGCCGTTCGCTCGTTCCATCGCTGGGCCGGCGACTGGGCACGCCCGGCATGTCCATGGGTGGTCTCATGCGTGCAATCCTGTTCGAGTTGCGGCACGGCCTCCGCCTGCTCCGCCAGTACCCCACGACCTCGCTCGTGGCTGTATTGACGCTCGCGCTTGGCATCGGCATCAGCGCGGCGATCTTCGCGGTCGTGGACGCGGTGCTCGTACAGGCGCTCCCTTACCCCGACGCCGATCGCCTCGTCATGGTGTTCGAGAAGCGGGCGCGGGAAGGTGTTGTGACGAATCCGGTCGCTCCCGCCGACTTCCTGGACTGGCGCCGCCGTGCCGATGTGTTTCAGCACATCGCCGCCCAGGCGCCCGCGTCGGTTACCGTCACCGGTGACGGCGAACCGGAGCAGGTCGGCGCCGGCGCCGTGTCGGGGGCCTTCTTCGATGTGCTGGGCACGGCGATGGCTCAGGGCCGGACGTTCACCGTGGACGACGAGGTGCCGGGACGTCACCGCGTCGTCATCCTGTCGCATGGATTCTGCGCCCGCCGTTACGGCGGCGAGCCGGACGCGATCGGCCGGCCCATCACGATCAATGGAAACGCGTGGCAGATCGTCGGGATTCTGCCAAGGACCTTCCGGTTCGTGGATGACGAGGTGGATTTGTGGGTGCCCCTCGTCATCGAGCTGCCCGGCGAGGAGCCGAGCCGTAGTCTGCATTATCTCAACGTGTACGGACGGTTGAAACCGGACGTTTCGGTCGCGCAAGCCGGCGCCGCCATGGACGTGCTGGGCCGGCAACTGGAGACCGAGTATCCCGACACGAATGACGGCCACGGCGCCTGGGTGATGCCGGCAAAGGACTGGTACGTGCAGGACAGTCAGGCCAGGCTCATCGCGCTCGCCGCCGCTGTCGGTCTCGTAGTGCTCATCGTCTGCGTCAACGTCGCGAACCTGCTGCTGGTCCGCGCCGCGTCGCGTCAGCACGAGACGGCCATTCGCGCGGCGCTCGGCGCCAGCCGGAGCCGCCTGGTCGTGCAGTCGCTGGTCGAGAGCCTGGGTCTGAGCCTCGTTGGCGGCATCTGCGGACTTGGCGTCGCGCTCGTCGCCCTCGAGGCGCTGCCTGCGGCGATGCCCGAGCGCATCTCGGTGGTCGCGCTGCGAGAGCTGACGCTCGACGTGCGCGTGCTGGGGTTCGCTGCCGGCCTGGCGGTGCTGACCGGCCTCATCTTCGGCTTTCTGCCGGCGTGGCAGGGCTCGCGCCCTCGACTCATCGATGCGCTCGGGTCCGGCCGCCGTGGTCCCGGGAGCGTCAGGCGCGCGGCGCGGCTCACGCTTGTCACGGAGATTGCCCTGGCCACACTGACGCTGGTCGGCGCGGGGCTCGTCATCCGAAGCTTCAATCGCATCCTCGCGACGCCGCTCGGCTTCTCGACCGGCCATCGTCTGACCGTCCGCATCGGCCTCACGGGCCCGCGGTATCAGGCGGCCGACCAGCGCCAGCGCACGTTCGAGCAAATCGAGCAGTCGCTGGCGACGATCCCCGGCCTCACCCGTCTCGGCAGCGTCGATCTGCTGCCGCTCGGCGGCGGGGATTCCCGACGGGGCGTGCAGATCGAAGGTGTCGCGCCGGGCCCGGACGATCCGCCGACGCGAATGCACCCGCGCGTCGTCACGCCCGGCTATTTCGACACGATGGCAATCGACATCGTCGACGGCCGCGGCTTCACGTCCGAGGACACGAGCGCGGCCTCCCCGGTCGTCCTGATCAATGAAGCCTCGGCCCGGCGGTTCTGGCCCGGACAGAATGCAATCGGCCGCCGGATGCGTTTTGTCGGCGAAGAGGCATGGCGCACCATCGTCGGGGTCACGCGCGATGTCAGGCACTGGGGCTGGACT
>Ga0299914_10004091_pt1 | contig 10441 bp, 10 predicted proteins | sample RVTome_10_FD_201361 | JGI IMG/M metagenome (GOLD analysis project Ga0299914, IMG submission 201361) | Soil microbial communities from uranium-contaminated site in the Upper Colorado River Basin, Wyoming, United States - RVT153D57 (version 2) ... | reverse complement strand
CGGCACCTTGAACAGCAGGAAGTCGGCCCCCTCCATGGAGATCGACGGGTGTTCCGGCGCCAGGAGGTCGGCCGGGAGGGTCTGGAAGGTCACGCCTCCCACGGTGCAGCGCTCGTCCGACTCCCAGGTCAGCATCGCGGGACCGTCCGTCCGCGCGTCGTCTTCGGGCTCCTCGGCCGGCACCGCGACTCAGCGTACGCGCTTCAGGAATCCCCCGCCGTTGAAGCTGATGCCGTAGCGCTCGAGGTCGGGGTCGGGGATGAAATCGAGCTCGTCGACGATCTCGGCGACCGCACCCATCGGGCCCGATCCGAACGCCGGCCACGCCTGGGCACCATCCAGGATCGTGTCCTCGACGACGACGTACGAGCCCGGTGGCACCAGCGGTGCGAAGTTGCGGAAGGCGGCGGTCAGCTGCGGGGTTCCCGACCCCCCGAGGATGACCAGGGCCCGAGGCGACTCGCCCGCGAGCTCTCGGACCTCGGAGGCGGTCCGCTCGGCGGCGGGATCGCCGGTCAGATAGGTGATTCGCGGGTGCTCCGGCCTATCCGGGTCCGGGTCGTCGTCGATCGAGAGCACGCGGCCCTCACCGATCAGATCGCAGATCGTGGCGAGGAACCAGGCCCGGCCGCCACTGCCGGTGCGGGTCTCCACGACCCACTCGGGCCGCAGGCGGGCGATCAGCTCCTGGTATGCGAAGAGGTCGGTCGGGGGCCGGTGCGCCGACTTCCCGAGCCAGGGCGTTCGATGCCACTCGCCGCTGCGCCAGAACGCTTCGTTGAACTCGACTTTCAGCTCGTCGGGCACCGGCACGGGACGTGAGGGCCGCCGATCGAGCGGGTGGGCCGCGCGAAACTGCTTGGCCCCCATACGCCGCCGCCGGGTTCGACGCGCGGGCGGCGGCAGGCTGCCGATGTAATGCGCCCGCTGCGTCGGGACCCGGAACCGCCGTCCCCGCAACTCCCGGTAGTGGTCCTCGTAGGCGCGGATCAGGTCCTGGCGCTCGTCGTGCCGGGTGAGGTTCGTCGTGGTCCCCCCGTGTACCTGGTGAAACGACGCCTCCCCGAGCAGTGTGACCAGGTTGATCCCCGGTGAGCTGACCATCCGCTCGTAGAGGTCGAGGTTCACGAAGCCGCCTCCGGGCATCGCGTAGGCCTCGTCCATGCCCCCGACCTGATCGATCAGGGCTCTCGGGACGATGATGCAGTTGCTCTCCCACTCGCCGTCGAACCAGTCGCGGGCGCCGACAGGGTGGCTGATCTCGAACAGGCGGTACCCGTCGGTCGGCCAATCGATCTGGTCGAGCAGGCGGTCCTCGGCCTCGCGGTCGTAGCCGGCGGCGAGCGTCCGCGGCTGCTGCCCCGGTCCCAGGTACCAGTGCCGGGCGGTGACCACCGCGGGGGCATAGGTCGAGAAACCCAGGAGCCCGAGGCGCAGGACTCCCGGTGTGAGCAGATGGGCGCCGTCGATCATCACCGCGACCGCCCGCCCGCTCGACGCGGCGATCCCGCGGTTGACCGCGCGGGCGGGGGAGGGAGTTGCGTCCCCGCCCAGGTCCAGGTAACGGAACTCCGGGCCGAACCCGGTCACGAACTCCTTGCCGAGCGCCTGGTTGGGATCGGAGCCGTTCTCCACCGCGATGACCTCGTAGTCGACGCCCTCGATCCCCTGCTGATAGCTGCGGGAGAGGGAGTGCAGCGTTCTGGCCGCCTCGCGGCGCATGTTGTGGAAGACGGCCACGACGGAGAGGTCCTTGGTCGTGGTCCGCGGCGGCGACAGCGCGGAAACGGGGCCGTTCTCCGGCCGCTTGCGCCAGGCCGCCGCGCTCGAGTCCACGCGCTCCAGCGGCTCGGCCACGCCTCGGCCTGAGCGGAAGCTGTCGACGGCGGCCTGACAGTCCGGGGCTCCGTAGTCGTCGATCACGACGAAGCCCCCGGGCGCCACCCGGTCGTAGGCGACGTCGAGCACCGCGCGGATCTCGTCCGCGTCGTTGCCGTCCACGCGCAGCATCGCGATCGCGTCGGGCCCCGCTGCCGCCAGCTCCGGCGCCGGTTCCCCCTGGAGGAAGACCACGCGATCGTCGAGCAGGTCGAACCGCGCGAAGCCCTCACGAAGGGTGTTCAGATCCGAGGGGAGTGCCAGGCGCGCGGTCGCGCCGCCGTTCGACGCCGTCCGGAAGCGATCGGCCACCCAGACCCGTACGCCGGAGCGCTCGCGTGCTTCGAGATAGCCCCGCATGAAGATCGCCGCCCCGCCCCGGCCCGCCGGGCAGTCGACGAGATCCCCCGCCACGTTCTGCGCGCGAAGCATCTCGAGGAGCCGCTCGAGGTGATCGAGGCGGGCGCGACCGACGTCGGCGTACGCGAGGGCGGTCCGCCTGGGCGCGGTGGCCGGATGGCTGGGCGGATGCTCGCCGACCTCGCGCTCTCGCCGCAACCGCTTCAGCGCGACCGGCATGTGGCGCGCCGGATCCGCGAGCGTCCCGAGGTCGGCCTGGGTGCCGCTGTCGGCGTGCTCCATCAGGTGCTCGATCCGCAGCTCGTTCTCGATGTAGTGCTCGTCGAGGAGCGCCCGCTTGAGCAGGTCGAGATATCGCCGGGTGGCGCGCTCCGCCGCGCCGTCCGAGGTGCGCGCGGTCTCGTCGTCGCGGGTCACGTGACGTGCGCTCTGCTGCGGAGCGGCTAGCTCTCGGCCGGCTCGGCGGCGCCGCGCTGCGCCGCATGGGCGGCCGCGGCGCGGGCCGGCGCCGGCGGCGTGAGGACCCGGCTGCGGCCGCCGGGCGGGCAGTCAGGCAGCGGCAACGCGTCCGGCGCGTGGGGGCCGCGGCGCGGGCCCTTCGGTCGCTTCGGGCCGCGCCGAAACCGCCTGAACCCGTGGTCCTCGCCGCCCTCGGCCGGGGCGTCCGCAGCCTCCGGCTCGGCCCGGATCGCCCACCAGGCGATGTAGAGGAGGAACCCGACGGGGATCTTGAGGACCACCATCAGGAAGAAGATGGGTACCCAGCCATCCACTGGGATCAGTCTATCCCCAGACCGCGGCTCCAGCTGATCAGCGTCTCGACCTGCCCGTCGGTCAGTCCCACGGCGGACTCGGTCGGCACCAGGAGGGTCGGCGCGCTGCGCCGCCGCGCCCACTCGTGACAGCTGTTGTCGAGCGAGTCGTCGATCCACGCGAGCGGCCTGTCGCCCGCGTACTCGTCGAGGGCGTCGAGCTTCCAGTGGGCGGTCCCGAACCGCGCGCGGCCGCCGAAGGTCAGGACCGGGAGGTCCGCCGGGAGCCCGAGGAGCAGCGGCAGGTGGTCGTTTGCCCGCTCCTCCCAGCCCGTCGCCCAGACCAGCTCGTAGTGCTCGGCGAGGCGCAGCAGCCGCGGCCCGGCGCCATCGGCGATGCAGTGTGCGATGCCGTCGATCAGGTGGAAACGTCCGGGTACGTCGTCGAGCGGCCCGTCGAAGCCGAACAGGCTGATGACCCCGTCGACGTCGACGGCCAGTACCGGTGGCTGCCTCACTGTCGAATCCAGGCTACCGAGAGACGTCCGCTACCATCACGCGCCGTGCCGTCGACCAATCAGCTGATCCGGAAAGGGCGCAAGAGCCCTCAGAAAAAGGTCTCGACGCCCGGCCTCAAGTCGGGCCAGGGCCGCAAGCGCCGGATCGCTGCGCCGCAGCGCCGCGGCGTCTGCACGCGCGTTTACACGGCCACGCCGAAGAAGCCGAACTCGGCGCTTCGCAAGGTCGCGCGCGTGCGGCTGACCAACGGGATGGAGGTCACCTGCTACATCCCCGGCGAGGGCCACAACCTTCAGGAGCACTCGGTCGTCCTCGTCCGCGGCGGTCGCGTCAAGGACCTGCCGGGCGTCCGCTACAAGGTGATCCGCGGCACGCTCGACGCCTCGGGCGTCTCCGACCGCAAGCAGTCGCGCTCCATGTACGGCGTCAAGAAGTAGTCGCATGCCGCGCCGCGCAAGAGCCACGGTCCGGCCGGTCGAGGCCGACGCCCGGCACCGCAGCCGCCTGGTCCAGCAGGTGATCAACAAGGTGATGTTGGACGGCAAGAAGTCGGTGGCGGAGCAGATCACCTACGACGCGCTGGCGCTGGTCGGCGAGCGCTCGTCCCGCCCGCCCGTCGAGGTGCTCGACGAGGCGATCAAGGAGCTGACCCCGACGCTCGAGGTCCGGTCCCGCCGCGTCGGCGGCGCCACGTACCAGGTGCCGGTCGAGGTCCCCGCCCGCCGGGCCCGCACGCTGGCGGTGCGCTGGCTCGTGGGCTTCGCCCGGGGTCGCCGCGAGAAGTCGATGGCCGACCGGCTCGCGAACGAGATCATGGACGCCACCCAGCAGCAGGGCGGCGCCTGGAAGCGGAAGGACGACATCTTCCGCATGGCGCAGGCAAACAAGGCCTTCGCCCACTACCGCTGGTAGGGCTGCGGGGCCTGCAAACCTTCGCCTGGCGTCGTCCTCGGATGATCGTCTCGCTCACGTAGGTCCGGGCTACGCTCGCTTCGCCGATCATCCTGCGTCCTCGCCAGACTCGGTTTTCGGCCCCTTCGCGCTCGGCTTACGCAGCGGCCTGTTGCTGAGCGTCGTGAAACGTCGCGCCACGGGACGGGATCCGTCGCTCGGCGTGGAATGGGCGTGGGCCTCGTGCCGGAGCGAGCGGGTAGCCCGCCGCTACGCGGATTCGCGGTTTGTCTGGGAGCGCGTGGGCTCGTCCGTGACGTCGCGGAGCGGGGCGGGGGGTGCCGGGTCGTGCTTCGACCCCGGGCGCAGCGTCGCGAGCTGATCCCCGGACATCGTCGCGAGGGCGGCCCCGGTGAAGGCGAGCCCGAGGGCGCCGACCATCTCGAGCCAGAATCCCGCCTGGGGGATCGCCTCGGCGTCGATGAAAGACTGACGCGCGTCGTTGAGGGTGCCGACCTGGCCCGCGTCCGGAAGGTCGATCAGGAGGAAGATCAGCAGCGCCAGGCCGCCCATCGCCGCGACCGCGATGGCGGCCGGCTTCGAGGCCGCCCAGACGGCGATGACGGTCCCGATCCCGGCGAAGGCGGCGATGATCAGGAGCGCCGGGCCGTGGTGATCGATGACGCTGCGCGACTCGAGCGGCTCGGCGCCCGGCGGCGTGAACTCGAACATCGTCATCAGCTGCGACGCGAACAGCACCCCGGCGGCGACCACACAGACCCAGGGAAGCAGGCGCTCCGCTCGGCTCGGGCCGTCCATCAGCCGCCGGCCTGTCCGGCGGGCACGCGACCCAGCCGCAGCGGTCGCCGCCGTCCGCCCGTCCGCTCGGCGCCGGGATCGGCCGTGATCAGGCGGGCGATCAGGGGGGCGAGGACGATCAGCAGGGCCCCGCATGCGAGCTGCACCCAGAACCCCCCGAGCAGGCTCGCCTCGGCGCCCTGGTAGGCGACCGCCGCATCGCCCTCGTCGAGTCCCTTCGGCGCGTCGACGATCAGGCTGATGGCGACCGTGATCAGGCCGACCGGCGCCAGCCACCAGGCGCCGCGGCGGTCCCCGCGCGCCGCGGCGAAGACCGCGACCAGCGCGGCGAGCGCCAGGGGCAGGCCGAGCCAGGCATGCGCGCTGCCGCCGCTGTGCGTCTCGCCCGGCGCCTCCGGCGCCGGTGCGATCTGGTCAACGCCCACGTAGTCGGTCGTGCCGATCGCGATGCTGCGGTAGTCCGCGAACTGCGACGCGGCGAGAGCGATCGCGGTGGCGGCGGCGACCCCGAGTGCGGCACGCAGCGGCGTCACCTCGCGCTCGGCGACCCGGAAGAGCCGCACCGCCTGGCGCCAGAGCGCCTGCAACACGGGCCAGGCGAGCCGCCATCCGGCCAACGTCGCCGCTCCCGCCAGCTCCGCGACGCTCATGTACAGTCCGGCCGGGATCCGGAGCATCTCCCGGACGATCGCGGCGAGTTCGCCGCCCACCCCCCGCGCGGTCCGGCCAAGGCCTGCGCCGCCCCGCGAAATCGCCCGTCGGGGAGCCGTCGAACCCGGCTTTCTCAGCCGCATCTGAGGGTCTTGGAAGGCTTCATGCCTCTGCTATAGTCAGCCGTCGCTCGCGGCCCGGCCCGAAAGGGCCTTTTTTGTGCTCTCGACCGGCCCCGCGGCAACCTGACCTCTCTCCTCGGACCACACTCTAGACGCAACCATGGCACGGAACTTCCCACTCGAAAAGACCCGCAACATCGGGATCATGGCGCACATCGACGCCGGTAAGACGACGACGACCGAGCGCATCCTCTATTACACCGGACGCACCCACAAGATGGGCGAGGTCCACGAGGGCGCCGCGGTCATGGACTGGATGGAGCAGGAGCAGGAGCGGGGGATCACGATCACCTCCGCCGCCACGGCCTGCGAGTGGAAGGGGCATCGGATCAACATCCTCGATACGCCCGGTCACGTGGACTTCACCGTCGAGGTCGAGCGCTCACTGCGCGTCCTCGACGGCGCGATCGCCGTGTTCGACTCGGTCGCCGGCGTCGAGCCCCAGTCCGAGACCGTCTGGCGTCAGGCCGACAAGTACAAGGTCCCGCGGATCGCGTTCATCAACAAGATGGACCGCGTCGGCGCGGACTTCGCGAAGTCGGTCGAGACGATGAAGGAGCGCCTGGGCGCGCACCCGCTGCCGATCCAGCTCCCGATCGGCGCCGAGGATCAATTCAAGGGCGTCGTCGACCTGATCGAGAACAAGGCCCTCGTCTGGGCCGACGAGCTCGGCACCGAGTTCGAATACGTCGACATCCCGGAGGGCATGACGGACGAGGCGCACGAGGCGCGGACGCACCTGATCGAGGCCTGCGCCGACTACGACGACGAGCTGATGGAGATGTACCTGGACGAGCAGGAGATCCCGCACGAGCGGATCGCGAAGTCGCTGCACCGGGCGACGCTCGACCTCAAGGTGACGCCGGTCCTGTGCGGCTCGGCCTTCAAGAACAAGGGAGTCCAGCCGCTGCTCGACGCGATCGTCGAGCTCCTGCCGTCGCCGCTCGAGGTGCCGCCGGTCCAGGGCTTCGTGCCGAACAAGGACGGCTCCGAGGGCGAGCCCGTCGAGCGCGCCCCGGACGATACGGCGCCGTTCTCGGCGCTGGCCTTCAAGGTCATGGCCGATCCCTTCGTCGGCAAGCTCACGTACTTCCGCGTCTACTCGGGCAAGCTCTCGGCCGGCAGCCGCGTGCTCAACGCGACCAACGGCAAGACCGAGCGGATCGGCCGCCTGCTGATGATGCACGCGAACCACCGGGAGGAGATCGAGGAGTGCTACGCGGGCGACATCCTCGCCGGCGTCGGCCTCAAGCAGACTTCCACCGGCGACACGCTCGCCGCCCCGGACTCGCCGGTGCTGCTGGAGAACATCGAGTTCCCGGACCCCGTGATCGAGGTCGCGATCGAGCCGAAGACCAAGTCCGACCAGGAGAAGCTCGGGTCGGGCCTCGCGCGTCTCGCGGAGGAGGACCCCACCTTCCGGATCGAGACCGACGAGGAGACCGGGCAGACGCTGATCCACGGGATGGGCGAGCTCCACCTGGAGGTGATCGTCGATCGCCTCCTGCGCGAGTTCTCGGTCGAGGCCAACGTCGGCCGCCCGCAGGTGGCCTACCGGGAGACGATCCGCGAGCGGACCGAGAAGGTCCAGGGACGGTTCGTCCGCCAGACCGGCGGCCGCGGTCAGTTCGGCCACGTCGTCATCAACCTCGAGCCTGCGCCCGAGGAGGGATTCGACTTCGTCAACGCGATCAAGGGCGGGGCCATCCCGACCGAGTTCATCCCCGCGGTCGAGCAGGGCATCGAGGAGGCTCTCGGCTCCGGCGTCAAGGCCGGCTACCCGATGGTCGACGTCCGGGTCGAGCTGGTCGACGGCTCGTACCACGACGTCGACTCGTCGGAGATGGCGTTCAAGATCGCCGGCTCGATGGCCGTCCAGGACGCGGCGCGGCGCGCCAAGCCCGTGCTGCTCGAGCCGGTGATGGCGGTCGAGGTCGTGACGCCCGAGGCGTTCCTCGGCGACGTCATCGGCGACCTCTCCCGCCGGCGCGGCAAGGTCCAGGGCCAGGACCAGCGCGGCAACGCGCTTGCGGTGCAGGCGTTCGTCCCGCTCGGCGAGATGTTCGGCTACGCCACCGACCTGCGCTCCTCGACGCAGGGCCGCGCCCAGTACACGATGCAGTTCGAGCGCTACGAGGAGGTTCCCGGCAACATCGCCGAGGAGATCATCGAATCGCGCTCGGGTGAGCCCGTGCCTGCGGGTGCGTGAATGAGCGACGAATGTCGCGAAAGTAGGTTCGCCCCCCTGGCAAGGGCGTGGTCCTAGCTATATTTTCCGGGTTCGCCCGAAGGCGGCCATGAAGGCGCCTCGGGCACGAAGACACGCCCGCTCAAGATAAGACGAGCACCAGACGGACTTAGAACGAAAAGACCTGAGAGAAACGGAGAAGCAACCAGATGTCGAAGGAGAAGTTCGAGCGCGATAAGCCGCACGTCAACGTCGGCACGATCGGTCACATCGACCACGGCAAGACGACCCTGACCGCGGCTATCACGAAGGTGCTCGCCGAGGCCGGCGGCGGCGAGGCGAAGAGCTTCGAGGAGATCGACAACGCGCCCGAGGAGAAGGAGCGCGGGATCACGATCGCCACCTCGCACGTCGAGTACCAGACGGAGAACCGCCACTACGCCCACGTCGACTGCCCGGGCCACGCCGACTACGTCAAGAACATGATCACCGGCGCCGCCCAGATGGACGGGGCGATCCTCGTCGTGTCCGCGGCCGACGGCCCGATGCCGCAGACGCGCGAGCACATCCTGCTCGCCCGCCAGGTGAACGTGCCGTACGTGGTCGTCTACCTGAACAAGACCGACATGGTCGACGACGAGGAGCTCATCGAGCTCGTCGAGGAGGAGGTCAAGGACCTGCTCAACGAGTACGACTTCCCGGGCGACGACACCCCGATCATCCGTGGATCGGCGCTGAAGGCGCTGGAGGGCGACGAGGAGGCCGTCAAGTCGATCCTCGAGCTCGCCTCCACGCTCGACAGCTACATCCCCGAGCCGGAGCGCGACCTGGACAAGCCGTTCCTGATGCCGGTCGAGGACATCTTCTCGATCACCGGTCGCGGCACGGTCGCCACGGGGCGCATCGAGCAGGGCATCGTCAACTCGGGCGACGAGGTCGAGATCGTCGGGATCAAGGACTCCTCGAAGACGGTCGTAACCGGCGTCGAGATGTTCCGCAAGATCCTCGATCAGGGCCAGGCCGGCGACAATGTCGGCTGCCTCCTGCGCGGGACCAAGCGCGAGGAGATCGAGCGCGGCCAGGTGCTCGCCAAGCCCGGCTCGATCACGCCGCACACGAAGTTCAAGGCAGAGGTGTACTGCCTGAAGAAGGAGGAGGGCGGCCGCCACACGCCGTTCTTCTCGGGCTACCGCCCGCAGTTCTACTTCCGGACGACGGACGTCACCGGGATCGCCAACCTCCCCGAGGGGACCGAGATGGTGATGCCGGGCGACAACGTCGAGATGACGATCGAGCTGATCCAGCCGATCGCCATGGACAAGGGGCTGCGGTTCGCGATCCGCGAGGGCGGTCGCACCGTAGGCTCGGGAGTCGTCTCCGACATCCTCGAGTAGCACCCGTACAGGGACCGGCCCCCGGGCCGGTCCCTTTTTCGCGGCCCACGGGTCGCGCGCAAGGACATAAAGCCAACGATTGGGGCGGCGCTTTCCGCAAGCGGCGCCCCGATTACGCGGAAAGACGAGAACAACAGGTATCGAATGAGCGACGTAAGGCGCGAAAGAAGGTCCACCCCTCCCTGGTAAGGGACAGAGTTTTATGGCGACCCTCGCCACCAACAAGATTCGAATCCGGCTCAAGGCCTACGACCACGACGCGATCGACCGCGCGTCGCGCGAGATCGTGGACACGGCCGAGCGCACCGGGGCGACCGTCGCCGGCCCGGTCCCGCTGCCCACGGACAAGAACGTCTACTGCGTGATCCGCTCGCCCTTCAAGGACAAGGACTCGCGCGAGCACTTCGAGATCCGCACGCACAAGCGGCTGATCGACATCCACCAGCCGACCCCGAAGACGATCGACTCGCTGCAGCGCCTCGACGCGCTGCCGGCGGGCGTCGACATCGAGATCAAGATCTAGATGGCGGCGATCATCGGCAAGAAGGTGGGCATGACGCAGCTGTTCCAGGAGGACGGAACCCGCGTGCCCGTGACCGTGATTCAGGCGGGCCCCTGCCCGGTCACCGCGATCCGCGACGCCGGGCGCGACGGGTACGCCGCGGTGCAGCTCGCGTTCGACGAGGTCGCCGAGCGCAAGCTCACCAAGGCGGAGCTCGGGCACCTGAAGAAGGCCGGCGCCGCGCCGATGCGCACCCTGGTCGAGTTCCGCGACGAGGACCTCGGAGCCGAGGAGGGTCCCAAGGT
>Ga0299914_10004090_pt1 | contig 10443 bp, 8 predicted proteins | sample RVTome_10_FD_201361 | JGI IMG/M metagenome (GOLD analysis project Ga0299914, IMG submission 201361) | Soil microbial communities from uranium-contaminated site in the Upper Colorado River Basin, Wyoming, United States - RVT153D57 (version 2) ... | reverse complement strand
ATTGAAAAAATTGCAAATAAAGAGAATCTTCCTTTAGAAGTTTTATCAATGGATATTGATAATGATATTTCAGTAAGAAATGCGATACATAAAATACTTGATGAAAAAAAGAAAATTGACATTTTGGTAAATAATGCAGGTTATGGTTTATTTGGTGCTTTAGAGGACATAGCCATAGAAGAGATAAAAAAACAATTTGAGACAAATCTCTTTGGAGCAATACGAACTATTAAAGAAGTTTTACCCTCAATGAGAGAGCAGAAGAATGGAATAATCGTAAATGTAACTTCTATTGCAGGGATAGTAGGAATACCTGCAGAATGCATATATGTAAGTACAAAATTTGCATTGGAGGGATTAAGCGAATCTATATCCTATGAACTTCAACCATATGGAATTAAAGTAATCCTTATTGAACCAGGTGTTATTAATACTAATTTTGTATCAAATATAAAATTCTCAAATAAAACTGATGATAAATCACAACAAACTTTAAGGAAACAAGAAAAATCAGAAATTAACTATTCAAGCAATAGTATAAAGAAAAAGAATTCTTCATATTATTCCAATACTATAGATACATTTCTATCTCATTACTATCCAGCTATGAAGAATGCTCCTCCACCTAAAGAAGTTGCTACTGTAATACTTGAAGCAATTAAAAATATTTCAAATTCTTCAGAATGTTTCTTTAGATACACAATAGGAGATGATTCAAAAACTTTTGCACAAGCAAAAAAGAACATGTCTGATTCACAATTGCATGAGTTTATTTCAAATAAATTACTAAGCTAATTATGTCATCATAAAAAGAAATCTTAAATTATTTTATTTATTACTATAACATTAGACTCTTATTTTAGCACCGTTATTAGGATTATTATTCCCTATATAATAAACTCCTAAAAAATCTAATTTGAAAACCATTAATATCGTAAAGATTTTCTGCTATTTTTGATCCTTTTCTATACATGATATCATGATTACTTCTAACAGAAAAATAATAAAAAACCTGTCTTAAGACTCTATTTGATTCATTAAATAAAAATTTTAATTCATTATCGTTGAAAGACATATTATAAAATATATAGGAATAAATGACATCAAAATGGTTATTATGAAAAAGTAGTTCCTCTACTGCAGTAATTTTTTTAAAGTTAAATGAAATATTTTTTTCTCTTGTTTTTGTTTTCAAATTTTCTATTCAATCATTAAAATCAATATTATTAATTTTAAATTCTTTTAGCAATATTAAACATTATTGTCCTGACTATTCAACTCCCGGCGGACCCATACTTTTCTCTGGTTCATCCACATTTATCCATAATTCATTAGATTTGACAAGTTTGTAGGAGAAAAGACAAGGATAATAGAATTTGCAACAACCTTTTTGATTGCTTTAATCATTTATTTATTTGTGGGTCTGAAAGGAAAAAGTCACCTGTTATAACCACAAATTTAGTTTGTATTTTTTTGTTATTCTTTGGTAGTTTTGTTTTTATTATCATCATTGTTAGAGGTAAATTCGAGAACGAATATATCTTCTAAGAGCAACAACTTGATAGTGTTATTTAAGATTTATTCGTCTTATCCATTCTATTGATATTGTAAATTTTATATAGGAATATTTGCTGTTATTCTTATGGTACAAACTGGAACTAAATCAATTATTTTAACTGCAGCAACTATCATGACAATTTTAGCTTTGACATTACCAAGTCTAGATTTGAATGGATTTAGTCAAACTCTACAGAGGCTAGACTTTCAATCTAATTCTAACATAGATAAAAGTGAAATAAAGGATAATACTCAACCTGAACTTGCCGCAAAAATTCAACTAATACCACATGAAAACGAATTTCTTGATGATTATTATCAAGTTTCTAACTTTGCATTTGTGCTTAGTAATTCAAGTCAATTATGTCCTTTTGGTAATTGTGAGTATGAACTTGAAGATGGAACTATGCAAGCCGAAAGGATTGCAGGTGAAAGATCGTTAGCAGGAAGAATAACCATTGACACAGGAGATTCCAAAAATATGATGGAATTGCGTGCTTCTTGGAAGACAATAGAAGAGATTGAGAAAAATGGTGAAAACGTTAAAGTCATAGGAGGGATATTAGAATTAGGAATAAGTCAATTTGGTCCAGAAAACATATACCAAATTAATGGAACACTAACAACAGACGGTGACAATTACCTATTAGAAATAAAAGGAATAAAGTAATTAAATTATTTAGATATAGATACAGAAATAATCATAGTATCAACAGTTAAGCTATTGCATGTTTTCATCTTAATCTTTTTTTAATTCATAAATCACATAACGAGGTCCATGGCCAGATGTGCTTTAGTACGGAGCAATCTCTGCTCGTGTAATCGCGTACTCAGGTTTGTGGTAATATAATACAAAATAGTGAGATATTTTATTATTCTATATGAAAAAGAAATTTTAAATAAACTTCTATACTGAACAAATTTGAAAGACTAGGATTATAAATTTAATTCATTTTTACAAAAATAAGTTATCTCCAACCTTAAAATTGCCTCTCGGATATCTAGTGCCCTTAGCATAATTATTTCATGTATTCTTTCATTATATCAGGTGGAGGATTCGGGAAAAATGTACTCTATAGGTTCCAAAGAAATGACCAGCTAAAAATTCATTAACAATCCATAAACTACATTATCAGTTTACTACTCTTGGTCTATAGTGAGTATTTAAAAGAATAAATAGAAAAAGATGAAAACTTCATGCTAAAAATAATAGTTAAGAGTGCAATTATTTAAAAAAATATTAAATGTATAACAATGATAAGTTCTCAGAATTTAAAATAATGAAATAATAGAAAAGCATATATCTTTAGAAAAAATTAAAGAATGAAATTAAAGTGTTAATGGTTCCCTGTTAAGTTAAGGAAAGTTTAGGAATAAAATAAAAAATATAATAACATTAGACACAGAATATAATAGAAAAGTTAGAACGTATTTATCACTTTATCACTACAGTTAACTGCTCCTATAAAATGATAAAGTTATCTATACATTCGCTCTTTGAATTTATTGGACGTTTGACTCCTTACCATTTTTAAATTTTTTTCTATATTCTCAGCTTCTTTAATCAATGGTTTTATTTCACAATAGGCTTCAGGAACAATTTTGCTTACAACCTGAGCAACATTTGCTGCGGCTCTAAAATCGGGTACTCCTGATATGACATCAACTACAAATACAACGACATCAATATTCTTCCAATTTGATTCATTTAAAAGAATTCCAGGAATTCCGTTAACCGTTCCATTTTTTAAAGACAAAATTCCTATATCATTTAATTCTTTCATTATAATTGGAGAATTCGAAATCACGTAGAGCGAAGGCTCTTTTTTTGTTCTATCTTCTTTTTCAATTTCCCTACCTGCAACACTTATTATTGTCTTGCATTTATTATAATTGGACCAATTCAATATTGTATGAGCAATTTGTCTATAGGCTGATGATTCTAGAATTGCTTCCGAAACAAAGAATGCTAACTTTTTCTCTTCATTTGCATAGATTCTTGCTGGAAAATTTGGTTCAGTATTATAAATTACTGATATAGGAGGAAAAAGAGTAGAATCGAGAATACCCACTAATTCAGTTTTTAACGAATTGATAAAACATCCAATCGTTATAGTACTAGTAAGACCAATACCGTGGAAACCATCAAATACAACACCGCCTTCAATATTAATTTCCTTTAATTTTCGAATTTCAATTATTGGTTCGGTATGCATGAATATGTTTATAATTCATTATTTTAAACTCTTTGCGAAATCGTTCTAAATGTATGGTTTATTCATCTTGATATAACCATTAGAGATTGAAAATCATCTCAGTAAATTCTGATTTTATTTAGCCTAAATATTGAATCTTGAATTTAGATATTCTTTATTACGTTTTAGTGAATAGTAATAATATAAACTCAGAAATAAGCTTCGAAGTTCTAATACCAACTCAAGTCGAAGAACTTATTTTAAAACTTTTTACTTTATGGACAAAAAAATAAATTTTAATATTTTATACATATACTTCATTCTTTTGAAGATGTTCCATTAATTAATATGTAATATGTATTACTATAAAATAATATTTAAACAATTTAAATAATTGTCCTTGCATTTCTTAATTGAACTCTTATTTTAGCATTGTTATCGGTATTGACCATGTTTTACTTATATCATTTCAGATAATTATCATTAAACTATTTTTGTAATTCTTTAATAACATTACCTTTTTTCTTTTTCTAATCTGATAGTGATTGTGTTATCCCACCTGCTTTACATTATCCTTGTTTTTATATTATTGTAAGATTATTTTATTTTAGTACTATTCTTTTATGCATCTCTGCTTCTCCAATGTTTTCTATAAATATATGTTCCCTGATTGATTTTTTCATAATATAACGAATATTGTTGTTTTGTGTTAGGGAAACAGCTGAAAAGGTATCTTGAGCATATACTGATTTATCAGAATAAATTTCTTGTTTCTGTGCAAATCCGGCTGTCAATGAAAAATATAATCCATCAATATTAAAAATAAAGAGAAAGTTACTACAGCAACAATTCTAAACCAAAGGGAGGATAACCTATACATCCAATGGATGTAGTAAATGTTATAAAAAATTAAGTCTATACATAGTTAGACATACCTAGTTTGTACCAATTTTGATTTCTCTACCAATTTACCCCAATATCTAAATTTAATTCCAAATAGTAAATCCACAAGCTATTGTTGAAATATTCAATGGTAAGTCACTTATGATATATGCTAAATTTTCATCAATAGAAATCCTCCTTGACTATAACCATATCCTTCATCACTAATATGATATATCAAGTTATACGTACCAAGAAAAATAGAAGAGAATAATTTTGTCAAAGTTTTAGAATTTGATAATTTGATTGAATTAATGTATGATTTGATAGATTTTCCATATCAAGATTTCAGAGACTGCTGTTTGTCCTATATTGATTTCAGATGGTCGGATAGGAAAGAAAACATAAGCAAGTAGCAAAGCTAGTATACCAATAATAATTACTATCATACCAATAAGAAAAATAAAGTTTTCTCTATCAGACCTACTAGGAAAAATTTTCATAATATATATACTTGAACCAATTTAATTAATATTATCCTCAAACTTTATATTAATCATTACACAAAATATACAAATTGTTGGATTATATCTAGTACTCAAAATATGATTCAAGATGGAATACCAATTACAATATTGACAAGATATTGATAAGAGGTTCCTGTCTTTGCATCGTGAACTACAATAAAAAATAACATTGTAATCAAAATATGCTGAAACCACTAATCGCCTATTTCAATGGTTTTTTAATTGAAGTTTATCAATAGCCAATTACATCGTTAACTGAGAATATCTCTTCTTCTATTTAATTATTATATTACATCTTACGAAAAGAGAATTGCAATAATAACTAATTGCTTATTAATAAGAATATAATTTACCAATACATTACCTAAAGTAAGAATGATTTGTTTTAATCAATACTATCGATCATAGTAAAGATTCTCAAGTCTAATCTTTAAAGTTTATCAAATTCATTATTATTCGGTTTATTCATCTTTGAAATTGTAAATTGATCTATTATGTTATTTTGATAATTAACATAATAATAGTGAGGAAGTTCACTTTCATTGGCATAGAAAGTTCCTTTTATAGTTTTATTATTAATATCGAGATTTAGAAATCCAAAATGTTTATCATTCTGTTTTGCAACAAAAAGCGCTTGTTGTTTAATTTCAGTAAGAGATTTTCCTGCAGTGCCAGTTATTAGGTAAATGACTCCTCCATTCTCATTATTATAATAATTATTTTGATTATTATCTACTATAATAGGATTAGAACTATTTCCATCTTCACTATTATATTTTAATGGAAAAGTCCTCTGATAATTGTGATTGTCACTACTAAATACTAAATCAACACCATATTTGTCAAAAAGAGGATGATATGTGTCTCGTATAGTAGAATTAGCAGGATGTTGTGTAGGTGAAGTATAGATGGGTATAGATTCGACAACAAATGTCCAATCTATTTTTGGATTGGTAGAAGCAGTTTTTAAATCATTTTCCATAAATTGATATTGAGATGAACCAGAACTATAATCAATATAAGGATCTATAAAAACAAAATGGACGTTATTCATATCAAAAGAATAATATGTTTTTGTTAAATTCAAAGGTTTCAAATATTGTTTAATTACACCTATTGCCCCGCCACTAGTATCACTATATTCATGATCTCCCATTGCTATTTTCATCTTTGATTTAAATGGCTGTATTATTTCAAACCAACAATCTGCAGATTTTTTATAACTTAGATCTCCTGCTGCAATGACAAGTTCAGGATTCTTATTTTGAATATTGTCTGCTGTTTTTATTGTATCTTTTTCACAGCCCCAATCTGCTGAAACTGCGATATTGAAACCTTTAATTGTATTTGTAATATCATTGGATGGTGTTGCTCCTTGTTCGGTTCTGACTTTATCTGTTATTTTTTGCCTTGGTGATTGTGAAAATAAATCTTCTTGTTCTTCTTCTACTGCTGCTGCATTATTTATAACATCATCTGATGTATCTCTATAAAGACCAGCACTTCTATCTCCTCTAAAGTCCCAATATACAATTTGTCCTTTTGAATCAAAAGTATTTTTTGTATAAATCTCTAAAATTTCTTTGTCTGTTAAACCTCTATCCCAAATTCTAACTTCATCTATATTACCAGTAAAAAATTTGCTTTTGTCTAGTGAGTTTGCTCCAATTCTTAATGGTTGTTCTCCCGTAGTATCAGGTATTGCACCATTTGTATTTTTAGTTGTTGATTTTTGTTTTTCTCCATCTATATCTAATCTTAATAAAGAACCATTATAAGATAACAAAACATAATGCCATCTACCATCGTTATATTTTGAAATTGACTTTACTTCAAAATCTTCTCCAGATTCAGTTTCAAATCCTCCAAAAATTGTTCCATCTGTAGAGAACCAAATACCATAATTCATATTTTCACCTTTTTTATCGGTATTAAATCCGCCTTTATTCACAATATGAGCAGATTCTACTAGGTGTGTTTGATTAGTTTTAATCCATGCAGATATAGCAAAATTTTCAAACGAAAGATTATTATTATGAGATATATCTTCAAAATCTTTTCCATTTAGTATTAAAAATGGTTCAAATCTGTAATCTAGTATTTTATTTGTTGCTGTGAAGGTTGAATTTTGTTGAATACTATTATTAACATTCCCTTCTCCATATACTAGACTTATAGATAATAACGCAAAAAGTGTTATAGTTATTATAAAAAGATAAGAATTCATAAACATTCAACTTTAATACTTATCATTATTAAATGCTACAGATATTTTCTTTGAAGAAAATATTAAATAAAATAAATATATCTAATATTAATATAAAAAAATTACTAGACTTTATGTCAATTATAATAATCTTTTTTTTATAAAAAATAATTTAATATACATTTTTAAATTTCTAATAATAAAAGCTAAATACTATGTAGTAGAACCCTACTACATGCAGGATTTATCTAACCTGATAATTAGTTATTATTATTTGTCGATTTAAAAAGTAAAATAATTATCAATGTGTTTGTACTTTCTAAAAGTTTTTAACTTTTTGTAGAGTCCAATTTAGTGTATTTATTTCTTCTTTGAGGATTTTATTAAACATTCTATTCTCTTTTGTATGGTCTGATTTCTGGATGTTGATAATTTCATTTTCTACTGATTGAAGTTGTGCATTGATTGAAGATAATTTTGTTAATAAATATGATGTTCTCATCAAAATATCAACTTGATTTGGATAAAAATTATCAGAATTATCAATATCATTTGCAAATACTTTTATTTTATCATCTATAACGTCTGATAGGCTAGTAGAGGAATTTAAAACATTATTCATAGTAATCATATCATATAGTTAAGCGGGAACGTTATTATACTTTTATAGAATATTTAGACTATTTTCGGTCTTTTCATCAATGATGCAAAAACAATTCGCAAGTCGTCATGACAGGACAATAGTTATTATCAGTTATTATATAGTAATTTCAAAATTTTAATTTGTTAAAATAAATTTTAAATATTCCCCTTTTTACCATACTTTAGACTCTTATTTTAGCACCGCTATAGATATTACTCCCTCCTCTGCAAATTTTTCTTGAATTTACATAGAATTTATAACTGATTTATATATCTTAATTTTTCAAAATGATTTTACATTTTGTCAATTTAATTTATTTATATGATAATCCAATTGAATCAATAATTATTCTAAATTATAAATATCTTTATTTATTATTGAAACACTGTTGACTAATTACCTTTTATAAGGCTATAACAACCTTTTTGCATGAGAAAAAAAATTAATCTATTATCTTATACTAACAATAAATTTCCAATTTTAATCAATAATTTTGGGAATAATACTAAATGAAAAACTTCTCCTCTAATGGAGTATGATTTTCAGGCGACTCAATAAAGAGTTGTATAGGTTTTATTGATTTAGTAGATTCGACTAAAAATACTATTACAATGGATAATTTAGGACATATTAGAATCTATTATTCGAAATTTATAAATCCGATATCTAAAATAGTTAAAAGTCATGGTGGAAAAGTGATCAAAAATATTGAGGATTGTATATTATTTTATTTTCCAAAACTTCTGATAATAAAAACGAAGAAGCTTTTAAAGAGGCTATTGAATGTGGCTTGAAAATCTTAGATTCCTGCTATATTTTTAATCAAGAATTGTCAAAACAACAACTGCCCCCATTCAGCTATAGGATCAGTATGGATTTTGGAGTTTTAGATTTAGCTTTAGTAGGAGATTACAGTCAAATAGATTTATTTGGAACAATTATAAATTATTGTTCAAAAATAAATTCTTCTTCTTTATCTGCTCATAATGAAATAATTATTGGAGATAATTTTTATAGAATTTTAAATTCTTTTTCCAATATTGCTACCAATTATAATTTTATAAATAACGGTGAATGTAAGATAACCGAAACTTTTGGATATTCTACATATAGCATAAACAAAGTTAACAAATCGTCACTTGATGAAAATAGTAGCATTACATATACTCTCAGCAAGAAAATGTTAGGTTCCTCTACTCATCACCTTATAGAAACTAAAAGTAAAAAAGATTTATATTCTCATAAAAGAAACTATAATAAAAGAGTAATTTTAGTAGACGATGAGAAAGATATTCTTTTTACTTATGAGTCATTTTTAAAGGATAATGGTTAGTGGAATAGTTTCATTTGTTTTCTTTGATTTTAATGAGATAGTCCCAATAGTAAATGGAGTATAAAATTATGGAGTATAAAGTATGTATTATTGGAGTCACATACAATAATATAACATTTACAATCTGACCAGAAGAAGAAATTGATGACATTTTTGCAATTGTCATAGCATGGTCAAATGCAGTATCAGATAGTTTTGAATTATCATATGGAACTAATATCTTATTATAGTTAATCATTATTATTGTCATTAATATGTTTATCAAAAAAATATTACTTTTATAATAACTAAATTGATTTACTTGTTTCTAGATCAGTTACGTAACTAAAAGGTGGAGTATGTTAATCTATATACATTATTTTATTATTAGAAGTAATTGAAATTATATTAGTTAGTCTTCGATCTAAATTCAAATATTCTTATTTTAAATTACAAATTGGTAATAATTAACGTAAATCTAACAATGTATATATTTATTTATCTGAATTATTTATTGAATTCTACTAGTAACAAGTTCTTCTAGTGCCTAATTACAGTATAGAACAAACTAAGATATATTAATTAGTAATAACATAATATTTATTTTTTTTATTATTTAAATCCTATATTATCTAAAAGTAATAAAGTACTAAAAGAAACTCTACATATTAAAAAATTTGTATATAACTTTATTTAACTATATTGCATAAATATATATGAAGAGGTTCTGTCTGGAGTTCTTTGGACTGAAAAACCAAACTAGAGGACATATTATACATACATGAGCCTCAATGAACCTCCTCTTTTGTTACTTTAATACCCTAACTATATCTTTAAGATATTAAGAAATATTAATAATTGCTAAATCAATTTAAGATAAATTTGATAATAAAATCTAAATACATTTTAAGTATAGTCCCTATACATAACAAATTCAAATCCTGGTGACCTTAATAATAGAAGATTAGAACATGTGTATAATCTTTAAATAACTTTTAAAATAATATTACCAATTTATAAAATTAGATTGTATTGAAATTTCTATAGAATTCCACCTAACCTTCTATTTAGTATTTAAAGAATGAGTAATACTATTTTAGTTTTTATTTGCAATAATATTA
>Ga0299914_10004089_pt1 | contig 10443 bp, 8 predicted proteins | sample RVTome_10_FD_201361 | JGI IMG/M metagenome (GOLD analysis project Ga0299914, IMG submission 201361) | Soil microbial communities from uranium-contaminated site in the Upper Colorado River Basin, Wyoming, United States - RVT153D57 (version 2) ... | reverse complement strand
ATGGAGCCGCCGTGCTGTTCCTGATCGAGGACCGCGGCCACTCCCATCTCGCGAGGGTGCCGATCGCCGGAGGGGCCCTGGAGCGCATTGTCGAGGGCGAGCGCGTGATCAACGGGTTCGACTCCGGGGCCGAGGGCAGGGTGGCCGTGCTCGAGTCCACGCTGGAGCGGCCCGCCGAGATTTCGACGGTCGGCGAGGGCGGCGCCCTGACGCGCGTCACGAAGACCAACGACGAGTTCCTCGCGGGCATCGCGCTCGGCCGGACGGAGCGCTTCACCACGAAGAGCGCCGACGGGACGGAGATCGAGGGCTTCCTGACGCGCCCGCCGGACGCGCGGCCCGGCACGGCGCTGCCCGCGATCCTCCGCATCCACGGTGGACCGGTCAGCCAGTTCGACGCGTCGTTTCCGCTCGAGTGGCAGCTGCTCGCCGCGCATGGCTATGCCGTCGTCGCGGCGAACCCCCGCGGCTCGTCTGGCCGCGGGCGGGACTTCAGCTACGCCATCTGGGCCGACTGGGGCACCAAGGACTACGAGGACGTGATGGCGGCCGTCGATCACGCCGTCGCCGGCGGCGTGGCCGATCCCGAACGCCTCGGCGTGGGCGGCTGGAGCTACGGCGGCATCCTGACCAACTACGTCATCACCAAGACCACGCGCTTCAAGGCGGCGATCTCGGGCGCGAGCGAGGTCAACTACCTCGCCAACTACGGGCACGATCACTACCTGCGCGAGTGGGAGGCGGAGCTGGGCCTGCCGTGGGAGCGGACCGACCTGTGGATCTCCATGTCGCCGTTCTTCAAGGCGCCGGACGTGAAGACGCCGACGCTCATCATGTGCGGCCAGGAGGACTGGAACGTGCCGCTCATCAACTCCGAGCAGCTCTATCAGGCGCTCCGCCGCCTGGGGGTGCCGACCGAGCTGGTGATCTATCCCGGCCAGGGGCACGGGATCGAGCGGCCCAGCTACCAGAAGGATCGGTACGAGCGCTACCTGGCGTGGTACGACCGGTACCTGAAGCCGAAGAGCTGACCGGCTGGCATCTGCCTTCCTGCTCCCTCACGGCACGGTCCGCCCCAGGTTGAAGGTCACGCCCACGATCAGGCGGAGGGAGCCCGAGACGAGATCGTCGCTCGCCGAGCGGCGCATTCCGCGCGGCGAGCCTGGGCGCATCGGCGCCCGAACGTGTGACAATTTCGCCATGGCTGCCCACGAGCCCGATGACAGCGGCCTGACGAAAGACGCCCTCCGCGAGCTCGAGGCGCGCTTCTTCGATCTCTCCGTCGACATGCTGTGCTATCTCGACTTCAGCGGCTACTTCAGGCGGCTCAATCCCGCGTGGGAACGCACGCTCGGGTTCACCCGGGAGGAGCTGATGTCGAAGCCGTTCATCGAGTTCGTCCATCCGGACGACCGCGACCGCACGCTCCGGCAGAACCGCGACGTCCGCGGCGGCAGCCAGGCGCGCCTCTTCGAGAACCGCTACCTTCACAAGGACGGCTCGTTCAGATGGTTCCTGTGGAATGCGACGCCGGACATCGGGCGCCGCGTCATCTACTCCGTCGCGCGCGACATCACGGAACGCAAGCAGGCGGAGGAGGAGCGCGAGCGGCTGCTGGGGGAGCTGCAGGCCGCGCTCGCCGAAGTGCGGACCCTCCGGAGCTTCCTGCCGATCTGCTCCTACTGCAAGAGCATCCGGGACGACGAGAACTACTGGCAGTCTGTCGAAGCCTACATCTCGAAGCATACCAACACGCAGTTTAGCCACGGCATCTGCCCGGCCTGTTACACGACCGTCGTCGAGCCTCAGTTGAAGGAGGGGGAGGAAGGATGAGGCGCGCACGAAAAAGGGCGGAGCCTCGCGGCCCCGCCCCACGGCTTCCGGATGCCCGCCTGCCGGCGGGATCGGACTAGAACGAGAACCTGGCCTGGACGCGGATGGCCCGGGCGCCGAGGAACTGATCCGCGAGACTGAACCGCGGATCGGGACGGAGCCCGCGCGACTGCGCGAGCGACGCCACGTCGAACCCCTGGAAGAACTGGGCGTCGTTGATGCCGGCGATCTGGTCGCGCAGCCGCGCCTGGAACTGGCGCGTCACCGTATCCTGATCGAACAGGTTGATCACGTTCAGGCCGACGTTCAGCCTGGTCTCTCCGGGCAGCCGCAGCTCGTGCTGCAGCAGGACGTCAGTCTGCGTGTACGCCGGCGTCCGTCCCAGGTTGCCGCGCGCCTCATCGAACACCGGCACGCTCTTGTAGGTGACCGTGCTCTGCTGGAGCGTGCCGCTCGCGGCCCGGAACTCGAGGCCGGCCATCGTGCCCCAGGGCAGGTCGTACGTCCCCTGGAACTTGAAGTAGTGCGGCCGATCCGTCTGGAGCCGCCCGTCGATCGGGTTGCCGTGCGCGTCGAACGACATGTAGAGGCCGTCGAAGAAGCGGTTGACGCTCGGGCTGTTGCGCCCGTTCTCGTCGGAGCTGGTCAGGCCGGAGTAGTTGCCCACCAGCCGGCTCCAGGTGTAGCTCGTGTTGACCGACCACCTGTTCGAGAGCCGCTTGCGCAGCCGGAACTCGAGGCCGTCGTAGTCCCGCTTCGCCCTCGGCTGCGCGGGACACGTGGCGCAGCTTCCGGCGAGCGTGAACTCGGCGATCCCGAACCCGGGGTTCGCGATCATGAAGACCTCGCCGACGCCGGCCACCTGGATGCCGACGTCCTCGATCGTGCGGTTCAGCCACTTGTGCGCGTACCGCACGCCGACGGACATCGTCGGGGACAGCTCGTGGTCGACGCCGACCGTGAACTCCTGCGTCCGGATCGGCTTGAGGTTCGGGTCGATCAGGTTGTCGTTCGGATCGTTCGAGACGTGGCGGCGGTCGGCCTGCTCGATGAACGTGCCGGGACATCCGCTGCCCGACGGCCCCTCGCAGCTGATGGACGGCCAGTCGAACGAGTCGAGCGTGTAGTGGTAGTCGATCCAGCGGTCGGCGCCCCAGAGGCCGCGCGGCATCTCGAGCTTGCTGATGTCGTAGAACAGGCCCCAGCTGCCGTACGTCTTCCACTTGCCGTCGCCCTTCACGTCATAGGCGAACCCGACCCGCGGCGCGATCTTCTCCGACAGCCCGAACTCCAGGCTCGGGTTCTCGGGGCGGTACGAAGGAATGGTCTCGCCGTCGGCCCGCACGCCCAGGTTGAGCGTGAGGCGGCCGTTCACCGTCCACGAGTCCTGGATGAAGAGCCCGATGTTGTTGGAATGGACCTTCCCTTCCGTGAAAATCCGCGAGACGGTGTAGTGGCCGTACGGGCCGCGCACCTGGCGCGGGGGATCGTCCAGCGTCACCCGGGAGGCGTTCCACCGGAGCGTGACCGTGTTCGCCTGCGCGCCCGTGAGGACGTCGTTGTTCAGCCGCTCCCACTGGACGCCCGCCTTGATCGTGTGCTGGCCCGCGAAGCTCCCGTAGTACGTGGTGTCGACGTTGACACCCAGCCGGCCGTAGAGGTCACGGACGTTGCGCGTGCTGACCGGGTTGTCGGCGAAGCCGTTGAGCTGCTGGAGCGACGCCGGGATCTCGGGGAAGGGGCAGCCGCTCGATCCGGCCGCGCCCGTGCACGTGTTGGAGGCGCCGAACACGTGCCGCAGTTCGCTCGAGAACTGCGTGTCGGTGACCTGGAACGAGTTCATCCGGAAGTAGCCGACGCTGGTGTTCACGAAGAAGTTCGGCCTCGCGATCCAGGAGAGCTCGCCGATGTAGGAGTTGTTGGTGGTGTTGGTGTGGAGCGGGTTGGGAAAGAGCGCCGGGTTCGAGTTGCTCGTGCCGTCCGGCTCCTTCCCCGGCAGCGACGAACCGCCGTAGCCGCGCAGGTTGCTGCCCGCGAAGCGCAGCCGCGTGTTCCCGGAGAGCTGCGACGAGGCGTTGTAGTTCAGGGCGTGGGTCTCGCTGTCGTTGCCGAACGCCCGGGTCTGATTGTTCGACCGGAACGTGACCGTGCGTTCGCTCCGGCTGACCTGCGGACCGTACCCCGCGAAGAACCAGATCCGGTCGCGGATGATCGGACCGCCCAGATCGAAGACCGGGTCCACGTTGTACCCCGGATCCCTTGGCGTGGTGATGTACTCCGACAGCGTCTGGTTCGCGGGGTTCAGCCGCAGCGACGGCCGGACGTCCCCCGACCACTCGTCGTCCGAGAAGTAGATGCCGGCGCCGCCCCGGTAGGTGTTGCTGCCGGACTTCGTGATCGCGTTGATCACGCCGCCCGTCGCCGCACGGTATTCGGCGTTGTAGCCGCTGGACTTGACCTGCACCTCGGCCAGGAAGTCCGTGAGCACGGGCTTGGCCGAGACGCCGGTCCGGAGGTTCGTCGTGTCCAGCCCGTCGACGACATAGCGGTTCTCGGCCCCCGTGGCGCCGTCGATCGAGATGCCGGCCTTGGCCTCGTCGTTCGTCCCGGGCGCGCTCGTGAGCAGGCTCGTGAAGTTCCGCCCCTTCGGAATGCGATCGATGATCTCCGACTGGAGGCTGAGCGTCGCCGCGTTCTGCTTGACGTCGATGATCGGCGAGACGGCCGTCACCTCCACGGTCTCAGCCACATCGGCGACGGGCAGCGCCGCGTCGATCTTCAGGATCTGTCCGAGCTGGAGCTGGACGTCCTGGACCCGGAACGTCTGGAAGCCGGCCAGGGTGACGGTAACCTCGTACATCCCGGGCGGGAGCGCCGGGAACCGGTAGATGCCCGCGGCGTCGGAGGCCGTAGTGGCCACGCCGACGAGCGCCGGCCCGCGCGCTTCAACAGTCGCGCCGGGCAGAATCGCGCCCGACGCATCCCTCACGACGCCTTCAATCGAGCCTCGCGTCTCCTGCGCCGTGCCCACAGCGGCACACAGCAGCAACGCGAGACATGCGGCCGCGCACGCTCGAAGCCCCATGGACTCCTCCTTCTGACCTGCAGCTAGAAATGGAACAACAAAAGGACGGCGACCCGGCGGGCGTTCGTGCTGAAGCCTCCCCTTCAGGGCGACCACAGGCGGGATCGTAGTGCCTGGATTCTAGTCAGTCGACCGGTGCCAGGCAACAGAAAAGTGTGACGAAGCGCCTCCTGGCGGGGAGACATACGGTGCTGGAGTATGCGCGTCCGTGGTCCGTGGACCGTGGTCCAGTCTCACTCCGCGCCCAGACTCGTGGTCGGAGCGACCTTCGCCGCCTGCCAGTCAGGGGGCTTGACAGGGAGGCGACGAGGATCGGAATCTGGCCGTTTCAAGCGGAAGGGCAGACGGGAATGACCGAATCCACACTCCGGAACGACTCGCGGGCGCCGCTCGATGCCGCGAAGGCGGAGGCGTTCGCCGGAACGATGCTGTCGGCGTTCAACAGCGCGGCGCTCTGCCTCATGGCGTCCGTGGGACACCGCACCGGACTCTTCGACGTGATGAGCACGATGCCTCCCTCGGCGCCGGCCGACATCGCCGCGCGCGCCGGCCTGAACGAGCGTTACGTGCGCGAGTGGCTCGCCGCGATGACCGCCGCGCGCGTGCTCGACTACGGCCCCGAGACCGGGCGCTTCTCCCTGCCCGCCGAGCACGCCGCGTTCCTGACTCGCGCCGCCGGCGCCGACAACATCGCGGTGATGTCCCAGTACGTCGCCCTCCTCGGCGGCGTCGAGGACGACATCGTCGACTGCTTCCGGCGGGGCGGTGGGGTGCCGTACTCGCGGTTCCACCGCCTGCACGAGGTGATGGCGGAGGACAGCAACCAGTCGATTGCCGGGGCGCTCGAATCGCACATCCTGCCGCTCGTGCCGGGGCTGTCGGATCGGCTCGCGGCCGGCATGCGGGTGCTCGACGCGGGCTGCGGCCGCGGCGGCGTGCTGCGCCGGCTGGCGTCGCTCTTCCCGGCCAGCCGCTTCGTGGGCATGGACCTCTCCCCCGACGCGATCGCCTGCGCGCGTGACGAAGCCGCCAGCCAGGGGCTGCACAACATCACGTTCGTCGAGGCCGACCTGAGTGATTTCCACGAGACAGCGGAGCCGGACGCCTTCGACGTGGTGACCACCTTCGACGCCATCCACGATCAGGCCCGTCCGCTCAACGTGCTCAGGGGGATTCACCGGACCCTGGCGTCCGGCGGTGTGTACCTGATGCAGGACATCAACGGCACGAGCCACCTGCACGAGGATCTCGAGCACCCGCTCGCGGCGCTCCTCTACACCATCTCCTGCATGCACTGCATGACGGTCTCCCTCGCCCAGGGCGGGGACGGGCTGGGCACGATGTGGGGAGAGGAGAAGACGCGCGAGTACCTGCGGCAGGCGGGGTTCCGTTCCATCACCACGCACAAGCTGGCCCACGACATCATCAACAACTGGTACGTCGTGACCAAGTAGAGGCGCGCGCGTTTCAGCTGCCCGCCTCGACCTTCTCCTTCGTTCTCACCAGCGCCGACAGCATCCCGCTCTGCACGCGGCTGCGCACGCGCGGGCGGACGAAGAGGCCGAGGAAGCCGGTCATGCCATCCGACCGGCTGCGATTGACGGTAACGAACCAGAAGCCCCTGCCGCGCGACCGGTCGGGGAGCAGCGCCCTCAGTTCGAGCCCCGTCCAGAAGTAGTGGCTCGCGTAGAGCATCTTCGACGCGACGATCGCACCTTCCCGGTGCTCCTTGATCGTCACGTGGCTGATCCGGATCGTCGGCTTCAGGCCGAACTCGGTCTCCTGCCAGTAGAGAAAGGACGTGGAGCCGGTGAGCTCCAGGCCGGGATACTCCAGCAGATGGCGCCGGAGGGCGGGCATGTACGTCGTCAGCTCGGGCATGCCGTCGGTCATCTCGCGGAACTCGCGCGCGACGAACGTGGGGCGCGAGCTGTCCCTGTAGACGGCGAGCCGGCCGTTGCCGCCCTCGAGATAGCCCGAGACGTACTCGAACGCGATCCGCCGCATCAGCGCGTTGGCGGCCTCCGGGGCGTCTGCTGCGTCCCAGTCCACCTCCGTCCGGAAGCGCCGGAGGGCCTCCTCCCCGAGCTTCACGTCGCAGTCGCCCACCCGGCAGCTCCGCAGGTCTTTCAGGTCCTTCTCCGGCAGCCGGAGCCCGGCGAAGTCCTCGAGCTTCGGCGGCGAGCCGATACGCCTCGTGACGTTGAATCCCTTCCCGGACTCGAAGGCTTCTATATCCTTCAGCTGCTCGACATAACGCTCGACCGGGGCGTCGATCCAGACCGCGCCGAAGACGGCGACCTCCTCCGTCTCGTGCACGTCGAGGAGCTTCGTGATCGGTGCGCCGCTCTCGAGCGCCCGCCGCTGGTCGGCCGAGAGCCGGGCGGTGTGCGTGAGGTAATGCTCCAGACGAGGCGGCACCTCGGCATCGATCTTCCCTGACGTCCGGGGCGCCGCCGCGAACGCGACCAGGATCAACCCGAGCGCCGGCGAGACGATTCGCGCGGTTTTCATGTTTTCTTCGCCACCCGTGCGGCGACGGTCCCGGCATGGTGGCAGGCCTGCCGCCCGAACGGCACACCTGAGCCGTTGCAAGACGGGTGCCCCGGATCGGCCGATGTGAAGCCGGGCTGATGACCGACCCCGTGAGGTATTCCACCTTGTGGGCCTCGGGTGGGAAGGATTCCGCATGGGGGCGTTCTCGATCAACTGGTGGCGGCCGGTCGCGAGAACGAGTGGGTACCGTCGGCGTTCCGGGCGTTCGCGAGCCGGTGGCCTCTGGCGGCGGTGGCCACCGACGGGCTTCCGTGGATCGAGATCGACTACCCCGCCGATCTCGCGCGCGCCCGCCGGGAGGTCGAGCCGGCCATCCTGGCCCTCGATGGTGCCGTCACGGCGCCCTGATGGTGGATGCTTCTGTCGAGACCGTGCGGAGCCGGAGGGCGTGGCCGCCTCGGAGCTGGATCGTCCCCGTGCTCGGCGCGGCGGGCCTCGCCCTGCTGGCCTGGCTGATCGTCGACCTCGGTCCGTCCCGCATCGCGGCCGAGCTGCGCCGGCTCGGGCCGGTTCTGCCGGCCGTCCTGCTCATCACCGCCGCGAAATATCCCATCCAGGCCGCGGGCTGGCGCCTGCTCCTCCCGCGGAACGGACATCCCTCGTGGGGCGCGTCGATCGCGGCGACGATCGCCGGCGATGCGCTCGGCTACCGGCTCAGCACGGCCTGGCCGGTGAGCGCAGGCACGTCGCGCCGCGATTGCCCGATCTCCTGGAACTCGCCGGCGAAGACCCAGTTCATCCCGAGATCGCGGCCGAGGTCCCTGGCGATCTGGCGGTAGCCCGAACGCCGCACGCCCATGTCCACTTCCTGGAGGAGGTAGATGTCCGCATCGAGCATGGCGAGCGTCTCGCGGACCTGCTCGCAGCGGACCCCCTGCGCGATGTTCCACGTCACGATCGTGAGCACCGCGGCTGGCGCGGGCACGTGGTCCACTCGCGAGGGCTCGCCGATCACGGCATGGACCTCCTCCGGCTGGAGGAGCCGATCGGTCGCATGACCGGAGAAGAGGACGAGGCCGACGATCATCAGCAGCACGGGCACATCAACCTCTTGCGTCGGGAGCGGGAACCGATCCGGACGGGACTTTCGCGGCGGCGGCGTGCGAGGAGTCGAATGACGAGTGTACGGTGTGCGGGCCAGTCCAGCCGGGCTGTCAGCGACAGCGGCGCCTCGACGGCTCGCTCAACGGATGAGTCGGCGCCGCAGCGCGAGCCCGCCGAGCATCGTGCCAACCAGCAGCATCGTGCCAGGCTCCGGTACGGGTTCGAACTCGTATACCGCGCTCCTGTAGTTGAAGCCGATCCCGCTGTTCGGACGGGCCAGCTCGATGGTCGCCGTGCCAAGTCCGGAGAGATGAACGACCGTGGACGGCCCTGTCGCGGATGCCGGAAAGGTGAACAAGCCGTCGAACGTGAACGGCGCCACGACGGTCGCCGTCAGACCCTCAGGCGGTGTCGGTGCCGAGCCGTAGAAAGTGACGCTGCCCCCCGCCTGCCCGGGCAGGAAGCCGCCAATCGGCTGGAAGGTTGTGCCCTCGAATGTGGCCGAGCCGCGGATATCCAGCCCGAGCCACGTGGAAGCAAGGCTGAACGTCGGGCCGGCGCAGGGGAAACAGGTGTTGAACGGCCCGAAGAGACCCGAGACCGCACTGACCCCGCTGTCGAGGCTGAAGCCATGGCTCTCGCCGGCCAGCACCAGGTCGCCGGAGGTTCCCCGCATCGCGAGGCTGCCATCGATGACGTGGATGGAGACGGGCTCGGCCGAGCTGGGGGGCGGCGCCGCCGACACCGCCAGCACGGTACACGACGCGACGACGACGAGCGGAGCGATGCGCGACATGCCAGACTCCCCTTGCCGGAGTTCGGAGATCGATTGCCGCGAGTGGGCAGCCGCGGCGCCACGGGCGCACGTCCACGCGCGATCCGGCACACGCCGCCCTCCCCCTGCAACGCGTACACCAGGGCGGCCACGGCGGGCGGCACTGTCCTCGCGCCCCGCGCCCGGCGCGCGGTGGTCCTCGTGACGATGAAGCAGGATCCCGATCGATGCATACCATCCTCGGCGCCAACGGCGTCATCGGCCGCGAGCTGTCGCGGCATCTCCGCCAGAACACCGATCGCATCCGCCAGGTCAGCCGCGCGCCGCGGCCTGTCCACCCCACCGACGAAATCGTCGCCGCCGACCTCCTCGATGCCGCGGCCGCGGCCGACGCGGTCAAGGGCAGCTCGGTGGCCTACCTGGTCGCCGGTCTCAAGTACGACCACAAGGTGTGGCAGGACCAGTGGCCGAAAGTGATGCGGAACGCGATCGACGCCTGCAGGCGGCACGGATGCGCGCTCGTGTTCTTCGACAACGTCTACGCGTACGGCCGCGTGGACGGGGTGATGACCGAGGACACGCCGTACAACCCGAACAGCCGCAAGGGCGAGGTGCGCGCGCGTATCGCGACGACGTTCATGGACGAAGTGGCGCGCGGGGAGCTGCGGGGCATGATCGTCCGCGCCGCAGACTTCTACGGGCCTGGCGCCGTGCTGAGCCTCACGCATGCGACCGTCTCCGAACGGATCAGGGCCGGGAAGACGCCGCAGTGGATCGGCAATCCGAAGGCGATCCACACCTTCACCTACACGCCGGACGCCGGGCGCAGCGTAGCGCTGCTCGGGAACACCCCGTCAGCCTACGGGCAGGTCTGGCACGCGCTCACGAGCCGCGAGCCGATGACGGGCGAGCGCTACGTGCGGATCGCGTGCGAGCTGGCCGGGCGGCCCTTCCGCATGCAGGCCGCCCCGCGGTGGCTGCTGTCCGTCATGGGTCTCTTCTCGCCCCTGCCGCGCGAGAACATCGAGATGCTCTACCAGTTCGAATACGACTACCGGTTCGACAGCGGGAAGCTGGAGCGCGCGTTCGGGCTGACCGCGACTCCGTACCGGGAGGGCATTGCGGCGGCGCTGCGGGGGTGAGCCGGCGA
>Ga0299914_10004086_pt1 | contig 10445 bp, 7 predicted proteins | sample RVTome_10_FD_201361 | JGI IMG/M metagenome (GOLD analysis project Ga0299914, IMG submission 201361) | Soil microbial communities from uranium-contaminated site in the Upper Colorado River Basin, Wyoming, United States - RVT153D57 (version 2) ... | reverse complement strand
AGCTGATCCGGGCCCGCCTCGATTCGGGGCGCGCGGTGGGGATCGTGGTCGGGGTCCTCGAGGCCGACGGGACGCGCCGTTACGCGGCGTACGGAGATCCGGGTCCCGACGCCCGACCGCTCTCCGCGGAGAGCGTGTTCGAGATCGGGTCGATCGCCAAGGCGTTCACGGGGATCCTGCTCGCGGAGATGGCGGCGCGCGGCGAGGTGCGTCTGGATGGCCGCGTGGCCGACCACGTGCACGACGGGGTGCGTGTCCCGTCGCGCGGCGGACGCGAGATCACGCTGCTCGACCTCGCCACGCACCGTTCGTCGCTCCCGCGGTTGCCGGCGAACCTGAACCCCGAGGATCCCTCGAATCCGTATGCCTCCTACACGGTCGAGGACCTGCACGAGTTCATCTCGCAGGTCGAGCTCGAACGCGACATCGGGTCGGAGTACGAGTACTCGAATCTCGGGATGGGCTTTCTCGGACACGTCCTCGCGACGGTGGCCGGAACCGACTACGAGACCCTGGCCCGCGAGCGCATCCTCGAGCCGCTGGGCATGTCGATGAGCGGGATCTCGCTCGCCCCGGAGATGCGTGCCCGGCTCGTGGTCGGCCACGACGAGGCGGGGGCGCCCGTGCCCAACTGGGACATCCCGGCGTTGGCCGGGGCCGGCGCCCTGCGCTCGAGCGCCGAGGACATGCTCGCGTTCCTCGAGGCGAACGTGGGGGAGCCGGAGACGGGCCTCGAGCGTGCGATGCGCACGAGCCACGAGTCACGCCGGCCGGCGGGCGGCGCGAACTCCGTCGGACTCGGGTGGCACATCCTCTCGGTCGGCGAGGACCGCATCGTGTGGCACAACGGCGGGACCGGCGGTTACCGGACGTGGGCGGGGTTCGATCCGGACCGCGACGTGGCGGCCGTCGTCCTCACGAACTCCACCCACGGCGCCGACGACATCGGTTTCCACCTCGTGAACGAGGCCGTGCCGCTCGCCACCGCGCCCGCGGCCGCCCGGGAGGAGGTCGAGGTCGCGCGCGAGGTCCTGGGGCGCTATGTGGGCACGTATCGCCTCACGGAGGACTTCGAGATCGAGGTCACGCTCGCGGGCGGCCGGCTGTACGTGCAGGCGACGGGGCAGCAGCGCTTCCCGGTGTTCGCCGCCTCGGAGACCGAGTTCTTCCTGCGCGCGGTCGAGGCCGGGATCACGTTCGTGGTGGAGGACGGCAGGGCCACGGCCATGACCCTCCACCAGGGCGGCGTGGAACAGACGGCGGAACGCGTGCCGTAGCCGGGCGGAGGGCCGGCGCCTACCCTCGCATCGCTCGGCTCCCGCCCCGCAGGCGCTCCAGCATCTGGGTCGCGTTCGTGTTCGCCGGGTTGAGCTCGAGAGACTTCTCGTACAGCTCGATGGCCTTCGCGTCGTTCCCCGACCGCAGGTGCGCCTCGGCGAGGCTGTCCCACACGTTCCACGAGGTCGGGTACGACTCGGCGTTCAGCTCGAAGACGCGCAGCGCGGCGTCGAGCTGTCCGCCGCCCATGAGCCGGTATCCGTACTGGTTGACCTCGACCTCGGTGAACACCCCCGCGGTCGCCGGGTCCGACTTCCAGGCGTGATAGGCCTCCGCCATGGCGTCGACGCCGCCGGATTCGAACGCCGCCGCCATGCGATCGGAGAGCGAGACGAGCCTGACCACCCGCAGCGTCGACTTCGGGACGGGCGGGATCGGCATCGTCGGCGGGGTCCGGTTGATGTAGTCGTTGATGTACAGCCGGTCCCCCTGCGGCGAGGCGGCGATGCCGTTCGGCCACGAGAACGTGGCCTCGAGCGCCGGGCCATCGGTCTCGCCGCGTGCGCCCGTTCCCGCGATCAGCGTCACCTCGCCGTCGAGCGAGACCCGGTACACGCGGTGCCCCATGAAGCTCGTGGCGTACAGGCTGCCGCGGGCGAAGGTCACGTGTCCGTTGCCGCCGCCGGGGAGCGTGGCGAGCTCCGACACGCCGCCGTCGGGGGTCACCTCGAGCATCCTCCCGTCGCTGAAGTTCACCACATACAGATCGCCGGATGGAGCCCGCGTGATCCCGTTCGGGCAGTTGAACAGCGGGCTCTCGGCGAACGTCGTGACCTCGCCCGCGGCGCTCACGCGCGCGATCGTGTTCGCCCGGCAGTTGCACACGAAGAGCTCGCCGTCGGCGATCGCGACGCCCACGGGGCCCTGGAGGCCCTCGGCGACGATCTCCTGGCGCCCCTGCCGGTCGATCTTGGTCACGTAGTTCCCCGCGAAGCTCGACTGGTAGAGGTTCCCCTGCGGGTCGATCGCGTTTCCCGAGGCGCCGTAGAGCCCCGTGGCGAAGACGCTCGCGCGTCCGTCGGGCCGGATCTTGTAGACCGTCTCGGCGAAATCGGCCACGTAGATCGTGCCGATTCCGTCCACGGCCACGCCGCCCACGGCGCCGACGAGCGTGTCGCCCACGGTGAGCACCCGCGCGCCCCCCGGAGCCTGCTGCGCGGCGGCCGGAGCGGCGGCGAGCGACGCGACGGTCGCGCCGAGCGCGAGGGCGCGCCGGCCTGCTGACGAGATGTGCATCGTGCGCATCCTCCTCGTGAAGCGGTGTCCGCGTCCCGGCGTGTGCGGGCTCGCGGTGGGCGTCCGTCATCCGTTGGACGATGCGAGCGCGCGTTTCCGGACACCGGGCATTGCCCACCCGCGAGCCCGGCGTTCTACTCAGACGCACCCCTCGGCCATCGCCAGGAGGATCGAGCCATGAGAGCCACGGGTCTCATCCTGTGCGGAACGGCGCTCGCGGGAGCGGCGCTGGTCCCGTCGCCGGTGCGCGCGCAGGAGGAGTCGTTCGCCGAACGCGCCCGCCGGATGTCCGTCCGGGCCGAGGAGCGGGGGCTGGCCGAGCCGTTCGTCGGGATCACCACCGATGGCTCGCCCGAGCCCGATCTGTTCGCGATCCGATCGACCGGCGTGTCGACCGCCCCGGTCGTGGAGGCGGCGCGCGGGTTGATGGCCGCCCTCGGCGATGAGCAGCGGGAGCGGACCACGTTCGCGGTCGACGACCCCGAATGGCGGAAGTGGATGAACCAGCACTTCTACGTCCGGCAGGGCGTCGGCTTCGACGAGATGAACGACGTGCAGCGGGAGGCGGCGCTCGGGCTCCTCGGCGCATCCCTGAGCGCGAAGGGGCTCGAGCTCACGCGAGACATCATGCGGCTCAACCACACCCTTGGGGAGCTCAACGGCGGGAACTTCGAGGAGTACGGAGAGTGGCTCTACTGGATCACCGTGATGGGCGAGCCGTCGGAGACCGAGCCGTGGGGTTGGCAGCTCGACGGGCACCACGTGATCATTAACTACCTCGTGCTCGGCGACCAGGTCGTGATGACCCCGATGTTCGTGGGTTCCGAGCCCGTGATCGCGGAGTCGGGCAAGTACGCGGGCACCGCCATCCTCCAGCACGAGCAGGCCGCCGGTCTGGCGCTGATCCGGGCGCTCGACGACGCGCAGCGCGAGGCGGCGATCCTCGAGTTCTCGAAGACCGGCAACAACAACCTCACCGAGGCCTTCAGGGACAACGTCGTGCTCGACTACGCTGGGGCTCCGGTCTCGACGTTCACCGACGAGCAGCGGGCGCGGCTCCTCGAGCTGATCGGCCTCTTCGTGGGCAACATGCGCGAGGGACACGCGCGGGTGCGGATGGAGGAGGTGGAGGCCCATCTCGACGAGACCTGGTTCGCGTGGATCGGGGGGACGGGGGACGAGGACGTGTTCTACTACCGGGTCCACAGCCCGGTCATCCTCATCGAGTTCGACCACCAGAACCCGGCGAACCTGCGCCACATCATGGAGCCGGGGGTCCCCAACCGACAGCACATCCACGCGGTGGTGCGCACGCCGAACGGCAACGACTACGGCAAGGACCTCCTCCGGCAGCACTACGAGCGGCACCCGCACCCCCACGGGCCGGAGGCGCGCGAGCCGGAGCCGTCGAGGTCGCCGCCACACCCGTGACCGGCGACGAGTCGGGTGTAGCCGCCCGGGAACGGAGCTGGCGCGAGCGGCTCCGGCTCCGGCTGCGCGCGGCGCGGGACATCTACGAGGGCGTCTACATCGCCCCGTACCGCTCGACGATCCACCGCGAATACCTGCGCCGGCACGACGCGTTCATGCTGCTCGGGTTCTCCGACCTGCTCGGCGTGCCGAACCCGGTCCAGTTCTACATGCTCGAGCTGTATCCGTGGCTCATCGAGGACTTCCACCGCTGGCACGTCCGCATGGGAATGGAGCACCCTCCCGAGGGGGGCTTCCGCTGTTGCTGATCGGACGGCCGGGTGATGGGCCGACCGCGGAAAACGGTGGCGGACACGACGTCCGATGACGTCCCCGCGCCCCTCGTCCCACCCATGACGTTCCCCTCGCGTCCGATCCTGTTCTTCGGAGGGAAGGGTGGGGTCGGAAAGACCACCCTCGCCGCCAGCGCCGCGCTCGAGGCCGCCGGAGGGCGTTCACGCACCCTTCTCGTCTCGACCGATCCCGCGCACTCGACCTCGGACATCCTCCAGGTCTCGCTCGATTCGCGGCCGCGTCCGGTGGTCGCGGATCTGTGGGCGATGGAGATCGACCCGGAAGAGGAGGCGGACGCCTACATCGCGGCGGTCAAGGAGCGGGTGGCAGCGGCGGCCCCTCCGCGTCTCCTGGACGAGGTGGAGCGGCAGATCGACATCGCCCGGGTGTCTCCCGGTGCCGTGGAAGCGGCGCTCTTCGACCGCTTCACCCGCATCCTCGAGAACGAGGGCGGCTCGTACGACCGCATCGTGTTCGACACCGCGCCCACGGGTCAGACGCTCCGGCTGCTGTCGCTTCCGGAGCTCATGACGACGTGGATGAGCGGGCTCATCGGACGCCGGAAGAAGGTGGGCGCCATGGCCCGCATGTGGCGGAACGTGGCCGGGTCGGAGGCCGCGCTCGAGACCGTCGAGGATCCGATCCTCGCCGCGCTCGAGGAACGCCGGGCACGCTTCCACCGCGCCCGCGCGCTGCTCACCGACCCCGATCGCACCGCGTTCGTGTTCGTGGTGACGCCCGAGCGCCTCCCGATCTGGGAGACCGAGAAGGCCGTGACGGCGCTCTCGCGACACGGCGTGCCGGTGGGCGCGATCGTCGTGAACCAGGTCCTCCCGGAGCCCGAGCCGGGGGCGAAGGAAGCGCCGTTCGTGGCCGGACGGCGCGCCCGCGAGGCCGAATGCCTTGCGAGGATCTCCGAGGGGTTCGGAGATTGGCCCATCCTTCGCGTCCGCCTCCAGGATACCGATCCGGTCGGCGTCGACGCGCTCCAGCGGATCCGTCCGGAGGTGATGGAATGAGTGCGATCGTACTCCTGGTGGTCGGCCTGCTCGCGTTTCTGACCGGCTACCAGGTCTACTCTCGCTTCATCGCCCGCCGGATCTACCGTCTCGACCCCGACTTCATCACCCCGGCACACGAGCTGGAGGACGGGGTCGACTACGTCCCCACGAATCGCCACGTGCTGTTCGGGCACCACTTCACGTCGGTCGCGGGTGCCGCGCCCATCGTCGGACCGGCGATCGCGGTGATCTGGGGCTGGCTGCCGGCCTTTCTGTGGGTGGTGCTGGGGACGGTGTTCGCCGGGGCGGTGCACGACTTCGGCACGCTGTGGATCTCTACGCGCCACAAGGGCCGCTCGATCGGCACGCTGACCGAAACGATCGTCGGAGACCGCGCCCGGGTGCTGTTCCTCCTCGTCATCTTCTTCCTGCTCCTGATGGTGAACGCGGTGTTCGCGGTCATCATCGCGAACCTGTTCATGTCGAGCCCCGGTGCCGTGTTCCCCGTGTGGGGCTCGCTCGCGGTGGCGCTCGTCGTGGGGTTCCTGATCTACCGGACGGGGGCGGGGATCCTGCTCCCCTCCGTGGGCGCCCTGATCGTCCTGTACGTGATGATCTGGGTCGGGCAGTACGTGCCGTTCACGCTGCCCGACTTCATCGGCTTCGATCCGACCCGGGCGCAGATCGCGGCCGCCGGAGGGGACGTGACGGCCGCGGCCTCGGCCGCCGCCGCCGACGGACAGCGGGTCGGGTGGATCGTCATCCTGTTCGCGTACACGTTCGTCGCGTCCATCCTCCCCGTGTGGCTGCTCCTCCAGCCACGCGACTACGTGAACGGGCACCAGCTCTTCGTGGCGCTCGGGATCATCGGCGCGGGCGTCATCGTCACGAACCCCGAGGTGGTGGCCCCGGCCGTCAACACGACCCTGCCCGCCGACGCTCCGAGCTGGTTCCCGCTCCTGTTCATCACGATCGCGTGCGGCGCGATCAGCGGCTTTCACGGGCTGGTGGGGTCGGGGACCTCGTCGAAGCAGCTCAATCGCGAGACCGACGCGCGCTACGTGGGCTACGGGGGGGCGCTCGGCGAGGGCACGCTGGCCGTGACCTCGATCATCGCGTGCACCGCCGGGTTCGCGGTATACGCCGGGATCGACGGCTGGCATACGCACTACGGCACCTGGGCGGCGGCGTCCTCGGGGGCGACCGCCGCGTTCGTGAACGGCGTGGGCGTGCTGGCGAGCGGGATCGGGATCCCGGCCAACGTCGCCACGATCTTCGCCGCCGTGGTCGTCATCAGCTTCGCCGCGACCACGCTCGACACCGCGGTCCGGCTGCAGCGCTACATCATCGCCGAGCTGGGCGTGGAGTACCGGATCAGGATCGTCCAGAACCGCTGGGTCTCGACCACGATCGCCGTCGTGTGCTGCGGGCTGCTCGCGCTGGGGCTGGACCGCGGGGCGGGCGGCATGCGTCTGTGGCCGCTGTTCGGCACCACGAACCAGCTCCTGGCCGGGCTGAGCCTCCTGATCGTCACCCTGTACCTGTACCAGAAGAAGCGGCCGGTGTGGGCGACGCTCATCCCGATGTCGTTCCTGCTGTTCATGACGACGTGGGCGATGATCCTGAACCTCCGGCGGTTCGCCGGGGAGAGTCAGATGATGCTCCTGACCGTGGGTGGGGCCATCTTCGTGCTCGAGATCTGGCTCCTGTTCGAGGGCGCCGCGGCCATCCGCCGGGCGCGGGCGGCGCGGCGGGCGGAAGCGGCGCGCGGCGCGGAGGAGCCGGTCTCCCGAACGGTGGGCTGACCGCCGTCCGACACCCTCCCGCGGCGCCGGTCCGTGTGGCGGGCGAAGCGGTGGAACCGTGGGGTCGGGGGCGCGACCCCGGCCACGCGGGATGAAGCCGGTGAGCAGGACGAAGCGGCCGACCGGGGTCGGTCGGCCTTCGCGGCTTCCCGCCTCCGGCTCGGCGAGCGCCCCATCCACCCGGTCGAGGATGCCGCGATCCGCGCGGAGGAGGTGCTCGACGTGCTGGCGGACGCTCCACCCGGACACGTCGAAGACGTGCGCCTCCCGGTGCCGGGGCTCGTCGGCGAGCGCGATGCAGCGCTCGACCCCCGCCTGGAGACGCGAGCGCGACACGGACTCGCGGCTCAGACGGCCTCCAGGGCGCGTACGATCCGCTCGCGCACCTCCCCGGCCAGCTCGTCCATGTCGTCGCGCCCGGTGACGGCGAGCTGTACGACCGGATCGGCCGCGGCGAGCACCGTCGTGCCGGGACGTCTGCCCTCGTAGAGCACGACGTTGCAGGGGAGGAGCGCTCCGATGTCCTCCTCCATTTCGAGCGCCCGGTGCGCGAACGTCGGGTTGCACGCGCCCAGGATCCGATACGGCCGGAAGTCCACGTCGAGCTTCTTCTTCAGGGTCTCCTTCACGTCGATCTCGGTCAGGACGCCGAAGCCCTCCGCGGCCAGCGTTTCGCGGACCCGGGCCTCGGCCTCGGCCGGTGACAGATCGACGGTTCGCCTCACCACGTACGTCATGTTCCCTTCCATGCTTCGCCCGCGGCGTTCCTCGCGTACGCCGCGGGGCGTCCCGCGTCCCGGCGCCGCGGCCCCGGCGGACCGGGTTCAGCGCGGCAGACGGAGCGCGACCAGCTCGGCCGGCACGTCCGAGCCGGCCACCGAGACGATGATGTACTGCACACCATCCTGCATATACGTCATCGGGGCCGTATTGGTCGTCGCCGGGAGCTCGATGCGGGCGATCTCCTCGCCGGTCATCTTGTCGACGGCGTGAAGCCACGGGTCTCCCCCGCGCCCCTCTCCGTAGAAGAGGAGCGAGCGCGTGGTGAGAATGTTCGCGTGCGTGTCCTTCCCGGTGATCGGGAGATCGACACCCTCGAGCGCGGGGTGGTTCCGGATTTCCTCCGGCGTGTCACCGTTCGGGATCCGCCACAGGTGTTCGCCCGTCTTGAGGTCGATCGCCGTGATCGCCCCGTACGGCGGCTTGAGGAGCGGCAGCCCCTGCGGTCCACGGATCCCGCCGGGTCCCATCGAGACGTAGGTGGCGGTGCTGGCGCAGCGCGGCTCCGGCGCGCAGCTCGGCGACGGCTGGATCGACTCCTCGCCCGGCACGAGCTGGATCACCGAGTGGCCGCGCTCGCTGGCCACGTAGAGGATGCCGTTCTCCGGATCCACCGACGAGCCGCCGGGGATGTTCGCGCCCCCGTTCGCCCCGGGGGCGTGGAAGGAGCCGTTCGTGCCATCCTCGTCTCCGTTGAGCGATGGCGGGTTGAACATGCCCCCGAAGCGGTACTCGCTCGCGATCTCGAGCGCCTGGGCGCGGAGCTCCGGGGTGAAGTCGATGAGGTCCTCCTCCGTCACCCCCTGGTGCTCGAACGGCGCCGGCTTCGTCGGGAACGGCTGCGTGGGCGAGAGCGTCTCCCCCGGGACGTCCGACTGCGCCACCGGGCGCTCCTCGATCGGCCACACCGGCTCACCGGTCTCGCGGTCGAGGACGTACGCCCACCCCTGCTTGGTCGTCTCGATGACCATCGGGACGCGGCGTCCGTCGGCCAGGGTGACGTCGACCACCTTGGGGGCGTTCGGGTTGTCGTAGTTCCACACGTCGTGGTGCACCATCTGGTAATGCCAGACGCGTTCGCCCGTCTGCGCGTCGAGCGCGATGATGCTGGTGCCGTACAGGTTCTGGCCGAGCCGGTCTCCGCCGTAGTAGTCGTTGGTGGGCGTGTCGGTCGGGATGAACACGAGATCGCGCTCGGAGTCGGCCGACAGCGGCGCCCACGCGGAGACGTTGCCGGTGTAGCGCCACGAGTCACCCTCCCACGTCTCGTGGCCGAACTCGCCAGGCTGTGGCACGACATGGAACGTCCAGCGCAGCATCCCGGTGCGCGCGTCATATCCGCGGATATGACCGGGGACGTTCTCCTTCGCGCGCGGATAGTAGCCGCGGTCGTGCGAGTTCCCCACCACCACGACGCCGTTGACCACGATCGGGGGAGAGGAGGCGGTGATGTCGCCGTACCGGAGGACGCCGGAGTCGGGGTGGACGGCGTAGTCCCCCAGCCCGAGGTGGAGGTCGACGATGCCGTTCAGACCGAAGCTCTCGACCGGGTCGCCGGTCATGGCGTCGAGCGCCACCAGGTAGTACCCCGGCGTGACGTTGAAGATGACGCCGCGGCCGTCCACCTCGGCGTAGGCGACGCCCTTGCCGTAGTTCTTGCGCGTCGACGTCTCCCAGCGCGGATTGTCCCGCATGCGCCACATCCAGAGGGTCTCGCCGGTCGCCGCATCGATCGACACCACCGCGCGCCGCTGTCCGGCCACCGTGTAGAGGCGGTCTCCCACCTTGATGGGAGTCGCCCGGTAGATGTAGTCGGGAGAGGGGCCGTAGTTGGCCGCCTTCCAGCGCCACGCGATTTCGAGATCCGCCACGTTCGAGGGGTCGATCTGGTCGAGCGGCGCAAAGCGCGTGCTCCCCTCGTCCCCGCCCCAGTACCGCCACTCTCCGTTCTCCGTGCCGCGCATCTGCGCGCTCGCGGGAGCGGCCGCGAGCGCCGCCGCCAGCAGGGCCTGGAGAAGCGCCCGCGAGGCGCGGGGGGACGAACGACGGAGGTGGTTCGGTCGCATCAGGGGCTCCATTCGATCACGATCCGTTCGAGGGTGCTCGTCGTCGAGCCGAGGGCTTCGTCACCCGGGGGGAGGCCGTTGAGCTTGAAGATGTAGGCGAGCACCTCCGCGTACTCCCTCCGGCTCAGCCCACCGGGGTTGTCCTCCGGCATCTGCGTGCGGATGAGGTCGTAGAGCGTGGAGACGCGGGCGCCCCTCCACGAGGCCTGGAAGGTGCCCGTGAAGTAGTCGCTCTGATGGCAGGCGGCGCACACCTCGAGCACGATGCGCTCGCCGCGCTCGGCCTGCTCGTCCGTGTACACGCCGTCGGCGGTCGTTCGCAGCGAATCGCCCGACTGCGCGGCCGCGCCGCCCGCCAGCGCGAGGAGTGCAGCCACGAACGCCCCACACGCACGCGGCAGACGCCGGCGCGCACGTTCCTGCGTGGGTCCGAGCGGGGGGCTCGGGCTGATCGT
>Ga0299914_10004085_pt1 | contig 10446 bp, 10 predicted proteins | sample RVTome_10_FD_201361 | JGI IMG/M metagenome (GOLD analysis project Ga0299914, IMG submission 201361) | Soil microbial communities from uranium-contaminated site in the Upper Colorado River Basin, Wyoming, United States - RVT153D57 (version 2) ... | reverse complement strand
CCCCGGGCCACCGTCGGTCTACTCGGCGATCCGGTCCTTCAGTCCCTTGTAGGGGGCGAAGCCGGCGTATTTGCGGGCGGGAATGTCGATCACGGCGCCAGTCGCCGGGTTGCGCCCCTTCCGAGCCGAACGCGACTTGGTCGAGAAGGTGCCGAAACCGGAGATCGAGACCTTGCGGCCAGCGTCCAACTCGACAGCGATGATCCCCTGGCCCGGTTCGCTCGAGAAGATGGTGTCGACTATCTCCGCGGCCTTGGTCTTGGAGATGTCAGCCTTCTTGGCGAGCTTGTCGGCCATCTCACTCTTGTTCACGAAGCCTCCTTGGCTGGTTGAACATCGTTCCCGGATGGAACGTCAACCAACCCTAGGCACCGAACCGCCGAAAACACCGTCAAGTTCCCACCAGAGCGCCGTCTTTGACCACCCGATGGACGGTGTCGCGTCCCGGTTCGGAGACCAGATCGAGGGCCGTCTCGGCGTCGAGGATCACCATGTCGGCGACCGCACCCAGCGTCACCCGACCCTTCTCGGGCTCCTCGACTGCCAGGGCGCCCCCGCGGGTAGCCGACCACAGAGCCCGATCGGGATCGAGGCGACCGTGATGAACCGATACGGCCATCGCCATTGGCATGGTGGAAACCACCCCCGCCCGGCATCCGGTACCCAGAGCCACCACGACCCCGGCGTCCCACATCTCCAGCACCGGGTCGGGACGACCTTCCACCCAGGCGGCGGCCGGGACGCTGACCATCACCGAGCCCGACTCGGCAACCGCCTCGGCGGCGTCGGCCAACCCCGTCATGCCATCGACGCTGACGACCCGGCTCTCGAAGGCCACGGCCAGGGCATCGTCATCGTCCACATGGACACGGGGGCGGAGGCCGTGACGGCGGCCGGTAGCGATGACCGCCCGGGCGTCGTCACCATCGAGGGGACCGCCGACGACCACGTCCAGATAGCTGGCGATGCGGGAAGCAGTGGGGATGGTGACCGATTCGAGCAAGGGACGGTACCCCGACCCTCGATGAGGCGGATCCGTCCCCGCGACCACCGAAGACACCACGTCGGCGGGGAGGGTATCGGCCGCCGCTCTCACCGCGGCCAGCATGGTGACTTCTGCCTCGGGGGTGGGGGCGCCCCAGGTGCGCAACTCGACGGTGGTGGCGCCATGCTCGAGCGCCTCCCCGAGGAGGGCGGCCACTCCTTCGGTCAGGGCCGTCAGGTCTTCGTCTGGTCCGGCCTCGAGATGACGATGTGCATCGACGAACCCGGGGATGACCATGCGGCCGTCACAAGCGAGTTCCGGCAAGTCCCGATAGCGATCGGGCAAAGCACGCTGAGGGCCCACCCAAGTGATGCGCCCGTGACGAACAGCAACCGCAGCACCCTCAATGGTCCCGAGCAGGCCACCGTGGCGGGGATCGTTGGTCACCAGCATGCCGATCCCGGTCAGGAGGAGATCGCCGGAGAGTTCCGTATCGGAGACATCTGTCAACTCAGCGGCCAGCCGGGCGCAATCACGACAGATCGCCACTCCGCCGTGGCCCACCACGAGACGGTCGACAACCCGGCGGTCTTGACCGCAGAACGAGCACCGGCGAGCCATCAGCTCCATCCCATCCACATGTACGGACCAAGTTACCGGAGGCTTGGTCTCGAATCGGGTAGGTCGCTCAGATCGGCTTCTCGTAGTCGCCGAACAGGCGGGTACGCACGAAGCCCAGCGACTCGTAGAGACGCAGGGCGCCATTCGGGTTTTCGGTGTCCACGCCAAGGGCGGCCTCGGTCATCCCCCGCGCCTTGAGAAGATGGAGGCTGGAGCAGATGAGCGATCCGGCGATTCCCTGCCGACGCCACTCCCGGGCGGTGGAGATGTCCTCCGTCCACCCGCGCAATCGCCCGAAGGCCTCGTTCTCGGCACGGTCGATGTAGGTCCGCACCTGACCGACGACCTGATCCCCGGCCCAGGCGACCTGCCACAGACTCGGATCCCAGTTGGGAGCGTCGAGCCACGCCTCCCAGTCGGTCTCGGTCTGTTCGACATAGCCGCGATGATCACGGAACGCCTCGACGTCGGCCTCCCAGATGGCCCGCAGGTGGCTGTCTTCGACCGGTCTGACCTCGACCCCGGCCGGAAGTCGGAGGTCGGGGATCTGGTCGAGGTCGGTTCTCACCAGTGTGGCGCCGTAACGGCGGATGGCGTAGCCGCGGGACCGGAGGAGCCTCGCCTTGGGCGTGGCCTCGTCCGCCCACGTGCCGAGACGCTTGTCGGCGGTCGAATGCCTGGCGGCAATTTCCCTTGCCCTTCCTTCAGCCCAGTCGTAGAGCGACTCCTCGATCTCGCGGTCATCGGGATGCGCCTCGACGACCACCCAGTAGTTCCGATAGCCCTCGACGACGTCCTCCCACACCGTGCGGGCGTACCCCACGACGGTGCCGCCGCGCTCCACGACGATGATGTCCGTGGCCGGATCGCAGCGTTGGAGATGCTCGTACTGCTGGGCCATCTCACCCACAGTCGCTACGTCGTCCACTCCGTCGTGACGGCGGACGGCGTTGATCACATCGACCATCCCCGGAAGGTCCCCCGTTCCGGCATAGGCCCGGGTCGCATATCTTGTCGAGGTGCGCACGAGGTCAGGGTACGGGTAGGGGGAGTCCGGAGGCTACCGAATAAGGTTCCCCGCCGACCTTCGTTGGACCCTGGCAACCGGCCCCCACCTTCTTTGGACCGCCACTTTCGCTATGCGTTCGCCACCGTCCAGAGAAGGGGGGCGTTCGCCACCGTCCAGAGAAGGGGGGAAGCGTTCGCCACCGTCCAGAGAACGGCGCGGCGGGCCCTCGCCTACCATCCAACGCATGTCCGTCAGCTATGAAATGCGCGACGAGGTGGCGCTCGTCACCCTCGATCGACCCGACCGCTTCAACGCCGTCACCCAGGAAGTGTGCGACGGTCTGCTAGAGGGACTGGAGCGAGCCGGTGACGAGGCCCGGGTCGCCGTCATCACCGGTGCCGGCAAGGCTTTCTGCTCGGGGGCCGACCTTTCCGACCTGATGGGTGAGTACGAGACGGGAGGTCCGGATCTGTACCGGGTGATCGGCGAGCGCTTCAACCCGATCGTCGAGGCGCTGCTTGCCGCTCGGGTGCCGACGATCGCGGCTGTCAACGGCGCCGCCGCCGGGGCCGGGATGGGGATTGCGCTGGCCTGCGATCTGCGGGTCATGGCCGACACATCCTTCTTCCTCTCGGCCTTCACCGGCCTGGCGCTCATCCCCGACACCGGGACCACCTGGCTCCTCCCCCACCATCTGGGCCTGTCACGAGCCGTCGAGCTGACCTTCAGCAACCGCCGCCTCCCCGCCACCGAAGCGGCCGGCCTCGGACTGACGAATGACGTGGTCCCGGTCGACGAGGTGGTCGAGCGGGCGATGGAGCTGGCCGGCACCCTCGCCGCGGGGCCAACGGCCGCCTATGTCGCCACCCGCCGGCTCCTGCTCGCCGCCACGGATTCCGATCCGAGAGGTGCCCTGGCGGAAGAACGACGGGTGCAAGGGGATCTGGGCACGTCGGCGGATCATCTGGAGGGGATGCGGGCGTTTCTGGAGAAGAGGGCAGCTCGCTTCGCCCGGTTCTAGGTCCCGAGTACGCGTCGTTGGTGGGACGATCAGCCGGGAGCGGCGGTCCGCTCCGCCAGCCGCGCCCAGAGACGGGCGATCCCCCGCCACAGCTTCACCATCAGCCACACCCCCAGGATGACGAAGACGATGACAACGACCAACGCCACGATCGGAGCGGCCAAGGCCAGGGCGACCACGCCGCCGACCAGGCCGTCCTCGAATATCGACAATGAGATGTTCGAGACGGGCTCGGGCGAGACGTTGACGGCGGCCCGAGTGGTCGCCTTGGTGGAATGCGAGACCAGCGCCAAGACTCCTGAGGTTCCGGCTCCGATCGCCTCCGACATGCCCGCTTCACCGGCCAGCCAGTAGCCGATGGCCCCGGCCGCCACCGGCCGGATAACCGTGTGGATGGCGTCCCAGATATTGTCGAGGTAGGGCACCTTGTCGGCAAAGAACTCGACCGCATAGAGCACGCCGGCGCCGATGAGGACCGGGGTCGAGGTCAGCTGCTCGGGCATTGGTGCCCCGCCGAACCTGCCTACCAGGCCCAAGATGAGCGCCACGGCGTAGACATTCAGCCCCGACGCCCAGCCCGTCCCGGCAATGAGTCCCAGGTCCATGTCAGGCCCGCACCACGTAGATGTTGAGTTCCAGGTCAGTCCCGCCGTGACCCAACCCGACACCGACTACCGAGTTGAGCCAGGCCAGATCCTCGTTGCCGGTCTGGAACGTTATCAACTCCTGGGGCGAGGCCGTCTTGTCTTCGTGGACGATGCTCACGCCGCTGGCGCGATAGCCGACGCTTTCACGCTTCTCACCGATCGTGCCCCGAATTTCGAGCTCCATGTTGCCGTCGCCGCGAACTGTGACATAGTCGATGCCCTTGACCGCCCGCTCGCCTTCCCAGTGGGGTCCCGTGGCCACCCCCTCGAATGGGAAGTCGATGCGGGTTCCGGCGGGAGCGTGGCCGATCATTCGCGGCGCCATCGCGGCTGTCACGGTGCAGAAGAGTTCCAGGGCCGGCATAGGGGTGAGCCTTTCGCTGTGCTGGACAAAGGGTACCCGGCCTCCCAGAGGAGAATCGATCAAGGAGCCCGATCCAGGTACTCACGGAGCCAGGGCATCACGTCATCGAAGTAGCGCCGCGCCTCCGGGCGACTCAGGACCTGAGCGGCGTGGTTCATGAGCATCACCTGGCGGGCGGCCCAGTAGAGCTCCAGCTCGCGGACGTCACCCACGGGCCACACCCGGTGCTCCTCATACCCCTCCCGGAAGGCAAGGATCAAGCTCTCCAGATCGGGTCGCGTCCGTGCCGCGTAGAGAGAGGTGGCGATGTCCTGGGCCGGCAGCGCCAGCATGAGGTCCTCGAAGTCGAGCACCCAGGCTCGGCCCAAATACAGGTGGACGTTCCACTCGTGGAGGTCGCCATGGACGACCATCGGCTCGGTCTGGCTCCAACGCCGGGCGATCAGGGCATCGGCAAGCCCGGCTGCCCGCCGGAGCTCCGGACGCAGACCGCTAAACAGATCATCGAAGCGAAAGTCGTCGATCACCACCGGATCGAGCGTGGGTGGGTAGTAGAAGGTCCGGTCCCAACGACGTAGGAGCGATGGTTCCGGTGGACGCCAGTCGCCGTGGCGGTGCAGGAGAGCCGAGACGCGACCCAAGGCGCGATAACCCCAAGTCCCGGCGCCTTCTCCGAGCGGCTCGCCCGGAACCCAGCTGAAGAGAACACAATGACGGACGCCCTCCTCGCTGTCGAAATCGGCGACCAACTGACCCGAGGCAGTCGGGACCGGGGTGGTGATGTTGAGGAGTGGATCGTCGACCAACTCGCTCAGCCAGGCGACCTCCAGTTCGATGTTGGTTCGGGTGTTGGACCTGGGGCGGCTGACGCGAAGCACGAACCGCCGGCCGTCGAGGAGATCGGCTCGGTAGAGCACATTGCTGTGGGTAGCCAGGTGGGTGAAGCGGGCCACACCCATTCCGTATTCGCTCTCCAGCAGCTTTTGGGCGGCGTCGCCCAGGCTCGGGGCAGACAGGTCAGGCACCGGCGCGACGATAGGCGATCACGCGGCCCGCTTGCGGTGCCAGCGCTCCCACAGCACCAGCATCGACGGCAGGACACCGATGGCGGCCACCAGGGCGAGCCCGATGGCAAAGAACGTCACCTGGCCCATCTGCTTGAAGGGCACGAGGGTGGATGTCATGAGGATGCCGAATCCGGCCATCGTGGTGAACGCCGACCCGGCCAGGGCCCCACCGGTATGGGTAGTCGTGGACCGGATCGCCTCCTCCACGTCCTCGAACTCGAGGCGGTCCTCCTCGAAGCGCCGGGCGAGGTGAATGGTGAACGGAACCCCGATACCGATGGCCAGGGCAGCGAGCGTCGCCGTCACGGGCCCGAAGGGGATGCCGGCGGCGTACATCAGACCGTAGGTCCACAACACGACGAGGGCGACGGGCGCCATGGTCAGCACCCCGAGGAACGGCCGCCGGTTGCGAATCCAGAAGAAGATGATCAGGACCACGGTGGCAGTGGCCAGGGTCAGGAACAGAGACGAGCTCTGGGAAGCCGTCAGGGCATTCACGACGACATCGGAGATGATGTTCTGACTGGTGGCGATGGCGGATACGCCGGCCGCCTCGAAACCGGCGAAGATCTCATCCAACCCGTCCCGCAGTTCTGCCACCTCCCCCTCTCCGGCCGTCGTGCGAACGTCGAAGAGCACGGCGTCGAGGCGGTCGCCGTCATAGTGGGTCACCGCCGCCATTTGCTCCGGCTCAGCGGCAGCCAGGACGTCATAGAGGGGAGCGACGTCGCCTCCCGCTGGAACCTTCAGGTCCTGGCCCATTCCGACGGTTTGCATGGCGGCCAGAACCTCCGGGGGAGCCGCCTCCGGGCCCCCGATGAACATCTGCTGGAGCACCCCAACCGGCGACGTCATGTTGGCAACCGGCCCGGCCGGCGTGTCAAAGGCCGAGACAGTGTCGAGGGCGGCCAGGTCTCCGACGGCCTCGACCATCAGGTTGTGGAATTCGCCGGTGGCCAGGTCGGCACCGTCGGGCGCCTCGACCAGAACCTGGGTCTGCTCGCCAAAACCTCCCCCGAACTCCGAGGTGAGGATGTCGAGCGTCTCGATGGCGGGGTCATCCTCGGGAAGGAAGTCGGTGAAGGAAAAGCGTGTCTCCAACTGGGTGAAGCCGTACCAACCCAGTCCGCCCAGGACCAGAGCGATCCCGAGGGCGACGACGGGAATGCGCTCGGCGATCACGGCCGTCCTGCCCATCAATTGCGGCAACAGCCGTTCGCTGTGCTGGCCCATGGCCTCGACCGGGAGGCGCCCGTTTCGTTCGGCCCGCCGATCGAGCAGCAGCCGGACGGCGGGAACGAACGTCATCATCAGGAGGAACGAGAAGAAGATCCCGACCGCCGCCAGGATGCCGAAGTCGGCGAGGGCCGGGACGGGGCTGCTCACATTGGTCAGGAATCCGACCGCCGTCGTGAGCGTGGCCAGCACAAGGGCAATACCTGAGGTCGAGATCGACCTGGTCATGCTCTCGTCGACGGTCTCGCCCTCTCCTACCTCTTCCCGGTAGCGACTGATCAGGTGGATCCCGTAGTCGACACCCAACCCGATGATCAGGATGGGCACGATCTGGGTGGGGGCTGAGAAGGCTGAGATGACACCGATCTTCTCCAGAAGTACCCCGCCCCCCTGCATCATCCCGATGGCCATGAAGATCGTGACCATGGTGATGGCCATGTCGGCCACCGCCCGACGAAGGCCGTGACCGATCGTCGCTGCCCCACGCGGCTTCATCCAGTACACGAAGATCAGGATCACCACGATGATGATCCCGGCGAAGCCGAACAGGCGGCTCACCTCACTCGTGAAGGAGTCGACCCCGCCGAAGAGGAGGTTGAAGCTGAAGGGCCTGATCTCCACGTCTGACTCGATCGCCTCCAGCTCGGCGGCAATCGACTCCTCGAGTTCGATCTGGGCGTTCATCACCTCGGTGGCGTCGCCGTCGCCCCCTTGGAAGAAGGCCAGCACGATGGCGGCCGACGAAGAGGCCGAGGAGACATCTCCATCCTGGCTGAGAAGCGCGGTCACGAATCCCGCCTGCTCAGGAGCCATCTGCCTCAATGAGCTCCGGTAGATCTCATCGACGGTGGCGTCATCCATTTGATCGAGGGGCAAGCCCTGGACCTGGGCGACGGGGGCGAGGAACGACACCACGCCGGGACGCTGGGTGGTTTCGGCCAATGAGTCACCCCCGACCCGCCGGATCACCTCCTCCACCGCCACCGCCGCCCTCAGTCCGGAGGCGGAGATGACATCGCCCCCGGGGTCGCGGACCACGACCTGGAGCACGGCTTCCTGCTCGGTCCCGAAGAGTTCCGAAACACGTTCCAGGGCCTGGATCTCGGCGTTATCGGGGGCAAACCCCTCATTGCCGGTGGCAACCTCGACCTGGGTGGAGAAGGGGCTCAGGGCGGATGCGGCCAGGACGGAAAGGGCGAGCACCGCCCACGGGAATCGGCGCACGGCCGAGGCGAAGAACCTGACAATTGCGGACACGGCGGACTCCTGGAGTCAGAAGGGTGAACCGTGCCACAATTTACGGTCGACCGGCTGACGGTGGAAATCGGAGCGAGCTTCAGCGCTCGACTTCGTCGAGAGCCTCCAGAAATCGGGTGTTCTCATCGTCGCTGCCGACCGTCACCCGAACCCATTCGCTCCCGAAGGTGCGGATGATCACCCCCGCCCGGATATAGGCGGTGCCCGGGTCATGGGCCGATGAGCGAAACCACACGAAGTTCGCCTGGCTGTCGGCGTGCGGAATCCCTCGATCCTCGAGACCGTCGAGCAGCCGCCCCCGCCCGCGGGCATTGTCCTCGATCCGGGCGGCGAGGAGCGCGGCGTTGCCCAGCGAGGCCGTCGCCCCCGCCTGGCCCACCTGGGTAACGGTGAAGGGGGCCTGCGCTCGCCGCATCTCGGCGATCGTGTTCGGATGGGTGACGGCGTACCCCACCCGGACCGAAGCCAGGGCAAAGATCTTGGAGAAGGTGCGGGTGACGATGAGGTTGTGGCGTTCGGCTGCCATCTCGACCATGGATGTGTAGTCGGCGGCGGTCACGAACTCGTGATATGCCTCGTCCACCACGACTGTGACCCGCTCCGGCACCGACTCGACGAACCGCACCACTTCGCTGGTGGGGAGATGAGTGCTGCTGGGGTTGTTCGGATTGCAGACGAAAACGAGGCTCGTCCGATCGTCGACAGCCTCGGACAAGGCAACGAGGTCGTATCGATGGTCGCTGTCGAGCGGCACTTCGGCTTGATCGCTCATCGCCCACATCGCCCCGAGGCGATAGATGATGAACGAAGGCCAGCCATACACCGCCTTGGTTCCCGGTCCCCCGACCGCGAGGGCGATGGCACGGAGGATATCGGAGGAGCCGCCTCCCAGCCAGATGGCAGCCGGGTCAACCGCCAGATGTTTGGCTAGGGCCTCGCGCAGTTCATACCCCTCGTTGTCGGGGTAGCGGTTCGTCCCCGTCGCCGCCCGGGCCATGGCCTCGGTGGCCTCGGGGAAGGGTCCCCAGGGACTCTCATTGGAGGCAAGCTTGATGATCGAGGCGGGATCGAGACCGTGACGTCGGGCGACCTCGTCGACCGGCAGTCCCGGCTCGTAGGGAGCGATCTGGGCGAGATCGGGTCGATAGATGGGCATCACGGCCGAGATTACCGAACCGTGGGCCACAGACAGCGGTTCCCGATGTCGGCGACCCCCGGGTTCCCCACCGCAACCCGACGCCACCGTTCTCGGGGCGCCAGACCTCGCTCAGCGACGTCAGCAGCCCTGAGTTGCGGGGGCGCCGATGTGCAGGCGAGCCGTGGAGAGCGGTCTGGGCGAATTCGGCGAAGCCGCCACTTGCCTTCGGCTCTGACCGTTCTCAGGGCGCCAGACCTCGCTCAGCGACGTCACCAGCCCATTGTTCCACCGTCGTGTCGACCGGGTCCATTCTCAGGGCGCCAGACCTCGCTCAGCGACGTCACCAGCCCAGAGTTCCACCGTCGTGTAGAACCCAGTCGGTTCTCAGGGCGCCAGACCTCGCTCAGCGACGTCAGCAGCCCGGAGTTCCCGACGTACCCGCCACCGCCGAGGAGGCGGCAGCATTCGCCGATTCCGCCCCGAGCCGCAACCCGACCTACCGTTCTCGGGGCGAGACCTCGACTTTGGACGTCAGCAACCCCGGGTTACCCACGGTGTCCCCACTGCCCGTGGTCACCAGCGACCGTGACATTGCACGGCGCCCAGGACGAGGGCCATCGGATGAGTTGGATCCAGCCGGCCCTTGGCGTCCGCCAGGGAACGAGCCGGGCTGATCCCCTCCCTGATCCCGCGGTGGAAGGCGGTCAGGACCTCGCCGACGAGCTCATCGTCGGGGACGAGAACCGGTGAGGCGATCACTGTTCTCACGCCGGCCGCGATCATGGCGGTCACCGGGCCCAGGGTCTCGCCGCCTGACACGACTGCCGAGTCCCCCAAGTCGCAGGACGACAGGACCATCACCCGCGGAGGCCGGCGCAGCCGTTCCAACTCATGGAGATACAGAGCACCCCCGGCCAACTCGAGGGAGGAGAAGAGCGGACTGTCGATGCGGAAGGTCCCATGGCAGGCCAGATGCCCCACGTCGACTCCTTCCAGCGCTTCCAGGGCGTCCTCGGCGGTCGCCCCTCCGGCGAGGACCTGTGACTGTGGGTAAACGGCGGCCACACGGGCCGCCTCGCCCTCGGCGTGCCGAAGTCCCGT
>Ga0299914_10004084_pt1 | contig 10446 bp, 7 predicted proteins | sample RVTome_10_FD_201361 | JGI IMG/M metagenome (GOLD analysis project Ga0299914, IMG submission 201361) | Soil microbial communities from uranium-contaminated site in the Upper Colorado River Basin, Wyoming, United States - RVT153D57 (version 2) ... | reverse complement strand
CTTGTAGGCCTCCTCCAACATCGCGATGGCGACGTCGCGCCCGCTCAGGTCCTGGGGCATGCTATAGAGTTGCACGAGGAGGCATTCCTTCAAGTCACGTGACCCGATGCCGACCGGCTCGAGCTGTTGAACCCGTTTCAGCACACGCTCGACATCGTCATCCGTGAGCATGACTCCATGATTAAACATGAGATCATCGATGATCGACTCGAGGGGGCGGCGCAAGTAGCCATCCTCATCGATCGATCCGATTATCTGCTCAGCGATCAGCTCCTCGCCTTCGTCGAGATCAAGAAACGCAAGCTGGTCTCGAAGATGCTCGACCATGCTCTCTCTCGCAGGCATGGGCATTTCGCGGTCGTCTTCCTCGCTGCTCTGGTCGACGCGCGCCTTATAACCGTAGAGGTCGTCGGTATTATTTAGTAGCTCCTCCCAATCAAATTCCTCGTCTTTGTCGCCTTCCTCCTCACGCACGTCTCCATCGCGGACCTCCTCGCCCTGGGTAAGCTCATCGCGAACGTCTTCTTCTTCAGCAATCTCTAATTCCTCTTCCTCAGAACCTTCCTCGAGTAGAGGATTGATCTCCATCTCCGCCTTGATCCGTTGTTCGAGAGCAAGGGTCGGCAGCTGCAGCAGCTTGATGTATTGGATTTGCTGCGGCGAAAGCTTCTGTGTAAGCTGCTGTTTCTGTTGAAGGTTTAGCATGATGACCTCATTCGTCCTCGATCACGCCTCTGAGGTTTGCAGCGCCATTCGCCGCGTCTCGCGCGCCTCTTTAAATTTTGAATACCACGATTCGCCGTACTTGCGAACCAGCGCTGCTCGAAGGAAGTCCGCAAGCTGAACGCCCTGCCGCTTGCCCATTTTCAATGCCGGATTGCACAGTCCGACTTGCTCGTAATTTAAAACGTCTACTTCGCCGTGATTCTCAATTCGCACGGGAAAAAGGTGACAAGAAATCGGCTTTGGAAAATCCACCACCCCGTCCTGATGCGCGCGCTGAATAGCACATTTGGCAACATCCCCCTCATACATGACGAAGACACACTCGGCACCATGCACACACGTCGTCGCATACTGGCCCTCGCCAACCTCCTCCCAGACGCCCTCCCGCTCTATGATCTGTAATGCCTCGGGACGGAGGTATTTTTTTACCTTTGGTAGGAGGTCTTCGAGTAGGGTACGCTCTTCCGGCTCCAACGGCGCCCCGGCGTCTCCCTGCACGCAACATCCGCCTAGACAGGCGCTAAGATTGCAGCAGAAGGGTGCGTCAAGTAGCTCATCTGATACCAAAACATGGTCTACCGCAAACATAATGCCTTAAACGTATAGCCGGGAGTTCTGCTTGTCAACCAATGGCCCCTCGTATCCTGTTATTTGTCAGATTAACAATTGTTTAGTATAAAACGCCGTCCGGATAAATGTCTGCTTGGAAAAGGGTGCGGAGACACGTTTTTTGCCGAAGACGGGTAGATGATTCCCAGCCTGCGGAATTCGAGCCCGTCGAAATAGAGCCGGACTCCGTTCGCACAAACTTCGTGTTCACCATTGCGTCTGTCTAAGCGCTATCTCGGCACAGCGAATCCATAACTCGCGGTCGTATCTTCATACCGAGCTCCTCACCACGTAAACGCTGCCGCATGAACATCCCAGAGCGAAACGACGAGATGCTGTCTCCCCAGCCCCTGCGTGCAGAGGAGGATCTCGAGAAGACCCTGCGTCCGCATTCTCTAGATGAGTTTATCGGTCAGGAAAAGATCAAAGAAAATCTTCGCGTATTCATGACGGCCGCACTGCAGAGAGGAGAAACGTTGGACCACGTGCTACTCTCCGGACCTCCCGGTCTGGGCAAGACGACGCTGGCCTATATCATCGCTGAAGAGATGGGGTCGAACATCACAACGACGAGCGGACCCGTTCTCGACAAGCCGGCCAGTATCGCAGGGATCCTGACGAATCTCGGGGAAGGTGACGTCCTTTTCATCGACGAAATCCACCGCCTGAGCTCGATCGTAGAGGAGTACCTTTACTCGGCGATGGAGGATTATCGGATCGACATCGTCATCGACTCCGGACCGAATGCACGCAGTGTTAAGATTACGCTTCCGCCCTTTACGCTGATCGGCGCAACTACGAGAAAGGGCCTGCTAACGGCGCCTTTGCGCGCCCGTTTCGGTATCGATTTTCGCTACGACTACTATCGTGCCGATGTCCTTCACAGGATCGTGGAACGCTCAGCCCGCATACTCGGGCTTGAAATCACGAACGGTGGCGCCGCCGAAATCGCCCGCCGCAGCCGCGGCACGCCCCGCGTGGCCAATAGATTGCTTCGGCGGACGCGCGACTTTGCGGAGGTTAAGGGAGACGGTGCGATCACGCGTGAAATTGCCGATCATTCGCTTAATGCACTGGACGTGGATGAACACGGACTCGACGAAATGGACGCGCGGATTCTCCTTACCCTGATCGAGAAATTCGGCGGCGGTCCGACAGGATTGCAAAACCTCGCCGTATCCGTCGGCGAGGACGCCGGCACGATCGAAGAGGTGTACGAACCGTACCTCATCCAGGAAGCGTTTTTAGAGCGCACACCTCGCGGGCGCTGCGCAACCAAGCGAGCGTATCAGCATTTCAATCTTGCGCTGCCCGGTGCGTCTCCGTCGTTGTTCAATCCGACGCCTTAAACCCACCCTAAAACAAGGCGCCGCGACTTCACGGCCGCGGCGCCTGTCGTCAGGTTTTCTGAGTTCTAGATCGACTAAACGACTTAGAACTTATACTTCGCCTCGGTTGACAGCCGATCGACTTCCTTGCGGATTTTCTGGCGAGATTCACCAGTCCTCTGTTCGATTAGACCTTCCAGTTGATCTCGCTGACCTTCGAGTCGGTCCAGTTCGTCGTCCGAGAGAGTGCCCCAGGCTTCCTTGATGCGGCCCTTGAACTGCTTCCACGAACCTTCCATTTTCTGTTCACGCGGATTATCCATCTCACACCTCGCTGACTATGAATGTTAGAGATCAACTCCTTTCTAAGAGTCTCAGTTACGCACAGGTAAACGATGCAGGACGGCGTGATATCCGTTCAAAAACGCTATTTCGAAGATCGTCACAACATCCGCGAGGACGTTACTCCATCATCTATTGCCCGCGAGACGCGGTCCCTGCTCCCGGAGCAAACTTCCTCCCGGCATGCGCGATAAGTGCGATCGTTCTGATTCGCTCAGGCATAGGTCTTTCATTGTCGTGGATGCCGATCCGGGCGGCTGCCGGATGATTCAGTGGCTTGTCAACCCCTTGCTCCTACCTTATCTTGACGCCGCCAGGCGTACAAGTAAGCCTGATTACGAAAGGCGACCCGTTCCCGGACATGTTAACTTCGCACATACGCTATGCCATACGTCGTTGCAGAACCGTGCATCAACTGCAAGTACACGGACTGCGTGGAAGTATGCCCTGTAGACTGTTTCTACGAAGGTCCTAACTTTCTAGCGATACATCCTGACGAATGTATCGATTGCAACGCCTGCGTACCGGTCTGTCCCGTCGAGGCGATCTACGCCGACGACGAGCTCCCGGAGAAGTGGTCCCACTATCGCGAGTGGAATGACTATCTCTCGAAGCAGTGGCGGGACCTCGGCTATAACATCACCGAGAAAATCGAAGGGGCGCCCGATGCGGAGGCCTGGGAAACGAGGGAGAAGAGCGAGGAAGATATCCTTACGTGGGACGCCGGCGAATGAGCCCGTGGATGCCTTCCTTTTCTCAAGCCTCGCCCGTCGGCGTCTACGTTCCTGCGGAATAGTCAGTCGCGTAGGCGACCTGCTCGTCGCTCAAGCTGTCGATCGAAAGGCCCATCGTTTCGAGCTTGATGCCCGCGATCTCCTGATCGAGCTCTACCGGAAGATCGATAACACTTCGCGGCAACGTCTCTCCTGCTTCGGCGGCCTGGACCAGCTTCAGGTGAGCGTTGAACTGGTTGGCGAAGCTCATATCCATAACTTCGGACGGATGGCCCTCCGCAGCGGCCAGATTTACGAGCCGGCCGTCGGCAAGAACGAAAACTCTCTTCCCATTTTCGAGCGTGTATTCGCGGTTGCTGTCGCGAACCATGCGAGCGTCGGTTGACAGCTCGGCGAGCTCCTTCAGGTTCAGTTCCACATCATAATGGCCGGTATTGCAGACGACGGCACCGTCTTTCATTTTCATGAAATGCCGACCTCGGATAACGTCCTTCATGCCGGTCGCCGTCACGAAAATATCTCCCATTTCGGCGGCCTCTTCCATTGTCATGACGCGACAACCCTCGAGCGTCGCTTTCAGTGCGGCGGTCGCCTTCACCTCCGTCACGATCACATTGGCTCCCATTCCCCTGGCGCGCATGGCCACACCACGGCCGCAGTGGCCATAGCCGGCTACGACGAAGTTCTTGCCTGCAAGCAGTACCGACGAGGCCCTCAAAATACCATCGAGCGTACTCTGGCCCGTGCCGTAAACATTATCAAAATCCCACTTCGTTTCGGCATCGTTCACGGCAAACACCGGATACAGTAACTTGCCGTCCGCGGCCATGGCACGGAGGCGGTGGACGCCCGTAGTGGTCTCTTCCGAACCACCAATGATATGGTCAGCGAGCTCCGGAAATTTATTGTGCACACGGAAGATCAGATCGGCACCGTCGTCGAGCGTTAGATGGGGCGGCTTGTCGATCGAGCGATCGATGCTCCAGTAAAACTCCTCGACATTCTGCCCGTGCCATGCGTAGATCTCCGTACCAGCCGCGGCGAGCGCAGCCGAGACTTCGTCGTTCGTGCTCAACGGATTGCAGCCCGACCATGCCACCTCAGCGCCGCAGGCGGCAAATGTCTCGACGAGCACGGCCGTCTCCTTCGTCACGTGGAGGCAACCTGTGATCTTGTAACCCGCGAACGGCTTCGTTTCTGCGAAGCGCTCACGCAGCCGCATGAGTACGGGCATGCGGCTCTCGGCCCATTCAATCCGTAACCGTCCGGCATCGGCCAGCCGCAGGTCTCTTACCTTGTAGGCGCCTTCTTTGTGATCCATAGTCGTCCTGTAGGCTTCTGTTTGCGTGTGGTGATCATCGCACGATGATCATTCGTTCGGTCCTGTTGCCCTGCGTCGTTTCCAGATGCAGCATGTAAACTCCGCTTGAGAGACTGGAGCCGTCGAACTGCACCGAGTAAATACCTTCATCCTGTACTACGTGCCTGATGAGCGCTACCCGCCGGCCAAGTATGTCATAGACAGAGAGCCGCACCGGCGTCCGATCAGAAATCGAATACGATATAGTCGTTTGATCGGCGAAAGGATCAGGAAAGTTCGCATGTAGCTCGAGCTCGAACGGCGTCTGGAACTCCTCGTCGGGAGAGAGCGCCTCGTATGTAGCCGCATGAACGTACCAGCCTTGTTCGGACGGCACATCCTCCTCGTTCGCGAAATCGAATCGTAGGCGTATCTGTTCTCCGGTATAGGGAGAAAGACCGAATATGCTCGTTTCCGTTCCATCGGATGTACCACTGAATATGCCCTCCCCCTCCATCGAATGTCCCGATCCCTGGTAGGATTGCGGATACCCGCCGTCCGGCGTCACCAACGTCCACGTCGCTCCATCATCGAGCGAAATTTTCAGATTACCTCCCGACTCTTCAGAGAGTTGGTACCTGTGCTCGATGATGAGCGCGGCGGTTTCACTATTGGATGGAAGCACGAACGGTTCCAGCAGAAGGCTTGAGACAGATGGTGCGGCGCCGGCGCCGGATGTTACCCAAGTGCCACCCTGAACGTGCCAGGCCCCCGTCGAAACGACATCGGACAGCGCATTCGTACGCTGAGCCGCTCGAAAGTCGACGACGAAGACATCATCGGGCCCCGGGTAAACAGCCTCATTCCCTGCAAAATCTCTAACACGAAGGCGGTATTCAATTCGATCTCCAGGCGCGAACGATTGCGGCGGCACGACGCCTCCGCTGTAAACGCGTACGTCGGTTTCCGCCATGCTGAAGCGCGTCGTTCCACTCTCCTCTGCCCCCCCTTTGGATATCGTGTATTCGGATACGACCGCTTCGACACCTGTGTCATCATCCACTGTTACGGAGATTTGCGGGGTGTCCTCTTGACCGGGAATGCGCACAGAGCGCTGATCCGGCAATATCGAAATTGAAGGAGGCCCTTCGTCTTCGGGATAAATAGTGGTGATCAAAATATCATCGATGAACCATCCGGCAAAAAACAACGAACGATCACTGTTTCCTGCGTCCGTTCCGAAATCAAATCGAACCCTGACCTCGGGGGCTTCCGGAAGCTGTACAACCTCCTGACGCCAACCGTAGCTGAAGCCGCCGAATCCTGGCTCTCCACCCATCGAATTGTCGCTTTGATCGTCTATCGTTCCGCTGTATCCGCCCTCCGGTTGCAGTGTGCTCCACGTATCCCCGCCGTCTACAGACACTTTGAGGTTGCCGCCGTCCCAGATGCCGGCATCCTGATCGAAAGTGCCGGGCTGTGCGGCGCCGTCATGCTCAAAGTCGTACCAGTGCCAGAATACAAGATATGCTGAATCGATTTCATCCAGATTAAGAGGAGGCATCAGAAGCGACGATCGCTGCGGTGTATCCGGATACGGCCCTTCCACACCTGTTGACCAGACGTGATCGCCTGAGTGCGCGACGCGCAGCCCAAATTTGGGCATGCCGCGCTGCCACGCGCCGTCTCCTTGCAATCCCTGAGTAAGATGCTCCATATCATACGACCGCAGAACACCTTCCTCTATGATGCTCACGTGAAACGAACCCTCCGTCGGGATGACCGACACATTCCCGGACGACGCCTCATCTCTCGCAAAAATGCGATAGCTGGCAGATTCACCCTCCTTCACTTTGTGCGTAGTCGTGGGAAACCTACCAAAGAACGCCGCGCCCGTCGCTTCGAGTCCGAACGTTCCGCCGATAACCGCCTGGCCAGCCACGTCTTGAATTTCATACTCGACCCAGACGGAATCCACGCCTAGATTGTCGCTCGCTTCGACGTACACGTCCATCGGCCATCCAACGACAGAAACGTTGTGAGGCGGCTCGTGGGTTATGATCGGCGCCACGTGATCGGGACCGACGTCGAATGCATAGGTCTCGACGGGCGCTCCCGACGGCAATCTCCGACGTCGGCCCGCCTCGTCTACAGCTTCGATATAGTAACGTATGCGGCCCGGTTCGTCAGGCAGCGGCAGCTCCCCTGTATAGGTCTCGTTTCCCTCTTCCACCAGAACCAGGTGGTCGAACGGCGTAGTTTCAACAGAGAAGAACACGATGACGGTGTCCACATCGGCAGTCGTGGCCGTCGCACTCACGGCGATGGGCACACTCCCCCCCAACTGCTCTGTCGCCTCCAGTCGATCGTGCGTGAGAACTGGGCCGAAGTCCGAAGGATCGACATAGCCGCGCGCACCGAAACGCTCAATAATTGCGCCGGCGTGCTCGCCTCCATAGAGGTCCTCATCCGCCTGGATAATCGCATGCGCGGCGTCGGCGAACGTGACGCCACTTGCGATGTACGCGTGCGATGCGAGGTTGAGCCGATCGAGCACATTTCGCCCGATAAGTGGATAGATTTCCATCAGCGTCGTCGCCCAGAGCATGCCCTCCTCGTAAATAGGTCCTCCGAATGACGCGCATCCTGATGCCGGGTATGAGACCTGATCGGGATAATGTCCCGGATGATCGAGTGGTCGGCCCTGCCAGCAAGGCATATTGCCATCCCAACTGAAGATATGCCGCCAATCGTGCGGGGGAATGCCCGGAACCTCTTCCGATAAATACCGCGAATACGAAGCCGCCCAGTAATCCCCCCACCCTTCGTGAAGGGCGGATCCCTCCCCGGTGTTGATTATGCCGGGAGCGCTGAAATCGAGAAGGACGTGGGCATATTCATGCCAGATCACATCGGCATCCTCGGCGTCATCAATGCCACCGGAGCCGAGGAGAATGATGTTGCCTCCGGGTTGGTACTGCGAATCGTCCGTAAAAAAGCCATGCGGGTTCACGAGCACCGGCTCGTTCTTTATATCGAATCCGACGTCGAGTGACTGAACGTAGCGCTGGCTCTTATCGACGTGGTAGTACGCATTCACCGCCTCGAAGTAGTCGTTGGCCCTGGTGTACTGGAATGCGTCAGGCGAAACTTCAGCGGGCGGCGTGTACGCGATACCGCGCGAGCCGTCGTCAATAACGACGTAGGGGCCCTCCAGCCGGTAGAGACCGTCCGAACCCTGTGTAATGTCGCGGAGCGTCACCTGCTTTCGTTCCGCATTAAGCTCCGGAATGTCGGCGTCGTCACCGTCGACGAAAGGCGGACCATACGGAACTCCCGCGGAGGAGATCGGATCGGGATCGAAGACGAGACCCACACCGTCCGCCATGGCAACGCCGGCCGGGGCAAATTCCCGCGCTCTACCGGATCGCGCGTTGCTTGAGGTAGGGGTTGGCCTCCTGTCGAATCTTCCTGGCGAGGCCGGGCGATGAGCGTGAAACGTGACATCGAGCATCTGAATGATCTCGCCCGTACGGGCGTCGACGAGCACCTCCCATTCGACGGCGGCGGATTTTGGCCACGCCGTCATGCGCCAGCCAAGACGAAGTGGTTTGGCCGGATAGACAACAAGCTCCGGCGTCGTAGTTTCAAGATCCTCGCGCCCCGCCTCCATGACACGGCGGGCCGCTTCTTCTCTCGTGATGGCAGGTGTCGTACTCAGTTCTGCCGATGTTGACGCGTGAGGGGCAAAACCATTGAGAACCATCGTCGGCCGTCCCTCGGAATCCAGGTTGACCTTCACCTCACGGTTGTATACCGGAATGCCGCGGTACGTCTGCTGTAATGTGACGTGCGTGGACTGATGTCCGTGTCTGACCGATACTACCTCGAGCTCCTCGTCTGGACGCAAAATACCGAACTTCTCTTCGGACACCTTCAAGTATTGACGTGCCGCAGCTTCCGGCTCAGGATTTGGTGCCGGCCTTGCACTGATGCCATATTCTGCACGTAGGATCTTCTCGTCGAGATCATAGCGGCCATCCGGCCGCAGTTCGGTCCGAAACTGGGTCAAAGTATCCGATGTAGCGACCAGCTCTCGCACATTGGACTCCAGATACGCAGCGGCCGCAGCTTGCGAGGACGACTCCTGTGCCGCGGCGTCCGGCCGGGCGAGGCAGCCCAGCACGAAGAGCAGGCAAATCCGAGTAAACGTACGCATGCGAGATAGGAGGCAGCTGCGATGTGCGGTGGCTTGACACGCGGCGGTCGACGGTGGGTTTCACCGTGTTACGGTCCTGGACCAGCCCGGGGGTCAGGGTCCAGGGTCCAGGGTTCATGGTCCAGGATCAACCATGCAAGAGCGGTCCGCAGAGGTATTATGCCAACTCCTTTGCAGCGCCCTTCAACTCCTCGACGTGATCGAGCTGCTCCCAGCTGAAACCGCTACGCCCGAAGTGACCGTACGCAGCCGTAGAACGATATTTCGGCTTGAGCAGATCGAGTCGACGGATGATCGCGGATGGTCGGAGGTCGAACGTCTCGCGGATGGCGCGTGCGAGATCCTGGTCCGAGACCACGCCGGTTCCGTGTGTTTCAAGGTTGATGGAGACGGGCTCCGCCAGGCCGATGGCATACGCAATTTGCACCTCGACTTCATCCGCGAGCCGCGCCGCCACGATATTTTTTGCGACGTGACGGGCTGCGTAGGCAGCAGAGCGATCGACTTTCGATGGATCCTTACCGCTGAAAGCACCTCCACCGTGCGCACCCTTGCCGCCGTAGGTGTCGACGATGATCTTCCGACCGGTGAGGCCGGTGTCGCCATGAGGACCCCCGATGACGAAGCGGCCGGTCGGGTTCACGTGCAGAATGAGGTCGTCGTCGATGAGCGATGCGTCAATGACACGGGGAAGGAGGTGCTCTCGTACGTCGTCCGCAATCTGCTGGAGCGTCACGTCCTCGTCGTGCTGTGTCGAGACGACGATCGTATGCACACGCTTTGGCGTCCTGCGATCATCCTCATACTCGATCGTGACCTGGCTCTTTGAGTCCGGACGTAAGTACGGCATCAGGTCGGTCGCTTTACGGATCTGCGCCATCTCGCGTACGAGCGCATGTGCGTAGATGATCGGCATCGGCATGAGCTCAGCCGTCTCACGACAGGCAAATCCAAACATCATGCCCTGATCACCCGCGCCCTGATCTGCATGGAGGCCCGCCCCTTCGTCCACACCCTGTTTGATATCCGGGCTCTGCTCGTGGATCGTACTCAGCACGCCGCACGACTCCCAGTCAAACCGAAGCTTCGGGTCTGTATAGCCGATGTCACGAATGACTTCTCGAGCAATGGTCTGAACGTCCACATAGGCGTCCGTCGTGACTTCTCCGGATAGAATGACCAGACCCG
>Ga0299914_10004083_pt1 | contig 10446 bp, 9 predicted proteins | sample RVTome_10_FD_201361 | JGI IMG/M metagenome (GOLD analysis project Ga0299914, IMG submission 201361) | Soil microbial communities from uranium-contaminated site in the Upper Colorado River Basin, Wyoming, United States - RVT153D57 (version 2) ... | reverse complement strand
GAAATCAGTGATCTGCGTCGGTCAGCGACGATGCCGCGGCGCGAGGGAGTCTGCCACAGGTCAGTGTGGGTGGCCCACATCTGTCGCTTCGATGACAGTCCTGTCGCCTCGAACGAGACCACGCCTCTCGAACGAGACCACGCCTCGTGCAGCGGCGCGCAGCGCCGCATGCCGTGCGCCGACGCCCGGATGCTGTCAGCCGACGCCGATGTCGCCGTGGGTTCGGGGAAGGAACGCGTGCAGCGCACGCGCGCTCTGCTCGTCGAGCGAGGTGAAGGCGGCGCCGACCAGACACCGCCTCGATCCGCGCGGAGACGCCGGATCAATCGCGGCCACGCGCTTGACTTCAATCCACGCCGCGAAGGGATCGCGTCCCAGCACCATACGCACCTGGGTGCGATGACCGACATCGAGCGCGCAGTCGCACGCCAGCAGCATGCCGGTGGCGCTGACATCGAGTACCTCGACGCCGGTCATGACGGAGAGCTCCACCTGCATCGCGCGAGGGGCGTCGGACCGAGAGCTTTGGCGCCGGTCGCGCGGCAACACGGCGGGAACGCCGGGCGCGCTCTCAGGGAGGGGAGCCGAAGAATCCGTTCCGGATACGGGAGGCCGGACGGTCATGCGCCGCTCACCAGGTGCCGCGCCGCCGGTCGCGCGGGAATCGCCCCGGGGGCTGGGGTCTCGACGAGGCCGGGCCGGCACGCCTCAGAGGCCGCGGGCCTGCAGTCGTAGGGCTCGGTTACGGCGGCGGAACGATGCATCGCCTGTCCCGCCGGTCAGTCGGTCGCGCGCGGCACGCCCGCTATCTCATCGAGCAACGCAGCATCGGCGCTGCTGAATTCGAGACCGACGAGATGGATGGGGCCTTCCTGGAGCTGTACGTGCCGTATGCGCGTAGCGACATGAGCGCCAGACAGCGAGGATGGCAGTCTGAGCGCCACGCGGGCATCGATGGGCAGCGGCCAGGAGCTTTCCACCAGCACACCCCCGGCGCCGATGTTGCGCACCGTCGCCTGCTGCGCCGATATGGCGCTGCCCCACAGGCGCCCAACGACATCGAAGCGGGGACTGCTGCGCCTGTCCCTGCCGCGGTGTCTCCAGTCCATCGATGCTCCTTGCAACGGACGGCGACTCGCCGCCCTCGGGCGAATCGGATGACGCGGAACCGGAGTGCGGCGGGTGCACTGGCCATGCCAGGCGACCAGAGACGACAACCGCACCCCACGTGAGGGAAAACGACCGGTTTCGTTCACCATGGCTGCCGCGAACGGACAAAGCTGTCGCTCCATGGGCCACCTAAGTCTGCCTGGCGGGAGATTTATCAATCGATGTTAGAAGAGGGAGAAGCGCCGGCCGAACAGTCCGAACGACACCTTTCCCGCCACCGTGGCGGCGCCGGAGTCTTCCTCGTCCGCACGCCGGTGCGTCATGTGCTCAAGGCTCGTTGGTTCGAGGGCTCCGGAGGGCGCCTCAGCAGCCTGAGTCAGGTCGACCGGGTCCGGCTGCTCTGACGCAAAGTCGAAGTCCCGGCAGACTTCCTGGACCGTACGAGCGGTCACCGGCTTCTCTTTCATGGAGAAGCCGGTGATGAGCGCGTTATCGCAGATCACGCTGATGGTCCGCGGGACACCGCGCGAATGACGGTGGATTTCCTTGATCGCCTCACGGCTGAACAGTTCCTCGGCTCGCCCTCCGGCGACGGTGACCCGCCGGGAGATGTACGCCGCGGACTCCGCCAGGTCCAGCGGGTCGAGAATGCATCGAAGCCCGATCCGCTGCTTGAGCTGGCGGAGCGAGCCCTCGTTCAGGCGATCGGCGAGCTCGGGTTGGCCGGCCAGTACAACCGGCAGAAGCCGGTCTGTCGCGGTTTCCATGTTGGCCAGCAGCCGAACCTCCTCGAGCAGCTCATGGGGGAGACTCTGCGCTTCATCCACGACAAGCGCCGTAAGCATCCCTCGCTGCTGACGCTCGTGAAGCAGCCCTTCGAGCGCCATAAGCAGGCGGGCCTTCGATCCGGCAGCCCGATCGTCCATGCCGAACCCCGCCGCGAGGAACTCGACGAACTCGGCGCGCGTCAGCGTCGGATTGGACAGGAAGACGACGCGGCCGTTCTGGCCCTGGAACTCCTGAAGGGCGGCGCGGATCATCGTGGTCTTTCCGGTCCCGGCCTCTCCAATCAGCAGCGCGAGCCCCTTGCGGGCCATCAGCCCGTAGCGCAGCATGCTGAGCGCCTCCCGGTGCTGGACCGTGAGGCAGAGGTACCGCGGATCCGACGTCAGCTCGAACGGGCGCTCGTTCAGGTCGTAGAACGTTCGATACATGGTCGATCTCGCTGCAGGGACCGGGCCATACTGCTCGCGCGGAGAAACGCATCTCGTCGGGCGACCTGACGAAGCTGCGTGGCCGGCGCGAAGTCGGGCGTCGGCGGGCGCGGCGATCGGGCCCGATCGCAGGCTACTGGCGGTATTCCTTGAACGGCAGCTGGCAGTCGTGCTTTCGAAGGAAGTTGAGGAAGCGCTTGTAATCGCCCGGGGCCAGGTTGAACAGTCGCGCGACGAGCCGGTAGTTCCCCCTGGCCTCCTCCAGGCCCCTCCGAACGACGTCTCGAACGTTGTCCCGGGTGATCTCGCGCTGCATGTAGAGCGGGTACACGGTCGTCCAGAACGACTCCCGTTCCTCCCGGAGCCGTCGATAGAGGTCGTCGGCCACGGTGCGACGCCGCTCGCGCTTGACGCGCAGCGTCACGCTACCCTTCGCGCGCACTTCGATTGGCAGATCGTCGAGCCCGACCACGTCCCCCCGCACCTTGACGAGGATCCGCTCGATGACGTTCTCCAGCTCCCGTACGTTGCCGGGCCAGGGGAACTCGACGAGCGCCGCCATCGCGTCCGCAGACACCTGCCAGGCGATCTGCCCGCGCTGCCGCGCCGCGCGACCCAGGAAATACATTACCAGCGCGGGAATGTCCGGGCGGCGCTCGCGAAGAGGCGGCACCGCGAGGTGAATGACGTTCAAACGATAGAACAAATCCTCACGGAACTTGTTCTCGCTGATCAGCAGGCGGAGATCACGGTTCGTGGCCGCGATGACCCGGACATCGACGCGGGCGTCGGTCCGGTCGGAACCGACCTTCTGCAGCTCGCCCGTCTCGAGAAAGCGCAGCAGAAGGCCCTGCATGCGAAGCGTCATCTCGCCGACCTCGTCGAGGAAGACCGTGCCTCGGTCGGCCAACCCGAGCTTGCCCGCCTTGTCGCGGTACGCCCCGGTGAAGCTGCCCTTGACGTGGCCGAACAGCTCCGTCTCGAGCAGCGTCTCCGGCAGCCCGGCGCAGTTCATCGCCACGAATGCGTGGTGGGTCCGCGAACTATGTCGATGAATCGCGCGCGCGACGAGCTCCTTTCCGACGCCGCTCTCACCCGTAATCAGGACCTTGGCGTCCGAGGGGGCGACCCGAAGGATCTCCTCACGCAGTTCCTGGATCTCGTTGCTGTGGCCGATCAGCTCCGCAGTGTCTTGTTGCCTCATATCCTTGCCCTCAACTCACGCAGCACGCGCCGACCGGCATGAGACCGCTCCCAACGCAACCCGTCTCCATGACGTGCGTGCGAGACGACGCGCGCCGACGACGACCCTGAAGCGATGCGCGCCACACGCGCACGCTCCCTCATGGACTCGCACCGCAGTGCCGAGCGCCGAAACGCCGGCGAGCGCCCCTCCCGTCGTTTCACACTTGCGCAAGCATCAGAATTCCCAGGGGCTACTGGACGCCGGGGAAACCTCACCAACTCGGATGGTGGACCGGCGGGTGCATGCGGCGGGGTCGAGTCGGAAAGGAACCGTCTCGGGCGGACCCCCTCCCGAAGGCCCGCCAGCGGTGACTCACCGCACCGAATCTTCTTCGATCGCGCGAAACACTTCCGTGCACAGGGTGACATTTGGTCACCAAGGATGGCAGTTTCTGCGAAAGGGAGAGTTTGGGCAATATACCGACGGATATGTTTTTCAGCTGAGGTCGATTCATTTCGGAGCGGACAGGCGGAGTCTCTGGCCGAGAACTACATGACGGTTTTTGTCACTAACCGATGAGGTGCCGGCCGACCGACTGGTCCTCACGTGATGCCAAGCCGCGCGGCCAAACCTATCAGCTCGGGCCGTCCGTTGACGTCAAGCTTTCGATAGATGTTGTGCAGGTGAAGCTTGACGGTCCCCTCGGCGATGAACAGCCGCTCGGCGATGTCGCGGTTGCGTAGTCCTCCGGCAGCCATCCGGACGATCTCGCGCTCCCGCAACGTGAGCTGGTCGGCCAGCTCATGCAGGGCGCCCGGCGACACCGCCGTCGCGACGGCCGTCGTCACCTGGCGCGGATCGCTCCAGGTTCCTCCGGCGTGCACCGTCCGTACGCAATCGACCAGCAGGCGCGAGTCCGTCTCCTTCAGCACGACCGCCGCCGCGCCCAGCTCGAGCGCGTGGTTGAGCGACGCCTGGTCGATCTGCGCCGTCAGCAGGACGACCCGGGTGGGGACGCCGCGGTCGAGCAGTTCCCGCATCACGTCGAGACCGTTCATCTCGGGCATCGCGAGATCGAGCAGCAGCACGTCCGGCTTCTGCTTCAGCACCGCCCTGACCGCCGTGCGACCGGACGTGCATCGCGCGACGACGGATAGATCGGGCTCGAGGCGCAGCACCTGTTCGAGGCCGTCGAGGACGATGGGATGGTCATCGGCGATGATGAGCCGGATCATGACGGCACGCCGGCGAGCGGCAGTTCGACCTGGACGCGCGAACCGCGCGGTCCGGACTCGATCGTCAGGTTGCCCTTCAGCGCCGCGACCCGGTCCCGGAGCGACGCCGGACCGGATCCGCTCGCCACCATCTCCTTCAGGCCTCTGGTCCCCTCGAACGCGAAACCCTGCCCGTCGTCAGAGATGACGAGCGACAGGTGGTCCGGCGTCCGCAGCACGGCGAGAATGATGCGCGTCGCGCGCGCGTGACGGGCCGCGTTGACCAGGGCCTCGTGGGCCAGGAGGTACACGGCCTCGCCGGTCTGCTCGGGGAGCGTCAGGGGATCCGGCTCGAAGGCCACGCGCACCTCCACCCCCCATTGCCTTTGAATCCGCGAGGCGAGATCGCCGAGCGAGCTGCCGAGGCTCACCGCGCCGCCGGGGAGCTCGGGCTTCGACGGCTTCAGCTCCTCGATGAACCGGCGGATGTCGACGTGCTCGGCGGCGACGATGCGCTGGAGCTCGACCAGGCGGGCTTCGGCGGCCTCGGGTTCGTCCCGGAGCAGCCGGCGGGCGGCCTGAATCTGCAGCGCGGCAGCCGTGAGCGACTGGAGCACGCCGTCATGCAGATCGCGCGCGAGCTTGAGCCGATCCTCGGCGACGGCGCCGCGCCGCAGGCCGTCGACGAGATCCGCCTGCGCGAGGCGGGAGCCGACGAGACCGGCCAGGATCTCGCCGTACAGGAGGTCCTCCACCGTGATGTCGTTGCGGTCGAGACAGAACAGGCGGCCCTGCAGCCCGTCCTCGCTGAACGGCCAGCAGGCCACGCTGCGAATGACGAACCGCTCCCGGAGCAGCGGATCGAGCGGCGCGCCGCGCCACCGCTGCAGGCGGTCCTGTTCGGTATGGACCACAGGCGCATTGGGGCGCGCCGCGTCGAGGCAGATGAAGCTGCGTCCCCGCAGCGCCGCCGCGGTCACGTCGTGGAACACGCCGGGACGTTCCTTCGTCGCCGCGAATCGCCCGGCGTCCCAGTACGCGATCTCGGTCCAGGGCTCTTCGCCCTCCCACACGAGCAGCAGCCGAGACGTGCCCAGGATGGCCGCTGCGGATTCCGTGGTCTCACGGACCAGCGCGTCCCGATCCGACACGGCACTGTGCCGCCAGACCGCGAGCCGGCCGAGCCGGCCCAGCCCGCGCGCGTGAGCCGCGCCGAGGTACGCCAGCATGCCGGTGGCGAGCAGCAGCGTCACGCTGCGGCTGACGATCACCTGCAGGTCGAATTCGTCCGGCGCCACCAGCGCCGCGTACACGGTCATGCCCGCGAACAGGCCCAGCGCCGCCGCGCCGGTGAGCAGGGCCCCGCGCCATTGCCACCGCAGCGTGGCGGCGGTCAGCGAGAACAGAAAGTAGATGAAGAACGGACTGAGCGCGCCCTGCGTGAACTGCATCAGCAGCGCGAAGGCGGTCAGGTCCGTCGCATGCGTGAGAACCGGCCACCAGGCGGCGGGCGCGAATGCCGGCCGCAGGATCGGGACGAGCCCGATGGCGTACCCGAGGTACGCGGCCATCAGCACGTAGGCGACGGGCGCGTCGCGCACCGGCTCGGCGGGATCGAGCCATATCGCCAGGAAGGCGAGCGCCGCGAGCAGCACGCGGCCGACCGCGATGACGCGCTCGGTGCGATCCTGGGTGATGAACACGGTTTGGTCTCCCGAGGGCCGGCGTCTTCGGTTCCGCGCTTTCTCCAGCGCTCCGGACGCCCCCGCTCCCGGCTCAGGTCTCGGGGTGCAGCAGCTGCTGCGTTTCGGAGGAGTCCAGATTCTCGGGCGTGATCAGCCACACTCCCGTGTCGACGCGCTTCTGGACCGCACGCCCCTGCAGGTGGTCCACCATCGTCTTCACGCCGAGATAGCCCATGTTGACCGGATTCTGGATGACGATGCCGTGCAGCTGGCCTTCGCGAATGGCCGCGATGAACGGCTCGCTGGCGTCGAACCCGAGAAAGGCGATCTGCCCCGCCCGGCCGATGTCCTGCAGCGCCAGCAGCATGCCCGCCGTGGACGACTCGTTGACGCAGAAGATGCCCGACAGGTCGCCCCCGAAGCGGTTCAGCAGGTTCTCCGACGCGCGCTTGGCCGTGTCGCGCGTCGGACCGGCATACTGATCCGACGACATGACGTCGATGCCGGGGAAGCGGCTCTGCATGCGCTCGAGAAAGCCGTTCTCGCGCGCGGTGGTGCTCGCCGAGCCCTCCTGATAGCGCAGCAGCAGCACGCGTCCCTTGCCGTCGAGCAGCTCACCCATGCGGTCGGCCGCAAGCACGCCGCCCTGGTAGTTGTCCGTGGCGACGAAGCTGACGATCTCCTCCGATGCGAGATCGGAGTCGAAGATCACCGTCGGGATGCCCGCGCGCTTCGCTTCGAGCACCGGCCGGACGAGCGCGCGCTCGTCGAGCGGCGCGAGCACGATGCCGTCAACGCCCTGGCTGAGGAACCCTTCGACCACCTGCACCTGCTGCTCGCGGTCGTCCTCCCTCAGCGGGCCTTTCCAGATGACGTTCACCTGGAGATCGGAGGTGGACAGCTCCCGCTGAGCCTTCATCGCACCGGCGTGGATGCTCTTCCAGAACTCGTGCGTCGTGCCCTTGGGAATCACGGCGACCGACAACGAGCTGCCGGAAGCCTCCTGGCGCGAACAGGCCGGGTGGGCGGCGGCGAGGGCGGCACAGACGAACGCGGCGGCGAGGCGCTGGATCTGACGCGGCACGGAGCACTCCTCCATGAACGGATGCGTGGGCACATTGTAACGCCGCTAACGCTACAATCCCCCCATGTCCTCCGGCCGCTCGTACTTCATGACCGGCGCACTCGGCTGCATCGGGGCGTGGGTCGTCAGGGCGCTCGTCGATCGCGGCGATCGCCCGGTGGCGTTCGACGTCAGCGAGGACCGGCGCCGGCTCGAAGCGATCATGAGCCCCGGCGATCTGGATCGGGTCGTCTTCGTCAGGGGCGACATCACCAGCGGCAGCGAAGTCCGCGCAGCCCTGGAGGCGTCGGGCGCCAGGCGCGTGATCCATCTCGCGGGCCTCCAGGTGCCAGGCTGCCGCCAGGACCCGGTCGCCGGCGCGCGCGTCAACGTCATCGGCACGCTGAACGTTTTCGAGGCCGCGCGCGCGGCCGGCATCCCGCGCGTGGTCTATGCCAGCTCGGCGGCCGTCTTCGGCCTCGCCGACGAGGCGGTCGATGAAACGGTCGCGCCTGCGCCCCTGACCCACTACGGCGTCTTCAAGCAGGCCAACGAGGGGAACGCTCGCGTCTACTTCCATGACTGCGGCCTGTCGTCGATCGGCCTGCGCCCGTTCAGCGTTTACGGTGTGGGGCGCGACGCCGGCATCACCAGCGATCCCACGCGCGCCATCAAGGCAGCGCTGGTCGGCCGCACGTTCCACATCCGCTTCGGCGGCACCTCCGACTTCATCTACGTCGCGGACGCCGCGGCCGCGTTCATCGCATGCGCGGATGAGGGGCCCGATGGCGCACACGTGTTCAACCTGCACGGTGAGACCCGGCAGGTGGAGTCCGTCGTCCGCATCATCGACGAGCAGCTGCCGGCGCACGCACGGGGCCTGATCACCTTCGGCGGGCCGCCGATCCCCATGCCCCCGGCTCTCGACGACTCGGCGCTGCGCCGCGCCCTGCCGGCGCTGCCGCAGACCAGCGTGCGGGACGGCGTGGCGCAGACGATCGCGCGCTTCGCCGCGCTGCGGGACGAGGGCCGGCTCGACCTGAGGGAGATCGAGGCCGGATAGAGCGCGATCGGACGCCGCGGGGCGGCAGAGGCGTCGCCGCTACCCTGCCGCGGTCCCGGGCCGTTACAATCACCCTATGAGCCGCAGCCTGGCGGTCCCGCTCTCCGAGATCGCCGTCATCGTCGATCCGGCCGACAACGTCGCCGTGGTGAAGCGGGACGTGGAGGCGGGGTTGACGATCCGTCTGGCCGGCGGCCAGGACGTCACGCTTCGCGGCGCGGTCACGCCGGGCCATCGTTTCGCGACCCGGGACGTCGAGCCGGGTGCATTCGTCCTCCAGTACGGCCAGCCCATCGGGACCTCGCGGGGCATTGCCGCAGGCGACCCGATCACACCGGCGAACATGAGCAACGACGTGCCCGTCGTGCGCGACCTGCCGCCGGACCTCGCAACGCCGCCTCCCGACTATCTCCCCGAACCGGAGCGCCGGACGTTTCTCGGCTACCGCCGCCCCGACGGCCGTGCGGGCACGCGCAACTACGTCCTCGTCGTGCCGACCAGCATGTGCGCGAGCCACGAGTCGCTGCAGATCGCGACGATTGCGGAGTTCACCGCCTACAGCCGCTCGCGCTTCCCGAACGTCGACGGGGTGGTCGCGATTCCCCACACGCGCGGCTGCGGCTGCTCGGACGGGTCGAGCGTCGAGGTGACGATGCGGATGCTCGCCAACTACGCCGCGCATCCCAACGTCGGCGGCGTGCTGTTCATCGGGCTCGGCTGCGAGAAGACGAATCTCTCCCTCGTGGAGCAGCACCTGCACAGCCGCCACATCGACCTCGCCCGGCCCGTGGTCCGCTTCGGGATTCAGGAGACCGGGGGGACACAGGCCGTCATCGAGCGCGGGCTGCGGGAGGTGGAGGCGATGCTGCCGCTGGTCAACGAGGCGCAGCGTGCGCCCGCGCCGGTGAGCGACCTCGTGCTCGGCGTCAAATGCGGAGGATCGGACGGATTCTCGGGCCTATCGGCGAACCCCGCGCTCGGCGCCGCCGCCGACCGCCTGGTCCGATCCGGGGGGACGGTTCTCATCACCGAGGTGCCGGAGTTCTGCGGCGCGGAGCACATCCTCGCCCAGAGGGCCAGGGACCGCGAGACCGGCGAGGCCGTGTACCGGATGGTGGACTGGTACAAGGAATACGCCGCGAAGTTCGGCACGATCCTCAACGAGAACCCGAGCCCGGGCAACGTAGCGGGCGGGCTGCTGAACATCACGATCAAGTCGCTCGGCGCGATCGCCAAGGCCGGCACGACGCGCGTCGAGGGCGTGACGGGATATGCGGAGACGGCGGGCGGACGCGGACTGTGGCTGATGCAGGGCCCCGGCTACGACCAGGAGTCCACCCCGGGGCTCGTCGGCGCCGGCGCCCAGATCGTCGTCTTCACCACCGGCCGCGGCACGACCATCGGCAACGCGATCGCGCCCGTCGTCAAGCTGGCGTCCAACACACCGGTGTTCGAGCGGATGTCACGGGATCTCGATCTCTCGGCCGGCGGCGTCATCGACGGCACCGAGACGATCGACGAGGTCGGGGCGCGCGTGTTCGACCACGTCATCCGGGTGGCGTCCGGCGAGGTGGCGGCGAAGGCCGAGGAGACCAAGCACCGCGAGTTCCAGATCTGGGCGGAGCAGTCGGTGTCCCTGTGAACCCGATCGCCTCCCTATGACCCGACTCATGCGGGCCGCCGTCCTCACCGATGTCGCGCGCATGGAGCTGCAGACCGTTCCCGTGCGGCCGCCCGGCCCCCACGACGTGCTCGTGCGCATGACCGCCGTCGGCCTGTGCGGGACGGATTTCCACATCTTCGAAGGACACGGCAACTACCATACCGACGAACGCGGCGCGCCAATTCCGCTGCGGACGGCCCCGCAGATCCTCGGACACGAGATGGTCGGCGTGGTCGAAGAGCGCGGGC
>Ga0299914_10004082_pt1 | contig 10446 bp, 8 predicted proteins | sample RVTome_10_FD_201361 | JGI IMG/M metagenome (GOLD analysis project Ga0299914, IMG submission 201361) | Soil microbial communities from uranium-contaminated site in the Upper Colorado River Basin, Wyoming, United States - RVT153D57 (version 2) ... | reverse complement strand
CCGTCGCTCCAGCGCAGGCCCCGGCGCAGGCGGAAGGTATAGACCTTGTTGTCGGGCCCGATCTCCCACTCCCGGGCAAGGGCGGGAACCACCTCCTCCTTGACCGGGTCGTAGTCCGTGAGCGCGGACTGGATCAGGTCGATGGCCTGAGCGGAGTAGGCATCCTCCGAGACCATGGGATTGAAGGTCTTGGGCTCCTGGGCGTTGGATGCCACGAAGACACCGCCATAGTGGCCCGCGGGGCGCTCGCTGATGTCGGCGTCCTCGGGAACGGGCAGACCGATGCGCTGGACGTCGGGTGGCGGATCACAGGCGGCGACGAACAGAGCGGCCAGCATCAACAATGCGGGTCGCCGGAGTCGTCGGGAAGCGGCGTGGCAACCAACAAATGCCGCCACGGCGGAACTCACAGCCGGCGGGCTCAAGCAAACTGGCGGGCGCCCTTGTCGGGTTGTCATTGAGGGATGGCGAGGACTAGCCATCTATCTCCGTGGTCCTTCCGAGGGTGTCGCGCGGAACAGTGGCAGGGGCCCGCAAGCTTTGTCTCGACGCGCTCGCTTACGAGCTGCTCAAAGGCCTATGCCAAGCGGTCCGTAGGTGGGCGTCCACCGCCGTCCGAGCTGAGAGCGCGCCGCGGCGGCACCCTTTGGCCACCGCTTAAGTGCGCCAGACCAACGTACCCATGACTGCCGATCCCGCGTGGTAGGAGTGGGCTTTCTGGGCAAAAGACAGTGGCTCGTGCGGGATCTTGCGCTCATATCGGCTGCGCTTGTGGGCACTCCGCTATACGTACCCAACCTGGGTGATTTCTGATGCGCCTTGTTGGCGCCTCTTTCGAACCCCGACCGCGCCCGCTGCTCCTCCCACACCATCGGCCCGTTCCCAGGGATTGCCACCAGCTTCAGCTCTCCCGGTTGCCTGCCATCGAGGATCGCTTCCACAATGTCGGGCGCGAGCCAGGTGAGCGGTGACCTGCGCTCTATTGCAGGTTCAGCTTTTCGAAGAGCATGCGATTGCGCTTCTTGGCGTCTTCGAGGATCTTCTGATAGGATCTCGTAATAGGCGTTCAAGGTTTCGTTGAATCCGTAATAGCCGAGATTATCAGGTGTGCGTCGCCCCGCCCATGTCCTGAACGCGGGTTTCGAGCGACGGCGTGAGATCGCAGACGATGTAGCAATAGGCGGGAATCATCGAGCTGGCGGCCCGGATGGGGCGGCCTGCCCTGTCCTTGAGCTTGCCGGCATGCACCTCGCGGATCATGCGGTAAGCCTGCGACACCGGGTCTTCGTCGTAGTCGGCGCGATCGGGTTTCTTGAATTCGATGACGACGATCGATGTGAGCGGGTGGCTGTCCTCGCTGAACGCAAGCCGCTGGTTGAAGATGAGAATATCAGGCCGGCCGACGCGCTCTCCATGACAGGAACCCTGTTCAGCGCCATGTCCGAAGACAGAAAGGAATGGAACGTCAGGCGCTCGTCGAAGATCCACAAATTCTGCTGCTCGAACGGGACGTCGTCCGAGGTTTTCCGCATGGGGAAGACAAGGCTGTGGATGGTCTTCTCCAGTTGATATTTCCCGGTTTCGGGATCGAGTGAAAGCGCCTTCTCCAGCAGGTCGAGAATGACGCGGCGGTGGACGACATACTGCGCCAGCGCCGTCTTGCCGATCTCGTTTTCATCGGAGACGAACCGCTCGAAGCGTTCGTAGAATTCCTCCGCGTCCTCGACGTGCCCGGCTTCGTCGAGAATGCGGCGCCCCTCCTCCTTGAGCCTCACCTGTCTTTGGTAGAGCTGGCGGTGGAGCGCCGATTCCAGCTGCTCGACGGTCGCGCTGGGCGGGATCTGGTCGATGAATTCATGCCTATGTTTCATCAGAACACGGTATTGGGGCGCTTCCTCCGCGATGTACCGGGTGAGCGCCTCTTCCTTGGCGTTGTTGATTTCCTCAAGATACGGCTTCAGATCGGAAGTGATTGCTGCGATCGCGGCATCGCGGATGTCCTTAAGGCTGATCTCATCCGCGAACAGATCGAGGCTGAACCCGCACGGAACCCAGCCAACCATGGTATTCGGCCCACCGGCTGTTTCGGTGAGCGGGACGATGAGGGACCGGCCCACACTCCCTTCGCCGGGCGGCCCGATGAGGGCGTGGCCGAGGCCGTAGTTGGTGCCGCGGGGCGCGGAGTCGCGGGGAATCGAGAAGTCGGTGCGCTCAGCGTTGACCTTCTCGTCAAGGTAGCCGCCCTGAACGAAGGCGAAGTAGGCAAAGCTGCCATGCTCCGCGTCGGGGAGCCTGTATGTGAGGTTGGGCAGGAACTTCGCCAGGCGTTCCGAAATCACCTCGCGGTAGTGCGCGCCGTAAACCAGCTCATGGTGATCGCCGGCGCCACCGTACCGACGGAAGCCATGCAGAGTGAACTTCCGGCCTCCCACCTGGAATGCATGCTTTGATGCCGGCGCGCGGAAGTGCTCATCAAAAAAAGCCCTGAGGTCGATCTCCTCGGCCTCGTCCGCGAGCGTGATGGCGGGGGCTTCCGGATCGAGAAATAGCGGCAGGAAATGCGCGACCAGGCGGTGCGCGATCGCATGGAGATCGCGGGGACATTCGTCGCGGTACGGGGTGCGGAAGCCGATAAGCCGGACGGTTGTCTCAGGAACGATCCGTTCCGATGGCAGGACCCTGCATGGCTGGTGATCATCGCTGGCGACGAACGCAAAGCGGCGGTGAAGCAGCCCGGACCCCGCGCTGTTGCGGTAGTGGCTGTCGATCTCGACGCGATCGAAGGCCTTTAGCCAGAGGAACCGGCCGAGGCCCTTGCCGCCGTATGCTGCCTTGTAGGGAGAATCGACGGTGTTGAAGGACCCATAGTTGGTATCCGTGAATCCGATGCCCGTATCCGAAACGCAAAAGGCCTCGAACGCGGCAGGCCTGGAGTCGTCGAGCGTGCGTTCGCGGCTGGCACGAATATGGATGGCGTGCCTGTTCTTGCTGGCCGCCTCATCGATCGCATGGAACGAGTTGATGACCGCTTCGAACACCGGCAGCAGGGGCTTGGTGCGCGAGAGCACGGTGTTGCGGACGCGGCCTGTCACGCTGGCTTTCATGGGCGGCTATCCTGCTAAGAGGCCCCGGGTTCAGCGCCATCCTACCGGGACTGCCTGCGAAGTCAGCTTGCGATCAGCGCCTGCCTTCGCTATCACGATCTTCCGGCGAAGAACAGACATAGAACATCCGGCGCTGAGTGCTCAAGCGGCGGCTGGCGTTTGATGCCGTCACCGAGGACGACGAGGACAGGGGCGACGGCGAGCCGGACGATGGCACGGAGGCGGATGGGCCTCCCTCAGGTGAGCGGGAGAGGCCCCAGGCACTCCGCTGCTCCTTCCAGGCCAGCGGGCCGTTTCCCAGCATCTCCGCCAGCCTCAGCCCCTTCGGCTGCCGCCCGTCCAGGATCGCTTCCACGATATCGGGCGCCAGGCAGGTGAGCGGCAGGAGCCGACAGACGTAGGCGTCCGTGACGCCCTCCTGCTCCGCAAGGTCGGTGATCGACTTGGCCTGACCGCTCTCGATCCGCTGCCGCCAGCGGTGCGCACGGACGAGCGCCTTGACCAGCGTCTCGTCGCGCCGCGGCTTCGTCGTCGGCATCGCCGCACCCTCCGGCGTCATGATGAGCTTCCGCCCGCCCCGGCGCTGCAGCCGGATCGGGATGCGGATGGTCAGGGTATCGAGTGCCAGAGCCGCGCGCGCAGTCATTACTCTGCAGCCTCCAGCAAGGGTTCGGACGCGGCCAGAGCGGGCGCCTCCTGGTCCGCCAGCTCCGCGACGAGGCTGCGAATCCCGGCGGCATGCAGGGTGACGGAGATGCCGTCAGGCGCGACGTCGATACGCTCGATCAGGAGCCGCAGAATTCGTGCCTGCTCGGCCGGGTAGAGTTCGTCCCACACCGGCTCGAGCGCTCCGAGGGCTTCGATGACATCACCCTCCTCGAGTTCGGTGTCCTCAGCTGCACCGTTCTCCCGGCGCACCGCGGTGATCGTCCGCGCGACCAACTCGGGCGACGCGAGCAGCCGACGCACCTGGCCAAGCACCAAACCCTCGACCTCGGCGGCAGCGATCGAGCGCACCGGGCAGGTGTCGTGCCCCCTGCGGCTGGCGCCGAGGCAGACGTAGTAGCGGTAGAGGCGACCTCGCCGGCGTGTGTGCGTCGGCGTCATCGCCGAGCCGCAGCGCGTGCAGCGCATCAAGCCCCTGAGCGGCGCCGGTGTTCTGGCACGCGCCTCGTTGCCCCGGCGCCTCGCGTTCGAGGCCAGGACCTCGTGCACCCGATCCCAGGTCGCGCGGTCGACGATCGGCTCGTGCTCGCCCGGGTAAGCCGCCCCATCGACGTCGTGGTGCAGAACGACTGGGTCACCGAGACGAACGTGACGCTGTTCCGCTCGAACACGTCGACCAGCTTGGCAAAGTCGGTCAGCGAGCGGGACAGCCGGTCGATCTTGTAGCAGACGACGGTGTCGACCCTGCCGGCCTCGATGTCTTGGATCAGCCGCTGCAACGCCGGTCGCTCCAGCGTGCCGCCGCTGTACCCGCCATCGTCGTAGCGATCGTCGAGGGCGAGCCACCCCTCATGGCGCTGGCTGTCGATGTAGGCGGCGCAGGCCTCGCGCTGAGCATCGAGGGAGTTGAAGGCCAGCTCGAGCCCCTCCTCGCTCGACTTACGGGTGTAAATTGCGCAGCGGACCTTGCGCTTGATCTCGGGCCGGCTCATCCGCCGCTCCCGGTCTTGCGCAGGCCGAAGAACAGCGGCCCCGACCACTGGGTGCCGGTGATCGCGCGGGCGACTGCCGAGAGGCTCCGGTAGCGCTTGCCCTGGTGCTCATAGCTGCCCTCAATCACCGTCACCTCGTGGGTCAAGCCGCGCCACTCGCGGAGCAGCTTGGTGCCTTCGAGCAGGTGAACGTCGTGCCGCGGCCGTCGTCCGGGCCGGCCGGCGCCGTTCGGTTTCTCCGTCCCGTCGATCATCGCGTCGAGCCGGGGCCCGGTAGGCGGGCTTCAACCCGCCGCAGGTCAGCTCCTGGATGCGCTGCGCAATGCCGCGGACCAAGAAGCCGCGGCGATACGCCGGCGGCTCGACGACCCCGAAGTACTCCCGCCAGAACACCTTCAGCTCGGAGTGGCTGAGCTTCGGCAGGCCGGCGATCTGCTTGAGGACCGGTGAGGTAGAGGTCATCGGCGCTCTCTGTTCGCGTGGGTGTCGGTGTCACACACGCTTCCTTCGCCGCGGAAGTCCAGTCCAAACTCTCTCAAGTGGTTAGGCTCGTTGGCTTTTTCGGCTTGGCGCCGAGCGCGCAGCCGGAGGTAGCCGAGAGCCAGCAGACGCGCCACCTCATCGAGACGCTCCGCGGGGGACATCGGGATGGAGCAGAAGCCGTTCGGCATGGCAAGCAATCGAAAAAGACGGTTCGAGACTGTTCACCTGCCTGCCAAAGTAGCATCGGATCAGAATAAATCCAGTAATAACAAACACTTAGCGAAGTAGAGAGAAAACAAAAGTAGTGCAGATTATTTGTTCGTGTCGCGATCTGCGCTCGATGGGTAACCACTTCTCGATTGCGCTGGCCAGCGCCTGCAGCTCAGGAGGCGGGGCAAGGACTTTGTCTTGTGCGAGGAACCGGCGCTGAGAGTCGCCAGCCCGCCTTCGGGCGTTGTCGAAGCCGGGTTGCCACTCCTCATGTGAACTGCGCCACAGACGTGATGCTGCAATGCAGCGAAAGTGGAGGCGAACCTAGCCACGACCGCTCGATCTCGGTCGTGATGCGAATGAGGGAGATTTCAGACATGGTGCGGACAGCCCTATTCGCAGGCGCGGCTATAGCCCTGGTCCAAGCCTGGCCGGCAGATGTCGCGACCGCCGCCACCATCATCGAGCGAACCCTGCCAGCCACAAACCAACCCGGGTCGCGCGCTCGCCAGTATACGATCGCTGTGCCGGACAATCTCGCGGCCGGTGCCCCGGTCCCGGTGGTCATGGTCCTGCACGGCTGTCTCCAGACTCAGCGCGACATGATCCACGACACGCGGTTCGTCGAGCTGGTCGATCGCGAAGGCTTGATCGCGGTGTTTCCATTCGTGACCAGCTTCGCAAGCACTGAGCAGCGCCGACAGAACTGCTGGGGGTTCTGGTTCGATCAGCACCAGCACGAAGGCCGCGGCGAGCCGGGCGATTTGCGGCGAATCCTGGCCGAGATCGAGGATGAATTCCCGATTGATCCTGACCGCCGCTATGTGGTCGGCCTGTCATCAGGCGCCGCCATGGCTGTGATCATGGCGGCGGTTTACAGCGAGGACTTTGCCGCCGCGGGCTCCGTCGCCGGCTTACCCTATGATGAGAGCGAATGCGCGGTTTCGGGCGTCTGCTTCCCCGGCGGACTGCAGTTCAAGAGCGTCAGCGAGCTGGTCGCCGCGATGACCGCCGAGCAGACCCGGCCAGATGAACAGCATCTCGTGCCGATGATGGCCGTGCATTCGACCAACGATGGCACGGTGCCTTTTGAAAACGGCCAGAATATCCGTGACGTCTGGATCGCGCGCTATAGCGCCTCGATCGACGCCGAGGAGCGCGAGTGCACGCACGAGGGCGTGGCGTGCCAGCACAGCGTCTACCGCGACGGCGCTGGCCAGACCGTGTTGGAGACCGTGTTCTACGACGGCCCGCCCTTCATCAAATCGCACGCCTGGATCGGCGACAACGCTGGTCAGTTCGCTGACCCGAACGGACCGAGCGCGACCGATCTCCTCTGGGCGTTCTTCCAGGGCAACCCGCGCAGTGTTGGCCCAGCTGTGCAGATCAGCTTCCATCCCGTCTCTTTGGATGGACGGACTGCTACCGTCTCTGGCACGACCAGCAGCAACGCCGACGTTGCAGAAGTGTCCGTTCGCTTGGACGGGAGCGCGCCGCAAGCGGAGCGCGTCGCAACCGGGACCGAGACATGGTCCGCGACCTTCGAGGACCTGCCGGACAATCAGCGCTATCAGCCCGTCGCGCGGGTCGAGCTCTCCGACGGGAGCGGCCGCTCCGCGGTTGGCCCGCTGTTCACGCTCGGCAATCCCACGATTACCGTGAGCGCCACGTTCAACGAGCATATCGTGGCGGGCCGGATCGCGATGCAGCGGCCGCCGTGCTCGGCGGGCTTCGGGGTCTGCGATGCGGACTTCAACGCCCTGTTCTTCCAGTTTGGCCTGAACCCGTTTGCGCTCCACGCCGCCAGTGCGTCGGGCCCATGGTTCGTCGATCCGACCCGCGTCCCCAGCTCCTGACCAACGGACCTGCTTTCGGCCGCCGGAGAGATCGCGCGCTCCGGCGGCCTTTTTCCAGCTGCCGGCGGCGCCCAACGGTAGGCTGGGGTGTAGCCGCAGATCAGCTGATTAGCCCCGCGACACCAACCAATCCTTGAGCTTCGACCAGCGCCTTAGCGACTGACCGCCGCGAACCGCAATCCCGATCGCTCTGCGCTGCCCGACGATCACCACGAGCCGTCTGCCCCGGGTCACACCCGTGTAAAGCAGATTGCGTCGCAGCATTGGGTAGTGCTGCGTGGTGAGCGGGATCACCACGGCCGGATACTCCGAGCCCTGCGACTTGTGAATCGTGGTCGCGTAGGCGAGCACCAGCTCGTCGAGCTCGCCGAAGCCGTAGGCGACCTCACGTCCGTCGAACTCGAGCAGCACCTCGCCGGCTTCATGGTCGACCGCGCGGACGAAGCCAAGGTCGCCGTTGTAGACGTCCTTGTCGTAGTCGTTCTGGATCTGCATCACCTTGTCGCCGGTGCCGAATGTCCAGCCGAAGCGCTGGATGGCGGCGTCGCCAGGCGGGTTGAGGACTCGCTGCAGCTCGAGGTTCAGCGACTTGGCCCCCAGGCCACCACGGTTCATCGGACACAGGATTTGAATGTCGCGAATCGAATCGAGGCGGAAGCGTGCCGGGATCCGGTCTTTCACGATCTCGATGATCTTAGCGGCCGCGTCTTCGGCGTCGCGGCACGGCACGAAGTGGAAGTCGCTGTCAGGATCCCGGGCCCAGTCCGGCATGTCACCATGATTGATGCGGTGAGCGTTGGCGATGATCCGGCTCTCGGCGGCCTGGCGGAACACCTCGGTCAGGCGCACGATCGGCACCGCCGCAGAGTCGATGATGTCCGCCAATACCTGCCCCGGGCCTACCGACGGCAGCTGGTCGACGTCGCCGACCAGGATCAGCGCGGCTTGGTCAGGCACGGCCCGCAGAACGCCATGCATCAGTGGCACGTCGACCATCGACGTCTCGTCGACCACGAGCAGATCGCACTTGAGCGGGCTCTCCTCGTTGCGCCGGAAGCTTCCGTGCCTGGGATCGACGTCGAGCAGACGGTGGATGGTCTTGGCCGCCCGACCAGTACTTTCGCTGAGCCGCTTGGCCGCACGGCCGGTGGGCGCTGCCAGCGCCATCTCGATGCCCTTGGCGCCAAGCACCTTGAGGATCGAGTTGATCAGCGTGGTCTTGCCGACCCCTGGGCCGCCGGTGATGACCAGGACTTTCGAGAGTAGAGCAAGCCGCAGCGCTGTCCGTTGGCTCTCGGCGAGCATGATGCTGGCCTGGGCTTCGACCCACGGAATGGCCTCCGCCGGATCGATGCGAGGCCAGGGAAGCGCGCCCTCCCGAAGGGTCCTGAGACGATCCGCGATGGCTCGTTCTGCCCGATACAGCCCAGCCAGAAAGATGCAGCGGCAGCCGTCGACCTCGTCCGCGATCACATCGCCCGCCTCCAGCTCCAGTTCCAACGCTTCCTGGACGATCGAGGCCGGAATCTCCAGGAGCTGCTCGGTTATCGGCAGCAGCTCGTCGAGCGGCAGCCCGCAGTGACCGTCGTCCATGGCCTCGGTCAGCGTGAAGCCGATGCCGGCGCGTGCCCGGATCATGGCGGTCTTCTCGATGCCCAGCTTGGCGGCGATGGTGTCGGCCGTCTTGAAGCCGATCCCGCGGACATCACGGGCGAGGCGGTAGGGGTTCTCCGAGAGCACCTGGATCGCATCGGCGCCGTAGGTCTTGAAGATGCGCACCGAGCGCGACGTGCTGACACCGTGGGAGTGCAGGAAGATCATGATCTCGCGGATCACCTTCTGATCGGCCCACCCAGCGACGATCCTCTGGGCGCGCTTGGGGCCGATGCCCTCGACCTGCTGGAGCCGCTCGGGCTGCTCCTCGATGACGTCGAACACCGCCTCGCCGAACGCCCGCACCAGCCGTTTGCCGTAGACGGGACCGATTCCTCTGATCATGCCCGAGCCGAGATACTTCTCGATCCCTTCGACCGTCGTGGGTGGCGCCGCGCGCAGGAAGCTCGCCTTGAACTGAGGTCCGTGCGTGCGGTCGTTGGTCCAGATACCGGTGGCCTGAACGAATTCGCCGGCGCTTATCACCGGCGCGTGGCCAACCACGGTCACCAGGTCGCGCTGTCCACGCGCCTTGACGCGTAAGACGCAAAAGCCATTGTCGGGGTTGTGGAACGTGACGCGCTCGACCAAGCCGACGAGGGTCTCGGAGACAGCAGCGCGTCGCCCGAGGCTGGTATCCGCCCGACCTTCGTGGCTCGGCGCGTTCCTCCGCATCTCCCGTCTCGCCATGGACCTCGTCGCGAATGATGCGCGCCGTCACTTCTGCAAGGTATCCTACCAGGGCCTCGTTGAGCGCCTCGAACTCCGGCCAGAGAACTTCGCGCAGGAAGCTCTCGGGCGCCTGGAGCATCACCGTCGTCCGGCGCTGACGCGGATAGCGATAAGGTCTCAAGCCGTAGCGCCGGGCAAGCGCAAGGAACAGTTGCCGGGACCAAGGGTCAGCGAGGCTGAACTGCAACTCGACGGCCACGGCCGTCCGCGGCGCCTCCGCGAGACGGGCCTTGATCCGCGCGAGCGCCGCTTCCGCTGCCGTCCCAGGGCGGCTCGAACGTGCCCGCCCACACGCCGCGGCCAGCCGCTCGAGCCTCGTCCTCGGCGCCGACATAAGCGCGGGAGTACCGCCGGTACGCGAGTGCCAGGCCCTGAGCCACGAGCCACTCGTTGACGTCCACGTGCCCGACGAAGCACTGCGAGACGACGCGATCGTAGCGATCCACGTCGCGCTCGTCGCAGGTGACGGTGCGTCGTCCGATCAGGTCCTGCAGGGCGAGCGCCGCTCGCCGGCCGCAGCGCCATACGCGGCCGGAGGCGTCGAGGCAGGTCTGCCCGCCTTCGGGCGCGTCGATGCCGTGCAGCCGGATGCGCTGGCCATGAATCTCGATGGTGTCGGCGTCGATGACGGAGGGAGCGCCAGACAGACCAGGACACCAAGAGCGGCTGTCGCCGTGATCGCCAGCCTCACGGCTGGTCGTCCCAGGCGTCGAGGATCTGCCGCAGCCGGAGCTTGGTCTCGGGCGGCAT
>Ga0299914_10004081_pt1 | contig 10448 bp, 8 predicted proteins | sample RVTome_10_FD_201361 | JGI IMG/M metagenome (GOLD analysis project Ga0299914, IMG submission 201361) | Soil microbial communities from uranium-contaminated site in the Upper Colorado River Basin, Wyoming, United States - RVT153D57 (version 2) ... | reverse complement strand
CTCGGTAAGTACGAACACATGTGGGGAGTGGGCCGCCATCTGCTCGGTAGCCAGGTCTACGACTACTGGGCCGATCCATGGGGCCGGGTGCACGAACGCTGGGCGGACACCGACCGCCTGAACGCCCAGAGCGGCTCGAACCTGCTGCCGGCGCACGAGGCGCTGGGGTCACAGTGGGGCGAGCCGCCGCCGGAGCGATTCATCTCACGCATCTGCTCGTAGCCGACGCAGTTGGCCGCGTCCCCAGGTGTCGTTCAATGCCGGCCCTCGGTCGGGCACTTAACCCGAAGCATATAACTGATCGGTTTTGGCGGCCATGATAAAATCGTTGCGGTGTAATCCGCGGATTTTATGCGTCCACCAGGTCACGGTCACTTTGCCCCATTCGGTCAGCAGGGCCGGATGGTGAGCTTCCGCTTCGGCCAGTGCGCCGACCTTGACCGTAAAGGCCAGTGCATCGGCAAAATTACTGAAGGAAAACAGACGTTCCAGACGTGGGATGCTGTCTTTTTCGATCCATTGCCATTCCGGCACCTGCGGCTGAAACTCGGCCACTTCCGCCTCGGTCACCTTCGGCGCATCGCGGCGGCAGGCGACGCATTGCATTGACACGAGCGTTGTCATCGTTCATCTCTCCTTTTTGGGTTCTATTCCCGCATCATATCACAGGAGTCGTCACCCTGCAGCACACGAGTCACCAGTAGCAGACGCCTCCTGCCCTAGCCTTGTATCCCCGGCGGCTTTTTGCCAAACTGTCCTTTCGACTGGCTGGAAGACCTTTTCTGAGAGACGTTTAGGCGGACGATTGCAGGCTGTGCATAGGATGTGTCAGGGTCGCATTGCCGGCTGTGCCGCACTTCTGATATACTGCGCCGGCATCGAGTCGAGCGCCATAAGACACATCAATGGGCATCACAATCAAAGACTAGAGCGGAGACTCAGGCAGGGAGTGGGAACATGGCGAGCGAGGTAAAGGCGTTGCAGCATGTGCGGCGCTGTATTCGGGAGATGCAGGGCTATGTGCCCGGTAAGCAGCCGAGTGGCGGGGGGTATATTAAGCTGAATACGAATGAGAATCCATATCCACCGTCACCGCAGGTGTTGGATGCATTGCGCGATGCGCTGAACGCCGACTTGCGCCTGTATTCGGATCCGTTGGCAACGCCGTTGCGTCTGACCGCGGCGCAGCTCTATGGCTGCGACGTTGAGCAGGTGGTAGCGGGCAATGGGTCGGATGATATTCTGACGATGATTTTCCGCACCTTTCTCGATGCCGGTGATCGGATGGCCACGGCGGCGCCGAGTTATTCCTTATACAACGTCCTCAGTGCCATGCAGGATGCGGCGTGTTTAGAGATTCCCCTAGGACCGAATTACACGCTGCCGGCGGATCTCGATGCGCACGGCGCCAAGCTTCTGTTCATCGTCAACCCCAATGCGCCAACGGGTGTACTGTTTGCGCAAGACGAGTTGCGGGCATTACTGGATCGCACCGACAATATGGTCGTGGTGGATGAAGCCTATGCCGATTTTGCCGGGGAGACGGCGGTCGATCTGTTGGCGGAGTATCCGCATCTGATTGTCACGCGTACATTTTCGAAATCATACGGCCTGGCCGGGATGCGCTTGGGGCTAGGCTTTGCCCATGCCGACATCGTGGCGGAAATGCTGAAGGTCAAAGATGCCTATAATCTCGATCGCCTGGCGATCGTCGCGGGCTGTACGGCGCTTGAGGATCGCGAGTGGTTCAACGAGACCACGGCCAAAATTATTCGGACTCGCACGCGATTGTTGCGTGAGCTGGAAGCGATGGGGCTGGAGGTGCCCCCCTCGCACAGTAACTTTGTGTTTCCGCGCATTCCCAATGGGCGAGCCTTGGAAATTTATGAAAAGCTGGAAAAGCGTCGCATTTTGGTGCGGTATTTCCGCACCCCGCCGATGGTAGCCGATTCGCTCCGGGTGAGTGTGGGAACGGATGCCGAGATCGATACGTTTTTGCAGGCCATGCGCGAGCTGTTGTAGAAGATGTTGACCACGTGAATGAATAGCCTTCCAACGATATCCCATCCGGCCCAGTTGATCCGTTTTGCTGCATCGACCAAGTCAACAACCCCAATAGATTCAGGTACTGGCTGTGTACGGATGCATAACTGGCGGCGTTCAGGTTGGGGCCAGCCTCGAACGGAACGGGTTCGGGTGAACATCTGCGCTACGAGACATGGGCCAAAGACGGCCGCTGCGCTATAATTGCGCTAGTACAGACGGGCAGAAGTCCGACATCGGTTTGAACGCCGCAAGGTCAATCAGATCAAAGTAGCCCACTCACTTATTTGCGGTACGCAGTACGGGCAACTGCGACGGTCTGGCATGGGATATAGTCGGCGACAGTTTTGCCTCGCGTCAGCAACTCAATGAACGCGAGTTCTTGGGCGATCCGGTCCACCTGATGGCCGCCCAATACCGCGAGTACGACACGAGTGCCGCCGTGTCGAAGGTGCGCGCGCTCCTGGATTATAAAGATGCCCGTGAGCACCAAACTTGAGGCTGTGCGAGCTATAACAGGAAATGTTATGTGCCAAGAGTCCGCTTATCCATCGTCCCCCAATCCTTCATCGTCTAAGACCCTGTCGGCCCCAGTATCGTTTTTCTCTACGTTAGATGCCGGGATGCAAGCGCTGTTCCTGCAGCACGTGCATGAAAAGGTCTTACCAGTTGGCCATGTGGTGTTTGAGCAGGGCACGGAGGGGGAGACGCTGTACGTGGTCAAGAGTGGCTACTTGCAGGTCAGCCAACACCTTGATACGGGTGCTGAGCATGTATTGGGGCAGATGGGACCGGGAGAGATTTTCGGTGAGATGTCGGTGTTGGAAGGGCGTCCGCGCTCGGCTCGTGTGGTGACGTCGACTCCGGTAGAGTTGCTGGTCATCTCGCGTCAAACGTTTGACCGCTTGATCGAGCAGCATCCAGCCGTAGTGGTACAATTGCTCAAAACCATTGGCGCGCGTCTGCGGCAGCGCAATGAGCAGCAAGAGGCCTTGCTGGCGGAGAAATTGCGGCTGGTGGACGAGTTAGCAGCGAAGAACGTAGAGCTAGAACGGACACTTGTACAGTTGCAAAAAGCCATGGAGACGGTCGCCGAGCATGAGCGCGTCACGCGGGATCTGGAGATTGCCCGGCAGATTCAGCGGCAGATGTTACCCGCGACATTTCCGCAAGTGCCAGGATTGGAGCTGGACGCCGTCACGGTGCCGTCGCAGTGGGTGGGTGGGGATTTTTACGATGCGGTTCGTCTGGATACGTACCGGGTCTGTTTGTTACTCGGCGATGTGTCCGGAAAAGGGATTCCGGCGGCCATGCAAATGGCCCGGCTGATGGGCGAATTCCGGGCTTGTGTAAGCCAGCGTAGCGATCCGGTGAGCGTGGTGCAAGCGCTCAACGAGTCGGTGTATGCCCGCAACGCGGAATGGACCTCGTTTGTCACCGTGCAATACGTGGTGCTGGACCTGGCGGCGCAGCAGATGCAATATATCTGTGCGGGCCATCCTCCGTTGTTTCTCTGTCATCCCGATGGACGCGTGGATTGGCTGGGTAAGAAGCCCAATTTACCGCTAGGAGTGGACGCCGCTTTTGAGTATCAGCAAGAAGCATGTGCATTCACGGCTGGGGACCGCTTGTTATTGTATTCTGACGGGGCTTACGAGGTGCAAAATGCCGCTGGGGAGATGTTGGGCTTGTCGCGCCTGGCGGCGTTATTATCGCAAACTCCGCCGTGGCCCCATATGACCATTCGCACGCTGCAAGATGAACTGGCGGCGTTTGCCGCTCAGCCTCAAAATGCGTACGACGATACGACATTCGTCTGCGCCCGCATGGTCTGATCAGGAATTCAGAGCCTGCACTGCATGCAATGCCTATCTTTTTCAGGTTTTTGGCCTCTGGAAAAACGATCTCGTGCCTGTGGTCCAGGAACTTACGCACGCTTCATTTCCACGCCGTCTGCGCCGGTAGTGTCGGGCTGCAAAATGCGGGTTTCACAAGTAATACCCTGACAGGCGAAAGCGTCGGACAAAGCGGCAGCGACGGCGCTCGTCTCGTGTTGCGTCAAGGCGATGAGGCTGGGGCCCGAGCCGCTGAGAGCGACACCCAGAGCGTTGGCCGCGTAGCCGGCCGCGATCGCTTCGGTCATACCCGGCACCAGGGCCGCCCGGTACGGCTGATGCAGACGATCGTCCATCGCCTCGGCCAACAAGTCATAGCGTTTCTGATACAATGCCGCCACCATCAGGGCCGTCCGGCTGCCGTTGAAGATCACATCGCTGCGGCTGACTTGATCGGGCAGGACGGATCGCGCCTGCGATGTACTTACCTCGAAATCGGGAATCACCACGACAATTTGCACGTTCTGTGGAATCGGCAAGGCCAGGTAGCGGTGTTGGGCACCGGTCGCGTAACACAATGTCATACCACCCATGAGGGCCGGCGTGACATTGTCCGGGTGTCCTTCAATCTCAGTCGCGATGGCGAGTAACGTCGTAGAGTCGAGAGTCGAGCCGGTGAGCATATTGGCGGCGACCAGCCCCCCGATAATAGCGGAGGCACTACTGCCCAATCCGCGGTCCAGGGGGATGTCGATTTCTTGGGCGAGATGCAGGCTGGGCGGCAGGACGCCAAGGCGCAGAAACACCTCGCGAGCGGCGCGAAACACCAGGTTGTTTTCGTCGCGCGGCAAGTCGATATCCGACGGCAGGCTAACCGACCATCCCGCCTCACAAGTCAGCGTCAGCGTATAGGTGTTGTAGAGTTGTAAAGCGAGCCCGAAGATATCGAATCCACTGCCCAAATTGGCGCTTGTGGCAGGCACTTTAACCCGGACTTGGCGCAGTGGCGAAAGGGGCGTCGTCATAGCGGTTCCTTATGCGAAACAGGCCGTACATGAGAGACCGTTAGTGTAGCGCAGAGCGATGAACGCGAGCAACAGCCATCTCATGCGATCCCTGGGATCAGTGAGGAAATGGGGTGTTTGCTTGGGTATCGACTGGATATGCTTGGGTAAATTGTCGTTGCCTGTCCTACATATATGGTGTAGAGTATGTTCCCTCGATAGCGTGAATGGCGCGTTTTTATTGGGGATAGGCAAATTGACTACGATGTCACCGCGCGTTCTGTGTCAGGGGCAATTGCCCCGTCCGTTATGGCTTGCGGTTCGCCGTGTGCCACGTCTTTGCACGCGGGGATTTCGCCGCCTACAATTCTTCACCTTGCTGCTGACTCGTTCGTACCGCGGTTTAATCCCGGCGCTGAACTGGTGGGATGTGATCGACGAACATTTTTGCCTGGGCGGTGCGCTCATGTTTGACGATATTGAGCGCTTGCGACAACAGGGGGTTAGCGCGGTCATCAATTTGTGTGCGGAACGGGAAGACGATCAGGATCGCCTCGGCCAAGCCTGTATGGAGTATCTGTGGATACCGGTCATCGATATGTGTGCCCCGACATGTGAGCAGATCGCCCAGGGCGTGAGCTGGATCGAGCACCAGCTGCTGGTGGACCGAGTCATCTATATCCATTGTGCCGTGGGTGTGGGGCGGTCGGCGACGTTGCTGGCGTCCTGGTATATCTATTCCCACGGCGTCACGGTGTCGCAGGCTTTGCATCTACTCAAAACGCGTCGTCCTCAAGTGTCGCTCACCCGCCGACAAATCCAGCGTCTGCACGAATATTTCAACCTGCTTCAGCCGCCCCAGTCCGGTGCCTCATTTGACTGGGCGCCCCCTCCGTCCGAGATTCCGATGTCCGTCGACGGATAATATGTTTCATCGTGTGTCGTCCTGTGTTTCACGTGAAACAGTGGTTGAGCTATGGCCGCGATGCGCGTACCCTATACATGCTGACCCCACATGCACGCATGGCATCAATCGGAATGCCAGCAACAGTTCGTCCGACTGCGACGGCCTAAGACAAGGAATCCAAGATGGAGCGGAAATCATTCGATGCGACTTTCAAGGGCATGCTGGACGGTGTGCGGGTTGTCGATCTCTCCCGTGTGGTGGCCGGGAACATGCTGACTCTGCAACTGGCTGACCACGGAGCCGACGTGATTAAAATTGAGCCGCTGCCCAATGGCGATCCATTGCGCGCCTGGCGTGACGGTGGTCATTCGACTTATTGGAAAATTTACTGCCGTAACAAACGCAGTTTGGGCCTCAACTTTCGCGCCGATGGTGCATCGGATCTCATCCGCAAGCTGGCGGCTCGGGCCGATGTCTTGGTAGAAGGCTTTCGCCCTGGCACACTCGAAAAAATGGGCCTGGCGCCTGAGGTGCTACACGCCGACAATCCGAAACTCGTCGTCGTGCGGGTTTCCGGATTTGGGCAAACCGGCCCGAATTCGCCGCGCCCCGGATTTGGCACCCTGGTTGAAGCCATGTCGGGGTTTGCCGCGCGCAATGGCTTTGCCGATCGCGAACCGGTTTTGCCCCCGCTGGCCATGGCCGATATGGTTGCGGGTCTCTACGGCGCGTTTACCACTGTCGCCGCAGTGCGAGCCCGCGAGCAAGGCCAGGCGCCCGGACAGGTGATTGATCTGTCGCTCCTCGAACCGATGATTTCCATTCTGGGGCCGGAAGCGGCAGGGTATACGATCACGCGCGAGGTGAAAGAGCGCGTCGGCAGCGGCTCAAACACCGTCTCGCCGCGCAATGTGTACAAAACCCGTGACGGCAAATGGATTGCCTTGTCGGGATCGGTACAAGCGATGGCCGAGCGCGTCTTTCGGCTCGTCGGCCGGGAAGATATGATTGATGACCCGCGCTATAAGGACAACGCCACCCGCGTGAAACACCGCGATGAAGTTGATGCGATCGTGGGTGCCTGGGTGGGAGCACAGACTCGAGACCAAGCCCTCAAAGCGTTCACCGATGCGGCGGTGACGGCGGCACCGGTCTACGATATTTCCGATTTACTTGAAGATGAGCATGCGGTGGGCCGCGGTATTTTTGAGGAGTTGCCAGATGACGACTTGGAATGGGTGCAGATGCATGCGCCGGTCCCACGCCTGTCCGCCACACCTGCGGGTTATCGCCGTCCCGCCCCGCGCATTGGGGAACACACCTGGGAAGTGTTGTCGGAATTTGCGTTCGATGAGGCCAGCATGGCGGCCCTGCGGGACGCCGGTGTGGTGGCCGGCGAGACCCGCTGACGATGATCCTATCTCTTGGCAGATGGGGGCGTGGGATGGTCGGTCTGCCTCATTCACAGGTAGCGCAGCCAGTCACGGCTTGCATCGCCATACACCAGGAAGTTAGGATTGAGAAAGTCGGCTTTGGTGTTGTAGCGCAGCGGTTCGCCAGCCGTATCGACCACGCGTCCACCGGCGCATGTCACGATGGCGTGGGCCGCTGCCGTGTCCCATTCCGAGGTGGGTCCCAACCGAGGATAGATATCCGCTTTGCCTTCTGCCACCAAACACAGTTTGAGCGAACTGCCCAGGGAGACGAGTTCGTGATCGCCCAGATTGGCGAGAAACTGATCCAATGAGGCGCCGCGATGTGAGCGGCTGCCCACCACGCGAATGCCGCTTGGCGAGCCTGTACTGACGTGAATGGACTGCGGCTCATGGCCCGAGTACTGGACGTAAGCGCCACCGTTTTCCCAGCCGAAATAATCCGTGTCCTGAACCGGCACGTGCACCACGCCGAGCACGGCGTCATGCCCACATACGAGCGCGATGTTGACAGTGAATTCGCCATTGCGGCTGATGAATTCCTTGGTGCCGTCAAGCGGATCGACCAGCCAGTATTCTGTCCAGTGCCGACGTTCTTCAAATGGAATATCGGCCGATTCCTCCGACAAAATCGGCAGGTCGGGGGTCAGCCGGGATAAGCCGTCGACGATGCTCTGATGCGAGGCGAGATCCGCCTCCGTCAGCGGTGATTGATCGGCCTTTTCTTCAATATTGAACGCTGTATCGTAGATATCAAGTATGCGTTTGCCGGCATCGCGCGCAAGTTGCCGCACGGGCTCAATCAGCTCTTGTAAATCGTAGGGCATGGGCACGTTCCTTCATGCGGTCATACAGCACGTCGGGGTACAAGGAGTAGAGGGCTGAGTACCTCTCGGTATATGGAATTCTATTTATACAGAATTCTCTTTAAGGATAACACAGAATCTCCGGCATGACGCCACATGGACATTGAGGTTTCTTAGGATCTCGTTGGATGACTTGCGTCCGGGTCAGGGCATCGGGCTCCGACAATACGTGCGGTCGCGGGTTAGGGACGATACATAAACGTGACCGCGCCGGGTTTGAGCGCCCGTCTGGCGAGCCGGACCCACTGACATAACATCGGTCGGGTATCGCGTGGATCAATGATTTCTTCGATCTCAAAATGCTCCGCTTACTGATTCTCACATTACCGGCCCGGCTGTCCAGCCGTTACTTGCGACAATTTGGCCGTGGGAGAAATAAATTCCAGATCGGTCATGACTTCGATCAGCGCCGGTTTATCCGCCTTCAGCGCTTCTTGCAACGCGGGCAGGAAGTCGTTGTCGCGCGTGACTTTCATCCCAAGACCCCCGTAAGCCGTGCCCAGGGCCGCAAAATCCGGATTGACGAAGTCCGTGCCACTGGGCCGGTTGGGGTACTGCGCTTCTTGATGCATGCGAATCGTACCCAGCGCGCCATTGTTATACACCACGGTAATAATCTTGACGCCATACTGCACGGCGGTCGCCATTTCCTGCCCGGTCATCATAAAGCCGCCGTCGCCGCAATTGGCAATGGTAACGCGATCGGGGTGGGCCAGTTTGGCGCCGATCGCGGCGGGAACACCGTATCCCATGCAGCCGACGGTGGGGCCGAAAAAGGTGTCGGGCGTACTAAATTCCTGATATTTGTGCACCCACAGCGCAAAATTCCCAGCGTCAACCGTGTGTATGGTATCCTTTGGCAGGGTCGCCTTCATGTCCATCATCACCTTTTCCATAGACACCTGTCCCGTGGGTCGCTCAGGCGGCGTAGCCCACTCCTGCTGCACCTTGCGGTACTCGTCGATCCACCCCTGGCGGTTCGCCTTAGGAGCAGGCGCCGGGTGGTGTAGCGCGGCAGACAGGGCCAGCTTGACGTCGGAGACAATGCCGATGTCGGGGCGGTGATTCTGCCCGATCACGTCTTCCGACGGATCAATTTGAATCACCGTCTGTCCGGGATGCGGCAGGGTAAAGCCTGCCGTACTCTGCTGGTTCAGCCGAGTACCAATGGCAACGACGAGATCGGCCCCGGCGACAGCCTCGCGCGCCGGGCTCTGGGCGCTGCTGAGGTTGCCGAGATAGTGGGCGTGATCGTTGGGAAAGGCGGAGAGGCGGCGATAAGTCGTGACGACCGGAATTTGAAAGGTTTCAGAAAAGGCAATGAGGTCTGCTCGCGCCCCGGCATATTCCGTGCCCGATCCCGCCATGATGATCGGGTTCGTCGCGGCGGCGATGCGTTCGATCATGTCTTGGATCAACGCCGGCTCCGGATTGGCCCGGATCACCGGATAGGGCGCAATCAGAGGCACATCCGCCGTCTCATCCAACATATCGCGCGGCAGCGAGACCACGACCGGACCGGGCCGCCCGCTGCGGGCGATGTGGAAGGCGCGTGTCATCACCTCAGGGACGCGGATCGGGTCATTCACTTCGATGACCCATTTAGCGATGCTGCCGAAAAAGTGCGTGTAGTCGATCTCCTGTCCGGCCTCCCGGCCACGGGCGCTCCGCGCCACCTGACCGACGAGCAATACCAGCGGGGTGGAGTCATGACGCGCGCAGTGGACGCCGATGCTGGCATTCGTGGCTCCCGGCCCTCGGGTCACGACACACACGCCGGGCATACGCGAAGCTTTGGCGTAGGCTTCCGCCATGAGGCAAGCGCCACCTTCCTGGCGGTTGCTGATCAGCTGCATCTGCGTCATGTCTCGCATACCGTCCAAGATCGAGGTAAAACTTTCGCCCGGCACGTTAAACACGTGGCGCACGCCCTCGTTGCGCAGACAGTCGACGACGGCGTGGCCCCCGTTCATGCGGCGTGTTGTGGCGTTCGTCGGCATCTCATTCCTCTCTCTACAGCTTTAATGATCTCGCTTCCAGATTACGAAAGACGGCATCGGCCACTTCCGGGCGCACCTGGTTGGCCAATCCGGGTAGGGCTGCTCCGCGTCGAATAGTCTCTACGACATAATCGCCATACGCCGGCATGGCAAACGGCGATCTGGGGCTGCGAAGTCTCGGTGTGGGGTTCCATGGTGCATGTGTTTCGGTTCGCGTCCGAGGTGCTCTGCAAATATGCTGTCATCAATACCGCATTGTGGGGCCTCAAGTCAAGGGTCTCCGATCGCCCCGAATCCAATCCAAAAATCGAATTTTGTGGACACAGTGTATACGCATTTCATAAAATTTCCAGCAAATCC